>Ga0302319_10000645_pt1 | contig 78204 bp, 74 predicted proteins | sample Bog_T0_2_FD_203319 | JGI IMG/M metagenome (GOLD analysis project Ga0302319, IMG submission 203319) | Peat permafrost microbial communities from Stordalen Mire near Abisko, Sweden - Bog_T0_2 | ecosystem: Environmental > Terrestrial > Soil > Wetlands > Peat | place: Sweden: Abisko, Stordalen Mire...
TTGCGAGCCATCTGTCTCATCCTCCTTGGAAATGTCGTCTTGGTAAACAACATCCTAAGGAATCGAACCGATGGCTCGCTCACGCTCACCAATCAGACGCTTCTACAGAACTTTAAGGACTCAATCAGCGGGACACCGATTCAGGCAAAGATAATCTTTGACGACCTGGCCAAACGCGACAAAGTAAACCTGGACTTTTCTGGCTCAAGGACGACAGCCTGGAGGACGCCGCAACTCTTTCCGATCCCGACATGATCGCCGCCGGGATCGGAGAGATTGAACCAGTGCTGCATAAAAGTAAATGCGCAGCATGATCGACAAGCCCACAGGCTGGCGGCCGTTGCACGCCTTGGGATAATACGGCTGATCAGCGCTTCCAACTCTCACCAGGAACTACCGACTCCATCGTCAGCAAAATCTGCTCCCGGCGGCTGGGCCGCGCATGCTATTCAAAACTCGGCTGGCAGGCAAATGAAATCTGGCGCATCGCAACCTCCATCAATATGCTATCAGATGCAAGCACGGTGCAGTTGGATGACTTAATCAAAGGTTCCTTATCTTGTTTTTCGTAGTCTATTTTCAGATTGTTGTTGATCGGTTTGTTTACACGGCGGAGACGGTTTTCATTCCATTGTAACATAGAATTCATCTACAATCTGCATATTGAAGAAGATGATTCTACGTTGGTTGCTTCCATTGATTCTCTGTGCCGCGGCACTACTGCCGGGTTCGGTTGCGTCAGCGCAGACCGGGGTCAGCGCCGTGTTGCCCAATGGCCGCGCAATCCATCCGGAGGGCAACTGGATTCCGCTGGCGCCTTACCCATTTGCTCTGGCGGTGCGTGCGGATGGCGCGGAGATTGCCGTGCCTTCGATCGGGTTTCCCTTTGCTCTGAATGTAATCGATCAGCCGTCTGGATCCACTCCGGCGGTGCGGCGCATGCCTGCCGGCGCCGGCAACGATCCAGCGGTGGAGGTCCATGCGGGGCTTGCCTACTCGCCTGACGGAGCGTTACTTTACGTCGCCACCGGGGACTCGGGAAAGATTCGAGCCTATCGAACCAGTGATTGGCAGCCTGCCGGTGAGGTTTCTCTGAATGGGGAGGTGGCGGCTTCCAGTACAGCGGGGGGCGAGTTTGAAGGCAGCTTTGCCGCGACATTGGTTGTTTCCGCCGACGGCAAGACGCTTTACGCGCTCGACCAGGGCAATTGGCGAGTGGTGTTGGTGGACGCGGCGAAGATGGAGCGGATCGCCTCGATTCCGACCGGGCGTTACCCTTTTGGACTCGCTCTCTCTCCGGATGGATCACGGCTCTATGTCACCAATACGGGACTGTTTGAGTACACTGCTGTTCCTGGGGCCAGTGCGAAGGAACCGCTGGCCACAGGGTTGCATTTTCCGCCCTTCGGCTATCCGTCCAGGGAGGCGCGCGAGGGAGTGGTTGTCGAGGGCAGGCGGATTCCCGGCTTGGGCGACGAGAACTCCGACATGGGCAGTTCGCTCTGGACCTACGATGTGCGGAAGCGCGATCACCCCGCTGTTACGGCCAAACTTCGATTGGGAACCAGGATTACCGAGGTCAGCGGCCAAACCCTGGGCGGCGCGGCTCCCAGTGGAGTGGCGGCGGAAGTAGATGCAGTCTATGTGGCTCTGACGCACGAAGATGCTGTGGTCAAAGTGAGCACGGATGGAAGCCGGCTGCTGGCCCAGGTGGCGCTTTCTCCCTTTACCGGAAAGCGCTTTCAAGACAGCGAGGGCCGCCCGTTGCGCGGCGTCATGCCCAGCGGAGTCGTGGCGCGCGACGGCCGCCTGTATGTGGCCGAGGCGGGCATCAATGCCGTCGGCGTAGTGGATATCGTGTCGATGAAACTCATTGAGCAGATTCCTGTGGGCTGGAATCCCTCCGCCGTGGATCTCTCGCCTGATGGAGAGACTCTCTACGTGGTGAACACCAAGGGGAAGGGCGCGGGACCAAACGGTGGCAAGCAGCACAATCCGAACGCTCCCAGTTACATTGGATCGCTTGAGTACGGCAGCCTGAGCGTCATTTCGCTTCGCAACCTCCCTCCGGCCGAGCATCTGACCCAGACGGTGCTGGAGTCCAACCTGGCGGCTGTTGCCAACCGTTCGCCGCTGCCCCGGCTGAAGCATTGCTTTTTAGTAGTGAGGGAAAACCGCACGTATGACGAGGTGCTTGGCGACGTGGCAGGCGCCAACGGCGATCCGGCGCTTGCCCGCTACGGCCTGGACGGCTGGGCGGAAGAGCGGCAATCCGCAACCCACCTCAAGGTGACCCCCAACCTGCACGCGCTGGTTGGCCAATTCGCCATGAGCGACAACTTCTTCGTCGATAGCGACGTGTCGGCAGATGGGCACCGCTGGGTGATGGGCATCAATCCCACACCTTTTTTCAATACTGCCTGGACCTCGAATTACGGTGGCCGTCGCAAGGAGTTTGCCGGCGCGCCCCAACCGGGCCGCAGAGCGCTCTTTGGCGGCGCGGATGCCCCCATGCCGGAAGATGAGCCGCAGTTTGGCTCGCTGTGGGAGCATATTGTGGCGGGCGGCCGGCAGGTGCTGAACTACGGCGAAGGCATTGAATTGGAAGGCAGCGACGAGATGGACGGCTCCGCGCCGGAGGGCCATCGGCTCTTTCTCAACGCGCCTGCGCCCCGGCCTGTCTTCGAGTTCAGTGACCGCCGTTACCCCACCTTCAACCTGGGCATTCCCGACCAGTTTCGGGCCACGGAGTTCGAGCGCGACTTCCGGCGGAAACTGGCCCGCGGCAAGGTTCCCGCGCTGATTGTGATTCGCCTGCCCAACGACCACACGGCCGCCCCGCGCCCAGCAGATGGATACTCCTACCGCGCCTCGTTTGTCGCCGACAACGATCTGGCGCTGGGCCGGATCGTGGCCTTTCTGACGAAGACGGCGATCTGGAAGGACTCCGCACTGTTTGTGACCGAAGACGATGCCCAGGGAGGGGTAGACCACATGGATGCTCATCGCAGCATTTTGCTGGTGGCCAGCCCATGGGTCAAACCGGGCGCGGTTTCGCACCAGCACACCAGCATGGGTTCCATTACACGCACCATCGACGAGCTGCTGGGTCTGAGCCCGATGAATCTGGAGGATGCGCTGGCCGGCGAGATCACAGGCATCTTCTCGGAGCGGCCGCATCTGGAACCGTTTGTGCCGCAGCCGGCGGATCCCAAAGTCTTCGTGCCTGCCAAGGCGCGCTTCGCCAAGCCGAAGACGAAGGAAGAGGCAGCGGCTCTGCGCGATATGGACGACGCCGACCAGATCCGCAAAGAGGTTGAGAAATCCGCGGGCAAGTTTCATAAGCATAAAGACGACGATTGATTTCTTAGTTTTGTAACTCCAGATTGATAGCACTGTAACTTAATCACCCTAGCCTGAAAGCGTCGCTGCTCCTTTGGATTCAATGCACAGGAGGGCGGCCGGCAGTGGGGGATTGTCTATAAACACTTATTCCAGGCAGAGAGTAAATTGTCTTGCGCAGGAAGTCTGCCCGGATGACGTGTGTGTCCATTGCCGCTTTTGCATAAGTCATTCTGTGCTGGTTACATACAGGCGATTGACTTCACGTCCCCCATCCTCTTTCTCTGGCAACTCAACTGATGCAATTTCGGAGGCTGTGATTTATGAATAACCAGGCATATCTTCTCTGGCAGCGAATTCAGCGCGGTCCATTCGTAACCCTCTGCTTGATGGCGGCGCTCGCGTTGTCCTGCTCGCACGGTTGGGCGCAAGCCACCCAGGGCGCGATTATCGGCGTTGTCAAAGACACGACGGGCGCCGTTGTTCCGGGCGCAACCGTCAAATTGACCAACACGGATGAGGGCACGGTCCGCACCGTAAAGACCAATGATGTGGGCGACTTCCGGTTTGTCGATGCAAAAGCCGGCCGCTACACGGTGGAGGTTTCCGCTCCTAACTTTCTGAAGTGGTCGGCAACGGACGTTGTTCTGAGCGTTCGCCAAAACCTTCGCCTGGACGTAACGCTCGATATTGGCCGGGTCCAGCAGGATGTCCGTGTCAACGGCGACTCGGTGAGCGCCATCGAGACCGACACGCCCACCATCAGCGGCATCTTCACCACCGATGATGCGGACAATCTTCCCGTCAATACCCGCGCCAGCTTCAGCGGCACCAGTGCCTCGGCGATCCTGGGAACCTTGCCCGGCATGCAGGCCGACGCCTCCGGCATCTCGCTGCAAGGCGCGCTTCCCTACCAGGTGGATGTCACCATCGACGGCGTGACCACCAAGAGCGCCACCGGCGGCAACTTCATCGGCGACGCCTTCCCCTCGACCGAGTCGATCTCCGAGATTCGCGCTGACGGCGTGCTGGCCAATGCCGAGTTCGGCAACCCAGGCCAGGTCGTCGTCACCACCAAGGGCGGCTCCAACACGCTGCACGGCTCGGGATTCTGGTATTACCAGAACTCGTCGTTCGATGCCATCGCCTACACCTACCCAACCACCAAGACCAAGCCCAGCGTCACCGGCAACACCTTTGGCGGCAGCGTCAGCGGCCCGGTTGTCATCCCGCATTTCTATAACGGCCACAGCAAGAGCTTCTTTTTCGGGGCTTACGAGGGCTGGCGTCATCCGGCACAACAGACCATCAACGAGAAAGTGCCCAGCACGCTGATGAAGAGCGGCGACTTCTCCAAGTACACCTCGACCGGCTTCACCGCCCTGAACAATCCCTTCACTGGCGCGAGCTACGGCACGAAGATTACATCGCCGCTCAGCGCCATCGCCGTCAGCACCCTCAAGCAGTTCTATCCTGACCCGAATATCGGCGATCCAACGGCCTACACCGATGACGGCGTCGCAAACTATCAGGCCAATGTGGACGCCAGCGGCCATTCCAACCAGTTCGACGTGCGCGGCGACCAGTACTTCGGCTCCAACCAGAAGTTCCTCATCTGGGGCAAGTTCACCTGGAAGAACTTCCCCACCAGCCAGCCCGAGGAGTTGCTGGTTCCCTCGGCGCTCAACACCAGCCAGAACCGGGCGCTCAAGATCGACACCAACTGGACAATCACGCCGAACCTGATCAACGAAGGCGGCTTCGGCTACACGCTTTACACCAACGGCCAGAGCGACAGCTTCAATGGCGCGGCCTGGACAACCGCGCAGAATTGGCAGGGATTGCAGAATCTCTTCTACAACGGCATTCCGGAGATGGACTTCAACAATATCCAGAGCCTCAAAGCCGACCGCCTCACCAGCCTGACCAAGTCCAACACCTACGACTACAGCGACGTGCTGATCTGGACCAAGGGCAGGCACACCTTCAAATTCGGCCTCAACATCCAAACCCTGGAGGCGATTACCCCGCTGGGCTTCAACGGCTCGGACAACTACGGCACCTATCAGTTCAACACCAAGGGCAGCGCCGGTATGTTCACTGGCGTCGATTTCGCCGACTTCCTGCTGGGCATTCCCTATGAAACCTTCTACGATGTGGTCAAGCAGGACAACGACGGCATTTCCGCACACTACCACTTCTACGGCCAGGACGACTGGCGGCTCAACTCGCGCCTGACGCTCTCCTACGGCGTTCGCTATGAGCTGCATCCCGGCTACTACGACAAGTACGGCGACATTGGCAACTTCGATCCCAGCGTGCCTGGCGCCGGCCGGGTCATCTATCCCACCGGCAAGCAGGCTCTGCTGGCCCAGTCCTTCCTGGCCAGCGCCAACGCCTGCGATCCGGACGGCGTGACCGCCACCAATACTGCCACCGTCAACGGCGCTCCCTGTATGCAGGTGGTCGGCAACGATGCGGCAGGCTACCCGGTGGGACTCAAGAAGTATCCGCACCTGCGCTTCATGCCCCGGCTGGGCTTTGCCTACCGTCCCTTCGCTAACGACAAGTGGGCGATTCGCGGCGGCATGGGTCTATACAACATCAATATGCTAGGCTCCAGCTTCTACTCCCTCACCGGAACCGTGCAGGCGCAGACCGAGCAGTATCAGAACTCCTACAACCCCGCCACCAACGCCATCGGCTACCAGTGGCCGGCGATCTACGCGGGCGCTGGCAGCGCGGGCGGCACCACCAACTACGGCCAGGACTACTTTGGCACCGCCAACAGCACCAACTGGAAGGACCCCTACACCGAACAGTGGTCGCTGAGCATCGACCACGACTTCGGCTCCGGCTACGCGGCGCGCATCTCCTACATCGGCTCCGAGACCCATCAACTGGTCTGGGCGCCGGATGAGAATACACTTCCCTTCTCCACCACCGTCTCGGCCTTCAACGCGCCCATTAGCAGCCGCCTCTTCCCCAACTGGGGCCGCATCAACACCCGCGCCACCGGCGCCAACGAGAAGTACAACTCGCTCCAGTTGGAAGCCAGCCACCGGCTGCAAAATGGCCTCGAATACCATTCCGGCTTTACCTGGGCCAAAGCGCTGGCCGACAACCAGGGACCAGCCGGTTCCGGCTTCGGCGGTGAAGGCGGCGGCCAGCGCGCCACCTCGATCCTCGACCGCCATGTGGACTTCGGCAATGTCTATGGCACCCGCCGGTTGCGCTGGAACACCACCCTGCTCTATGACCTGCCCTTCGGACGCGGCAAGCAATTCGGCGCAAATATCCCCCGCGCCGCTGACCTGATCGTCGGCGGATGGCGCTTCTCCTCCATCCTCACCGCGCAGACCGGCCCCTTTGAAACGCCGTACTTCCCGGATGGACAGGGCGATCCCTCCGGCACCGGTTCGGGGCTGGACGGTTCGTATGGCAATGGTACCGGCGAGTTCGACGGCGGCCATCGCAATCAGCACGCCGACCGCGTCGCCAGCGCCAGCCTTAGCCCATCCGGCAAGAACCGTCTCAACTGGATCAACGCCGCCGCCTTTGCCTGCCCCGGCGACTCCACCTGGACGGCCGGCAATCCCTGCACCACCGGCTCGGGCTACACTCCGCAGTTGAATGGAACCTTCAAAGCGAATGGCCCGGCTCCGCTGCCCATCGGCCGCTTCGGCAACAGCCAGGTTGGCTCGGTCCCAGGCCCTGGCCTCTTCAACCTCTCCTCCGGCCTGAGCAAGGCCTTCCTGCTCACCGATCGCTTCAGGGTGAAGGCGGAAGGCACGTTTACCAACGTGCTCAACCACACCAACCTCGGCGATCCCAACATGAACCTGAGTTCGCCGAGCTTCGGACTCATCTCCAGCAGTATCAGCTCTGACTTCGGCGGTGCGCGTACCGGTCAAATCTCACTCCGCGCGGAGTTCTAAAGAAGATCAGCCTATTCTCCTTCGGCGGCGCGGGCAACAAGCTCACGCCGCCCGTATCTTAGTAGATCTGGCAGTTCTTTTTCAGTTCCTGACCCAGTTCATAGGCGAATTTGCGGATCGCCTCCCGGTCGCGCTTTTCGGGCGGCTGCTCGCGCCAATAGCGTATCTGCGCGGTCGGAGGCACATACATGGGAACCATCTCGGCGGCTTCCAGCAGGTTCGCCGCCTCTTCCGCGGCATCCAGAATCTTGTCCGTCTGCGCGGCCCCATGAAGGCTGGCGCCGAAGACAGGGTGGTCATCTTTCATATTCAGAGCCTCTTCCAACTCCTTGAGCGCCTTTTCTGCCTGGCCCTCCCGGTTCGGCGCCGGCTTGATGATCGTGTTCAAGTCGCGGTTTCTGTAAAAGCCCATGATGGCCGCGACGGTCGAAGGATCGCGCACTGTGCCATCCGGATAGAAGATACCGTGAATCTCGCCCCAGTATCCCTGAATCATCAGTTCGAACAGATACCAGCCCGTCTTGTGCTCGGCGGCAATCTCCAGCACCAGGTCGTATGGATTGGCGCGGCCGATGCAGCCGGTCTCGGTGTTCAGGATGGGCTTGTTGTACTTTTTGGCGACCTCCTCGGCCACGCTGTATGCGTGTTCGATCGTGGACCGGCGCACGGTGTAGTCGTGGAAGCTGATCACGTCCTCCAGGTCCGCCGCGACGTCCAGTTGGCTTGAGAACTCATACCCTACCGTGAGCGCGTTCACCGGGTCCAGTTTGCGAACGTAGGTCAGGTAGTAGCGGACGAACTCGGTGATCTCGGCGATGTGCTGCTGCTTCTCTTCGCCTGTCGCCTTCATGACGTAATCATTGGTCACCGGCTCGTTCATGATGTCCCACATCAGCAGGCCCGGCTCGTCCTTGACGGCCTCGACGACGGCCTTGACATAGGCATCGCCCCGCGGACGGAACTCGGGCTTCAGTGTCGCCGGATCGATGTCATTTCCATTCCAGAGAATGGGCATGGTGGTGAAGCCCATCCGGTGCGAGGTCTGGATGAAGTTCTTCAGCCGCGCGATGAAGGCCTGCGGATCCCTTTCGTAGAACCGATAGCCGAGCCAGATGCGCGTACTGTTCAGGTTGATTCGCTTGGCGTAGCCAAGATCCCGTTCCAGCACCGCCTGGTCGCCGTTCATGCCGTAATTGACACCGCGGATGAAGCTGTAATCCTTCAGCGGCTTCTCTGCCCGTGCGGGCAGAACGGCCATGGCCAATGCAATCGCCAGCAGCGCAGCTAGACGTGTCTTCATCGTGTTCCTCCCAGGCTCAGGTGTTCAGCCTGAATTCTATCGCGCGCCGATGGCGTGTGGCTCTCGATAAAGACGCAGGTTTGTCAAGGCGCACCAACCCCGGGCGGTGCGTGAGCGCCGCTTGTCTTGCCAGAATGGTTGAGGGCCAGAGCTCAGATAGATTCATGCTGCCTCGCCTACCATGGATAAAGGCTGGCCGCCTGAGGTGATTGGCAGCTGAGTTGTGGTAGACGCTGGAGAAGCAGCGGCCAGCACTACTTGGAAAGCTGTTTTTGGACACGCCAGAAAGGCTCATAGACTTTTTCCCCGAAACGATTTTGCCCCCGCCCAAAAATCTGTAAAAATAGAAGTATGATGACGACCGCAAGCTCTTCTCCCAAGATTTTTGCCGACCGGATCGGCCGGATTGAGGTCTCCGCAACCATGGCCGTGGCCGCGGAGGCCGCCAAACTGCGCGCCCAGGGCGCCAATCTCGTCGATTTCGGCGCCGGCGAGCCGCATTTCCCTACGCCTCGGCACATCAAGGACGCGGCCATTGCCGCCATCGAGGCCAACTTCTCGCGCTACACCGTCGTGCCCGGCATTCCCGACGTGCGCAAGGCCATCGTCGATCGCCACGCCGCCGACTTCGGCTCCGACTACGCGATCGACGAGGCCATTTTCACCACCGGCGGCAAGCTGGCGCTCTTCAACACCGTCCAAATCCTTGTCGATCACGGCGACGAGGTGATCCTGCCCGTGCCCTACTGGGTCAGCTTCAAGGACATCATCCAGTACGCCGGCGGCAAGGTCGTTTTACTGGAAACCCAGGAGGCGGAGAACTTCCGCGTCACTGCGGACGCCATTGAGAAGGCCATCACGCCAAAGACAAAGGCGATCATCCTCAATACGCCGTCGAACCCCTCCGGCTCGGTAGTCTCCGCCGAGGATCTGGAGCGCATCGTTCATCTGGCCCACGAGCGCGGGATTTTTCTGCTGCTTGATGAGTGCTACGCCTACCTGAACTATGCCGGCAAGCCGGTCAGCGGCGGCTCGTTCACCTGGGCCAAGGATCACATTGTTATCCTCGGCTCGCTCTCCAAGACCTATGCGATGACCGGCTGGCGGGCGGGTTTCGCGCTGGCCCCCAAGGCCGTGACGGCCAATCTCAGCAAGCTGCAATCGCAGAGCACCTCGAATGCCACCAGCTTTGTGCAGAAAGCCGCCGTCGCAGCTCTGACCAGCTCGCAGGAGTGCGTCAAGGAGTTCCGCGCCGCGTTCATCGATTTGCGGGATTATATGCTGACCAAAGTTACCGCGATTCCCGGCGTTACCTGCACCAAGCCCGAAGGCGCCTTCTACGTCTACCCGAACATCAGCGCCTACCTGGGCAAGGGCGGCATAAAAACGGCGACGGAGCTGGCCACGCGGCTGCTCCATGAGGCCCATGTGGTCACCGTGCCCGGCGAGGCCTTTGGCACCGCCGAGCACATTCGCCTCTCCTACCCGGTGACCAAGCAAAATATCGACGAAGGGACGCGACGGATGGCGGAGTTCCTCACCAAGCTGGCGTAGGCGTTTTCAGCGATTGTGTAAAGACTTGGTGCCCCATCCTTCGACGTTCTTGTTTTTGTCGCAAGGGTGGGAGACCAGCTACCTCGCCTTGCAAAAACATTGAAAATCTTCCAGGTTCGTCACGCAGCACACGCAATCATGCCGGGGGCTGCATCGCTGCACCCTCCGGCATGATTGCATCCCGAATCTGTCTACCAGCTCGAAACGGCTGAAGATGCTGACCTGCGGTGATAAGCAATCCCGATCAACCCCAGCAAGCCGCTGCCCAGCAGCAGCCAACTGGACGGCTCCGGCGTGGCGCTTGTGGTGCTCAAATCCGTTGCCGTGAAGGTGCCGCCAACAGTGGTTTGGTAGTTATTTTCATTCGCGAGATCAGATGCTGGAGGATATTCGTTATCCAAATAGCCACCATCACTGAAGAGGTTGACATAGCCCCCATCCACTTCAAGTAATATGCCGTTGAAATCCAGGTATGCATTTCCCGCCGGATAAAACACGTTGTTAGCATCGGCATTATTCAAATCCGTCGTGTCGGTGTCCAGGGTCGCCGCGCCGTTAAGTCCGGTCACCGTGTCGGTGTAGATGGCATTGGTGACGCTGAGGATGTTATTGCTGGCGTCGGTGGTCAGGTCGCCGCTCAGCGTGATTCCATTCGCGCTGTCGGTGTAGCTGAAGCTGTAGGTATCTGCCTGAGCGATAGGCGCAGCCGCAAGAGCCAAGGCAAAGGCGACTCCTAAAAGTCCAAGTTTTTTCATCGATCTCTCCTGAATACATGTCTTTAGCTTTGTAATTCCCTCTGCCAACGCCTAATTTGGCCAGAAGCCGGCGTTTTGACACAGGTACGCTGCAATCCGGATAGGAAAGCAAATAAAAAAGGGATCTCTACCCAAGATTATCTCGATATTAATATATCAATTTTCTCCAGCGCATCTAATGATCTTTGACCGCCTGTATCATATTCCGAAAACCAACACCGCATTGCGAATCGAGTTTGAAGCTCGTATCCGGCACAGATGCCGTGTGGCGCAGTGAAAACCGCGATGAAAATGTACACTACGCCGGGCAAACCGTTTATTGTGAAAAGGGTTGATTTTTCTCCGGCCAAATGGCCCTGGAGCGGTTGCGACCCCGGAAACGTCTAATCATTGCAGGGCGGCTTTGCATATACAAAGCTGCCTTTTTTGCGATTTTCTCGCTCGCCTCTTTGCAAACGTTATCTCTCTCAGGTAGGATTGGCTTTCAATGGATAAGACGATGGATTTTCGCCCTGTAATACTCGCCGGAGGCAGCGGTACGCGCTTCTGGCCTCGCTCCCGCCGCGCCCACGCCAAGCAGGTTCTGGCCCTGGACGGCGAGCGCTCCATGATCCAACAGACTGTCGAGCGGCTCAAGCCGATTGCCGGTCTGGAGAAGATTTGGGTCATCGCCAACGAGTACCTGGCCCACGAGATCGCCGGCCAGTTGAAGGGCATGCCCGACGGGCAGATCGTCCGGGAGCCGGTGGCGCGCAACACCGCTCCGGCCTGCGGGCTGGCGGCCTTCCTGATTGAGCGGGAGAACCCCGACGCGGTGCTGGGCGTCTTTCCCTCCGACCACGTGATCGCCGACGAGCCGCGCTTCCTCAAGGCTCTGCAAAAGGGCATCGCCGTGGCCGCCGCCGGCGACAACATCGTGGTGCTGGGAATTGAGCCGACACGCGCCGAAACCGGCTACGGCTACATCGAGACCACCGACTACACCCGCGATGACTCCGCCCTGCACGTCAGACGTTTTATTGAAAAGCCCAACCAGAACCGCGCCGGGGATTTTTTGGCCGCGGGTAACTACTTCTGGAACTCGGGTATTTTTCTGTGGTCGGCGCGTACGCTGGCCAACGCCGTGCGCGAGCACTTGCCGGAGACCGCTCCGCTGCTGGAGACCATCGCCGCAGCCTACGGCACGCCGCAGTTTGACGAGGTCTTCCGCACGGTCTATCCCAAGTGCGAGAACATCAGCGTGGACTACGCCGTGCTGGAGCCGCGCTCAGCCAAGGGCGAGCACCTTTCGCACCTCTACTGCATCCGGGCGGATTTCAGTTGGAACGATCTGGGCTCCTGGGCCTCGCTCTACGAGTACCAACTGGAGACGCGCATGCGCGGAGATGCCGAGGGCAACGTGGCCGAAAGCAACGGCCACATAGCTCTGGACGCAGTCAACAACTACATCTATAGCCCGCATAAGTTCGTAGCCTTGGTCGGCGTCAAAGACCTGGTCATCGTGGACACCGAGGACGCGCTGCTGATTGCCCGCCGCGACCACTCGCAGGATGTGGGCAAGATCGTGAAAGAGCTGGGGCTCTCCGGGCGGACAGAGCTGATCTGAGATGGGTTTACAACTCTCGATTTGGACGGAAGAGTGAAGGAAAATGACTCGAATGAAACGAAGGACATTCATCGCAGTATTGTTTTTCTTTTGCGCTGCTCTACCGGTTTCCGTGGAAGCACGCAACAAAAAAGCAGGGCCTGACCTGTCGAACGTGCAGCATGTATTTGTCGGATGGGCGGATATGGACCCTGAATCCTACATCGACATGGGCTATTCCAAAGCTGAGTGGGAAGATGTGATTCGCCATGAGAACGTTGTGTTTCAAAAGAAGTTCAAAGAGGGACTGAAGTTGAGGTTTACCGCGGTTGTCGCGGCAAAAGATAAGAGTGACGAAAACACGGCGGGTAATGATCTCTACGTAAAATTATCCGATGTCTCCTTCGACACGGGCTATGTTCTGCATCTTTCTGTACATATCATCGACCTCAAGACAAACACCGAGATTGCATCGATTCCCTATCGCAGGTACACAGGCCATCTTTGCGGCCTTACCACTTGCATGGAGCAGGAATTCTTTGAGGTAAACAATAAATTGCAAGCAATTCTGGGCGGACACGTAGAGAAACGGGAGTATTAGACGATAGTGTCAGTACCGTGCGCCCAAGGTCTCGCATTTGAAACCTGGGAGTCATCCCCATCAAGCCACAATCTCCAACCCCTTCTTGTCCACCAGCGAAAGCAGTTTGAGTGAGGCCCCCTGGGGATGTTTTTCTCCGCGCTCCCATTTGCTGACCAGGCTCGGCTGCCCATTCAAGTAAGCCGCAATGACCGTTTGGCTGGTCTTCTCGCGAGCCTGAAAAGTTGATCAAAGCGTCCTGAGAAATAGCGGCAAATGAGTAATGACGCGGTCATTACGTTGTGATATGCTGATTTCACAGGGAGGAATTCTTATGCCTACGCTACTACAGGAAAAGAGCAGGCGCGATACGTTGAACCTGCGCATCAAACCCGAGTTACGCGGGTTGATTGACCGGGCGGCGGAGCTTACGGGCAAGAATCGGACGGATTTCGTGCTCAGTGCCGCCCGTCACGCCGCCGAGGATGCGCTTATGGACCGCACCGTCTTTGCGGTCAACGCCAGGGCCTACGCCGAGTTCCTGGCGCGGCTGGACGCTCCGCCAAAACCCAATGTTCGTCTGCGCCACTCTCTCCAGACATCTGCGCCATGGGAGAAGTAAGCCAACTGATGCCGCCTGAGCCGCTTGCGGAAGCTCACGTTTTCACGAATTTCCGCTGCGGCGAGGCCTCGCTTGACGATTGGCTGAAGCGCCGCGCACGCGCCAATCAGGCGAGCGGAGCTTCGCGCACTTATGTTGTTTGCGAAGACATGCGCGTGGTTGGCTATTATGCGCTGGCTTCGGGCGTGATCACGGTGGAAAACGCACCCGGACGGTTCAGACGGAATATGCCCAACCCTATCCCGGTAGCCGTGCTGGCCCGCCTGGCTGTAGATCACGAATGGCAGGGGAAGGGCATTGGTCGCGCCCTCTTCCGCGACGCCGCGCGCCGCGTGGCGCAGGCGGCCGATGCGATCGGCATTCGCGGCATCGTGGTTCACGCTATCTCGGAGGAGGCGAAGATCTTCTACCTGGCGCTTGGCTTTGACCCGAGCCCGCGCGAGTCGATGACGCTCATGGTCACGCTTTCCGACGTTAGAGTTGCTCTTTTATGAAGAGCCGGTTTGCAATCGATTGTACATTCCACTTCCACAGCCCTCGCCCTCATCCTTTACCCTAGTTTCAGGGAGCAAGAACCCAACATGCCTCAACCTCCGATCAAATTCGGCACCGACGGCTGGCGCGCGGTCATCGCCGACGACTTTACCTTTGCCAACGTGCGCATCGCCGCCGAGGCCATTGCCGCTTACATCCACGCCAAGGAAGACCCCAGGAAGGGCGTGTGCATCGGCTACGACACGCGCTTCGGGTCCAAGGCATTTGCGCGTACCTGCGCGGAAGTCGCGGCCGCGACCGGCATTCCGGTGCTGCTGGCCAACGCCATCACGCCCACCCCGGCGCTCAGCTTTGGCGTGCGCGAGCGTGGCGCGGCCGGCGGCATCATGATTACCAGCTCGCACAATCCGGCGCAATGGAACGGCGTCAAGTACAAAGGCTGGTACGGCGGCTCCGGCAAGCCCTCTATGATCGCCGAGATCGAGACTTACTTGGGCAAGCCTGTGGCCCGCGCAGAGCAGCCTGCTCCGATTCAGGAGGTTGGTTTCCTGCCGGCGTACCTCAAATCCATCGAGAACTTTACCAGCCTCGACAAGCTGGCAAAATCCGGCATGAAGTTCTGCGTCGACTCGATGTACGGCGCGGGCGGGACGATAATTTCCGACATCTTTACACGCATCGGCGTCAAGCACGTGCAGATTCGCGCCAATGCCGATCCGCTCTTTGGCGGCGTCCACCCGGAGCCTATCGAGCCGCACATTCGCGCCTTGGGCGAGGCTGTGATGGCCAACAGCTGCGACGCGGGATTGTGCACCGACGGCGACGCGGACCGCATCGGCGCGACCGACGAGCACGGAGTCTTCGTCGATCCGCACAAGATATACTGCGTCCTGCTCAGTTGGGTGCTCAAGTACCACAACGACTGGCCCGGCGCCGTGACCCGCGCCTTCAACACCACAAAAATGCTGGATCGCATCTGCAAAAAGCATGGGCGCGAACTGATTGAGCACGGCATTGGCTTCAAGTTTGTTTGCGACTATATGCTGGAGCGGGAGATCGTGATGGGCGGCGAAGAGTCTGGCGGAATCGGCTTCCAGCGCCACCTGCCGGAGCGCGACGGCCTGCTGAACGCGCTGCTGCTGGCCAATGTGATGGCCATGGAAGGCAAGCCGCTGGGCAAGCTGGTCGCCGATCTGCAAGCCGAGTACGGCGAGCATCAGTATGGCCGCATCGACCTGCAGATCCCGGAAGATGTGAAGAGCGGCGCAATTGCGAGGGCCAAAGCGCTCAAAGCCGGCGGAACGGTCTTTGCCGGAATGCCGATTCTGCGCCAGGAGACGCTGGACGGCGTGAAGTTTTACCTCGACAACCCGGAAGCGGCCACCAAGCCGAACGGCGCCGAGAGCTGGCTTCTGCTGCGCGCCAGCGGTACCGAGCCGCTGATGCGCATCTACAGCGAATCCTGCTCGAAGGAGTCTGTGGCGAAGCTGCTGGAGTCGGCGCGGAAGTTTGCGCTGGGCGCGTAAAGCTCGAAATAATCTGCAAAAGTGAATGGATGCGTTTCGGAGGAATTTTCTTCGGAACGCATTTATTTTGTTCAGGTTAATTATTATCTGCAAGCTTCCTCATGCGAAAATAAATATGCGAGGGGGGTACCTCAGCATTCTTGCCTTGTTATAAATAAAGCGAACAAACGGAGAAGCGTACCCGGGGGGGAGGGTATGCATTTCGTGGTATAAACCTGGGATAAGCCTAACAAATAGAACAGATAGAACGGGAAACAAGGAGCATAAAACAGGGACAGGAAACAGGGAACAGTAAAAGCCCGCGGCTCTGACTATTGTTCCTGCTTTTATTGAGCGGCGGCGGAGATCGATCGGACGGAGGTTGGACATAGGATCATTCTGCGCTACCGGATCGTAATTATCTGCAAAACGGGTTGGAGAAAGTTGTGCGCCGGGCGAAGCATGGGGAGGTTTAAGGAATGGCTTGATGAGTTCGGGCGCAAAGGAGGAGAACGGTATCCGGGCGCGGGAGTTCAACGGCGGGGAGCGGGGCGGGGATGGCCGCGGGGAGGGTATAAAACGGAAAGTGACTCCTTCGGGTAAGAAGTCCCTTTTCTTAACAAAACGAAAACAGTGTTAAGCGACGCGTCCAAGGCGTCTGCGAACATGCTCCTGACGAGCACGTTCATCGTCAGCTTCCCGCTCACGAACTTCCCTCAAGCGCCGCAGGAGAGTTCTAGAGTTCTCCTCCTGCTCCCGTTGCTCCGTTTGCGCCGTTCTCTGCTGGATTGCCAGGTTGTTCATTGTGAGGCTCCGCATCTTCAACTCCCATTGTACCCTTATCGGCTCCATCATCTTCGACTTCAGAAGGTACAGGTTGGTTAGAAAAATCTGTCCGCAGGTCCGAAATGATTCCGTTCTCATCTGGAATCCGAAGGACATAATCTATGATCCCAAAAATCTTAGCTTCGCCTTCATCAAAACCTCGAACATTCTTGAAAAGCTCAGACGCTTCTTTCTGGTCGATCACGAATCCATGCGCCGGATAGTCGTTCACCAACTTTTCAACCGTTCCAGGTTTAACATTCTTCTCGCTTCTCAGACGGTTCCCATAGGCTAATCCAATCCGGATTGCTCTCTTCGCAACGCCAAGTCGCAACGGATCAACTTGGGCCGATATGGGGCTGAAAATTCCAACCGTGAGTGAGGAAGCGATTTCCGCTGCAACTTTGGTCGTGATGGCTCCACTACTATGTCGGATAATGTTAATCATCTGTTGCTCGAAGGATTCAAAAGATGATTCGGTAATCTGTTCCAACGTTTGAATCAGATCAAGACCTGACTCGGCGCCAAGGATTTCATTCGGTTTGTCAATCTGGGTATCAAGAGGCCCCAACTCGCCAAAGCAGCCAAATGCTAACTCTTCTGCACAGAGCGTCAGAAGTGTCCCTGCACTCTTGCAATAACCTCCGAGGACTGCCAATATCTTGCCATCTCGATAATTTGCTTTGAGGGCGCGTCCAACTCGGTACGCCGCATTCGGATCTCCACCGTACGTGGTGATGAAGAGACACACATCCTTGCGCCGTTGGGGACGACAATCGATCAGCTTTACCTAGCGATCCGTGTTGTCCCGGTTGATGGGACCGCTATAGAGGAAGCCGTCGGCATTCTTGCCGTCGAGATATTCGTTTACAGCAGAGGAGAGATCGTTTGCCATGATGACAAGATATTGCACCTTCTGAGCCGCGAAATGCAAGAAAACAAATGCGTATGAATTAATTTCACAGCCAAGGCCAATTGTTATAACAATTGGCCTTGGCTGATATGCAAACTGGAAGCAGTCTACTTGGCTGCGGCTTTCAAACCGGCTTGCTCAGCCAGGGCGGCGGCCTTGTCGGTGGCCTCCCAGGTGAACTCCGGCTCGGTGCGGCCGAAGTGGCCGTATGCCGCAGTCTTCTGGTAGATGGGGCGGCGCAGGTTCAGGCTCTCGATAATCTTCTTGGGCGTGAGCTCGAAATTCTTGCGCACCAGCTCGGTCAGCTTGGCCTCGCCGACCTTGCCAGTTCCAAAGGTATCGACGCGGACGCTGACCGGCTCGGCCACGCCGATGGCGTAGGCAAGCTGGACCTCGGCGCGGTCGGCCAGCCCCGCCGCCACAATGTTCTTGGCGATGTAACGGGCCATGTAAGCCGCCGAGCGATCCACCTTGGTCGGGTCTTTCCCCGAAAAAGCGCCGCCGCCGTGACGGCCCGCGCCGCCGTAGGTGTCCACGATGATCTTGCGGCCGGTGAGGCCGGTGTCGCCCATGGGTCCGCCGATGACGAAGCGACCGGTGGGATTGATGTGGTACTTGGTGTGCTCGTCCAACCACTCGGCGGGCAGCACGGCCTGAATGACGTGCTTGAGAATGTCGGCGTGCAACTCTTCGTTGCTGACCGTATCGGCGTGCTGACTGCTGATGACCACAGCGTCGATGCGGCTGGGCTTGCCGTTTTCGTCGTACTCGACAGTGACCTGGCTCTTGCCGTCGGGGCGCAGATAGGGAAGCTTGCCGCTCTTGCGCACCTCGGTCAGACGCCGGCAGAGCTTGTGGGCCAGCGAGATGGGGGCCGGCATCAGCTCCGGAGTCTCGTTGGAGGCATAGCCGAACATCATGCCCTGATCGCCGGCGCCGCCGGTGTCCACGCCCTGGGCAATGTCGCCCGACTGCTTGTTGATGGTCGAGATTACAGCGCAGGTGTTGGAGTCGAAGCCGTAGGACGCGTTGTCGTAGCCGATGGAGGCCACCACGCCGCGCACCAGCGACTGAAAATCGACGTAGGCTTTCGTGGTGATTTCGCCTGCTATGACCACCAGGCCGGTGGCTGTAAGCGTCTCGGCGGCGACGCGGCTGTAGGGGTCCTGCTCCAGGCAGGCATCCAGGATGGCGTCGGAGACCTGGTCGGCAATCTTGTCGGGATGGCCTTCGGTGACGCTCTCAGAGGTAAACAAGAATCGGTCGCTCAACTTAACTCTCCTCCCATTGCAGGGAATTCAATTTGGGCAGCCTGGAACGAGGACCGGTTCATGCTGGATCACCGTCACGAAGAGCCGAATAATTCTCTCTCGCGCCGGACCCACTCCCGCACAGCACATGCCAGCACCGTCAGGCATGCGCCTTGGGATGCATTGTTCCATGATAATTGCCGCGGGCTGCCGAGGGCAAAGAGTTGCAGTGAACGGGCGGCAAAGACAGGTGAGGCGCGATTTCCGCGCCCCGAATGGAGACAAGCCGCGCTCTGTACCCCATCCTTGCGACTTTTTCTGTTGCAAGGGTGGTAAACACCGAACCCAAATTGTTCATGTCCAGGGGCAGCCTGAGCATCTAAGCACAATGCCTTTGCGCTTCGACGTAAGCTCGGAGAACGGCGTTCATTCGGGTCAGGTGTCCTTTGCCGTGTGCCTTGAACCACTCGACCACGTCGCTGTCGAGGCGCAGGTGAACGGAAGTCTTTCCATTCGGCATCACCACCCGCGCAGACTTCCAGAACGCCGCGCCAAGCGATGCAGCGGCGGGAGCGTCCGCGCTGGTGCGGCCCTCGCCGCGCTCGCGCATTGCCCTGATCTCGCTAAGCGAATGTCTCACGATAGTAGATTTCCCTTTCATCTCTGCTCGCTTTCTGGGCACTGATGATGCGAATCAGGCATTCATCTCGCCATGTAAACACAACGCGATAGACCTCGCTATCGACGCGGCCCAGTGCAATCCAACGGAGTTCGCCATACTCCTTGCGGTCGTCGATGCGCTCCAATCTCGCGCTCAAAAAGATTGCAGCTGCGGTCAAAAACGAAACTCTATGCTTCTCCAGGTTGATTCAGGCTTTGGCTTCGTCCCACTCGAATTCGAGCTCCTGACCAGCCATTACTTACCTTCCATTATGTACACAAATGTGGACACAGGTCAACCGGATAGTGTGGGTCTTACGGCGGGAGTCACAGAAACAGGATGTGTCTAACCCAGCTTCATGGGCAGCAGCGTGGTCCACCAGCCGGCGTGCAGGCCAAAGTAGCGCACTCCCAGAAATACGCCCGCCATCGCCACCAGCAGCAGCAGGATCACTCCGACCCAGCGCAGTCGCTCCTCCGTCACGAAGCCGCGCTGGCTGCGGGCTCTGCCCACGTTCGCGGCAAACGCCAGCCAACTGCGGTCGTCGTCGAGCATTTGTCCGCTGGCGGCATAGGCTTTGAGAAAACGCTCCGTCCACTCGTCCGGGTCCAGGCCGACGGCGTTCGCGTAGCCGCGGACGATGCCCTTGCTCAAGATCCCGCCGGGGAGCATACGAAACCGATCCTGCTCCAGCGCAACCAGGTGGCGCTGGCCGATCTTGGTTACCGCCGTGATGTATTCCAGCGCGATGCCGCGGGACAACCGCTCCATGCGCAGGTCTTCTCCAAAGTTGCCCATTTTTTACCAGAACACAGTCGAGCTAACTCGTTTCCCCCTCAACAATAAACCCGCTTCCCGCTTCGGTCAAAGAATATTTGTTACCTTTGCCCCTTTCTTGACAATGGGTGCGGATTTTACCGGGCCAAAGCCGGAATCAGCGGCGATTCACCCTCGCCCCCCGCCCCGCCAGCCCTGGGCTGTTACCCTGAAAGCGAGGGCTTTTCCAGCGATTTACAGCCCTCGGAGCCGTCTTCGGGAATGAATAAGCTCATCTTTGCCAATCTGCTGCACCGCCCTGTCCGCTCCATCATCAGCGTGCTGGCGGTAGCCATTGAAGTCATCATGATCCTGTCTATCGTGGGCATCTTCATGGGTATGCTGAACGACACCAAGCAGCGCACCAACGGCATCGGCGCTGACCTGATGATGCGGCCCTCCAATGCCAGCGTCTTTGCCGGCGTCAGCGGCGCGCCCATGCCAGCCAGGTTTGTCGAGGTCCTCCGCAAATTGCCCCACGTAGCCGTGGCCTCGCCAGTGATTCAGAAGCTCAATACCGCCGGCAAGATCGAGGTCCTTTACGGCATCGAGTATCCCAGTTTCAATGCTCTCAAGCCCTTCGTCTTCGTCTCCGGCGGCCCGTTTCAGGGGCCCAATGACGCCATCATCGACGACATCGCCGCCGGCGCCGATGGCGGCCATCGCGTGGGCGATCCGATCACCATTATGGATCGCCCCTTCCGTGTCGCGGGCATCGTCGAGCACGGCAAGGGCGGGCGCAAAATGTTGACCATCGAAAAGATGGGTGAGTTGATGGGTTCTGAGGACAAGGCCTCGCTCTTTTACATCAAGTGCGATGACCCGGCCAACGATAAAGCAGTGATTGAGGAGATTCACTCCACCCGCGGCCTGGAAGACTATCCGGTGGAGACGGTCGATGAATGGCTGGCTGAGATGACGCCCGAGAAACTGCCCGGTTTCAATATTGCTCTCGATGTCGTCACATGTATCGCGGTGATTGTCGGCTTCCTGGCCATCTTCCAATCGATGTACACCGCCGTGCTGGAGCGGACCCGCGAGATTGGCATTCTCAAGTCGATGGGCGCCTCCAAGTTGTCCATTGTCGGCATGGTGCTGCGCGAAACCGCCGTGATGGCGCTGGCCGGTGTTCTGCTGGGCATTGCCGGCACCTTCGGCATCAAGCTCCTGATGGCTCACCTCTATCCCATGCAGCATTTTGAGATTACGGGCCTCTGGATAGCCAGGGGCTCGGCCATCGCCTTTGTGGGAGCTTTGTGCGGCGCGCTTTACCCCGCATGGATGGCCGCCCGCAAAGACCCCATCGACGCTCTGGCCTACGAATAGATTTTTGCCGCTCCGTGTCAGGACCAGTACGGAGCGGCCCCTGTACACTAGGAAAGTTCCACTGGATTCCCCATGAAAAAATTTGCTTTCGGTTACTATGCCGGTCTCACCACTGCCCTCTTGGTCTGGGGCTTCTACCAGGCCATCTACGTCGCCCCCGCGGACGACCGGCTGGGCGGGCAGGGCGAACTCTATCGCATCATCTTCTACCATGTGCCCTCGGCGATGGTCGCTTTTCTCTTCTTCGCCATCTCCCTGGCCGGCTCCATCGGCTATTTGAGTTTCCGCCGCAGCCGCGACGCATGGGCGCAGATCTCCGACGCCTGGGCGCTGGCCGGAGCCGAGGTCGGCGTGGTCTTCTGCACCGTGGTCCTCATCACAGGGCCCATGTGGGGTCGCCGCGCCTGGGGCATCTGGTGGACCTGGGACGCCCGCCTCACCACCACTCTCGTCCTGTGGCTCATTTATGTCAGCTACCTGCTGCTGCGCCGCTTTGCCGCCGGCCCACAAGTCCAGACGCTGGCCGCCGTCCTCGGCATCTTCGGCGCGCTCGACGTACCCATCGTCTACATGTCCAATCGCTGGTGGCGCATGATGCACCCTGCTCCGGTCTTCGGAGGAGACGCCGACTCCGGCTTCAAGGATCCCAGAATGTTGCACGCTTTTGTCTGGAATATCCTCGCATGGCTCGCTTGGGGCCTGCTCATCCTCATCGTGCGCTACTACGCAGAGCGCCGCAGCCAGAAGATCGCCGCGCAGGATGTGCAAGACGCCCTGAACGCATGAACTTGGCCTGAATCTGTTACTAAACGAGGTGAATGATGAGAAAACTCGCAATCAGCCTGATCGTCGCCCTCCCCATCGCCCTCCTCGGCTGGGCCTGCTTCCTGGTTCTCTTCGCCCCTCCTGAACCGCCCTTCGACTGGATGAACCATATGTCCGTCGCCGATCACAATGCTCTCGTAGCCCTTATCGACCACCGGTACACCGTCGCCGCCTACGTCATCACCTGGGCCATCCAACTGGGCTACCTGGCCTGGCTCGGTCTGCGCTGGCAGGCGAAAAAGCTCGACACCACCCGCTCGTCTACGCCCAATTTACTGTGAAACTGTAAACTACAGAGCATCTCACCGCCAGGGGACGGCCGGAACGCCTCTTTCAAGCTAAGAATCTCCTTCGTACTTAAGTTTTTGCCAATTCCGCCGATAAACCCTTTGAAAGCCGTTGCGCAGACGAGAGCTGCATTTTGCCTGCCAGACGCGCGGCATGGAGGATGCAGGAAAAAATAGCTGCGTCTATGTGCAAATTTGAACACCGCTGGAGATTAATTTTTGCAAATATTCCAGTGGCGTAGTGAAACGCCGGCATGTCTCGTTTGACTATCGAGATATGCATGGCGGTGGCGCTGGATGGCAGTTGCCTTTGCTGGAAGTCACCAGGGCTGGGTTCCACCTGATACCTAACCCGGCAAACCGGGAGAATGGAAAGACCTATGCCTGCCAATTTCGGTGAGATCGCCACCTACCACCAACAGGAAGCCGCCCGGCATTATGCGCTTGCACAGGCTGCGCGCGACCGGGGAAGTATCGCTGATGCCGAGTATGAAGACGGCCTGGCAGCGCGTTGGGAAGAAGCCGCCCAGGAGCAGAAGATTGGGATGATGCAGGCGCCTTCCCGCCGCAGGTCAAAGCAAGGGCCGCTCGCCCCCCCCCAGCCGCCCACGCCACTTACAGTCGCCTGCTTGTTGGCCGTTAAGCACTGTGTCAAACGCATTGCCGCTGCGATCCGTCAATCCATCATCAAACGAAGTACTCCCTTCAACGGGTTGACGCTCCGCTAGTCAGCGACTTGCTTGGGGCCAGCGGGGCGTAATGCGCATCAAATTCAATCCGCCCAAATCTTCCACTCCGAACTCGGGAGAAGCCGCGGGAACAGCCGCCATGGCTCCCATGGGCAGCTCCAAGGGCTCAAAGCCCTCCCCGGAAATCCTCGCCTCCCCTCCAGCTACAAACAGGTACTGAAGGCCGGGAACTGGCTCGGCTTCTCCAGCCAGGCTGGGGCCGGGCAGACTGGCGCTGGTCCTGCTGCCCACGACTCCAAGGCTCTCCACGCAAAAGTACTCCCCCTCGATTAAAATCCTCCGGTCACTCAGCACTCTGGGCGAAATCTCTCCGGCATGGGTCACCAGCTTCGTTGCTTCCAGAGACTTCTGAATGTGCAATTCGCGCCCCCGCCCGTAGTCGTACATCCGGTAGGTCAGGTCGCAGTTCTGCTGGGTTTCCAGCAGAATCGACCCTGGCCAGATGGCGTGAACCGTTCCCGCATCCACAAAAATCAACTCTCCGCGAGCCACATCGAGCAGGTTCAGGCTTTGTTCCAGCGTGCCCGTCTCAATCCCCGCCTTGACCTCGTCGAGCGTGACGCCCGGCTTGAGCCCGCAGGCCACTTGAGAGCCCGGTTCGGCCGCCAGCACGTACCAGCACTCCGCCTTGCCGCGCGGATCGCCATACTTCTGCGCCATGGCGTCATCCGGATGCACCTGCACGCTGAGTTTTTCTTTGGCGAAAATGACCTTGATGAGGAGCGGCGATGCACTGCGTTCGGCCTCGCTACTGCGGGTCGCAGCCGTGCCCAGAAGTGCTTCGGGAGCCTCGGCAAACAGAGCGCCCAGCGTCTGGCCGGCGCGCGCGCCTGTCTCCACAACGCACTGCTCTCCGGTCAGCCAGGCCTCGCCGATAGGTGTTCCGCTTTCGGCAACCCGGTCATACCAGGGATGAAGATCCCGGCTGCCCCACACCCGTTCGGCGAACCAGGGCGCAAGGCGAAAAGGCGCCCAGGCGGAGGAAGCGGACTGCGAAAAAATTTCCATGGAATATTCCTTCATTTTCAGGGGAAACAAGTCTTGCCGGACCCCCGCTGCAATCTCACTTTAGCAGAGTGCCAACCTGCCCGGCACAGGCGAGGTTTCTTCCCATGCCTGCCGTCGCTTTGCTACTCTTGCCCTATCATGAAGCGCACGTTTTTTCTGCTCCTGACCGCCCTTGTTCTTTTCGCATCCACACAGCCTGCCGCCGCGCAGAAGTATCTGCCTAAAACCATCCAGTTCAAGGGCGCCCCGGAGTACTCCAACCAGGAGTTGCTGGCCGCCGCCGGGCTGAAAATGGGCACGGTCCTGGAATTTGCCGAGATGAAGGGCCACTCTCAAAAGCTGTTGGACACCGGCCTGTTTGAGAACGTCGGATTCAAGTTCGACGGGGTGGACCTGGTCTATACTCTGGTTCCCTCCACCGATCTTTATCCCGTGCGCATGGATAACCTGCCGCTCACGCCGGGCAAGGAACTGGACGCCGCTTTGCACCAGCGTTTTCCGCTCTATCACGGCAAAGTGCCGGCTGAGGGTGGCCTGACGGAACAGGTGCGCCAGGCCCTGGAAGCGATGCTTGCCGCCAAAGGCATCAGAGCCACTGTCGCGGCCTCGCCTTACACCGACCAAAAGCTGATGCAGGTAACGGCCATGAGCTACACCATCACCGCGCCACCGGTGCGAATCGGCGAAATTCATCTGGAAGGCGTCTCGCCGGAGATGCAAGCCGAAGTCAAAGTTGTTGCGGATCATGCTATGAAGGACGGTTACGACACGGAAAATTCGGCGGACAATATTGAACACGCATTTGCCGTGCTCTACACCGATGAAGGCTATGCCGCCGTCAAAGTACATGCCGTGCGGTCGGGAAATCCGGTGGTGGCCGGCGCGGCAATTGACGTTCCTTTTACCGTTTCCATCGAACCGGGACAGCTCTACAAGCTGGGCGCCATCCATCTGCCATCGGGCGAGTTGCTGACGCTGGCGGAGATCAACAAAGCTGCCGGAGCCGTATCGAATTCGATTGAGAAGCAGTCCGTCAAGGAAGGAGTCGCTCTGCGGACAGCCTTGCTCTATATCACGGGTCAATACAAGGCCAAAGGCTATATGGATTGCGTCGTCAAGCCGCATCCTCAGTACGATGATGCGAACAGCGTTGTCAATTACACCCTTGAGGTTCAGCCGGGACCGGTTTATAAAATGGGCAAGCTGACCATCGAAAACGGCGCTGAAGACTTACGCGCGGCAATGCTGGCTGCGTGGAAGATGCCCGCGGGCGCGGTCTTCAACGCAAGCGCGATTCAAGCCTACTTTTCCTCTCAGGGGAATACTCCGCTGGGACGAACCTTCGCCTCCGCCAACTGCAAATACCAACTGGCCGTGAACGACGATACCCGGACTGTCGATGTGACTCTGCGCCTGGAAAAAAAGCAGTGAGCCGATTCCCTGCGCTTTGATTGCCGTCAACGGACCACTGTTCACTGACCACCAGCCACTGTTCTATCCTCGTTTCATGCCACACTCACTCGTTTTCGACCATATGTTTCAGTTGCCGCTTCCGGTCGTGGAGAAGCTGCTTCGCCCGGTGATCGTCTACCTGGTGCTGGTGCTGCTGCTGCGCCTCTTCGGCAAGCGCGAACTGGCGCAGCTCAACCCCTTCGACCTGGTGGTGCTGCTCTCGCTCTCCAACACGGTGCAGAACGCCATCATCGGCGAGGACAACTCGGTGACCGGCGGCCTGATCGGCGCCTTCAGCCTGCTGGCCATCAACTGGCTGGTGGTGCGGGTGCTCTTCCGCTCCCGGCGGCTTACACGCGTGCTCGAAGGCCGGGCGACCGTGCTGGTGCGCGACGGCCAGATTGACCAAAAGGCGCTGGCGCGCGAGTCGCTCAGCCGCGAGGAACTGATCGAGGTCATTCACCGTCAGGGCTTCGAGGATGTGCACCAGGTGCGCAAATGCGAGCTGGAGCCCAACGGCACGTTTTACGTGGAGGCCTTCGACCCTTCAGTCGCCGACAAGCGCCACGCCGAATTGCTGGAGCGGCTGGATACGCTCAGCAAAGAGGTGGCGGCATTGAAGATGCAGCCGGCGAAGGGATAATGCAGTTTGAAGTCGGCAGAGATCAGCCGCGAATCAACTCGACCGGCACATCAAGCTGACACTGGCTCCAAAGCCGTTCGGTTGTCCAGGCACTTGCCTGTTGGCTTTTGGCCAGCGCCAGACAAGCTCGATCCCCGAGCGAAAGCGCGCGACTGACATAGCCATATGCAGCTGCAATTTCCGACTCGGTCCTGCCAAAGGGAACCAATTCGACGCCAGTCAGGACAGCCGAAAGACGTTCGCCTGAGATTGCCAGCTTCTCTCGCTGCATCCGCGTCAGAATCTCGCACCAGTTCACTGAACTGATGAAAACCTCTGCATCCGAGCCAAGCTCCAGAGCATCCAGCAGCGCGTCCACGCGCTCGCCACCCGGCTCGTTCAATATCATTGCCAGCACAGCAGAAGCATCCAGAACAATCCTATTCACGAGCTGCTTCCTCCCGCCGTTCCGCTAAGAACTCGTCGAGAAGCCCTGCAAGGCTCCCGCGCTGCTTGATGATGTCGGCTCGGATGCTCTCCAGAGCCATCTTTCTGCTCAGAATCCGTATTGTTCCCTGGTCACTGGATACTGTCAGACGATCTCCAACTTTCAGGCCAAGTTCCTTTCGAATTGCCGCAGGTAGGACGATCCTGCCACTTTCGCCCAAAACTACCGTTTCTGTCATAATCTGCCACCTATTAAGCATTATGGCATATTTACAGAAAAATGGCAGAATAGGGTATTCGATCCATTTTCAGGCGTGCGCCGCTGCTCAGCGAATCGTCATATCTTATGACATGATCTTCACAGTTTCGGCTTCCTTGACCCGTTCGTCCTATTTGGGCGGAACCTTTACCCTGCTTGCAGCACGCAGGAAAAACCAGATGAAGAGTAAAGGAATTGGAAGGCCAATAAGGGACAGCAATGGTGCACTTCCTGTCGCTACTTTCACGATTCCATTTACCGCGCCGAATAAATAAATCATGGCGCCCAGGGTCAGTAGCCGTTTCATACGTTTGGGATTTTCCAGTGTTTTAAATGCGGATTTGAGAGACAGCCACGCCATCCAACCAATGAACGCGGAAAACGCAAGCACGCTAACGATAATGATTAAAATCATTCGAGCGTCAGGCATTCCGGCAGATGTTGTTGTTTCGCTCACCATGCAGTCGCCTCATTCCCACTCTATGGTTCCCGGCGGCTTGCTGGTGATGTCGTAAACCACGCGGTTGATGCCGCGCACCTCGTTGACGATGCGGCTGCTGATGCGCTTGAGCACCTCATAGGGCAACGGGGTCCAGTCGGCGGTCATACCGTCTTCCGAATGAACGGCGCGCACGGCGGCGGTGTAGGCGTAGGTTCGCTGGTCGCCCATCACGCCCACGCTCATCACCGGCAGCAGGACGGCAAAGCTCTGCCAGATCGAGTTGTAAAGCCCGGCGGCCTTGATCTCGGCGACGACGATCTCGTCGGCCTCTTGCAGCAGCGCCACGCGTTCCGGCGTCACTTCGCCCAGAATGCGCACGGCGAGGCCGGGGCCGGGAAACGGCTGGCGACCCAGAATCTCGTCAGGCATTTCCAGGTCACGGCCGATGCGCCGGACTTCATCTTTGAACAAATCGCGCAACGGCTCAATCAGCTTGAGCTTCATCCCCAGCGGCAACCCACCCACGTTGTGGTGGCTCTTGATGGTCTGGCTCGGTCCCTTCACGCTGCTGGACTCGATCACGTCGGGGTAGAGCGTGCCTTGAACGAGCCAGTCCACACCGCCGGTTTCTTTGGCGATGCGCGTTGCCTCGTCGTCGAAGACGGCGATGAACTCCGCGCCGATGATTTTTCTCTTTTTCTCAGGCTCCGTCACTCCTGCGAGCTTGCTCAGGAAACGCTGGCTCGCGTCCACGGCAACGATCTTCAAGCCAAGTTTTTCGCGCAGATTTTTCTGGACGTTGACGAATTCGTTCTTGCGCAGAACGCCGTTGTTGACGAAGATGCACGTCAATTGATTTCCGATGGCGCGATGCACCAGCACCGCCGCCACCGACGAATCCACGCCACCGGAGAGGCCGCAGATGACGTGCCCGCTGCCGACCTTCTCGCGAATCGCGGCCACGGTGGTTTCGATAAAGCGTGCCGGGGTCCAGTCGCCGCGTGCCCCGCAGATGTTAAAGACAAAGTTTCGGATGATCTGCGGCCCCAGGGGCGTGTGATGAACCTCGGGGTGAAACTGCACCGCCCAGATGCGGCGCTCTGCATTTTCAATTCCTGCCAGTGCGTTGGCGGAGATAGCGATGCGACGGAAGCCGACGGGCAGCTCCAGCGCTTCGTCGCCGTGGCTCATCCAGACAGCCAGCGTCTCCGGTAGCCCGGCAAACAAAGGCGATGCGCCGTCCTCGATAGTCACTTCAGCATGGCCGTACTCGCGCTTGACGCCGGAGCGCACCTTGCCGCCCAGGTGATGGACGATGAAGTGCAGCCCGTAGCAAATGCCCAGCACCGGCACTCCCAGCGCAAGCAGCTTTGGGTCGGCTGCAGGCGCGTCCGCATCGTACACCGACGACGGCCCGCCGGAGAGGACAAGCCCCAGCGGCTGCAGCGCCTTGATCTCAGCGATGGGCGCGGTGCAGGGCAGCACCACGGAGAAGACATTCTGCTCGCGAATGCGCCGCGCGATCAGTTGCGTGTACTGCGAACCGAAATCGAGGATGACGATAGTTTGGGTAGCCACGGTTTAAGTGTGGCAGGGACACGGGCGGGATGTAAAGACCGTACTCTAGTCAATATATCGGAGAGATTACGTCAAAACGGGTGTAGAATCACCCACAGGAGTGATTTATTATCATGGGCGTCGTCGAGGAAACTCGTCAGGTCATGCAGGATTTTCTTGCGCCTGAGTTGAGGGAGATGCGCGGACAACTTGCTGGCATGGAAAAGCGCCTCGAATCGATGGATAAGCGATTGGATTCTCAAGACAAGCGTCAGGAACTCCATGAAGAAGCTATTCGAGTACGCTTTGACAATATTATTCAGCGTCTCGAACAGATTCAGCAGTCCTTTGCCTTCGATAAGCGCCTCTCCGCAATCGAAGAAGACAAGCGCCGCTCCGCCTAGCATTCAACTTCATATTCCTACTCATAGTGATACCGCGCCTGCAGGAAATCAATTCGGTCGGCGGTCACACGGTAAACCAGGCGGTGTTCCCGCGTAATTCTCCGGCTCCAACAACCGGCATACTCACGCCGCAAAGGCTCAGGCTTGCCGATTCCTGCGAATGGATCGGCGAGAACAGACTCGACAAGTTCGAGCGTTCTCAGCGCCGCTTGCCGGTCATTCTTGACCCACCAAGCAAGGTCTTCCCGAAACTTTGGAAGGAAGTCGACACGACGTTCGATTTTGGCGCTCATGGGTATCAATTACCCTTGCGTAACGGGAAGCGATTAAAGTCCGGCAGAGCGGCGCAATTCCTCAAGAGCGGCTGCTGCTGGCTTTCCTGGAGCTTTCCTCTTGTCGTTTGCTTTCGACTCAGCAAGAGCCTGCGTCAGCCTCCTGGCGTTGGCTGGCGAGCGCAGAAGATACGCTGTCTCCTCTAGGCTCGACAATTCATCGGCGGCGATAATCGCCACGTCCCGTTGACCACGTCGCCTCTTCACGATCAAGACTTCCCGGTCGTCTGTTACGCGGTCGAGGAAAGTCGCCAGATTCGCCCTGAGCGCTGTGTAAGTTGTCTCGATAGCCATTGCAGAATCACCTGGGATTAATTGTACAGCTTTCCTGTACGTTTGTCAAGGAGGCCAACCGGGTTACGGCAGCTTCGCCGCTTCCGCCTCCGCATCCCAGTGGTCTTTACCGGCCAGAAACACCCTGGGCTGGAACTGCCTTGCTTCCGCTGCCGTGAGTTGATGCGACCAGGGCACGCGGCCGGCGGGGTTGGCGCCTGGGCCTGTGCTATTGAACTCGGCGTAGAATGCCTGCGTTTTTCCGTCAACTTTGCTCCACTCATTCCATCCCTGCGGCGTCACGTCGGCAGACAGCTCTGTATTGATGCAGACCACGCGGGAATAGGGACGCCACGGCCGGCCGAGGCTGGTTACCTCTTTCGAGGACACGGTTGCATCAGCCCCTGCAACGTGCTCGATGCCGCTGGTCACTTTGCTGTTCACAATCACGTAGCCGGTGGTTTGATCGTGCGCGGTGCGCGACTGTGCAGTCAGGAACCCGCGAGCATTGGCGTGAATCTCCGAGTGGTCGAAAACCGCGGCGGCGTTGCCAAAGATAAAGTCGGTGCCGCCCTCGATGTAGGAATCAACATAATACTGGCGGCCGTAATCGGCGAAGAGCGTGTCTTGATGGCCGAGAAAACGGCAGTGCTTGAAGATGGAGCGATCCGCGCGCACCGCGACCGCGACAGCCTGGCCTGTGTTGCCTGCTGTGTTTTCGAAGGTGATGTTGTCGGCTTCAAAACCCGCGCCGTTCACCTCCACGGTTTCGGTAAAGAAGGTTCCGCCAGCCTGCTTGGCGTTCAGGCTGTTGGTGATGACCACGTCCGCCGGCGATTTTCCCATGCCCAGCAGAGTAATGTTGGTGTGATTTTGCGTCACGATGACGCGCTCGTGATAAATCCCCGGCGCAATTTCAATAAAAACGCGGCCGCCTTTGCCGGCAAAGGGATGATGATCCATTGCCATCTGAATGGTGGGGAACTCGCTGACGGCCTCGATGCCCGTCTTCACATCGGGAGAGACGCGCACATGCACGTCCTGTGCGCGGCTCAAGGTAGTTAGGAGCAAGGCGCCGAACAACAACGCCAGTACTGGATTTTGTTGCTTGAACATACATGAACCTCCAAAAGAACCTCACGCGGAGTTTAGCAAATTGGGCCGGCCTCAAGAGCGAGATTCAGGAAAGCGGAGGCGCGGCGCGTTCGTCACTCTTAGCTAAAAGTGATAGGCTGCTAGGCGAGGCAGTCTGCGTGAATTGGCTGCTGTAAATTTGATCCTGGTCTCCGATTGCGAGCGCATTCTGCGCGGATGGTTCTGGCCGGTTGACCCTATCACCAAGAGGACATTCGATGAATTTCTTTCGTTTTGCGCCGATCCTGATTTTGCTGGGCGGAACCGCCCTGGCTCAGACCACTTCCCTCGCCGCTGATGCAAAGCCCGCGCCCCCGCAGGCCAGCAAGAGCTTCGATTTATCGGCCATCGACAAGACAGCCGATCCCTGCGCGGATTTTTATCAGTACGCCTGCGGCAACTGGGTCAAGAGCAATCCCATTCCCAATGACCAGGTGCGCTGGGCGCGCTCCTTCTCGCTGCTGCAAGAGCGTAACCGCTACCTGCTGTGGGAGGAGCTGGACGCCGCCGCCGCAAGCCCCAAAAGCGCGCTGGAAAAACAGTATGGTAACTACTTTTCCGCCTGCATGAACACCGATCTTGTGGAGCAGAAGGGCCTTCAGCCGCTGGAGCCGGCCTTCAAGCGCATCGCCGCTCTTAAGAACACCCACAAGCTGGCTACGCTGATGGGCGCTCTCGAGGCAGAGGGCAGCGCGGCGCCGCTGTTTAACTTTGGCGTGGAGCAGGACGACAAAGACTCCTCCAAGCAGATTGCCGCCATTGGGCAGGCCGGGCTCTCGCTGCCCGATCGCGACTACTACATCGTGGACAGCAAGCGCTTCCAGGAGATTCGCAAGCAATATGTGGAGCACATGACCAAAATGTTCACGCTGGCCGGCGATACACCCGAGCAGGCGGCCAGGGAAGCAGCGGCGGTTTTGGAGATTGAGACCGCGCTTGCCCAAGCCTCCACCAGCCGCACCGACATGCGCACCCCGGCCAACCGCTACCACATCTATACGGTGGCCGACTTCCAGAAGCTGACCCCGGATTTCGATTATTCGGTCTACTTCAAGGACGTGAAGATTCGTTCCTTCGACACGCTGAACGTGTCTACGCCCGACTTTTTCAAGGGGCTGAGCGAACTGATCGCCAAAGAGCCGATTGAGGCCTGGAAGTCGTACTTCCGCTGGCACGCGCTGCACGGCGCGGCCCTCAACCTGCCCAAGGCCTTCTTCGACGAGAACTTCGCTTTTTACGGAAAGACCCTCAACGGACAAAAGGAACCGACGCCGCGCTGGAAGCAGTGCACCAGCATGACCGACCGCGCGCTGGGCGAGGCGGTGGGCCAGGACTGGGTGAAGAAGAACTTTCCGCCGGCGGCAAAGGCCAGCATGGACCAACTGGTGGCTGCTCTGGAAAAATCCCTGGGCGACGACATCAAGACCCTGCCTTGGATGAGCGACGCCACCAAAAAGGCGGCTGAAGAAAAGCTGGGCATGATCCGCAACAAGATTGGCTACCCGGAGAAGTGGCGCGATTACCGGGCGCTGAAGGTGAAGCGCGACGACCTGCTCGGCAACCTGCGCCGCAATAACGTCTTCGAGCGCAACTACGACCTGAACAAGCTAGGCAAGCCGGTAGACGAGAAGGAGTGGGGCATGACGCCGCCTACGGTCAACGCTTACTACAACCCCTCGTTCAACGACATCAATTTTCCGGCCGGCATCCTGCAGCCGCCGTTTTTCGACTTCACCATCGACCCGGCGGTCAACTTCGGCGGCATCGGCGTGGTGATTGGCCACGAGATGACCCACGGATTCGACGACCAGGGCTCGCAGTACGACGGGCAGGGCAATCTGCGCGAGTGGCAAACGGCCGAGGACCGCAAGGCCTTCACCGAGCGTACTGATTGCGTGGCCAGCGAGTACAGCGGCTTTGAAGCCGCACCGGCGCATGATGGCATGGCCGCGCAGAAGCTGAACGGCAAACTCACCCTGGGCGAGAACACGGCCGACAACGGCGGCCTGCGCATCGCTTACATGGCCCTGCTGGACACGCTCGCCGCCCAGAAAAAATCCATCGATGACAAGATCGACGGCTACACCGAAGAACAGCGCTACTTCCTGGGCTTTGCCCAGGTGTGGTGCCAGAACCAGACCGAGCAATCGTCCCGCCAGTCGGCGCTGACGGATCCCCACTCGCCCGGCCGCTGGCGCGTCAACGGAACGGTGCAGAATTTCGATCAATTCGGCAAGGCCTTTGGATGCACCAAGGGCCAGCCCATGTACCCGGCGACATCGTGCCGGGTTTGGTAACCCATTTCTGGTCTGGAGCTGCGGCGCGATCAAGCTACGGCTCCAGACCAGGGGCCGGAGATTTCAGGCCCAGGTAAACCAGCCGGGAGAATTCTTTCTGGTCAGGCGGGTTGACGTTTCCCGCCGTTCGGGAGTCCATATCTCAGCCCTGTGGCATGAATCTGGGCCGTCCAAACCTGCAGACGAGGAATTTTGGGCGCTTTCGAGGCAAGGTGGCCACAGAAAATGCGCTGTTTTGCCCAGTCTCTGGCCAAAACTATGCACAACCCGCCCTGGGCTTTTACAATGCAACAGGGACCCGTCCCAACCCAGCTATGCTGTGGAACTAGCAAACTTGGCGGCGCACGCCGGACCAGGATGAAGGAATCGCATGAAGTTCACGAAATTCGGCAAGGCCCTTCTGATAAGCGCCCTTTCTGCTGGCGTTGTTTTCAGCGTTACGTCTTGCATCCAGGATTATACGATTGGCTACTTGTATGTGACAGGGACGGTGACAGCCGGGACCTCCAGCAACGGCGTCATCTCCGGCTTCAGGATCGATCACAACACCGGTAAGCTTTTTAACATCAACGGGCTGCCGATCTCCTCCGGCGGCGCCAACCCTGTTCGGGCCGTCCTGCTCACCGGCAGCCGCTTTCTTTATGTTCTCAACCGGGGCGTAAGCAGCAACCCGGCCGGCAGCGCCATCTGCACCACGGCATATCCCTGCCAGAACGCCAACATTACACAGTTTGCTATCGGCGCCAACGGGATCCTCACGCCTCAGGAGACCTTCTACACGCAAGGCCTGAACCCGTTCCGCATTGCCGCCGACAGCTCGGGATCCTTCATCTACGTGTTGGAACACGATTCCCTTTACAACGGCGCGCCGTCCAGCTCGACGAACCCCAACCCTAACTGCGCTGCTGCCTTGACCGGCGCTACCACCTGCGGAGATATTACCGTCTTTACGGTTAACGCGGCCACCGGCCGCCTGAGTCTGCTCCAGAATGTTCAGGTAACCGCCGCCGGCGGCGGTGCTGCGCTGCCTTATTTTCCGGTTCCAGCCAATCCTGTCGACTTCTTGATGACCGGCGGAACCATCCAAATAATGAGCGGGGCGCCAACACTCACTGCGGCTGCTCCTTGCACAACAGCGGCCGAACTCGCCGCAAACTATCCGTATATCTGCGGCACCTCGGTCTTCCCGTACGCACAAAATTCCTCTAACGGGCAGTTGACGGTGAGCCAGAACAGCGCCAACCAACTGAAGATTGCCCAGGGTACCGCCCTTGTGACCGGCGGCGGTTATGTCTTTGTGCTGGACAACGAAGCGCCCAGCCCTAATCCCACCAGCGCGTCCAGCCAGATTCTTGCCTTCACAGTGGTCAGCGGTTCGCTGCAGGCGGCTAACCCGAGCGTCATCCCCGATGACCCCAACCAATCCAACCCCATTCTCCTGGTGCAGGAGAACAAGGGGAAATGGTTCTATGTGGCCAATCAGGGCAACAATGTTCCCGGTACGGGAACGGCTGCAAGCGGGATTGCCGGCTATGTGATCAACAGTCCATTTCAACCCACCGAAATAGCAGGCACGCCCGTCGGCTTCGGCAGCGGCTCCTATCCGCAGTGCCTGGTCGAAGATCCCTCGAATCAGTTCTTCTATACGGCCAACTCTGGCGATTCCACGGTCACCGGACAGGCGATCGACGAAAACGCCGGCACCCTCGTACCGTTATCCAATTCGACCAAGGCGCCGTCTGAATATTCGCTTACCGGTCCGCCTACATGGTGCCTGATGGATGGGCGCACAAACTGAACTGCCGCTTGATGCGGATACGCCTGGGGCGGAGGATGAACCCCGTTCCAGGCAACGCCCCAGGCAATGATTGACTTGAAGTCTTCGAGAACGCAGCCGAATTTCCCGACGCGATTTTTTCAGGGCGTCCTGAGGTTCGATTCCAAACCTGATTTTTAGGGGCCGGAGCTTTTGGCCCACTGACGAAAGATGCGCATGAAGTTCAACAAATCGAGCCAGCTTCTGCTGGTCTCCGCGGCCAGCCTCCTGGCGGCAGTACTGATTACCGCTTGCGGCACGGCCACCACGGATTTCGTTTACGTGTCCAGCGCCAAGGCTGCGGGGTCCAATAACTACGGCGAGATCGATGTCTTCGAGATCAACCGGGTCTCCGGCTATATGCGCCCGATTCTCAGTTCGCCCTACCCCTCGGGAGGGCGCAATCCGGTGGCCGAAGCCGTCTCCGCCGACTACGCGAATCTCTACGTAGTCAATCAGGACGACAACACGATTGTTCAATTCCTGATTGGCAGCGATGGCAAGATCTATCCGCAGAACACCGTCAATACGCCCGGCATCTACCCGCTGGCCGTGGCTGTCAGCGGCACGAGCCTGTTTGTGGTGGACACCTATGAGCCTTTGCCCGCCTGCTCCAATGCCTCTCCGTGTCCGGGATCGGTGGGTGTTTTTCCCCTCCAGCCCGCCACCACTGGCGCTAACCCAACCCCCAGCGGCGCGCCGGGTCCAACACCCCTCACCAATACGGCCATCGGAGCGGACTATTGGCCGCTGATCCTGCCCAGCAATCCCACGCACATCATTACGCCGACCGCGATCAACGTCCTGAAATCGGGCGCCGCCCTCTTCGTTACGGCCTATGACGCCTCAGTTACGCCCAACGTCGGCTATGTCTTTGGTTTCTTGATCGCCCCTCCAAGCACTACAACGATTCCATCAGGCGGGTCTTGTCCGTCGATCGGCGCCTCGACGATTCCCCCTAACACGCTTATTCCCGGCACACTCTGTCCGATGAATGGCGGCGTGCCTTTTGCCGCCGGAGTCAATCCCTCCGCCGTCGCCAGCGCATCGGAAACTTCCGGGACTTATGTTTACGTGACGGATTCCACTAAAGGCGATGTGGTCAGTTACTCGTTCGCATCCGGGGTACTGAATAAGATCGGCGTTACTCCAACCGGCAATCAACCCGTCGCCATCGTTGTCGATCCCGCCTACCCGTATGCCTACGTGGCCAATACGACGGATGGCAACGTCGAGGCCTATTCGATCTCCAGCAACGGTGCGCTTACATTCCTGGGCGGCTCCACTACCCCCGTCACCTACGCCGCGGGCATTCAGCCGGTGGCCATAGGCATCGATCCATCGACCCACCATTTTCTTTTCACCGCTAACTTTACTCCCGACGGGGTCAACGGCACGGTCTCCGGATTTGAGTTGAGCACCACCGCCGGCACGCTTGTCGACTCGCAAAACTCTCCTTACCTGTCCAACGCCCTACCGACGGCTGTGGCTGCGGTTCCGCACGGCAGTTCGACGCAGTAAGCGCCGCAACGGTCCTCTGCCGGGCACTCTAGCAACACCCCGTACCGGGCTTTTACAATGCATACGGGGCAACTTAACCAGTTCTCTTAGGGCTCGCAACTGACTAGCCCACGACGAAGGAAGCGCATGAAGTTCAGCAAATTGAGCCAGCTTTTTCTGGTCTCTTCCATCGGCCTTCTAGTGGCCACCGTTTTCTCTGCCTGTGCAATCACAACCATCGACTATGTTTTCGTGGCCTGTTCCGCCGGTTCGGGAACAGCCAGCGCCGGCCAGATCATGACCTACGCGGTGGACTCCCAGTCCGGCGCATTGCGCACCGGTGCGCCCACAGTGGCCTCGGGGGGAGTGAACCCGGTTTCCATGGTTGTCTCTCCAAACTATGCGCATCTTTACGTCGCCAATGCGGGAAACAGCACCATCGTCCATTTCACCATCGGACTCCAGGGGCAACTGACGGCCGATTCGCATACGGTTACACTCACCACCACTCCCATTGCACTGGCCGTGAACTCCGCCGGAACCTATCTGTATGTGGTGTCTTGCAACGCCGCCACCAATACGGCCTTTCCCACGCTCAGCTGTACAGGTGGCGCCACGCTGACGGAGTATGCGCTCTCTTCCGGCGCCATAGGCTCCGCGACTGCTGCGAAAACTCTCAGTCTTTACGGTTCCTACGCCGCCTATAGCGGCGATATCCTGGTTCCGACCGGGCTCACCGTGCTGACCAATAACAGTGTGGTGAGCGGCAACACCGTCTACGTCACCGCCTATGACCTGTCGGCCTACAATCCCGGCTGCACCTCCTGCGTCACCAGCTCCGCCAACCCCGGCTGGGTCTTTGGTTACACCATCGGGTCGGGAGGTACTTTAACCGCGCTTGCCACCCCCTACGAAGCTGGCATCAAGCCATCCGCCATCGCCGCTACGCCCGTCGACACCTATCTTTACGTCACGGACTACGCACAAGGCCATCTGATCGGCTACACGATTCTGGACGGCGGCGCCTCCCTGGCCTTCTTGCCCAGCGGTCCCTTCAGAACAGGGAACGAACCCTCCGCGATCACCATCGACCCGCGCGGCTTGTTCATCTATGCCACCAACTCCCTGGATTCCACGGTTTCGCCCTACGAAATCACTCTGGCCTCCGGAGTTCCCACGATCACGGTGAACTCCTCCTCTACTGGAGGCAGCAACTCGACGGACACACAGCCGGTCGCCGTCGTGATTGACCCGGCGCTGGGACGGTTTGTCTATACCGCCAACTACCTGGGAAACTCCGTCTCCGGCTTCCGCCTGGATCCGACCTCAGGCGCGCTGGGCCAAACCCAGGCCACACCATACCCCACCGGCGCAAAACCAACAGCTGTGGCTTCGGTTCCCCACGGAAACTATTCAACGCAGTCGGTTACTCCGTAAAGGAATCAGCTTTTACCTGCCAAAAAGCCCAGCCATCGGCTGGGCTTTTTGCTGCACAGGGCGTCAATTCGACGAGCAAATCCCGGCGTTAGAGCATTTTGCCTGTTGGTATAGAGTGTATTTCTTGCCTGGCTCAAGGTTGGGGGGCGTTGAAAGAACAGGTAGCGCTGGCCTCCTGGCCGGGGTCCCCAACGAGCGGTCTATGCTCGTTGGGGTGGCTGGCCGGCTGTCACGTGGACCTCCCGGTCCGCGCCGCGCTCTACACAAATAGGGAAAAGGTTCTAATCAATGGCTCGGCTGTCGCATAGTGTGGCATAAATGCCACAAGACAGGGATAGCTCCCAGCGTCTAAGCTAATTCAAACGCACGGTTTTCTTCGCCGTGGAAGAAGGAATTTTGACCAATCCCGCGCTCTTGAGTCCCGCGCATCTGGAACAGACGATTGTTGCGCCTCTGGAATTCGACGGGGTTGGGTTGCACTCCGGCGCTCCGGTGCATCTGCGCCTGCTGCCTGCACCAGCCGGCTCGGGCATCGTCTTTCGCCGCACCGATCTGGACAATTTTGAGATTCCCGCCACCGGCCGCTACGTGGCCAAGGTAAGCTATGCCACCAGCTTGATGCGACAAGGCGTGCTGATTCAGACCACCGAGCATCTGCTCTCGGCGCTCGTCGGCATGGGCGTGGACAACGTGATTGCGGAGCTGGACAACCTGGAACTGCCGATCCTGGACGGCAGCGCCCTGCCTTACGTCGAGGCCTTCCTGAGGGTGGGCATCCGCCATCAGCGCCGCCGCCGAGAGACCATCCGGGTGCTGCGTCCGGTTGAGGTGCGCGAGGGCAACAAGTTCATCGGGGTTTATCCCGGCTCCGGCTACAGCATCGAGTACGCCATTGATTTTCCCGCGCCCGTCGGCCACCAGTCTGCCTGCATCGATCTGGCCGCCGAGACGTATGGCACATTCATTGCCCCGGCGCGCACTTTTGGCTACAGAGCGGACGAGCAGAAGCTGCGCGACATGGGCCTGGTCCGCGGCGCCAGCCCGGAAAACATTATCGTCCTGACTCCAACCGGCCCGGTGAACGGCCCGCTGCGCTTTCCCGACGAGTATGTGCGCCATAAGGTGCTGGACCTGATTGGCGACCTGGCCCTGGCCGGCCGCCGCATCGAGGGCCACGTCGTCGCCGAGCGCGCTGGACACGCCATGCACACGGCGCTGGTTTCGCGGCTGATCAAAGACCGCTGCACCTGGGAGCTGGCCCACGTGCCGGTGGCCTCCGCGCTGGATGAAGAAATCGCGAAAGAAGGCAGCCCGGTCCTGGTGGACGCTTGAGGCGCTTGGCTTTTCTTCACGCAAAAAGTATGCACATCGGCACAACCGCCGGGAAGCTCTTGCCCTCTTCGGCCAGCACGCCAGTTTTTGGGTCGCGTGCGAAGACGCTGATCAGATTCGAGTCCTGATTGGCCACCAGCATCCAGCGTTCGGTCGGGTCCAGCGTAACGCTGCGTGGAGTCTTGCCGCCGCAACTCGAGCTGCCGATCGGCGTCAGTTTGCCGGTCGCAAAATCTGCGCGGAAGCTATAGAGAAAGTTGTCGTCGCGATTGACGAAATAGACAAACTTCCCGTCCCTGCTGATGAGTGTGTCGCAGGCGCGTGAGGGGCCTTGATAGCCTTTGGGCAGCATATCGAGGCGCGTCACCAAACTTAGGCTGCCGTCGGCCTTGTTCCACTCCAGCACTTCCAGAGTCGAATCCAGCTCGTTGACTGAGTATGCTGTGTGCCCGTTGGGATGGAAGCGCAGTGTGCGCGGCCCGGCTCCCGGTCTGGCTTGATATGTCCCGGCCGGCGTCAGCATCGCAGTCTCGGAGTTCAGCCTGTAGATGTGGATGCGATCCTTGCCCAGATCGTTGATATACGCGAAGCGGTTGTCGGGCGAGAACGACGCAAAATGCGCGTGGGCTTTCTCTTGCCGTTCCCTGTTAGGCCCGCTGCCAATATAGATCTCGTTCCACACCGCCGGGCTTAGCTTGCCTTCCGTCACCAGAAAACTCGCCGCCGTCCCGCCGCTGTAGTCTGCCGCCAGCAGTACGCGACCCGTCCGGTCCAGCGCCACGTGGCAGGTGCCCGCGCCAGCCGAGTTCACGGCGGAAAGCGGCTGCAATTCGCCGTTGACGACTCGATAGCTGGCCACCTCGCCCGTCGGCTTGCCATTGAATCCATCCACCGCCGCCGCCGCAAACAAATATTGATGGTCCGCTGAGAAGGTGATCCATTCCACATTACCGAGCTTCGCCGCCACCCCGGCGGGAATCAGCTCTGCGGTGGCCGGGTTCCAGTCGAAGGCCAGAATGCCGTCGGGAGCTTTGCCGCCGACGAATACCCGCTGGCGGCCAGACGAGGCAAAGAGTGAGGGCGAAGCCGCCGCGGCCAGCGTGGCGGCGGATGCGGTGATCAAAAAATTCCGGCGAGTAAGTTTTTCCATAGCAGAAAGATTGTCGCCGATCAGGCGTAGGATGCGCCAGCCCCCAGGTGCCCGGGCGTTTTGCCCCGTCCTCTACACTGGTAGCAGAGAATTCAGGGGCCAAACTTTGTCTCACTTCATCAGCTTTGTTCGCATTCCGGCGCTGGCCATTCGCCAACACCTCCGGCCGCTCCCTCCGCTGGGCGTTTTGGAGGAAGACACGATGCGCCTGCGCGTCCTGCCTAACGACATCGACCTCAATCTGCACATGAACAACGCCCGCTTCCTGAATGTGATGGACTACGGGCGCACCCACATGCTGGCGCGCACCGGGCTGCTCGAGCACATTCTCCGCTCCCGCTGGCAGCCGCTGGTCGGCGCGGTCTGGATCACCTATCGCCGCTCGCTGCCCGCCTTTGCCGCCTACCAGCTCCGTTCGCGAATGGTCTGCTGGGACGAGCGCTGGTTCTACATCGAGCAGACCTTCACTGGCCGCAAGGGCTTAGCCGCCGTGGGCTGGGTCAAAGGCATTTTGCGCGACTCTCAGGGCAGCGTGCTGCCGCAGAGCGTCATCGAGGGCGTGGCGCCCGGCCTCCTCAGCCCGCCCATCCCTGAAGCTGTCGCCGCCTGGAACGAGTTGACCCGCGAAAAGCTCTCCGGCGGGTAGCCTTCCTGCCTCAGCGCAGATCGCAACGCAATGAGCGTAGTAGAGCCGCTCTATCCCTTCCATGGATCAAGCAGCTTTACCGGAATGCCCTGCACATCGCGGATATTCCGCGTGACCAGGGTCAGCCCATGCGCGACGGCGGTAGCCGCCAGCAGAGTATCCACCACCGGCCTGGGGCGTTCGCTGGACCAATCTCCCCATAGCCTCGCCATTGCCGCGTCGATGCCCAGAATGCGGTCGGCAAAACTGTATTCCAGCCCATCCACCCAGTCCGCCAGCCGCTTGGCCGCCTCCGCGTCCTCCCGCTTCTTTTTGGCAATGCCTTTGCGCAGTTCTCCCAGCGTGAGCACGCTGATGTACAGCGTCGAAGCCTCCGCGGCCTGCAAAAACGCCATCACCCCCGCGTCGGCCTTCTTCTTGCGCGTCTCGCTCAGCACGTTGGTGTCCAGCAGGTATTTCAGCGGCCCGCTCACAACTCGATATCCCGGCCCGTGTCGCTGTCGTACTCGATCTCGAAGCTCTCCACCTTCGGCCCTCCCAGCAGATACGCCTTCAGGTCCGGCTTGTGGGCTGTCAAGGCGCGGTAATCCTCAATGGACAGCACGACCGCTCGCTCGGCGCCATGTCGCGTGATAATCTGCGGACCTTTGCCGCGCGCCTCCTCGATGACCTCGCTGAGCCGTGTCTTTGCCTGCTGTACCTGCCAAAGCGCCATTGATTCCTCCATGCCAATCAACTCAAATTATAGTCGATCTAGTCAGAAAATGTCCACGGATACACGCACCAGTGGCGAGACACGCCGAAGGCCGATGGCCGCACCGCAGGTGTCGCAGGGGGTGCGCCCAGTCACAGGACATTCACACTCCGCGTGTGATAGCATCCCTTTTCGTAGCATGGGACGCCCGCGGATTCATCCTACCCATCCTCCGCTGAGCGCCGGTCCGAGACCCTCCTAATGAAGGACGAGGAAGACGGCAGACCGGGAGCTGTGGCCCTCCAATTTGGCCGCGTGGACGCCCCCTGCGGCGTCCATGAGATGTCCCTGTCCCTCCCTTCCGCCAACTTGCTAAATTGCTATCCCGCGAAAGCCTGCCCTGAGCGCAGCCGAAGGGCGGGGGCTAACTTGCTGCCCTTTTTTATGAACCCAACCATCGGGAATCCATCGACATTTACAGGAGAACACCATGAAAACGTATCAGGGAAGTGAGATCCGCAACGTAGCTGTAGTGGGGCATGCGCACAGTGGCAAAACCACTTTGATCGCCGCTCTGCTGCATGCCGCCAAGATGACCCCCACTCAGGGCCGCGTGGAAGATGGCACGGCCGTAACCGCTTATGACGAAGAGGAAATAGCCCGCGGCGCAACCATGCAGAACGCGGTCGCCTTTGCCGAGTGGCAGGGCGTAAAAATCAATCTTGTCGATACTCCCGGCTTTCACATGTTCACCCACGAGGCGCGCGCGGCCCTTTTGCCCGTTGAATCGGCCATCGTGGTGGTCAACGCGCAGCACGGCGTCGAGCCGGTCAGCGAGCGCGTCTGGCGCTTTGCCGACGAAGCCGGCGTTCCCCGCATCGTTCTCGTCAACCAGATGGACCACCCCAAGGCCGGCGGCGGCGGGGGCCTCAGCGCCCTGATCGACGACCTGGTGGAACGTTGGGGCCGCAACTGCGTGCCTGTCCAGTTGCCCATCTCCGGCGCGGAGGGATTTCACGGCGTAGTCGATCTCGTCACCATGGAGGCCTGGCAATACACCCCCGGCGGCGATGGCCGCGGCAAGGTCTCCGCTGAAATTCCCGCCAGCCTCTCAGCCGACGCCAAAACCCGCCACGAGGCGCTGGTCGAGCTGGTCGCCGAAGGCAAAGACGAGCTGATGGAGGAGTACTTCGAAACCGGCACGCTTGCCAAAGAGCATCTCATCGCCGCGCTCCACGAAGCCGTCCGAGAAGACCGCATCTTCCCGGTGCTCTTTTCCAGCGGCCTCGGCAACATGGCCCTGGACCACCTGCTGGACTTCATCAAGGAGTACACGCCCTCGCCTGTCGAACGGAAACCCATCGCCGTCCGCAATCCTACGATTGAAGTCACGCCGGACGATCCCGATGCCGGAATATCCACTCGCAAAATCGACGACAGCGGTCCGCTGGCCCTGATGGTCTTCAAGACCATGACCGATCCATTCTCGGGTCGCATCAGCTTCTTCAAGGTCATCAGCGGCATCATCAAAAACGACGCCACCGTGGAGAACTACACGCGCCGCGGCCAGGAGCGTTTCTCCCACCTCAGCGTCATGCAGGGCCGCAAGGCCATCGAAATTCCCGAGCTGCACGCCGGCGACCTGGGCGCCGTGGCCAAGCTGCGCGACACCTTCACCGGCGACTCTCTGGGTCAGAAGGGCTCTGAGATTCAGATCGATCTCCACAAGCTTCCCGAGCCGGCCATGACCTACGCCATCGAACCTAAGTCCCGCGCCGACGAAGACAAGCTCGCCCCCGCCATCCACAAGCTGATGGAGGAAGACCTCCTCATCCGCTTCTTCCGCGACCCGCAGACCAATGAGTTTCTGATTGCCGGCGCGGGCCAGCCGCACATCGAGGCCATCGTCAGCCGCCTCAAAAAGCGCTACCACGCCGAAGTCCACCTCAAAGCGCCCAAGGTTCCCTATCGCGAAACCATCCGCGCCAAGGTCGAGGCGCCGGGACGCCACAAAAAGCAGACCGGCGGCCACGGCCAATTCGGCGACTGCAAAATCCGCATGGAGCCACAGCCCCGCGGCGCAGGCTTCGAGTTCGCCAGCGAAGTCTTCGGCGGCGCAATCCCCCGCAACTTCATCCCCGCAATCGAAAAGGGCATCGTCGAGTCCGCCGCCCGCGGCTATCTCGCCGGCTACCCGGTCGTCGATTTCAAAGCCACCGTCTACGACGGCAGTTATCACGACGTTGACTCCAACGAAATGTCCTTCAAGATGGCCGGCCGCATAGCCTTCCGCAAGGCCATGGAAACGGCCAAGCCCTGCCTGCTCGAGCCCATCATGAAGGTCGAGATCGAAGCTCCCGACGAGTTCGCCGGAACCCTCATGGGCGACCTCAGCAGCCGCCGCGGCCGCGTCCAAGGCACAGACTCCAAGGGCCGCACAACATTAATCAACGCGCAAGTCCCCATGGCCGAGATGCTGACCTATGGCACGTTACTAACTTCCATGACTCAAGGGAAGGGAAGTTACCGCATGGAGATGGACCACTACGACATCGTTCCGCAGCTAGTAGCCGACAAAATCCTGGCCAACGCAAAGCGGCCGGTGGAGGAAGAGGAAGAATAGCACCTGCGGAGCGGCCAGCCGCTCGCTATCCTCTCGCACTAGGATCGTGGCCTCCCAGGTCACAGAACATCGAGACCTGGGGTACCCGCTGCAGTTGGCTGTTGATCTGGCCAAATTACTAAATTTATGATCAAGACTCAACCAGAGATCGGCTATGGTTGGTATGAGGAGGAAAACACCATGATGGACCTGAGATCGCTCATTGAGCAGACACTGCGCTTGTCCGGACAGCCGGAATCGGCAGTAGACCTTGAAAGAAAGCTCAGATCGAACGGTATAGACCTGAAAGAGTATGTTGACCCCAGATCTTCTACAGTAGCCACGATTCAACATTTGTTGGAGCAACTTCCGAGGCATAACGTGGAAAAGCTTGTCCGACCCGGAGGTGAGACTAAATTCAGATGGATTGATACCTTGGACCATCCATCAATTGATGTCGCGTCGAAAACAGTCAAAAGTTAATTACTGACAGGCACGCTAGGTGTCCCAAAAACTAAGCTACCCGTTAGATAGTCTGATGTTGCCGGTGCACTTTGTCGCGGACAGTTTCTGTAACAGAACTCGGATTGGATTAGCAGAGGGTCAATAGTACAGGAGTGAGCATGGCAGATTCCGGAAATATCTACGTTCTGACGAATCCTTTTATGCCGGGCTTGGTAAAAATCGGTTGTACCGCCGGTAAGGTCGAAGACCGAATCAAGCAACTGAGTGGAGACACAGGCGTGCCGGTAGCCTTTAAGTGCCATTTTGCTGCCGAAGTGAATGATATGGCAGCCAAAGAAAAAACGTTACATCAGTTGTTTTCCGACAAGCGCGTAAATCCAAACAGGGAATTCTTCGAGGTCGCCCCGGAAAAGGTTGTGCTGGCCATCAGGATGGGTCCCTTCACGGAAGTGACACCAGGCAAACCCGACATCCCTCCAGATGAGGAAAAAGCCTTCGAAAAGGCAGATGAAGCCGAGAAGACGAGAAGGTCCATCCTCAAACTTGACGCTATAGGAATTCACTCGGGCGCCGTGCTCACCTTTACGCGGGACGAGAATGTGCATGCAGCGGTTGTCGATGGAAACAAGGTGGAATATGAGAACCAGACATTGAGCATTTCTGCAGCGGCCAAATTAGCTTTGCAGAAAATTGGCAAGAACTGGCCTACGGTTCAAGGTTCTCTTTATTGGATGTTTGAGGGAAAAACCTTGGACGAAATTCGCAAGGAGAAGGAGGAGGAGAGTGTTGGGGAACCGTCGAGCGACATATAACTGACGGGTGGGCGGGTGGCCTCGGTCTCAATGACCCCTCCAAATCCTGATGGGGGTGCCCCCGGTCCCTCGCATTTGGGGACCGGGGATGAGAGTCATACCTCTCTCACTTGTACGGGTGGGAACCACGAACCCCAACCGTCCGTCTCCCTTTTCCCAACCAGCCAAGAGTTTTACGCCGGAACTTCAAGCTATCGGCAGCTCATCCCCCGGCATCGGAGGATGATCCGGAATCAGGTCGAGGTAGGAACTCAGCCCCTTGCCCGCGCCTGCGGACCTGCGCTGGAAGAATACCGCGGCGGTCTCGACAGCGCCGATCTTCTGCGCCAGCGCGGAGGTTACCCAAATATCCGGGAGACACCATCTTCCCGCGCCAGCTCCTCGGCCCGTTTCACGAGCGAATCCGGTAGATCGAATATACACTTCATCTTTCCAGTTTCCGCATCAACTGCACATCTGTCAGAACATCGATCCCGCAGCTTGCAAGAAAAATGGAAGCGGGAGGCTCAAAGAAGTCCCGATCACCGCTGCAAAGCACATCCGCTTCTCCGCTCAATGTGGTTTGCAGAACAAAAATGTCGTTCCGGTCGCGAATCGGAGCGCGCGCAAGTGGATCGAGCGCGACGACCTCCGCCATATCCCGCAGCCAGCCCGTGAAATCGTAGATTGTTTCTTCGTTCTCGCCGTGTACCGCCATCAGGCGCGGATAGCGTAGCACTCTCGCGACTTCAATCAGTACCTCGTTGGAAAGAATTAGTGTGTGATCGCTCGCCAGAATCGCCAGCAACAGATCATGCGCAAGTCCACGGGAACTCACAAAGGCCCGCACAAGTATATTGCTATCGAGTACGATTCTCACGGCATCTGCGCGAAGGTTGGACGCTCACTACGAAGGGCTTCAAGGAGCGCGGCCTCGCATTCCTCATCGGAGACCCCGGCGCGCGGACGATCACCCTCCAGAAAACTGCGCAGATTCTCCGCCGCGGCCTGCCGCTCGGGCAACGCAACCGACGGTGGCGCAAACGCACGAAGACTGATGGCTTCGGCCTCCAGTATCTGCCGCCCCAGGATTTGTTCGATCACCGATTTTTGCGCTGGCGATAATGCCTCAGCACTCAAAATCATCGACACTCCGCCTTCCACGCAGGCCAACATTACTTAGATGGCCAACTGAAATTATTGTATGCCGAATCGTCAGATGGTACAAAACTTCCGGCAGGTGGTTCACTCATGACCCTCCCAAAAAGTTTGGGTACCCCATCCTTTCGCGGCTTTTCGAGGAAAAAATGCGAAAGTATAGGAGACCACGAACCCCAACCGTCCGTCGCCCTTTCCCCAGCCAGTCAGCGAGCCTTCTTCTATCAGAGGCGGGCCTCAGGGCCGCCTGCTTCGAAGTTCGTATCGAATTCGGGCGTGTCGCTCGCCTGCTGAATCGTGACGTCGCAGCCTGCGTGGCCGCACAGGCAGAGGATCTCCAGTTTGTTCGCGATTTTCTCGCAGTGGTCGCTACAGTACTTCTTCTTATCCTGGGCGAGGCAAGTGCAGGTCATATTCGCGCATTTCTTAGGATTAGACGAAAAACCCAACATACTCCTCCTTTGCCGATCCGCTCGGCGTCCCTCTGGCTATGGAACGCGGAATACAACATCGGATGGACGCAAGCATAGTAGCGCAAATTTGTATGCGCAGACGAGCAAAATCGACCATGTCTATTTGGGGTTCCGTATTGGGGTTCCGTATATCCAACAAGCCGATGGGAAGACTCTCCAGCTCCCAGGGAGTCAGCTCAGCCTAAAACTGGGCGCCGCGTGAGGCTCCAGCCCTCCGCCCCGCGCTTGAGTTCAAACTTGGACCCGAAGCCGCGTGCGTTGTCGATGTAACGGAAGAAATCCGGCTCGAGGCAATACAGAGTGCTGAGGCGCAGGGCAGGACGCAGCACGCGTCCCAGCTTGAACCGCTCGCAGTAGGCATTGAGCAGTACGCTACGGCGTTTTGGATCGGTTACTTTGCTCACAGTGCCGCGCAGTTGAACGCCGCGTATCTCCTTCCAATTCTTTACGTTACGGTAGACTGTGGCGGCGGCGATGGGCGTTCTGGCCAAATTCAGGCTATGTAAGCTGCTCCTGGACGAGAGCCAGTAGAGAGAGATTTCTTCATCCACGATGTAGAAGAGCGGCGCAACGCAGGCCAAGCTGTCTTTGCCGGTCGTGGCCAACGACAAGGTATTCTCCTCGCCCAGCAGCGCGGCAACCAGCTCGATTTGTTTTCGCGCCGTCCTCATTGATTTGGTCCGTGTTGGATTGAGTTGGCCGTCACGCCAGGGAAAAACGCAACCCCATCCCCGCCGCGCTCGTGCATTGCGGCAAGAATGGGGTCCGGGTTGCTTGATGCTACTTCGGTTGGGACGCTGCTGGCGCAGCCGGAGCGGTTGCCTCGGGAGCAGCGGGCTTGGGCGCGGTTGCCGGTGCTGGAGCAGCGTTCGGAGTTGGCGTAGATGGGGCTGCTACATTCGGTGCGGCGCCTGGAGCAGGCGGATTAGGCGTTGCGCCTGGTGCAGGAGCAGCAGGTTGCGGCGGCGCTCCCGGAGCACCGGGACGCTGGCCGCCGGGCATCGGGCGCATCCCGCCCATCGGCGGGTGCTGGAGCGGTGTGGGCAACTCGCTCACTTCCACCAGTTCAACGTCGAAGATCAGGTCGGATTTCGCGGGAATTCCCGGAAAATCCGGAGCATGTTCAGGCAACGCGCGCGTTCCATAAGCCAGTTGCCAGGGGATGAAGATGCGGCGCTTACCGCCAATCTTCATGCCGGCAAAGCCCTGGTCAAAGCCCGGAATCGCGCCGCCCATGCCCTGGGGAAAGGCCATCGGCTGCGGATCGCCCTTCTTGGGCTGGCCGTCGTCACCCAGCACCGGCTTGCCGTCCTTGTCCCTCAGCGGAGGGCGATGAAGGTCGGAGGAGTCGAACTTGACTCCGTCTGCGGCCCGGTACCCGGTGTAGAGTACCTTGTACAGCTTGTTAGGCTCTGCTACAGCGCCGGTGCCGATCTCGATCTCCTGGTAGCGCAGGGCGACCGTGAAAATCGGCTTTTGAATTCCAGGGTGCGGAGGAATATTTGCGGGTGCCTTGATGATAGCTGCAACCGTCGGGGGTGTTGCCGGAGCTGCTTTCGCTGCTGGGGCAGCGGGTTTTGAAGCAGCGGCGGCGGGCTTGGCCGAAGGAGCAGATGGCTTGGCGGAAGTGGCGGCAGTAGTTGCCGGCTTGGCCGCTGGGGTAGCCGGCGTAGCGGGGGCTTGGGCGCTTGCGGCCATGGTGCTGGCCGCTAACAACAGAATCAGTGCTGAATGCTTCATGGCGTTGTTTAACTCCGGGAAGTTCTTGACGAAAGTTTATCAGGCGTTGGGGTACTTTCGCACCCAGCCAGCATTCCAGCCAGCAGCGCAGTTCTGGGGGCCAGGTGCTTCACCACAATGGATTCGTGGCTTGCGTGTGCGCCTTCCCCCACCGCGCCCATTCCGTCCAAGGTTGGAATGCCCAGCGCGGAGGTGAAATTGCCGTCGGAGGCGCCGCCGCTCAGGGCTTCTTCCAACGCGAAGTCCAGCTCTGAGGCAAGCGCCCTGGCTTGGCGATATAGCTGCACGGTTCCGCGGGTGCGCTCCATCGGCGGGCGGTTGATGCCGCCATGGACGGTGAGCGTGCAGCGTTTGTCCAGCGGCTTGAGCGCGGCAAATTTCCGCTCCATGCGCTCCCCGTCCGCCTTGCGGACAATGCGCAGATCGACCTCCGCCCAAGCCTGAGCGGCAATCACATTACTCTTGGTCCCGCCGCCCACTACGCCGGCGTTCAACGTGATTCCGCGCTTCAGATCAGTCCATCCAGAGACAGTTTCGATGACGCGAGCCAGTTCCAGAATGGCGCTCGCGCCTTTTTCAAAGTCCACGCCGGCGTGCGAGGCCACTCCGGTCACGTCGATACGCCAGTGGCCGGTGCCCTTGCGCGCGGTTTTATAGGCCAGCCCCTGCGCCGGTTCCAGAACGAAGACCTGGGCGCATTCCGCCGCCAGCCGCTCGATGACTGGCCGCGAGACCGGGCTGCCAACCTCTTCGTCGCTGGTAAGCAGCAGGACGATTTCGCGCTGCAACATTCCGGCCTCGGTGAGCATTTCGATGGCGGTGAATGCCATCGCCGCCCCGGCCTTCATGTCCAGAGAGCCCGGACCCCAGAGCCGGCCTTCGCTCAAGCGGCAGGGCATGGTCTTGAGCGTCCCCCGCGGCCACACGGTGTCCAGATGGCCGAGCAGCAGCGTGCGACCAGCAGCTCCTGATTTGGATTTTGGTCCGAAGCGCGCCTCCAGCAGATCGCCAAAGCCGCGCTGGCGATGAAGCTTGACGCGTCCGCCCAGGCCTCGAGCATGGGCGGATGCCAGCGCAACGCAGGCGTCCACGGCGGCTTTATCATCCGAAGGCGACTCGGCCCGAACGATTTTTTTTAAGAGATCGAGCAAGGCGGACTGCTTGCGCCGCGCGCCGGCCAGCAGCGCGCGCATGGGAACGGGAAGATCAGTGCTTGCGCGCACCTCTTTTTACGCTCCCATCCACTTGCGCAGTTGCCGCTGCGCGGGCTTCTCCACCAGCAGCATCGCCGCCACGGCCACCGCCAAAAGCGCCGCAAAGCTGATCCACGGGTCGAAGCGCGCCACTCCCAGCCGCTCTGGCAAATGAGTTTCGTGAATCCAATTCCACAGGTTGAAGTGCAGTACGTAAAGGCAGTAGCTGGCCTCGCCCAGAAAGACCAGCGGACGAAAACTGAATGCGGTAGCCAGCAAATTCTCCCCGGCCAGCCCCAGAACGATGCAGCCGAACAAAGGCATCAGCAAAGCGTCGTGAAGGAGGACGAAGGGCACCAGCGGCCCCATATAAAGAAGGCTCAGGACGCCCGCAAATCCGGCCAGCCCCAGCAGTATCCGCAGGCGGCCTGCGCGTGGCGTCAGCGCATCCAGGCCGGCCAGCAGAATGCCGAAGACAAAGCTGGCCAGATGCGGCAGAGGCGTGTACTTGAGCACCCACAACCAGTATCCGTAGTTCCAGCGGTCAGGATGCGCGATGCCGTCCGGCTGGATGATCAGGTACAGCGCGCCGGGAACCAAGCCCGCGGCCCACACCCCAGCCAGAAGCAGCAGATTGCGTGAGACCGTTGCAGGCCGCTTGACTTTGGCCAGCCAGGGAAACAGTGCGTACATGAAGGCTTCGGCCGGCATGGCCCAGGCTGGCGTGTTCAGGAAGGTGGCCAGCGTCGGAAACCAGCCCTGCAACAGCAGCGGCGTCAAAACCATGCCCACCCAGAACATTCCGTGCGGCCCCGTAAGCGCTGTGTATTTCCAGTAGATTGGCTGTGCATGAGCGCCATACTCCGGCATCACCATCCGCCAGCTCAGAAACAGGCTCAAGAGGTAAACGGGATAAAGCCGCGTGAACCGCGCCTTCCAGAAGCGCACCTTGTCCAGTGTGCCGTCGTGCGCCTGGTTGCCGTAGTTATAGGCCAGCACAAAGCCCGAGAGCATAAAGAACAGACCCAGCGCGACATAGCCCGCGTTGACCACCGGCCCCAGAAAACCAAAAATTTGTGGATTGGAAAAATGAAAGAATACGATGTTGATGGCCGCAAAGAATCGCAGTCCCGTCAGTGCATCCAGCCGTACTGGTTTGCGTGTCTCTATACAGTGCACAGTGGACAGTGAACAGTGTTCAGTCACAACGCCGGGTTTTATCTTTCCACTGTTCACTGTTCACTTTCCACTGTTCACTGTTCACTGTTTTACGCCGTCACCAGTGATCCAACTTTTTCACCCAGCACCACCCTGCGAATGTTCCCCGGCTTGTTCATATTAAAAATAACCATGGGCAGGTTGTTGTCCTTGCATAGGCTCACGGCGGTCAGGTCCATCACCTTCAGGCCCTGGCGCAGAATCTCCATATAGGTGATCTGGTCGTACTTGACGGCGTCCTTCACCAGCACCGGGTCGGCGCTGTAGACGCCTTCCACCTTGGTGGCCTTCAGCAGCACATCCGCCTTGATCTCCATGGCCCGCAGGCTGGCCGCCGTATCGGTGGAGAAAAATGGGTTACCGATGCCCGCCGCGAAAATCACCACGCGGCCCTTTTCCAGGTGACGCACGGCCCGTCGGCGAATGTACGGCTCGGCGATCTGGTTCATGAACACGGCGCTCATCACGCGGCACTGCACGCCGCGCTGTTCCAGCGCATCCTGCATGGCGATGGCATTGATGATCGTGGCCAGCATGCCCATGTTGTCGGCGGACACGCGGTCCATCTCTTTAGCCTGCTCGGCCACGCCGCGGAAAAAATTGCCTCCGCCCACCACCACGCCAATCTCCACGCCCAGCGCATGTACATCGACGATCTCGCCGGTAATCTCGGCGATCTTGCCGGCGTCCAGCCCGAAGCCGCGAGAACCGGCCAGCACCTCACCCGATAGCTTGAGAACGATACGCTTATACATATCTCTTCGAGTATCGCATACCAGCAGACCGTTTCGTCCACCCGCGCAACGCCAACGTAACGCGCAAAAAGGCCCGGGGTTTGTGCCCCGGGCCTCTGGCAAAACCTAACAATACAAGCGTTATGCGCGCTGGCCGATCTTGCGGCGGACCATGCCGGCCAGCGCCGCCAGGCCGCTGCCGAATAGCAGCATCGTTCCAGGCTCGGGCGTCGCCGTTGTTACCGGATCGAAATCGGTCAGCAACATAGCGTCTCCTTTTCCGACGTTGGTAACCATTGTGAAGTAAGTCTCGCCAAAAGGCCCACCACTACGAGGGTTGAAGAAGAGATTGAAATCTCCGCTACTGCTATCAGGAGTGCCCCAGGAGGAGCCGGCGGTAGGCTGACCGACAAGTTCTGTCAGCATATTCAGTGTGACATCGCCCGTCCACCAATTATTAGTGCGGAGATCCGACAAGGTCCACGTGCCATTCCCGGAGTTCGCGCCGGTAACGGTGACCGTCAAGCTCTGAATACTGCTACCCATGTTGCCACCGTCGGAATTGGGGTTTGGCAAGGTGGTGAGGTCAATCGTGATTTGTCCGGTGGCGCTGGCGCTGTTGCTAAAACTCGCACCTGACCAGGCAAGGTTATAGGTCTGATATTGATCCGCGAATGCTGCTGGAACCAGCATCAGCGCCGCAAAGAGAAACACTCCGAAAAATGCAATCCGAAGCTTCATAGTCATACAACCTTTCCATACCGTGCGTACCGGCAGATTCAAAGCTGAAACGTTTTGTGGGGGCTGGCTAGACGCGCTGGCTGATTTTGCGGCGGACCATGCCGGCCAGCGCCGCCAGGCCGCTGCCGAAGAGAAGCATCGTTCCTGGCTCGGGAACCGGAGTCTCTAAGACCGGATCGAACTCGGTCAGTAGCATGGAATTTGCGTCCGCGCCGCCGGTAAACATCGTGAATCCTTTCACGCCCCACGGCCCACCAATACCAGGGTCGAACATGAGACTGAATTCTCCGCTCTGGCCATCGGGATTGCCCCATGGGTTGCCGTTGGTAGGTTGACCGACAAGTTCTGTCATCATATTCAGTGTGACATCGCCCGTCCACCAAGAGGTGTCTAAGAGATTATCCAAGGTCCAGGTGCCATTACCCGTGTTGGTGCCGGTCACGGTGATGCTCAAGCTCTGAATGTCACTGAATATATCGACCGTTCCGGAGCTTGGATTTGGCAGGGTAGTGAGGTCAAGCGTGATCTGTCCTGTGGCGCTCGCGCTGTTGCCAAATCTCGCGCCTGACCAGGCGAGGTTATACGTCTGAAACACACCATTCGCGAATGCGGTGGGAGCCAACATCAGCAATCCAGCCAGAAGCAAGCCGATATTCAATTGCCAGTGTTTCATCATATTGTTCCTTTCGAGCGACCTCCCTGAAGGAGGAACAATCCCGAACCAGCCTATGATACGCAATGGAACAATAGCAATAAAAATTGAAAAAGATTCGATTTCATTACAGGCGATTGTGATCGCGCTCACAATCGCCCGTGGAAAACATTAAGTTTCAAGCATTTGAAGGCAAACAGGGTTTTGAAAGATCGCACCGCTAACTCGGCGGCGGCGCGAATGCAGAAAAAGGCCCAAGGTGTGCGCCCTGGGCCTCAGTTGATTTCGTAAATGTAGTAGGAAGTTACTCAGCAGCCGCTTCCACCGGCTTGGTCGTCGCCACGGTCCACTCCGGCGCGCCCACCTTGAAGCGCGCAAAGCGCCGCACAGTGATGTTCTCGCCCAGCTTGCCCACCTTCTGCCCGATCAGTTCCTTGATGCTGATGGTCTGCTCCTTGATGAAGGGCTGCTCCAGCAGGCAGACTTCCTCGTAGAACTTGGCCATCTTGCCCTCGACGATCTTCTCGATCACCGGCGCGGGCTTGCCGGTTGCTGCGGCCTGGGCGCGATAGATCTCCTTCTCGCGCTCCATATCGGCAGCAGTCACGTCTTCGGGCTTCACGTAGCGCGGATCGCTGGCCGCGATGTGCATCGCGACGTCCTTGAGCAGCTCCTGAAAATCCTCCGTGCGGGCCACAAAGTCGCTCTCGCAATTCAATTCCAGCAGCACGCCGATCTTGCCGCCGGCGTGAATGTAGGTCCCCACCGCGCCCTCGTTGGTGGTGCGCGCCGCCTTCTTCTGCGCCGAGGCCATGCCCCGCTTGCGCAACACCACGAAAGCATCCTCAATGTTTCCCTTGGTCTCCTGCAACGCTTTCAGGCAATCGCCCATGGGCGCGCCAGACTTTTCGCGCAACTCTTTCACCAATTTTGCATCAATCTTTTCGCTCACTTGTTGTTCTCTCTTTTCCAGTTCTCAGTTCTCAGTTATCAGTCGTCAGTTTTCAGATGTCAATGGCCGGTCTGCCTCAGACCGGCCACCGCCGTAACAAGGCTCGTTGTCCGCAAAAACTGACAACTGAGAACTGTCGGAATTAAAGAGCGCCCTGGGCCACTTCGGCCTCGTCCAGCGCCGCCACCGCGGCGGGCGCCTTGCGAATGCCGCCGCCCAGTGCCGCTTCCAGATCCACTTCCTCGACCGGCGCGGCATCTTCGGCCGCAGCCTCGGCCGCAGGCTCAGGCAGCTCCTCGGCAAAGGCCTTGTCGCCCACCAGGTTCACACCCTCGGCCGCCGAGTCGGCGATCTTCGAGGTGAACAGACGAATGGCGCGCAGCGCGTCGTCGTTGCCGGGAATCACGTAATCCACTACCGTCGGGTCGCAGTTGGTGTCCACCACGGCCACCACCGGGATGCCCAGCTTGCGAGCTTCCTTCACGGCAATCGTTTCATTGTTCGAGTCGACGATGAACAGCGCGTCCGGCAGCCGCTTCATCGCCTTGATGCCGGCCAGGTTCGCCTGCAAGTGCTTGCGCTCCCGCTCCAGCTTGATTACTTCCTTCTTGGTCAGCAGCTCATAGCGGCCATCGGTGGCCATCTCATCCAGTTCCTGAAGGCGCTTCACCGACTTCTGCACCGTCACCCAGTTGGTGAGCAGGCCGCCCAGCCAGCGCTGGTTGATGTACGGCATTCCTGCCCGCGTGGCTTCTTCGGCCACGGCCTCCTGCGCCTGGCGCTTGGTGCCGACAAACAGTATTGTCTTGCCGCTGGCGCACAGCTCGGTAACGAATTTGGACGCTTCCTTGAACAGCTTGAGCGTCTTCTGCAAGTCGATGATGTAGATTCCGTTGCGCTCGCCAAAAATGTATTCCTTCATCTTTGGATTCCAGCGCTTGGTCTGATGCCCGAAGTGAACACCCGCTTCGAGCAGCTCCTTCATTGTGATCGTGGCCATTGGCCTCCTTCGTGGATTGCATCCGGAGTGGTCGATGCCGGCGTCCCGGATTGAACCCGCTTATGCGGGAAATTTAAAACACTTCAGATACTGCCAGTGATTTCACTGACGTTTTGCCCCTTGTCAAGGCTGACAATAGCGACCAACAATCCTGCGCCGCCATAGGAGTCAATCTTGGAGATCTCAACCTTATCCTTGTCGGCAAGCTTGATGAGGTCACCCTGCCAAATCTGCATGGGCTCTGACTTACCGGATACAAAGAGGCCAAATTTCCTATGCTTATCCGCGGATTCCATCTGGCCTCTTTCCACACAACAACTACCGTTTCGAGAACTGGAACCTTGCGCGAGCGCCCTTCTGCCCGTACTTCTTACGTTCCTTCATGCGCGAGTCGCGGGTCATCAGCCCTTCGGCCTTGAGCGCCGTGCGCAGTTCTGGATTGAACTGAACCAGCGCCCGGGCCACGCCCAGCTTGACAGCATCGGCCTGCGCCGACACGCCGCCGCTCTTGACGGTGGTCACGACATCGAAGCTCGAAGCCAACTCCACCAGCGCCAGCGTCTTCTTGGCGGAGGCGCGCTGCTGCTCGGTGACGAAATACACGTCAAACGCCTTGCCGTTGACCTTCCACTCGCCCGTGCCAGGACGCAGAAAGACGCGCGCGATCGCCGATTTGCGCCGCCCCGTCCCGTAATACTGAACCAGATCTGCCATTCTTCGCTCTCTCCGCCAGGCACTCTCAAAGCCCCCAGCCAAAACCCGTTCCAACCACTCACCGCCGCCAGTAGAATCCGGCCATCGGTTCACTTTTTCACTTCTTCACTGCTTCACTTTTTCACTTCTTCACTTGACTTCCAACGCCACTGGCTTCTGCGCCTCGTGGGGGTGCTTGTCGCCGCGATAAACCTTGAGTTTGGTAGCCATCTGGCGCCCCATCTTGCTCTTGGGCAGCATGCCCTTGATGGCCTGCTCCAGAATCGCCTCCGGCTTGCGGTTCAAGAGGCGCACGAACGACTCCTCGCGCAGCCCGCCGGGGAACCCGGTGTAGCGGCGATAGAGCTTGCTCTGAGCCTTCAGGCCGGTCAGGCGGACCTTCTCCGCGTTGATCACGATCACGTGGTCGCCCACGTCAATATACGGAACGTATTGTGGATTCAACTTGCCGCTCAACACATCGGCAGCCTTGGTCGCCAATCGGCCCAGCGTCTTGCCGCTGGCATCCACTACAAACCACTTGCGGTCAATATCCTTGCCGCTCGGAATAAAGGTACCCATCGCTTCTCCTGCCCTCTAAACGCCAAAAAACCCCAAAAATCCCGCGCAAAGCGCTCTTGCCCGCGCCAAACCGGCGCACGGGCCCAATTTCCACCCACTGCCAAACAGATCTGTTCGGGTGAGGAATGCGGCGCTGGCCCTGAAAAGGACTCTGTCTGTGCCGGAGGCGCGCCTAATTCCTCGCGCCTAAACTCGAATCCAGCAGTCGGCAGCCTGTTCCAGCCGATCCCCTTCAGGGTATCAACCAACGGGTCCGGGTGAGCACACCGAGACCCCAGGCGCAACACCGCGCAAGAACTTTAGAATACCCGAATCATGCCCCGGAGTCAACGGAATGCACTGTGCCGGCTGGCCGGGCGGTTTCAATCCCGGACAAAAACCGCCTGCGGCGATGGTAGCAAGGTTTCCTCTTATGGTGTTACTCTGATCCTTCGCCGGGAAGGCTCGACAAGCCGCCAGTCCTTGTAGGAGTACGCATGGGTGTTCTGAGCAGAATCGGGATTGCGCTGGATTCGGAACTGTTGAAGCGGTTTGACCGCTCCATTCAGGGGCGCGGCTATACCAACCGCTCCGAGGCCTTTCGCGACTTGATCCGCGACCGCCTGGTGACCGAGCAGACCGCTGCCCCGGAGGCGACGGTCGTGGGTACGGTCACACTCATCTTCGACCACCACGCCCACGGCATCACCGAAAAGCTGACCGAGGCGCAGCACGCCCACCATGAGCTGATAGTCTCCACCAGTCACGCCCATCTGGATCACGACTCCTGCCTGGAAGTATTAATCGTGCATGGCAAATCAGCCCAGGTTGCCCAGTTCGCCGATCTGCTGATCGGTCTCAAAGGCGTGCAGCATGGCCGCCTGGTGATGACCGTTCCGGAGCATTCGTTGACGCCGCCCTCCGAGTCGAAGCATCAGCATCCGCACAAGCACTGACCACTGTCCACTGACCACTGCTTTCGTCAAAAGCTTCTTCCCAGCGCAAATCGCACCAGAAACGGTTCGGCGGGGTGGAAGACGCGCGTGAATGCCGGCGTGCCTGTTGGCGTTATTTGGGATGTATAGGCGTAGTCAATATCGCTATCCCTGCGGCTAAGAATATTCATAAATTCGGCCGTGACGCGCCATTTCTTTTTAATGTGATAGCCGATCTCCCCATTGAGCAACACCGTTTCATTTGAGCGATAAATTCCGTCAGACGTCAATTCGCGCGGGCCAAAGTAGCGCAGGCGCAAACTCGACGAAATGCCTTGGTAATCGTGCAGTGTGATGCCCGATGAAATCACTACCTTGACCGCTTCGGGCACCAGCTTGCCACCAGGGCCGCTCTGTTGCCAATTTACGGCGCCATCTGGATTGCCATTGACTGTCAAGTTGGCCTTTACGACGCTCTGTGCCGCATCCTCTGGGTCTATTTGGGTAAACTGGGCACGGGAATCCGCAATGTCAAAATCAACCGCCAAATGTTCTGTTGGCGTGTAGTAGTTCGCCCATTCGAGGCCATAGCGGTTGCTCGACTGTTCTGAAGCAACCGTGCCTCCGGTGTCGCCATCCTGCATCAGTTCGGAATTACTGTGGAGATACCAGAGCGCAAGGGTGCTTTGCAGATGGGGGACGGCCACCGTGCGCGCGCCGATTTCCCCGCCTTTGGTTTGGACCAGTGGTGGGATTTTCGCGACGGGCGTATTGGGGTAAGGATTGTCCGGCGAAACCGGTTCCGCTGTTTGCGTTGCGCCGCGCCCGTCGTTGCTGTGAAAACTGAATCCGCCCTGCAAATAGAACTCAGTATTCGCCCACGGCCCGAAAATCAAACTTGCTTTTGGGCTGGGCAGAAACTTGCTGGCCGAGCCGGAATTGGCCGCGTTCACCGTGGCCGTGTAAGCCAGGCTGGTGACGACAAATTTTTCCTCGTCGCCGCGCACGGCCACGACCGAGCGAAATTTGTTTGCCCACTGTATTTTATTTTCCACATAAGCACTGCCTAGCGTGTCCGTAAAGTTATCCCGCTCCGTGGTCGCGGGCAAAGTTGGGCAGGTGGTGGGAAAAGTGGTAGGCGGGAGCAGGATGGCGCCGCTGGGCAAAGTAATAGCAATCGTGGGGTTGTTGTTGATGCAGGTGGCGTCGGTGAAAGAGGCGCCGGTGGCGGAATAATCGGTTTTGGTCGTGCGCACGCGATTATCCGTCCGGTAAAGGCCGTTGTTGATCCAATCGTTACGCAGTTGCACGCCGAAGGTATTTCCCACCTTGCGGCCAAACCAAGTGCTGGAAATCGTGTGGCGTGCGTCCAGCCCACCCACCCAGCGCCTATCCTGCTGTTCGAATTGGTCGCCTTTTTGATAGTCCACCAGGTAGTAAGTCAAATCGGAAAATAAATCGAGATCGTAATAAAGCACATAGGCCGAGATTTTCGACTCGGAATTTACGCCTTGGCGATGCCGCTCGCCCTGCAAGCTATAACGCTGGCTATGCCCGCCGTCAGACGGGTTCAGTGTGCCGAAGAAACCAACGAGGGGCACGGCGCTAACAGGGATTTGATCGCTCGAGTTCCATTTTCCGTGGTAAGCGCGGGCCGTGATGCTGGCGCCATCGGCGTCATCGCCCCGGCTGTAAGTTAGCAAGCCGTTAATTTTGTTATAAGCATCCGGATGCACCCATGGCCCATCATAGTAATACTCTTCTCCGCCGTACAGTAAATTGCCCTTGCCGAGCTTTTGCGATGCGCCGAAAACGGTACTTGCGTAGTTATAAATCCCGCCTTCAACCTTGAAGAAGTTCTGGGGCAGCGTCTTGAAAAATTCCACATGAGCCGCTCCAGCCGAGCCAAAGTCGCCGACATCAGCGTAATAAGGACCTTTCTCGAAATCCACCCGCTTCACAAACTCCGGAATGACGGTGTTCATGTCCGAGTAGCCCTCGCCGTGCGCGTGTGACGGCAAATTCAGCGGCATATCGTCGAGGAAAATGGCAATATCCGTGCCGTGGTCCAGATTGAAGCCGCGAAGAAAGTATTGGTTGGCCTTGCCGCCACCGGCGTGCTGCGTGATGATGAGGCCGGGAACCGTCTCTAATACTTCTCCCGAACGAAGAATCGGACGATCTTCGATTTCCGTTGCGCCCACCGTGCCTTGAGTGCCGGAATCGGCAATTCCGATGAGGTCATCCTCCCGGCCATGCACGTTGATGGTGGTGCTTACGGAGCCCACTGTCAGAGAGATGCGCAGCGGGGCCGGCGCCCCGGTGGTCCTTAGGTTGACAAGGATTTCTTTGGTTTCAAAACCGGGATTCGATACCACGAGTCGATAAAACCCTGCCGCGAGTCCAGTAATAATAAAGGAGCCGTTCGTCTCCGACTGTGTCGTTCTTTGTACAGTACCGTTCGAGCTGCGAACCTGCACAGTAGCTCCGGCAATCACCGCGCCAGACGCGTCAACGACAATTCCTGATAACTGAGACGGATAAGCCTTATCACTTGGGTCGACCGGGTGACCCTGCGGAGCGACGATGCGGCCCGTTAACGAAATCTCCTGTGCGACCGCCGCACAAGGAGCAAGTAACAAGAGAAAAATCGCCAACCGGTGCGTCGTAAATGGAAGCCGTTCCAGGGCCATAAAAATGATTATTGCATGCGTAGCACGAATATTGTTTTAGTATGTACATAATTTAATATGTGTATGTGGTTGCTCCCGCCAAGCTGGAGTAGCTCCCCTTCGCCGGCTCGCTATTGCGCAGGCAGAATCTTGATGGTGCGCAGCCAGGTTTCCACGCTCTGAGGCCAAGTGGTGACGGGCAACCCAGTGCGGCGCAGGCCGTAGCCGTGGCCGCCTTCCGCATAAACGTGCAGTTCGGCGGGAACCTTTGCGTTCTTGAGGGCCATGAAGTAAACCACAGCATTCTCGACGTGCACCGGGTCGTCCTCTGCCTGCAAAATAAATGTAGGCGGCGTCTTCGCTGTGGGATTGATCTCGGGGTTGGGCGCAAAGTTCTTGTCCGCCAGTGCCAGATAGCCCGGATAGATGACGACCGCAAAGTCGGGGCGGCAACTGAGCTTGTCGGCGGCGTCGATGGCTTCGTAGAGTCGCTGGTCGAAGTGTGTGCTGAGAGCCGCCGCCAGATGTCCGCCGGCTGAAAAACCGAGAACGCCAATGCGGTTGGGGTCGATCTTCCACTCGGCTGCGTGTGCGCGCACCAGGCTGAGCGCGCGCTGAGCGTCCTGCAGCGCAGCCGAAGACTTGGGGTAAGGGCCTGTATCGGGCACGCGGTACTTGAGCAGTACGCAGGTGATGCCGTGTGAGTTCAGCCACTCGCAGACCTCTGTGCCTTCCAAATCAATAGCCAGTATCCGGTATCCGCCGCCGGGGAAAACCACGACCGCCGCGCCGGTGTTTTCACCTTTAGGCGAGTAGAGGGTCAGCGTTGGCGTGGAGACGTTGCTCAGGTGCATTAACGGCCGGCCGGCGACGAGTCTGTCCTTGGCGGTCGTGATGTCAACCTCGGCGGGCGGAGTGGCGGGTGCGCCGGGTGCTGCTCCCGGCCAGAGAGAGATGGTTGGACGGTCAGCCGTCGGCGGCCAGCCGTAGCTTTGTGCCGCCACAGTCAGTGAAGAAACCGCGACTGCCGCAAGGAACATTAAACCGAATTTGCTCATACCGGAATCCTCCCGCCAAGTGCTTCGCAGAAAGGATTACAGCCGAGGGGGCGGAGATGCAAATCGAAGGGGCAGCTCGCCGCACGGGGCTGGATTGTGCGCCGGCTTCAGGGCTTTGCGCTGGGCGGAATCAAAAGCGTGACGGCCTGGGGCACGATCTCGATGCGGACCGGCAGATCGCCGAGAAACTCCCCATCGGCCTCAACCAGCACGCGCGGCGAGGAGTCGTTGCGGGCACGGCATTCGACCGAAACGGCGTCGAGCACTTCAATCTCGCGAGTGAAGCCTGGGTGGCCAAACAAGGTCCCGATCAGGAAAAGGAAGTAGCTGAAGCGGCTGCGAGTCTTGAAGGCCACCAGGCGCAGGCCGTCGTGGTGCAGCGTTGCTCCGGGGATGAAGTTATTGAGAAGACCTCCGAAGTTGCGGATGCGTACGGCCAGCAGTTCGGAGATCTCTTCGACCCGCGGCTGGGCGCCGTCGCGCTCCACAATGGCGGCTTCAAAAAGAGGAAACGAGTGCGTGAACCAGACGCGCCAGCCCTCGATCACATAAAGGAGATAACCAAGCCGTCGCTTGAGCGCGGGGTTGAGCCGGGAGATGAACAGAGCGTCGGCGCCTACCCCTGCGGCCACGGTGAAGTAGCGCGAACGCGTTGCGCCCGTCGCGTCCTGATAGAAGATTTTGCCCACGGAGATACGCACTGGCTTAGCGGTCAGCAGTTTGCGAACCGCTTTGGCCGGTGAGGTGTGCAGGCCAAGATTCGCTGCCAGCGCGTTGGCGGTGCCCAGCGGCACCACGCCCAAAGCCACGCTGGTCCCGACCAGGCTCTGCAAAACTTCATGCACTGTGCCATCGCCGCCACAGGCAATAACCGTGTCACAGCCCTGGCGCACTGCCTCTTTGGCCAGCACGCCGGCGCTGCCGGGTGCGATGGTTTCATGCGCTTTGGCTTCAACGCCCGCTGCGCTGAGCACAAGGAGCGCCTTGTCGATGGCTGCGCGATGCCTTCTCGAGTGCTGGCCGGAAGCCGGATTGTAGATGAGCGCAACACGGCGCATCGAGAGGTTCTCCTGGTGTGCCCGCGCCTGGCCTGGGAATGAAAACGGGAACTATCCTCTCATCTTCGCATCTTTCGGGCGCCCAGGCAGTGTGCGGGAAGAGCTTTTCCGCCAGCGGGCAGGGAGGACCAGGGCAGCGGGCAGGAAGGACCAGAGAATAAATCTTCGTTTGCCTTTATACTAGAGCGTGTTTCATAGAACCGCTTTGTATCAGGGCACGACTTTGCTGGGGTCCCCATCGTCAGGTCTTCGTCGATGGGGTGGCATTACAGCCTGCGGAAAAATGCCAACGGAGCAGCAAGAAGCGTCAGGGCACGACTTCAGTCGTGCCGCAAATGCTTGATAAGAAACGACGGGCTTTAGCCCCTGAGGTATGCTTTTCGGCTGTTTTGCTTGGAAATAGGCATTTTTCCGCAGCTTGTTAAGTCGTGCCGCAAAAATTCTAATAAACTGGGGGCTTTAGCCCCTGAGGGACGCTTTCCATGGCACAGGCGGAGATTGGCATTATCGGCGGCAGCGGGTTGTATTCCATGCCCGGATTTACAAACGTGCGCGAAGAACGCGTCGAGACGCCCTTTGGCGCGCCTTCTGACAGCTTCATTTTGGGTGAGCTGGAGGGGCGCAAGGTGGCTTTTCTGGCCCGCCATGGGCGCAGCCACAGCATCCTGCCCTCGGAGTTGAACTTCCGCGCCAACATTTATGCCTTCAAAAAGCTCGGCGTGGAGCGGATTGTCTCCATCTCCGCCGTCGGCTCGCTCAAGGAAGAGCACAAGCCCACGGATTTCGTAATTCCCGATCAATTCATCGACCGCACCTTTCATCGCATCGCAACCTTCTTTGGCGAAGGCATCGTGGGCCACGTGGCTTTCGGCGATCCAGTCTGCGCCACGGTAGCCAAAGCTGCCGCCCAGGCCTGCGCGGCGGCGGGCGTCGTGGGCAAGCTGGGCGGAACTTACGTCTGCATGGAGGGTCCGCAGTTCTCCACCAAGGCCGAGTCGCATCTCTATCGCAGTTGGGGCGCGGACGTGATCGGCATGACCAACCTGCAAGAGGCCAAGCTGGCCCGCGAAGCGGAGATCTGCTACGCCACCGTGGCCATGGTCACCGACTACGACTGCTGGCGCGAGGGCCACGACGCGGTCACCATCGAGGAGATTGTGCGCGTGCTGCATCAGAACGCCGAGAACGCAGCCAAGGTAGTCAAAGCCGCCGTAGCCGCCATGCCGCATGAACGCAAATGCGCCTGCGCCTCGGCGGCAAAGTACGCCGTGCTCACCAAGCCGGAAGCTATTCCCACCGCGGCGAAGGAAAAACTGAAGCTGCTGTTTGGAAAGTACCTTGGGTGGTAAGATTTGACGGTTCCGTTACCAGAACTGGGGTTATAATGAAGATATGTGGGAGTTGCGCCCCGGGAGGTCAAGATGAAAAAAGATATTCTGAAGGAAGCTGAGTATTGGTACAACTTCGACCGGGATATTTTTTACAATCGCAAGGCAAAGAAGGCCTTCAGTCTGGAGTATGTTGACGATAAGCCCGAGGAGGAACTGGTGCGGCGCATCGGAGAAAGTACGGACAGCGCAAGATGGACCTTCTATTTCAATTCTCCTCCGTCTGAGAGCGTGAAGCAGATATTAGAACAAGTACTCGGATGATGCCAGAACGCACGAACAAGGAACGCCCGATTGTGAATCGGCTCCGGGAAGAGTATTTCGATCTTCTTCCTGAAATCCGCCGTGTTGTCTGGCAACTCGAAACCGAAATACGCTATCTTACTCTCCCTATCCTGCACAGTTTGAAACGTCATGAGCAATTGGTCGTCAAGTCGCGCATCAAAGAGTGCGAGAGTGCCGTGAATACTCTTCGGGATCAACAGGAAGGCAGAACCTTCGATCCAGATAAACCGGGCGGTTATTCCTTGTTGGATTTACCGGATTTGGCAGGCGTTCGTATCTTGGTATTCCCAAATAATAAATTAGTCGAAGTCGACAATGCGCTCCACAATCGCTTTCTTGGTTGGACGTCCAAGCCTGTGAAAGATGATAAGGAAGCGGTTCTGGCTCCCAAATACTACGGGTACTGCGAAGATGTGAGCAGCAAGGTGCGGGGAGAATATCAGATAGTCCCGATGTTGATCGGCCTTTTCTGGGATGTTGAGCACTCCGCTATGTATAAATCAAGAGGTGCCGCAAATAGTGTTGAAATGAAGAAATATCGAGCCGATGTCTATAGCGCCTTGGCGCGCTTTGAAGAAGGGATTGAGAACTTTGAGCGGATCTATACTGAACTGTTTTCCTAGGCTGCATTAAATTAGCAAATTCTCAAGTGGAGACAACCAAATGGCAATCACCGTAGTGGGCAGCGTAGCGTACGACACGATTGAAACACCGGCGGGCAAGCGCGAGCGCTGCCTGGGCGGCGCGGCGACGTATTTTTCGCTCTCCGCCAGTTACTTTACCGAAGTGCGCGTCATCGCCGTAGTCGGCGAGGACTTTGGCAAGCGTCAGGAAGCAGTCTTTCAGGCGCGCAATATCGACACGCGCGGCATCGAGCACACCGCGGGCAAGAGCTTCTTCTGGGAAGGCTCCTATCTCGAAAACCTCAACGAAGCCAAAACCCACATCACGGATCTGAATGTCTTTGCCTCCTTCAATCCCAAGATTCCCGATGCCTACAGCGACTCGGAGTTTCTTTTCCTGGCTAACATTGATCCCGTCTTGCAGCGGCGTGTCCGCGAGGCAATGCCGCAGGCTAAGCTGGTGGCCGGCGACACCATGAATTACTGGATCAAGGATCATCGCCCGGCGCTGCTTGAAGTCCTCAAGGGCCTCGACATTCTGCTCATCAACGACACAGAAACCAAAATGATAGCCGGCAACAACAATCTCGTCCAGGCGGCGCGCGCGGTGATGGCCTTGGGACCGAAGACGCTGGTGGTCAAGCACGGCGAGTACGGCGCCACGCTCTTCCACGGCGCGGGCGCGTTCCGCGCGCCGGCCATGCCTCTGGAAGAAGTCGTTGACCCGACCGGCGCGGGCGACAGCTTTGCCGGCGGCTTCTTCGGCTACCTGGCCTCGCAACCCGAGCAATCTCCGGCTGCCTTCCGCCGCGCCATGTTCTACGGCGGTGTGATGGGCTCGTTTGCGTGCGAGCGCTTCGGCACCGAGCGGATGCAACAGCTCACGCGCTCGGAGATCGACGAACGATTCAACATTTTCCGCGAGTTGACGCACCTTGCCTGAGAAATCCAATCCGGAGAATCCCAATCCACCTCAGCGCATCTCGCGCCACATCTCGCGCTTGGAGTGGCTCATCGTCGTAACCTCCTGCGCGGCAGCCTCGATCACCGCAATTGTGTGGAGCTGGCGCAACAACGCCCTGCTCAACTACGGCGACGCTGTTGCTCATCTGCACATTGCGCGGCGAGTCTTTGATTCGCACCGGCCAGGGCTGACGCAACTGGGCTCGGTGTGGCTGCCGCTGCCGCATTTGCTGATGCTTCCCTTTGTGCAAATTTATAGCTGGTGGGCCAGCGGCTTTGCCGGCGTGATTCCCTCGTCGCTCGCCTATCTCGCCGCCTGCGCGGGCGTCTATCGCCTGGCGCGTCACTGGCTGAGTCCGGCTCCATCCGCGCTCGCGCTGGCCTTCTTCGCGCTCAATCCCAACCTGCTCTATCTCCAAACCACGGCCATGACCGAGCCGCTTTTTGTTTGCGAAATGGTGTGGGTTGTAGTGCTGCTGGTGGAGTGGCGCGCCAGTCTTGACTCAAACGCAAAACAATCCCGCCGCCTACTCTGCCTCATTGCGCTGGTGCTGATCGCCGCAATCTTCACGCGCTATGACGGTTGGATCATGGCTTTCCTGGCCTGGACGTGCATGGGCCTCACTCTCGCCCGTCGCGGCCGGTTGCGCTCGCCGTGTTTTTGGATTGCCAGCATCCTGCTCGCCGCCGCGCCAATTGCGTGGTTCGTCTACAACTCCGTTGGCTTTGGCGATTGGCTCTACTTCGCGCGCGGTCCATATTCGGCCAAGGCAGTCGAGATGAACACCTCCGTGCCGGGATCTCCGCCGCATCCCGGATGGCACAATCCGTGGGTTGCGCTGATCTTCTACATCAAGGCCGCGGAGCTGGACGCGGTCGCGGCGGCCTGGGGTAACGTGCTGCTTGGGTTGAGCCTGCTGGGAACGGCATACGCCTGGCTGACGGCGCGCAAGCGTGCATTCACGGGTGCGCTGCTGCTGTGGTTTCCGGCCGTCTTCTACGCGTATTCGGTCGCGTACGGGTCGGTGCCCATCTTTGTGCCCATCTGGTGGCCGCACTCCTGGTACAACCTGCGCTATGGAATGGAACTGCTGCCGGCCTTTGCGCTCGCGTTGGGCTTTGCGGCGCAGTTTGTGCTCGCCGCGGTATTCGAATTCAAGCCTCGCCCTCGCAACCATCCCTCCACCACGGTGGTCATCGCACTTTTCTTCGCGGCGATTGCCTTCAACACGGCAAGAATGTTGCGCGAGTGTCCGCATGTGTATGTCGAGGGGGCCAAGATTTATGAGGCGCGCAGGCCCTACGATCTTGAGATTCCTCCCGCGTTACGCGCGTTGCTGGCCGAGCGTCCTGGCAGCGTGGTGTTGATGGACACATCGGTTTTTCCAGAGTTCGTCGCCTTCACCGGCATTCCCCTCCGCCAGACCATCAACGAGAGCGATTTGGAGTTTTACCACGCTGCGCTGGATGCGCCCGCCGCTCACGCCGCGCTGGTGCTGGCCTTCGACGGCGACGAGATTGACCGCGCGGTCAAGGCGCATCCTGAGGGCCTGACGGCTGTTCGCCGCTTCTCGACTGCCGGAAAGCCCGACGGGACGATTTACACTTCGGATGAAATCAAAAATCCATAGAATAAGTCGAGTATTGAAGGGTATGGGCTTTACAGGCTGCGAAAAAACGCATTCCGGGCAGCAAGAAGCGTCAGGGCACGACTTTACAGCTTGCGGAAAAACTCATTTGGAGTCGCAATAAGCGTCAGGGCACGACTTCAGTCGTGCCGTATATGCCGCAAAATCAACGCGGGCTTTAGCCCCTGAGGAAAAGCACAATTTGCAAACCGCCTCCCCAAGTCTTGCAGAGCGGTGATAGCATTTTGCATGGAAGCGAGATGAGCATGACACTGCCACAGTTCGCGCAACCTCTTAGCTTTGATCGCCTGCAACAGATCGTAGTGGTCAACGGCGCCATTGGCCGTCTGCTGATGGCCTGCCTGCTGGGCGCGCTCGTCGGCCTGCAGCGGGAGATCAAGCGCAAAGCCGCCGGCGTGCGCACCAATCTTTTGATCTGCATGGGCAGCGCGTTTTTCACGTTGCTCTCCGCGGTGCTGGCCGGCGACGCCAACCCGGACAAAGGCCGCGTGGCCTCGAACATCGTGCAGGGCATCGGATTCCTCGGCGCGGGGCTGATCCTGCACAATCGCAGCCGTGTCAGCGGACTGACCAGCGCGGCCAGCGTCTTTGTGGTGGCCTCCATCGGCATGGCCTGCGGCGCGGGACTTTATGCGGCGGCAGCCGTGGCGGCAATCATCGTCATCGCGGCGCTGGAGGTGGTGGGCCTTCTGGAGCGGAACGCCAATATTAAAATGTATCCTTTGCTCTATGAGGTCCGCGGCAGCGACCAGACGCGCATCATGGAGTCGATTCTGGAAGCGATGGACAAGGCAGGCCAGCGGCTTTCGAGCGTGGATCACGATGCCATCGGCGAACTGCAGCGGGTGAGCTTTTCTCTGACGGCGACCAAGAAGGAGCATGAGCGGCTGCGCGGAAAGCTGCTCGAAAATCCGGGTATCGACAAACTGTGCACTTTCCGCGATCCGGAGGAAGATTGATTCCCTTTACCAAAGCTCACGCCTGCGGCAACGATTTTTTGATCGTGACCGAAGAGGCCGCCGCGGACCACGACCGAGTGAATTTAACGCGCCGCCTCTGCGATCGCAACACCGGTATCGGCGCCGACGGCGTCGAATTTTTCGCCTGGACCGGTCCCAACTCCGGACGCATCCGCCTGCACAATGCCGACGGCTCTATCGCCGAGATCAGCGGTAACGGCACGCGCTGCGTGGCCGCATGGATGGCGCTGGAACGCGGCTTTCAGCCCGGCGATGAGCTGCGCATCGAAACCGACGCCGGTCCGCGCGTTTGCCGCGTGAACGCGTTGAAGACGGATGGCGAGTTTACCGTGGAAGTGACCGCCGGCATGGGCGTTCCCAGCTTCAATCCGCGCACAGTTTCGTTGGCCAACGGGCTTGCGGTTGCGGGCGTCGAGGTTTCCACCGGCAATCCGCACTTTGTCGTCGTTATTGCGAACGCCGAGTTTGCGGTTGCCGGTAAGAGCTGGCAGGAGATCGGCGCGGCGATTTGCGTCCATCCGGATTTTCCTCACCAAACAAACGTAGAATTTCTGCGCATTATCAACCCTCAGAAGATTGAGATTCGCATCTTCGAGCGCGGCGTAGGGCCGACGACTTCCTCCGGCACCGGCAGTTCGGCAGCGGCCACGGCGGCAATAGCCTTGCACGGCTGCCGTTCGCCGCTTACCGTCGTTGCTCCCGGCGGCGCGCAGACGGTGGAGTGGGAAGGCCCCGGCACAGAGTTGCGCCTCACCGGACCGGCGTCGTTGATTGCTCGCGGCGAGGCTTGGCCGGCGTGATTGCAATGCTCAAAGCGCTTAACCTTAACTTGGAACTTGGCGGATAAACCAGCATGATCTTTTTTCTCATCTTCATGGCCACCATGGTCGTCACCGGAATTCCCACGGCAATCCTGTTTATTCCATGGTGCGCGCTCACGGGCAATGTGCTGCCGCTCTACAAAGGCACGCGCTTCATGCTCTCCAGCAGTTGCTGGATGGCCGGGGTGCGCTTCCACGTCGAAGGCCGCGAGCGCATTCCCCGCGACCGCGCGTGCATCTTCATGTCCAACCACGTTTCCAACCTCGACCCACCCGCGCTGATCTCGCTGATTCCTGGCCGCTCTTCGGCATTCATGAAACGCTCGCTGATGAACCTGCCCATCCTGGGAACCGGCTTCCGGCAAGGAGACTTCATCGCCGTGGACCGCTCCGGCAGCCCTGTTGACGCGCAGCAGAGCGTAGACGCCGCCAGCCGCGTACTGGCCAAGGGCGTGCACATGACCACTTTTGTGGAAGGCACGCGCTCCAAAGACGGCCGCATGTTGCCCTTCAAGAAAGGTCCATTCTTTTTGGCCATGAACTCCGGCGCGCCGTGCATCCCGGTTTCCATCTCTGGCACGGAAACCATCCAGGGCAAGGGCAGCTTGCGCATTCATCCCGGAACGGCGCACATCATCTTTCATCCGCCCATCAACCCGGCCAACTTTGCAACGCGCGAGGAACTGATGCAGGCGGTGCGCGCGGCCATCGCTTCCGGCCTTCCGGAGTGGATGCGAACGTAGAAATGGGTTGCATGAATCGGGTTTTGAAGGGTACGGGCTTTAGCCCGTACATTAACCCAGTAAAAAATTGCAGGGCTTTAGCCCCTGAGGGAATTTATCTTTTCAGAAGAACTTGTGAAGAGATTCCCTCGGCAAAACTAATTCTCAGCTCTCTGACGGAACCCACATGATTGTCTCGCTCATCGTAATCGTCACCATTCTCGTATTGAGCCTTCCCTCGGCGGTGATCTTCATTCCGCTCGCCGTTCTTACCGGTGACATAAGGCCGCTCTATAAGGTGACCTGCCTGATTGTCAGCGCCGGCTACCGTGTGGCCGGCATCCGCATCCATGTTGAAGGGCGGGAGCAGGTTCCCGCCGGCCGCGCGTGCATCTTCATGGCCAACCACGTTTCCAATCTGGACCCGCCGGCGCTGATCTCGCGGATTCCGGGGCGAACCTCCGCCTTCTCCAAGCGCTCTGTCTTTAATATGCCCATCTTCGGTTACTGCCTCAAGCTGGCCGAATATATTCCCGTGGACCGCACCGGCAACAAGGCCAGCGCGGAAGCCAGCGTGACCGCGGCCACTCAGTTGCTGGCCAAAGGCCTTCACATTACCACCTTCGTTGAGGGCAGGCGTTCCACGGACGGGCGCATGCAGCCCTTCAAGAAAGGCCCGTTCTATCTGGCCATGCAATCCGGCGCGCCGTGCATTCCAGTGTCGATTTACGGAACTGAGACGATGATGGCCAGGGGCAGCTTTGCCATCAAGCCGGGAACGGCGCACATCATCTTCCACGCGCCCATCTATCCGCGCGACTATGCCACGCGCGATGAGTTGTCGCAAGCCGTGCGCGCGGCCATTGCCTCAGGCCTGCCGGAGTGGATGCGGAACTGAGAATTATTCGAGCAATTTTATTGTTCTTGTAACGCTCCGTGCACCATCCTTCGCGGATTTTGCGAAGGGTGGTTAAACCCTCACGGCTGCACGACTGCGTTGTAGCCGTCGTAGATCAGCTTTTTGCGCATGGCTTCAGCGTCGTTGCGGCTGTTAAACGGGCCGATGCGCACGTGGAACTGTTTGTCAGTTGGATCGAGGCGGGCGGTGGCTGTATAGCCGCGCTGGCGTAACGCACTCACCAGCACATCCGCGTCCTCCTGGTGAGAAACGATTGCAATCTGGACCATCAGCGCCAGCACGGGTGCCATTGCCGGCTCGGCTTTGATCTCCGGAGCAGGCAGCGTCGCGGCGGGCAGAGCCGGCTTCACCAGCGGCTGCGTGGAGTTGGCGCCAGCCGTAAAGTCAGAACCGGAATTCTGTGAACCCGCGCCCGCATTCGAGCTGGAGGCATTGAAATCGGGTAGATCGGCCACAGCTGCTGGCGGTGGAATATTATGCGGGGCGGCGGCGGGTTTGGGAAGGGAACCGGCAGCCTGCGAAGCGGCTCCCGCGCCGGGCTGCTGGCCCGTGCCCGAGGAATCGTGGGCGCCATGGCTGCCCATCGAGTAGCCTGCTACGAAGCACAGGCCGCAGAGCAGCACCAGGCCAAAGAAAAAACCCAGCAACATCATCGGGCCCAGCGTCAACTCGGTGTCGGGCCGCCGCTCTGCCCGCGGCAACTCTTCATCGTCAAAAACTTCTTGCATTCCCGCCCTCTGGTTGGCGAATGTTTTTATCCATCCGGACCGGAATGAACAGGGTCCGTGTAAGGTTCGTGGTATCCCACCCTTTCGCAAGAAAAAATGCGAAAGGATGGGGCACAGAAATTCTATTTGGGGCGCTCGCGGTTCCGCATTTCCGCCGGAACAGCTATTCCTACTTCTTTTCCACCGCTGCCGTGGGTGTCGCGCCCAGCTTTGCCGTGGCTGACGCGCTCAGTTTGTTGAACAGCGTCATCATCTCCAGAGGCAGCGGGAAGACGATGGTGGTGTTCTTCTCTACGCCGATTTCTGTGAGCGTTTGCAGGTAGCGCAACTGCAGGGTCATGGGTTCGGTGGCCAGCAGCGCGGCCGCGTCCACCAGCTTCTGCGCGGCGTCGAACTCGCCCGAGGCGTGAAGAATCTTCGCCCGTGCTTCGCGTGCGGCCTCGGCCTGCTTGGCCATGGCGCGCAGCATCTGTTCGGGCAGGTCAACTTGCTTCACTTCCACCGAGATCACCTTCACCCCAAACGGTTCGGTCCGCTGGTCGATGATGGTCTGAATCTTCAGGTTGAGCTTGTCGCGATGGCTGAGCAACTCATCCAGCTCCACCTCGCCCAGCACCGAACGCAGCGTGGTCTGCGCAAATTGGGAAGTTTGATAGACGTAATTGGCCACCTTGATCGCCGCGTCATTGGGGTTGACCACATAGAGCGTGACCACGGCATTCACCTTGAGGGTGACGTTGTCGCGGGTAATTACGTCCTGCGGAGGAACTTCCAGCACGTCCTGGCGCAGAGAGATGCGCACCATCTGGTCGAAGGGCCGGAAGACCAGGATGATGCCGGGGCCTTTGGGCGTGGGCAGTGCGCGGCCCAGGCGGAAGATTACTCCCCGCTCATATTCGCGCAGAATTTTGATCGAGTTGAGAATGTAGAGGACGACGATGGCTAAGAAAATCAGAATCGGTGTACTTGCATCCATGGGAATTTCCTCACTTACGACGGATTGTACTCCTTAAGACGTGGGCTGCGGTGGCGTTTGCGGCGAAGCCGGCTCCACGTGCAGCAGGTATTTGTCCAAGCCAGTCACGCGCAACGGCGCACCGGCCGGCACGGGTACGCTGGCCACGGCGCGCCAGATTTCACCCTCCACCAGCACATGACCCTCGGGATTCAGCGCCTCCATGGCCCGCGCTTGGCTGCCCACCAGGGCCGATGGCCCCAGCTTGGATTTCAGTCGCCGCGCGCGCACCGCCAGACGAACCAGAAAAACGGTGATGCTCCCAAAGGCGGCGCTGACCGCGAAAGCGACCCATGGGCTGATGGCCAACTCCTGCACCGGCGCGGCAACCAATGTCAGCGTCCCAAAGGTGAGGCAGATAATCCCGGCGATGGCCAGCACGCCATGGCCGCCAAATTTGGCCTCCAGCAGCAGCAAGACCAGCGCCGCCAACAGCAGCAGAACCGAAGTAAATCGAATCGGCAGCAATCCCAGAGCAAAAATCGCCAGCAGCACCATCAGCGTGCCCAGAGCGCCGGGAACGATGGTTCCGGGGACGTTGAATTCGAGATAAATCAGCAGCGCCCCGCCCACCAGAAACAGCAGCGCGATGTTGGGATTCACCAGCCAGCCCAGCAGATCTTCGCGCAGCGTAGACCGCAGGGGTTCGATCCGCGCCCCGGCCAGATGAAGGGTGAGCTTAGTCCCGTCCATGCGGGTAATCTCCCGGCCATCAAGAGCCCGGAGCAGCTCCCAGTCGTTCGATGCGATCAGGTCAATCAGGTGCTGGTCCAGAGACTCCTGCGCGGTGTAGGAGTGCGAAGATGCCGCGGCAGCTTCCGCAGCCTCTGCGTTGCGATTGCGCTTGGATACGTACGAACGCAGAAGAGCCTCTGCATCATTCTCAACCTTCTGCATCATGATGTCGTCAGGCTTGCCGAAGAGTGCGAGTTCGGAGACCACGTGGGCCGCTCCGGCGTTGGTGCCGGGCGCCATGGCGGCCACGTCCGCCGACTCCAGCAGATAGAAACCAGCCGACCCCGCCCGCGCGCCTGCCGGAGCCACATAAACGATCACCGGAACCCTTGAGGCGAGGATTGCGCCAATCATGCTTCGCATCGAGTCGAGTAATCCGCCGGGAGTGTCCAACTCGATCAGCAAAGCACTGGCCCCGTCGGAGTTGGCGCGCGCAATGGCCCGCTCCAGCTCGCCCTCTGTTACCGGCTGGATGGTGTCAGCCAGAACAAATTTGTCGACAAACGGTTGCTGGCCAATGGCGGCCGCACTCAGCCCTATGGCCGCTATCAAACCAATCACTGCCGCAAATCCGCGCACGCGTTGCATCATGGCTTGCTCCTTAAGGATTGGCCTTTGGCATTTTTCTCAACTCTCTGATTACTTCGCTGCCGAGCAACATGTAAAACATGCCGACAAAAAAGATTGCCGCAAAGCATAGTAGAACCACGAATTGTTTCTCTCTGGGAGAAAAGAATCCTTTGCCGCTCCAATAAAGAAGAAGCGGGGCGAAGCTGATGGACACTCCTTGCAGTGCCGCCACAGTCCAATAGAGAGGTGAACGCACAATCTTCACCCATTTGGAGTCAACTTCGATGGTTACTTTACCCATGCCAAACTCTCCTTATAATGAGGCCATTGATAAAGCATTTGGTAAGGTTGCTATCCTTGCGGCTTGTTCCTGTCGAAAAATGGAGAAATCACCCTACTTTTTCAGCCCCTCTTTGACCCCAATCTGCCGCTGAAGTTCCAACGCCGGCTTGCTGTTGGGATCAATTCGCAAAGCCGCTTCCACATTCTGCTTCGCGTCGCTCAGGTGGATGGCCGTCAGGTCCAGTCTCACCAGCACCAGGTACGCATCCACCGACGGCAGCAGTTCCAGCGATTTTACTGCTTCTTTGTGAGCGGCTTGCGCGTCGCCGGAGCGCTCGCGAACCTCCGCCAAACCGGCGTGCGCCGCGGCGAGCTTGGGATTGGCAGCCACGGCGGCTAGGTAAAGCCGTTCCGCCTCCAGCAGCAAGCCATGGTCCAGGTACTCTTTTGCCTGGCCGGAGAGCTCTTGCGCGCGCTCCAGCGGCGGCAGCGCGTTCTGCCGCGCGCTGTGAACTTGATCCAGCATGAGAGCAGCTTGTCGGAAGGCAACCTCATCGAAGGTGCGCTGGATGCGCTCCAGCGGATCGGCCTTCGCCTCGGCTTCCTCCGCCGCCTCGCCTGAACCGGCAACCGGCTTCACTGCGGGCGTCTTCGCCGGGACGGTCGTGGCAGTTCCGGGCTTGTTGGACTTTGTCCAGGTATTCTCGACCGCCTGCGCCTCGCCGTCGTTGGGACGCAACCGCAGGCATTGGGCCAGTTCGGTCAAGGCCTCGGCGTTGTCGCCGTGGCGCTTCAGGCTGACGGCCAGGTTGAAGTGGTAGTCGGCCGCGTTGGGGTCGGCGGCCTCAGCCTGGCGAAAAAGCGGGATGCCGTTCTTGCCGCCGCGGGCCAGCGCAACTCCCTGGTTGTTCAGAACCTCAGCCAGCGGCAACGTGCGAGCTACGCCGGCAAAGGCCTCCTCTGCGCCGGCATAGTTGCCGGAGAACAGCAGCGAAAGGCCGCGATAGAAGCCGGCCTTGAGGGCTTCGTCCGTGCCGGCGTCGTTGGCCCCCGCCTTGGCAAAAGCCTCCGCCGCCTGCTCGTATTGCTGGCCGGCGTAATCCTCCCGCCCCAGCGCCATCCAGGCAGGCGAGAACTTCGGGCTCAGCAGGACAGCCTGATTCAGATGGCGCAGACGCTCCTGCTGATCGGACTCGGTGATGCCGCGGATATACTGCTCAAACGCGTCCAGGCGCAGGCCCGCACCGGCAGCCACAAAGGTTTCTTCGGTGACTTTGAAGCCGGGATCGATTTGCCGTGCCAGCTTCCAGGCCAGCGAGTCGAAGACCGCGTTCATCGCGCGCATCTCCCCGCGTACCGTGACCGGCTGGCTCATGCGCAGGTGAGGCACGTCCACGATCTGCGCTTCGGCCACAATTCCGCCGCCATCGGTCAGGTAGCTGCCCACAATGATCGAATCGGCGTCCAGCGTCTCAGCCAGTTTGATCGAACTGGCCCGCGAAGGTTGAAAGCCCTGTGGCAACCCCAGGTGATCCAGCGCGTAGATGCGGTCCGCGCGGCTCATGGGGGCGAATCCGGCTGACGCCAGGCGGCTACTGAGAATCTCCGCCGAGGCCTCGCGGACCCAATCCAGGCTGGGTTGCCCCGTGCGGTTGTCAAACGGCAGCACCAGCAGGATGCGCCCGCCTGAGGCCGGGCCGGCCTGCCCGCCTGCGCAAACCGTCAAGGAGAGAGCCAGTACAAGGCCCAGCCCCGCTAGCCGCCCAACCCTGCCAAAACGAGAGGATGAAAATGTATGCAACACACGCTGATTATAGGCGTTGAGGACAGCCAGCGGCAGGGATCGGCAGCAGCGACCCTGGTAATGCAGAAAATTTGAGGCAGTTCTGATGATTGATCTGGCCCAGAAGTTTTGAAACGCTGCGCTCCATCCATTCCGCGCTTTTTGCGGTATCGGGGTCCCCAACGACAGGTCTTAGTCGTTGGGGTGATTAATCGGGGTCCCCAACGACAGGTCTTAGTCGTTGGGGTGATCTAGGGTGGGAACGGAAAACTAGCCTTGGAATTGTTCCTTATTTTATTGAATTTGAGTTTTTGTATCTTTTTAGAGCACCACTGGTAGGTCAGGGTTTTAACCTTGACTGCCGCAAACGCAACAATGAATGTTGGGCTTTAACCCCTGAAGGAATGTTTGATCGCGTCAATGACTTAATCAGATGTGCCCTTAGAAAAAAATTCCAAGGTCTCGCCAGCTTGCTCACCCCGCAGGCAACAATACTATCCCCATCGGTTGAGCGTGCCAGAACTTCAGCACAATCATCAAGAATTCAAACACTCCCTTCCAACTCTGAATTGCTCCGCACCAGCATTTCGCATATGGAACCGTATATCGGAAACCCGAAGAGATAGACCAAAGTAACCTTTTGAACACCTTCAATACAGACGATTTCCTAATCAAGGCAGCCTGGTGCACAGCTGCCCTTTAGGGAGTTACAAATGCTGAGCGCGCGTCCGTTCCTGCGGCGGTTGACCGTTATCATTCCTGTAGTCCTGGCTTTGGTTTGGACGCAGGCGGTGTTGGCAGCGGCCCCAACGCTCCTCAGCTTGAGTCCGAGTTCAGTCGCCTCCGGAAGCCAGGCCTTCACGCTGAACATCTATGGAATAGACTTCACGCCCGGCTCGACCGCGAAGTGGGGCGCAACCACGCTGACAACGTCCTATACAAGCAACACGGGTCTCACCGCGGTTGTCCCCGCCAACTTGATAACCAGAGCGGGCGTGGTCAGCATCACGGTAACCGCGGCTGGCGGAGACTCATCCGGCGCAGCGTTCACCGTCATTTCGCCGCCGCGCACCCTCCCCGGCCGGGGTCCGGCTGTGAACGAGGCCTCGGTTCCCGCCAGCCAGGCCGCCGCCGCTCCCGCAACCAGCATTACAGTGGCCAACGGCGTCTCGTCCCAAGCCGCGCTTGAAGTCAATCCGCGCTCGCCCGCCATCCCCGCGTCGGTGACGACCGATCAGAGTGCCGCGCAAAAGGTGTCTGAGGTTTCCCCCAGCCCGGTTGACGCTGCCGCAGTCGCCTCGCCCCAGGAACCGCTCCCCGTAAGTCCGCCCTCATCCACAACCAGCAACGATAGTCCCGCTTCGTCGATGGCCGGCGGCATGGCCGCCTCGGCGTTCGCCAGCGCCAACAACTTCAAAGTCAACGCGGTCCGCGGAGGCTCATACGGTGTTCCATTAGGTGTCGTTGCGCCCACGCCATCCATCACCAGCCTGAATCCCGCATCGGTAACTGCCGGTAGCGCGGCCTTCACGCTGATCGTCAACGGCGCCGACTTTACCTCGGACGCAACCGTGAGCTGGGGCGCCGCTCCGCTGGCTACAACCTTCGTCAGCGCATCGCAATTGATGGCGGATGTCCCCGCCAGCCTGATAGCCACCGCCGGTGCGATTAGCGTCACGGTCAGCGGAGCCTCCAACAATGCGGTCTTCACCATCATTTTGCCCCCGCCATCCATCACCAGCCTGAGTCCCGCATCGGCAACTGCCGGTGGCGCGGCCTTCACGCTGATCGTCAACGGCGCCAACTTTACCTCGTCCACAACCGTGAGTTGGGGCGCCGCTTCGCTGACCACAACCTTCGTCAGCGCCTCGCAACTGTCGGCGGCCGTCCCCGCCAGCCTGATAGCCACCGCCGG
>Ga0302319_10000646_pt1 | contig 78171 bp, 56 predicted proteins | sample Bog_T0_2_FD_203319 | JGI IMG/M metagenome (GOLD analysis project Ga0302319, IMG submission 203319) | Peat permafrost microbial communities from Stordalen Mire near Abisko, Sweden - Bog_T0_2 | ecosystem: Environmental > Terrestrial > Soil > Wetlands > Peat | place: Sweden: Abisko, Stordalen Mire...
GTCTCGCGACGGACTCCCGTCGCCCCTTCGATCCGACGCAGGGACCAACCAAGACGCCCCAGCGCGATCACCTGTTCCTGCTTCGTTTTTTCCAAGACATTACCCATGCCAACAGAGGCTAATTTCCTCCGTCGGAGCTAATGTCTTAGGCCGTTTCTCTATGGCCGGTTTTGAGGTGATAATCTATGGCCGCTTTTGGGTGATTACCGAGGATGCTCGAAATTCTGGCACAGGGCCGGTCGAAAAAGTGTCTGCGAGCTGGACGTTGCCCGATCAGTGTGCGAACGTGCGGCTGGCTATTGAAGACAACGTGCTGGCGCTGTAGCGAATCCACGCGGTCTGGTTCACTTTGGCGCGAGAGGGCATCTTGGCCACGGCATGAAGCCCCTTGTCGGTATGAGTCTAGCTAGTCTCGATCTATGCAACAACGCTATTCCTGGCGGTGTTGGATGAACATTATGGATCGCTCCTGGTTCCCATATTCAATCGGTCGAGGTCCGCATCCAGAAAACACCGCATGGTCACAATTAGGATGATCCCCGCCATCGCGTAAACAATAGAGGACAAAGCAATCGCATTTCCCAGCGATACATAGAGCGCCAGGAAGCCGATCAGAACCGGCGCAATTCCACCGCCCAGCAACCAGCCTATGCAGTTCATCGACCCGGCAACAGTTCCTCTGTTTTCTGCCGGGACGACGTCGAATGCCGCGGCAAAGATATTCGAGTCATAGATACCCTTGAAAAAACCCCAACAAATGAGTGCAAGCTTCACCCACATCAGAGACCCGCTCAATCCGCAGAGTGCAACAAAGGGCGCACCGGCCATCACTCCGGCACATTGCACCAATATCCGTCCGCGGCGATCGCGCTGCGCGAGTTTGTCTGCCAGGTATCCGCCGCAAACAGACCCTGCCATGCTGGCCAACTGCGGGTAAACCGCCGCATCGAAGGCTGCCATCCCCAGACTGAGATGGAACCGGGAGTAGAGATACATCGGCATCCATGCCAGAAGCACCATCGCCACAAAATTGGCGCATGCAAACACCGCCATCAAAGACAGCAGCGACCTGGCTATCAGAATGGAGCCTATGGCGCGGAGCAGACGAGGCGCCTCCAAGTGCACTGGCTGATCTTTGAATTGAGCGCCGGTGCGCTCCAGATCCGCGCTTCCTCGCAGTGGCTCTCTCAGCAGGCGAATCAAACCCAGGCCCAACAGGCATCCGGCTGCGCCAAATAGAAAAAGAGCAGTTCTCCAGCCGTGCCTTTGCGCCAGGGCGCCGGCCCAATACCCTCCCCCCACGGTCCCTGCGTAGACACTGGTCTGCAATATTCCCATGGCCCGCGAACGGGTGCGCTTGCCGTGATAATCGCTGACCATTGACAGCGCGGCAGGATAATAAATGGACTCGCCTATCCCTTCCGAGGCTCGAAACACGAGGAGTTGGAGGAAGTTACGCGAGAGCGCCGACAGCACGCAGATTACACTCCATAACTCGAGTCCGCCGAGAATCGCGGTCTTGCGGCGAATCCTATCAACCACGAATCCGGCCAGCGGTCCCCCGAGTCCATAGACCACCGCGAAGGAAGAACCCAAGAGACCCAGTTGCACAGTGGTAAGTGTCATTTCCTTTTGTAATAATGGAAAGACGGAAAAGAACGCTTGGCGATCGGCATAGCTAAAGAAGCAAACCGTCCAAAGCAGAAGGACGACCACCCAGCTATAACGGCCCGATGCAACGTGAAGGGTCGCGCACTGGGCGTTCTCCGCATGGGTGGCCTGTATACGATTGGTCATTGAACTGACTCCGGGCCGGGGCGACCATCACTCATTTACTGTTTTCCGGCTAGATGCGTGGGTGGAACAGAGGTTATGCGGATAATAATCCGTGCTGCCTGAGGTGTTCTTCGAGGTCCTTTCTTTCCTCCGCTGCAGATTGCCGATAGGGCCACGCCGGCAACCCATCGCAGAGACCGAGAACCGATAAAGCGCATTTCAGTCTGCACAAGTAACTCGACTCATCTTCCCGGGCATTCCATATTGAAAGACCTATCGTGACTATTTGCTGCTGCAACTCCTGCATCTCCCTATGCCTGCCATCGAGAAATGCTTGATACAAGCGCACAGGGAGCGCGGGGAATATGTTGGCGCCCCCCGGCACTCCGCCGTGCGCACCGCAGAGGAGCGCCTCGGCCAATAAGTGCTCAGGTCCCACAAGAACAGAAAAATTCGGATGAGTTGCGCCGACCAGCAAGAGTACTTCCTTGATATATCTAATCTGTCCGGAACTGTCTTTCAATCCCCAGACGTTGGGAATCTCGGCGGCGCGCGCTACCGTGTGCGGCTCGAAACTGGTTTTTGTAAGGTCGGGCTGGTTATACAGATATAAAGGAAGCGCTGACTCTTGCGCCAGCCTTTCGATGTATCGGAAAAGATCGCTCTGACCGATGGGGAAGTAAAACGGGGGCGCCACAACCACGGCCGATGCGCCAGCCTTTGCGGAAAACTCAGCAAGATGCAGCGACTCGGCATAAGCCGTGTCGGTAATTCCCACCAGCACCGGGACGCGCGCGCCAACCTGCGCACAGACACGCTCGATCAATTCGCGCCTCAAGCGATAACTTAAAGCCGGCCCTTCGCCGGTCGTGCCTAAGATGAACAAGCCATGTGCTCCCCCGCCAAGAATATGTTCGACCAGCATTTCAACTCCATGCAGGTCCAGCGAATCGATCGAGTGTAATGGGGTCGCCATGGGAGGAATGATTCCGCGAAGAGGCCGCCGGTTATTTTCAGTGCTCATAAGTGCTCCTTGAATTCGGATTCATTTTGCGTGGTTGCAGTTTTAAGTTGAGTAGAGAATGCTCTTATCGAACGAGGATCGGTCGATACCTAGAGGCCGGAGAAGTTGTTCGGCCCCGAGCCGCATGAGCCCCAGTTCTGTTACGGACTGGAAGAACTGAAAGCCGTCGCGGTGATAGCGCAGAATTTCTTCCGCGCTGCCCGCGGGCCGGCCGAGAAATTTGTCGTGCCGTTTCGCGGCGGCCCGGATCGTCTCAATCGCATCTCGCAACAGAGGCTCATCTTGTCGTCCACGCAATCCCAACGAAAAGGACAGATCGCTGGTTCCAATAAACAGCACATCGATGCCCGGCGTGGCGGCGATGGCATCCACATGCGCAAGCGCGCGCTGTTCCTCGATGACGCAGACAGTCAGCATTTGCGCATCCGCGGAATCGTAATAGTTCCCCGGCTCGAACCACGTCGATGCCGCCAGGCCCGCCCCGGAGCCACGCAATCCCGCGGGCGGATAACGGCAGGAAAGAGCTGCGGTCCGCGCTATTTCTGGATCGGAAACGAAAGGAAATATAACTCCGCTAACCCCTTGATCGAGTGCGCGTTTCGCTGTCCATAGCGCTGCCACCGGGACACGGGCAAGTACGGCTGCATTGAGGCCGCGCGTTGCCAGCACAACACTTCGCAGCGCTTCGAGCGACACGGGAGCGTGCTCCATCTCAACCCATAAGAAATGGAAGCCGAGCTTTGCGCCGAGCACGGCGGTTTCCAGATTGCTGCTTGTTATGGTCAATCCAATGACATACTCGCCGGCATCCAGGCGAGCCCGCAGACGATTGTTGCTCCAGTCTTTCGACAGGGTTTTGCTGGGAGTTTTGCCGGCATTTTGCATCTCAGGATGGCTCCGCAACGCAGGTTGGGATCAACCAAACTTCCGCTACCTGGCAACCTGCTCCATTGCCACCCAGGCCGGCTTCGCGAGTCCAGGAGAGCTTGAGCATGCCTTCAGAGGTTGCTTCTCTGGGAATTGGAAACTCCTGCGGAGCAGGCGGCCACGCACGCGCAATGTAGGGGTGAATCTCAGTTCGATCGTTGGCTTTCAGCCGTATTTTGTAGATTGGGCTGCTCCCCGCATATACAACGCGCACGCGGTATTCGCATTGCGGGTCCAATCCCTCATAGCGAAGTTCAATCGCGGCTTCATAGAGCGATCCAACCCAATGCTTCCAGGCAATCGGGGCCTCGGCGCCCCAGTTGTCTGGATATTTGAATTCAGTTCTTGGAGTGTGTCGAAAGTCAGGATCTTTTGCCGCTCCGAGGCCGGGCAGCAAATGCGGCCGGTTCGCCGCGTTTCCCAGCTCATCGTAAAATCCGCCAGGACCTGGGTCCGTTCGCGATAGAAGCTCGCGGATCGCTTGAATCTGTTTCTCCGGGTTAGCGATGCTTCTTATTGCGCCAAGCTGCCGACGCATCCAGGGAAGATCGCTGACAGGCGTGTCGAGGGTGTCCAGATTGGCGCCGCGCTCGACTGCTTCTCCTTGATAGCGCTCCACATCGAGCTGCATGTGAATACTTTGAAATAAGGCATAACCTAACTCGGTAACTCGCGAACGCAGCACCGCGCCGGCGGGTTGAATCAGAGACTCATTCAAAATTGCCTCTGCCGCATCCAGCAAGGCATTCGGATCGAGCCGGTTCGCGGGATATTCAGCGGGCGCTGCGCCGACGTCCAGCGGCACGGAACTCCAGCCAGACTGCCAGACGCGGCTCAGCAGATCGCGCGCGCGAGCCAAGTGGCCTGTTTCATCCAGGAGCCGCCGCCGCACATAGGCATCGTAGTAAGCCCGGTAAAGCGCCTGTTGCCAGCGCCAGTTTTGAATCACCGCCGGAGTGGCGTAACTCTCCATGTCTTGAAAGGCCGCGAGAGTAGCATCGACCTGTTCATTCGTGGCCAGCGGTCCACGCCAGTTCCGTTCAAGATTCAGGAGACCCTGGGCAAAGCCGTTCTCTTGCTGCGCGCCAACGAAGCAGCGGCTGAAATCGCGTAACATGGAGGCAATCGATTGGTCCGGATTCCACCCCAGCGCACTCCACACGAATTTGTTTACATCATCATTGCAGCCTTCTGAGTAGGTGATGAAGCCGATCGTTTGCGGCAGGGACAGGCGCAAAATGGCGGCTTCGCTCTCCGGGCGGGGATTGACGATCTCGCGGCCCTCCGTAAGAGCATAGGCAACATCCCAATCAGGCACGGGGTATTGGCAAGTTAGGCTATGTGTGATATCCGGGTAGAAACGAATCGGATAGCGTTCGGGAACCGCGCGGCGAAACTCCTCCAGCGAGAGTCTCGATTGAGGCCCGAAGACAACTCCATCCAGCCAACTTTGCGTCCGGGGTTGCTTGAGCAAATCCAGGAAGCTCGCCATCCAATCTGCATCGAAACCCTGCGGAGCTGTCCACATCTGCGCCTTGGGATGGAAGCGGTTCAAATTCTGCTTCTGCTTTTCCAGCAATGCAAGCAGAACCCTTGGATCGGTATGCCCCGGGTCACCTCCGGGCACAAATACGGCGTCGACTCGCGGCAATGACTGCAGCACCTTGCCCCATTCCTGAATGGCCGTGTCGACCGTATGGGGGTCGCTCAAATCCTGATCCATGGCCGGATACCATACCCAAACATCCAATCCATAGTTATCCGCGATCCTTGACATCTCGACCATCATGCGTGCCGGAGGCAGAGGAAACTGCGGACTATCGGGAAGATCGTCGGTGCGTGGCGGCAGCAACTCGATAGCATTCGTGCCAAACAAGGCCAGATCGCGGATGTACTGTTCCCACATCTCGACCGTCCAGCCATCATAGGAGTTGGTCTTCGGGCGATACCCTAGCTGGTGTCCACGCAGCGGAAAGCGGGGGCTCCTGGCTATGTTGAGCAGATTTGCGTCCACCCGTGCATTCTGCCGTGAGAACACAATCGAGCGGAGCAGTTTCCCGATGCCGAACAACAGTCCCCGCTCGTCCGCACCGAAGACCGCAATCCAACGCCCGTCCGGATCCGTTCCCGTTTGCAAAGTGAAGCCCTCTGCCGGGAGAGAGTGGCCCTGGGAAGCTACGCCAGCCACACGCTGGCCAAGCTTGCTCCAGGAGGCTCGCGTACCCGCATAGATGGCCACTCCGCCACGTTGGAGATTGGTCTCGATCGACCAGTCAAGGCCACATCGCTTGTACGACTCTTCCACAAGCACGCGAACCGCATTCGCTTCACGTGCGGTGTGCGAAGCTGGCGTTACAAACGTCACTTGCCGCAAGTCTATCCAATCCCCCGTTGCGAGAGCATGGAGCCAGCCGGACCGCAGTCCCGAAGCTGCGAATACGCCTGTCGTATTCTTCAGAAAGCTTCTACGCTTCACTCTCTTGAAATCTCCTTTTCCTAGATCGGACTCCCTAACGGTGAAAGCGAGTCACCGATGCAGTTATACGCGTCTCAATAACACTTGTGACCTCTGCCGCAGCCAGCGAGCCGATGACCGTCCCCGGAACTCCGATCCGTCCTCTCTCTCGTATGTTCGCACTCCCGACTATAAAAACCATCCGTTACGTGAAGATAAGATTACCGCAGACAGGAAAGAAGATGATGGTAACGGCCAAGCCAGTAGGGAAGAAGAAAGAACGATCCATCATCTTCGCTCCGTCCGTTGTCGCCGCCATCCAACTGGAAGGGATTGCCGTTCCATTTCATGACCTTGCGTTCATCAGGCGGAATGGCGCTCTGCGATTGGGCTTCTCCGAATCGGTCTGCTTGCAACTCGATGGGGAGGTCGACGCGCTGGGAGTTTTTAGCTGTCCAGGAGATCGTGCTGAGGGGAATGCGGTTCAACGTCTCCGTGGCATCCGCACAGTCGTACGACTTGTCTCCTGAGTTCGCCGCATAGATGAAGTCCCAAAGCGGATTTTTCTCACTGCGCACGCGCCGCCAGAGCTTCGTCAATGCTGTCTGGTACTGACGATGGAGTTCGGGGTCGCTCTCCGAGTCCAACAGCGGATAAAAGGAAAGAAAGGCCAACTCCTCATCCGAGTAGTTGATCTCCTGCGGCTTCTCATCGGTAAAGCGCACGACGTTCTGTACGTAGCCCAAGTCGCTCCCGATGCGCCGGTAAGCATCCAGAATCTTTGGGTCCCCTGTAATTTGATAGGCCACACGCAGATGGGAGAGAACCTCAAGCGAATCGAGAGCGCGTTCGTCGCCCCCCACTGTCTTAAGATAGCCGGGGTCGTAACGGCCCCAAGTCGTCACGCGCCCTTCGTAACCGACGAGGTTCAGTTGGTGATCGATCAATCCGTTGGCGATGCTTGCGACGGCCGATCGGATGGCGGCGCGATCTTCATCCCCCGGAAGCAGCTTGTAAGCCACCCAGTATGCGAAGAAATGGCCCACAAGCTCATCGGAACTGGTGTCGCCCTTCCATTCCCATTCGCCGTCCTGGGTCCAGTGCCATTCTCCGCTGGGGTCGCGATAGTCGCCTTTATGCATGAGCGATCGCGCGGGGTAACCTTGGATTCCTGTCACGGATACGAGACGCAGCATCGCGGCGAGCGCTGTTCGCGCATTGTGAAGAGCTGACTCGGAATGTGTTGTTGCATAACGAAAGCACTCGGCGGCCACGTAAATCGAAGTCCACAGGCCATCGTTATCGTCAGGCGCCATGCGGCACGAAGCAGCATCGCCGGCACGGAGCAGTTCGCAACCGCCAACATAGCCATAACGGCGATGGCGCTGCTCGATGCGCTTCAGGAAGAATGTGCTCTTCAAATTCAGGCTATAGGGTTTGAATTCAATCAGCGAGATCCCTGTTGCGGTTCGGATCCACGCCCGGCTTCTTCCCGCGACGATCTGCACCACTTGGTCATCGCGTAAATACCGCTTTCCGCCAAAGAAGAACCACCTTGAGCCGGGCGGTGCTCCGGGTGTGAAAAGAATCGCTCCCTGTCCGCTTGCAAGCCACAGTCTTCCCTCCGGTCCTGCCGCAATTCCCGTCACTGCCAGGATCGGCAGGCCATCCTTTCCGGTCAACACTTCCTTCGAGTGATTCGTGGAGTTGGTTTCAGCCAGGCCGTGCTCAGTCGCCTGCCAGAGACTGCCCCGACGATCTCTCCATGTCAGCGCAGCGGGACGTTGCAAAGCCTTGAGGACTGCCCACGGAATCCTCGCGTCATCCGGGGAGTAGATGTGGCACACGATTTGCAAATAGCCGTGTCCGGATTCCTGTGCCGGCTGGGGCGGCTGAATGAGACAGAATCCGGGAACACTGGAAGCGAACATGAACAACAGGACTATCTTCCGCATCATTCCTCTGCATTGGAACTTACGATTGGTCGCTTGAGCGTTATGGGTGGAGTTTTCTGCTGCGCAGGAACTCCAGCAGTTCAGCGGGACGGTTGGTTTGGATACCTTTGGCTCCCCTGTCGATGGCATCCTGCCAGAAGCTTTCCGTGTCCTGATCCCACAGCCGATCCACAAAGATGTCTGCCTTCATCGCCAGGGCCTGGGATATCAATTCCGGCTTGAAGTCGCTCTGGTCAAAGGCCACCACCGTCGGCCTGAGCATCCCCTCTGCCTTTTCAAGATCGCCTTTGGAATCGGCCTCGGGCATGACGCGAATACCGGGCGCCAGCATTTCCAACTGTTGCAATTCGCGATTCTCCCCATACACAACTACTCTGTCAAGCATTCCGTGGGTAGAAAGAGCGTCAAAAATTGCCTTCGGCGAAGCTTCCTTCCAGTCGAGATAAATGCCGATTTTGCCCCGCGCCGTGTCCATAGCCTCATCAAAGGTAGGGACCTGGCCATCGTAGTCGCGCAGCCGCAGATGACGAATCTGATCAAGTGTCAGATCCTTCACCGCTCCCTTTCCGTCGGTTGTACGGTCCACTGTTTTGTCGTGCATCAGGACCAGTTTTCCATCCTGAGTGGTGCGGACATCCAACTCAACATAATCCACGCCCAGCTGAATGGCCGATTGAATCGCGGGAATGCTGTTCTCGGCATGATGCTCGTGCTCGGCTCTATGGGCGATTACAAGAATTTGGCTAACCAAGACTAGAGTTAGGACCATCGAATATGCTCCTGATCGGTGAATGACTGCCTTGCTTCGATGATGGCGATCGAGAAGAACTCCTTCGTGTCCCGATGTGCCAGAAAGAGTCAAAAAGTTGATCGAACGCGCGGGAGCCGCCGCAGCCGGCCAACGTTATCGATCGCCTATAAATCAATTTAACATATCCATTTAATGTATCGATTTAATACTATAAACTTCTCTTATGTATCCCGGCGGCCATTGTTAAGAGATGAGACTTTGCGGCATTTTCGGCTTGGATGGACTCTTGCCCGTCGGCTGACCTACCACTTTCGAACATCCGAGAGCGCCCCCATTATAAGGAGACTCAGTGAAGAGACGACAGTTCCTGACCACTTCGCTCGCGGCTTCGGCGTTCGCACTGGCAGCGCCCACTTTCGCCGCTTTTCCATCAATCCATCCCCGGCGCAATTATGACTTTAAGCGCACGATCTCCAGGGAGGTGTTGGGGAACTATCTCTCACGAGCCATCACGATGCAGGGCCTGCTGAACGGGATTGGCGACCTGACCGACAACATCCGCATGTTGAAGCACATCGGTGCTCAATACATGGGCCGGAGCATCTGCCTGTGGGGCGAGGAAGCCAACCTGCTCGCAAACTTCGAGCGCGCCCGCCGGCAGATGCCGCTGGTGCGCACCATCTCGCCGGATGCGATCTTTGAGGCATGCATCTTCGAGATTGTTACCACCGGGGTGGAGCAGGTGCCCGTGCCTGACTGGACCTTTACCGCGCTCGGCCTGCCCGTGGAGAAGCGCAACTTCCGCTATGAGCCCATGCTCTATCCGCTGGCGCAACGCAACCGCTCATGGAGCACCACCTCCAGCGTCCCCGACGTAAGCCAGACCGAGACGCAGCTCTGGTTCTACTTCCTGGCGAAGTCCTATATCGACCTGGGCTTCGAGGGCATTCACTGGGGTCAGATGGAAATCATGAACTATAACGACCCCAACCTCGATCATTACGCACGGGTTTTCGAACTGGTGCGCTCCTACGCCACGGGGCATGCTCGCCGCGGCATGGTGCTGTGCAATGCGCACACACCCAGCGGCGGATTGGTGCGGAACGGCGAGCTTCTGCTCGACTTCCATGCCTTGCCGCTGCGCATGAAGGAGGTCTCCGACAAACCGCAAGAGGTCATTCTGGAAGTAGGCTTCGTAGACAGCATCTATCTGAAAAGCAAGGGCGGACGCACCTACAGCGGCTGGACCTGCGAGCACCTGCCCTACCTGGTTGAACTCGATAACTGGGGCGTCGCCAAGTATCCGGGACAACCTCGACAGACTGCTGGACGAGCGGTGAAGGGCGCCTATTGGCTCTGGGGATACGATGAGATCTCCTGGTTCGCGAACCAGAGTAACGCTTACCGTGCGCAGTGGCTGCGCTACGCCTGGGATTGGGTCAGGAAAACGGATCCGAACGGCTACGTGGAAATGCCGGGAGGGCGGGGGATAACCTCGCCGCTGAACCATCGGACCTTGTACGAAGCCAACAACCCCAGCCCGGCTGTTCAGGACGGCTCCGGAGACGAAGACACCATCTACGCCATTTGGAAGGGTGATAAAGGCAGCGCGGCCTGACGTTTTTGAGAGTCGGCAAGGCAGATCACCCGCTGGGCGTCGGCAATCGCGAAACTCTCTTGGCTCGTAGCCTGGCTCTTACCGCTGGTCGTGCGGATACGCAACCTCAACCGTGTTGATGGAGTAGTGACCCACTGGAACGGTGACCGAGTCGGAGTCGACCAGCTGCAGGGGTTGGCCTTCCGGCTTCTCCATCAGGTTGGTGGCTGTGGCCGAGGTTGCGCCCTTCGGGAAGGTCAGCGAAACCTGGCCGTCCTTGCCAGCCCACTCGTAGAAGCGCAGAACCAGCGCATTGGTATCCTCGGCTTTCTTTACGGCGGTCAGGATGACGCTGTCGTCGCCCTTGACGGAGAAGTAGGAGTACTCCAGCGGCATGGTGCCCGCGTGCGCATCCACCTGCATGGCCTTCAGCTGGTAGTTGTACGCATAGCCATGGCGTACCGTCATCGCGGTCTTCCAGTCACCGGCGTGCGGAAAGAGAGCATAACTGAAGTGCTGAGGGCCGCGGTCCGCATTGGGATCGGGATCGGTAGGCGAGCGCAGCAGAGTCAGCCGCAGCACATTGTCCTTGCAGTCGTACCCATACTTCGCTTCGTTGATGAGCGAGAAGCCGTGTTGTCCATCGCCCAAGTCGGCCCAGCGAATAGCCGAGACTTCGAACTTCGCCGCGTCCCAGTCGTTGTCGCGTGTGGTCGGCCGCTCGATGGTTCCGTAGGGAATCTCGTAGGTCGCCATCTTGCTCGACGCCGCCAGCGGGAAGGCCGCTTTGAGCAGTATGTAGGTTTCATGCCAGTCGATGTCGTTCACCACATCGACCTGGTCGGAGTTCTCGTAGAGGGTGATGTCCTGCTGGAACTTCGAGTTCTGCCAGTGGCGCGCCACGCGAATGACCGCGCGAAGCGGGTTCTGTTCCACCAGCTTCACCGAATCGACCTCGGTGATCGGCGTGACGTGGTCGAAGGTTCCCGGATCAATGTTCCATGCGGTTTCTACCCACGAATGATCGTGGAAGGTCTGCAATTGATTGCCGCAGGCGCCGGCCGCAAGGGCCTCGAAGTTGTCCTTCTTGTCGTAGAGACTGGTGATGCAGCCGGTCGACGGGTCAACCGTGACTTTGAGGAACGAGTTCTCCATCGTCATCCCATTCACCTTCAAGTCGCTGGCGAACGGTTTGCGGCCCGGCACTGCGTGCAGGACTTTGTAACCGACGGAAGGAACATCCTTCACATCAACGAGCAAATGATAGGTGGTCGTCCCGCTGTCGCTCGACAGCATCTGCGACGGCAGTACGTGGTTGTTTGCGTCCAGGATCGAGATGCCGTCGCTGACCGAAGGCATTTCGACCGTGATCTCGGCCAGGCCGGATCGCTGCCAGCTCAGAGTATTGAAGACCAGAATCGGCACGGCTCCGGCCGCATGCGTGTCGATGGGCGCATAGATGTCATTGAGCGCCCTCGACGATGCTTCCTGCGTCTGCCAGCGAATCTGGTCGTAGTCCCGCTGCGCATCCTTATAGATGATGCCAATACCAGATCCTGCGCCCAGGTCGTGGAACTGGTTGAACAGCGCCTTCTTCCAAGATTCGGTCAGCGCGTCGCCCGGATAGGAGAGCCCGTTGAGCCAGGCGATCGAGGAAAACTTCTCCGCGTTCAGCAGCCACTCTTCGCTCTCGCGCATGTTGCGCTTGTGATTGGCCTGCGTGGTGTAAGTGCCGCGGTGATGTTCGAAGTAAATCTCGTCGTTCCAGACGGGAATGCCGATCTTGCCCGTCGGCGGCGCAGGCAGCGCACCACCGCCATGGGCCATCGCCTGGTAGTCGTAGGTCGGGGAGTCGGGCGCGATCGTCTTCTCGACTTCCGTGAAGTAGCTCTGCGCGGTTCCGAACTCCATGCGCGGAACCACCAGATCCGACCTCATCCAATGCAGTCCCTGGTCGAGCACCGCACGGGTCGGACCGCCGCCGTGGTCGCCCACACCATAGAGATCCAGCAGATCGATGAATCCCGGATTCTGCGGGCGCGCATGGACCAGATCATTGCTGAGGCGCACCGGGCTCAGATTGCCATTGCCGTATTCGTGCGGCAGGTAAGTGAGAACCTTGCTGCCGTCTGGAGCTTGCCACCAGAAGATTTTGAACGGGAACGGATTGGTCTCGTTGTACGAGAGCTTCTGCGTGACGAAGTAATCGACGCCGGATTTCTTGTAGATCTGCGGGAGCTGCCAGTTATACCCAAACGTATCCGGGTTCCAACCGACGCGGGTGGTGACTCCGTAGAGCTTCATGGCTTCGCGCTGGCCAACCAGAAGCTGGCGCACCTGCGACTCGCCGCCGGGCATATTCAGGTCGGGCTCGACCCACATTCCGCCAACGATCTCCCAGCGGCCTTCCTGAATACGCTTCTTGATCTCCGCATTCATCTCCGGATACTTCTCGGCCATCCATTCGTTGTAGGCCAGGGCAGACTGGGTGTAGGTGTAGTCCGGGTATTCGTCCATCAACTGGAGAGCGGTGCCAAAGGTGCGCCGGACCACGTCCACGGTCTCCGTCCACGGCCACAGCCAGGCCGCGTCAATGTGCGAGTTGCCCGCAACGTGAAAGTTGGCTTTTTCGAGCGTGGCGCGGAAAGGCTCCAGATCCCGCTGGGCCTTGCGCAGCGAGTCATCGAACTTCTGCTGGTCCTTCGCGTCGAGCGCATGGATATCGACTTCCTGAACAACCTTGTCCAGTGTCGCGATATCCGCGGAGGCATTGTCAGAGAGATCCGGCAGCAACAGCGCCGCAACGATGAACTCGGAATAGAGGTCCTGCGGGTTCGGCCGGCCGGGTGCGAAATCGATTCCAATTGGATTCCGGATGAAAGCAAGATTCTTAGGCCGGGCGGTGGTTGCGATCCGGATGGCAACCAGAATGGTCTCGCCGGGCTTGGCGGAGCTGGTCAGAACCAGCGGCTCCATCGATTCACCGGCGGCGACGCGCTCGCCATTGAAGAAGACGGAAACCGAATTATTGCCCGCCATATTGCGAATCCACAACTGGGCTCCGGTCAGGTCATAGCCGTTGAGCGCGCTGGGAATCTCGATGTTCTTGCGCAGCCAGACAACGTCTGTGGTCTGGACCGGACTCTCGCCCTGCATCTGTTGCCAGGAGGAATCGTCCAGCGACAGTGCCTGCCCGCCCCTCACATCGCCGATGTGATAGCGCCAACCCTCTACGGAGAGTTCTCCCAGTTTGGAGAGCCGGTCGATGATGGTGCGAGACTGGCTCGATAGAGCCTTCAGTGCGGACGCGATCTGGGTTGGACCCGGATGATTGAACTCCCTGGAACGTTCGTTCTGCGGATCTTTCGCATCGGGGTTGCGTTCAGCGTTCCCGGCCACTGGCAACAACACAAGTGCGAGCAGCATCATGACGGATAACGCCATGGCCGTGCGACGCGAGCAGAGAGCTTTGAGGCAAGACATTGGAGCAGGCATTCGATTTCCTCCTGGTGAGCCCGTCTTGAACATGTTTGAAAGTGCCTCCGCCAGAGCCGGCGGCTTTATTGATGCGATCCACCTTCAGCGACGAGTTACTCGATAAAGCCGTGATACAGGCCCATATAGTAGGGCAACAGGAAGACGGCCCCGTCGCCGAGATCGTGGCCATCGCCGCCGGTGTTCAAGTTGTACGGATTCTGATTCCAAAAGTCGAAGTAGCGTTCGTCGACGGGAAGCACGCGGCCATCCATGCGGTAGCCGAGATTCTCCCGGTCGCCGTCTTCGGGGGTGAGTGAGCGCACCGCAATGATGTCCTTGCGGCGGCTGTTGGTGTGTTTCCAGTCGACACGATCGAGCGGCAGGCGGCGAAGCGTATCAAGTGAGTCTTCCCGCCAGTCGCCGGTGGGTGTGAGGTCAATTGTCTCAAAGGCGTCGCTGAACTTCTTGCCGCGCAAGCTGGCTGCGGCGACAAAATTGAAAAACGGGTTCATCTCCGGCTGTTCTCCACGCCAGTAGTTGGCCAACGAACAGGCGTAGCGCTGAAGCAGATCGTCGCCGGTTTCGTACTTGATGAGATCGTAATAACTCATGTACGCCATCTCGTCGTCGGACGCATTGCCTGAGCCCGGCCCGCCGCTGATCTTGGCAACCATCAGGTTCATCGCGTACTTGTCGTCCGCTATGAGCTTACGGTAGGCCCGGGTGTACTTCGGGTCGCCGGTCATGTGCTCGGCCACCTTCAAGTAGGACAGGATGCTCAACGAGTTCAGCCCACGGTCTTCCCAGTGGTCCCGCGTGTCGTTGAGATTCACGGGATCGTACACCGCCCAGCGGGTGGGAGTTCCGTCCCAATCGACGAGCGAGTAGTTGTGATCCAGCAAGTGGTCCGTGATCGCTCGGACTACCTTGCGGACATCGTCCTTCTCCTGGGTTGTCTCGGCAACGAGATCGTAGTATTGCGCGTAGAAGAAATAGTGGCCGTCCAACTCGTCAGAGCTGGTGTCGGACTTCCAATACCATTTTCCATCGGCACTCCTGGGCCAGCGCGGTGAGAGGACTTTCCAGAGGTGGTCATTGGTGGCGCGCACCTTGATGTCGCGCTCTTTCGAGTCGTCAAGATTCGGATCGGGGCCGCTGGTAGGACGAATGGACCTGGCAGGGAAGCCGGGAGGCGCGGGATGCTCGCCGCCCTGTGTCACCTGGCTCAAAAACCGTAGCGCTTCAAATGCCATGCGCGCCCGTTGCTTCGCAAGTGAATCATGGGTCGCCGCGTAGGCGAAGCACTCCCCTGCTCCATACATTGCCGTCCAAAGGCCGTCGTTGTCGGTGTCATGCTGAACCCACTTGTTCTTGTCTCCCGCTGTGGGGAGCTCTACTGCCGCCACGTAGCCATAGGGCGTCCGGCGGTGACGTTTGTCAATCTCGTCTTCGTAATAGCGCGCCTTCTCGGCAAAGGTCGTCGGCTTCCTTTCGATGAGGCCGACTCCCATTGCGGTTGCGAACCAGGCGTTTCCGCTGGCTGAAACAGCGATCGCGCGAATACCGTCGTCGGGGAGCCAGCGCAGGCCCTGGCGGTATTCCCAGCTCTTGCCATCGAATCGGATCGCCCCGAGCGATGTGCCGAACCAAACGACGCCGCGTTCGCCCGCGGCGATCGTCGTGAAGTCGTCGTACGGCAGACCGTCAGCCGCGGCGAAGAGCTTCCATCCGTTGGCGTCTCGATAGCCGGCTCCTTGTGGACTGGCAAACCAGAGCCGCCCTTCCGAATCGAACGCGACTGCTCGAACGTCTTTCGGCGCCCAGCTTCGCGGCCCTTCCCGCGGATATTCGGTTCTCCAGCTGCCCGTGGGGTTCATGACGAATAAGCCATCGGACGCCGCTACGGCCAATTCAGCCACTGCACTTACCGCGATTTGCCGGATTTCCTTGGCGCTCGCCGGCAAATTCATCCGAGTGAAGTTGGCAACTCCAGCGTCGGCCCGGTAGAGCCCAGTGTCCATCGCCAGGTAGAGAGCCTTGTCGTTTGCGGCGAGAGCCAGGGGGCGTCCCGCCGGGACACTCGCGACAGGCATCACGGCCGCGGCCGAAACGCGCTGCAAGCCTCTTTCATAAACGACATAGAGCGAATCTCCGAGCGCGGCGCATAGCTCCACCGGATCGCTGGTGAGTCCGTTGACCGGTAGCCACTTGCTCCCATCGAATCGGCTCAAGCCGTGGGCGGTTCCCGCGTAGAGCGCCGATGTCGTAGCAGCAATACAGTTGATCTGGTTGTCGGGAAGTCCTTGTTCGGTGGTGAAGGCATGTTTGATCTCAATGGGGAAAACGCCTGCTTGTGCGGCGGCGGCCGCCGGAAAAATGAGGGCAAGAGAAAATGCAAGCTTCTGGAACATTGTCTTGATTCCGTGTCCCTTTCTTATCAGGGAAGATTGGGGCGATAGGATTGCTGGTGCGTGAAGGTCATCGGGCCGATGCCGCGGTGTGCGGCATCGGCCCGTCTTACGCTGTCCAGATTGAAGCGAAAGTCCGCTAGAACGTAACGCGGAGGGTCGCCTGTCCCTGGCGGTTGCTGATGTTTGAACCGTTGACGCCATCAATCAAGCCAAAGCCTCCGCAATCGATACAGTTGTTTACCGGTGGCGCGCTGTTTCCAAACTGGGTGCGATTGAAGGCGTTGAAGTAGTCCACGCGCAGGGTGGCTTTGACCCTTTCACCGATGCTGAAGGTCTTTTTGGCGTTGAAGTTTTCCATGAGGTTCGGCGGGGACGTAATGTCGATGTAGTTGCGGGCCGCGTTGCCAAAGGTGAACTGACCAGCCTCCGAAAAGGCGTGGATGTTGAATTGCTCGGGCGGTATCGCGGTTTTACCCACCAACCAGTCGCGCGTGAGTTTATAGCTGTAGGTCTTGCGGAGCTGTCCAGGGACAATATTCGGGCGGGGTTGAGCGTCGCCGTTTGCGTTGGTGTACAACACCACGTCGTTGAGGCTTTCGTAGATGCCGAGCGGGTTTCCCGTGCTGTAGTTCATGATGCCGGCCACCTGCCAGCCGCCCAGAATCTCATCCACGAGGCCGCGGTGGTTCAGGAATCTCTGCCCGGCGCCGAAAGGAAGAGCATAGGTAAACATGTTCTTCAGATTCCACTTCTGATTGAGCGACGACACCGACCACTCGGCCGCCTGATTCTGAGGATTCTGCGCATTGTTCTGCTGCAGCGTTACCCCGAAGTCGACGTCCGACCAGTTCTGCGCCAGCGTCACGCTGCTCAGGAAGCTGAGCCCATGCGTGAAGCGCTTCTGGACCTGAGTCTGAAGCGAGCGGTAAAAGCTGGTTCCGGCCTGATCGAAGTGGTTGTCGGTGCCCCCGAACTGCGGATAGGGGAGCAACGCCTGAATGATCGAAATTTGCGTCGGGTCGCCGCCGTAATCGTTGACGAAGTTGGGGTAGGGGTTAATGTTGAGGCCGGCCGCACCCGGATCGGTTTCGGCTTGAGCCACCGAATCGTTCAGCACGTTGCCCAACGCCAGGTAACTGGGGTTCAGCATGTTGGGCTGGTTGAGCGAAGAGGGCAGGTGGATGTCGCGGTTGCCGATGAAGGCCACCATGAGGAACATGTTGTCGGGCAGCTCGCGCTGAACATCAAAGCTCCAGGCCTGCGTGTAGGGTGAGATGCCCGCGGTCTTTGGATCCATCTGTTCAACCTGCTGGGCATTGCCCATCGTCGGATAAAAGGCAACTTGCTGCGGGTTGTTAACCACGTTCGTGTCCCAGTCCCCAAAGCCTGGATTGGTGCCGCCTCCATAAGGCGATTGATAGGAGCCGGCCAAAGTGTTGGTGTAATTTTGCGCCACGCGGGCCAGGCCGAAGGCGTAAGCGCCGCCTCCCATAAAGGCCATGTAGTAGCCGCCCTGGACTACGGTCTTGTTGTTCACCCGGTACGAGAATCCGATGCGGGGACCGAGGTCCTTCCAATGAATGGCCGCGCGATCCACTCCAGAGCATCCCACCGCGCATGAGCCGAGTTTGGTGACCGCTCCCAGCAGGTTGCCGGCCGCGGTGTTGGGCGCATTGAAATTGGCAAAGACGATGTTGTTTTGCGTCTCCGTGAAGGGAATCGGGATGTCCCAGCGCAAACCGGCATTGATGGTCAGGCGCGGGCTGAATTTGTAGTCATCCTGTATATAGGAGGAGACGGCCGGAGCGCGCAGATCGGCTGGCAGAGCCCAACTGCGGTCCGCCACGGCTACTTCTCCCAGCAGGAAACTGGCAAACGCGTCGCCCTTGTCGGCGTTATTAAAATCGTTGGGATCGGCGGTTTGCCTGTGGCTGAAATCGAAATCTCCGCCGCAAGATCTGCAAATGAGGCTGTCCTCCAGGGTAAGGCGGAATTCGCCGCCGATGTTGAATGCGTGTTTCCCTTTCGTCCACAGCCAGTTGTTCACAATGGCATTGTCGTAGCGGCGCGTGGAATCCCTGCTGGTGTGGTTGCCCCAATTCGTAATGGGGAACGTGCCATCCTGGAAGTTGATGGCGGGGAAGCTGGCAGCATTCGCGATGGCAGCGAAATCCGCGCTCTGGTTCACCACATGGTTGTTGTAATAGATGTCCGTCTTGTTCGCGCCCACCGTGACCACCAGGTTCGGGTTTACCGTCTTGATGTAATTGAGCAGATATCCCCTGCCCGAAGTCTGACTGACCTCGGCGCTGGAAAGCTCATTGCTGTTCGGGAACATGTTATTGCCCGGCGAGGGGCTGTTGACATCCTGGTTCCACAAAGAAAAGTGGATGTTCTGCGAAGCGCTCAGGTTGTGGTCCACGGTGAATCCCCAATTATGGTTGTAATCGGTAGTGGACTTGACGTAGGGGGCCTCGTTGTTCAATTCACCGTTGTAGGTTCCGGCGCCGGTCCGTAAAGGAGAACTCGGCTGAAGCAGCGGCAGAAGAGATTTTGAAACCGTGCTGAAGCGGCTTTGGAGGATGACGTTGCCCTGGAAGGGTTGACCGGTCAGCGGATCGTAAATGATCACCGGGTTGCCATTGGCATCCCGAAAATTACTGAAATCGCCATTCAACTCCGCGGCCGTGGGTAAGGTGTGGTAAGCGGTCTGCGCCCCGTGCTGGCCATACAAGTCCATGGTGAAGAGGAAGAAGGTGCGGTCTTTGCCGTTATACAGGCGGGGAATCGACGCCGGCCCGCTCACCGTGAAGCCGTAGTTGTTCTGGTGATTGGTGGGAGCCTTGTTGGATCCGCCCCAGGCCGGTCCGTTGAAGAAGCCCACAGAGTCGAAGAAGTTGTTGCGGGTGATATAGAAGGCGTCGCCGTGGTAAGTGTTGCCACCGCCGGCCATCTTGTAGGTCACCACGCCTGCCGCCAGGCCATACTGCGCCGAAAAGGTCGCGCTTTCCACGTGGGCTTCGCTCACCATCTCATACGCCGGATACGCGTTGCCGCTCTCCGAGACGTTTGCCGGAAACGGCTCCGTGATGGGAATGCCGTTGTAGTAATAGTTGGTTTCCGCGGTGATGCCGCCGTCGAGGCTGAGGGCGCTGCCTTCAATTCCGGTGCCTGCGGCAGTAGGGGGCGCGCCGGCGCCGGGGGTTTGCAGGACAAAGGCGTCGATCGACCGCGGTCCGCCGTTGACCTCGATGGGCGCGGCATTCACCAGTTCAGGTTCAATGGTGGTTCCGATCCCGGGATCCGCCGTGTTCAGTGAGATTTCCGACGCGGTTACCTGCACCGTTTCCGCGGCTGCTCCAGGCTGCAGCGAGACAGAAACCGTGGCGAACGCGCCCACTTCCACGTTGACGCCTTTTTCAACAAACTCCTTGAAGCCGGGCGCGCTCACAGTCACCGAGTAAGCGCCGGGGTTGGAGAGCACGACGGTAAAAGCACCCGCCGGCGAAGAGACAGCGTGTGTGACCACTCCGGTGGTCTCGGCGCGCAACGTGACCTGCGCTCCGGGAACCACGGCGCCGCTCGAGTCGGTTACTGTGCCGTTCACACCGTACGCAACCTGCGCGTCCAATCGAGCGCTCGACACGAGCAGGGCTATAAGAAATAGCAAAACCGATGCGAATGAGACCCGGGGATCATTCCGCCGGAACCTCCCGAAAACGCACAATCTAGAAATCACTGTCTTGCCTCCCCATGAAAGTTGCAAAGCCAAAGCTGATTAGTTCCCGACTTGATGACGCACGCCGGTTTTCCGCAGAACTGGGCGCCGTCGTTGTCTGTGCGCCCACGCTCATGCGGAAGTTGAGTTTGAGGTTCGTTGGCCAGGAGTGTGATGGGTGCCTGCGAGAGGGTCTCAAAACCGCCTTTTGCCGCTTGTCCATGGTTTCGACCAGGGGGCAACAAGGGAATGTCGCAGGAGCCGTCCTGCAGGGTCCGGCTGGAAGGGCTGAACCTGTGCCTTGCTCGGCCGCGGTGACTTGCGCGTCCGGAATCAGAGAACCGCTCGGGCCGGCAACCACTCTCGTGATACTGCCTTGGAGCTGCTGCCCCCAAGCGGGGAGGCACGAGAAACAGCCCGCAAGGAACATCAGCAGACAAGCGGTTGAGGACCCTGGCCGATATCCCATGGAAGCCTCCAAGGATCGATTTAATAAAACGGTGTAATTGACTAATAAATTACACGATTGGGCGATGTCAAGGAGAATTTCAGAGGACTTACCCAGGTAAATTTCCGAGTTGAGCCCGCCGAAACAACGATCTTCCTTCAAATCAGTGGGATGGACGATGCAATCGTATTGGGTTAATTTTCTATGAACAAGGACGGCATGTCGCGTAGTCTCGCCTTTTTACCAGTTTGGTCTCGAGACCATCAGTTCTTCCGCGACGTAACCGGTGATCGTTCCGTTTGAGGATGTGTTGAGCACCCCATGCTAGTCCTCTTGCTCAACTTTGACAAAATGGGTTGCGTCCGCCCTGGTTGCTATCTCGCGTCGATCAAATCCGTCTCCGTCTCTCTATCGGAAAAGTTCAAAATCGATCAAAAGGCTGCCTAGATGTCATGCAACGCCGCGATGAGCCCTGAACTGAACTAAAACGCCAATTACAGGCCCTTCCTTGCACAGAGTCGCCATGACAGGGTTCGTCCATACCTTTTCCTGTTCCTTGCTTTCACCTGGCACGACAATCTTCTCCATTCTTGGAAGTACTTACTTCTTCATCAGCCAGACTTCGGAGACCTGGCAACCTCGCCCATTCCCTCCAAGCCCTTGTGGCCTATACCAACTCAAGGTCAGACAGCCTTTTGCGGTGGCCTGCCGCGGAATATCGAACTCCAGCGGCCGAAGCGGAACAGGCTTATCGATAAGCGGATGGATCTCGATGTTGTCTCCCGCCACGAGGCGCATCTTCACATCCGTGACATCCCCTGCATACACAACCCGCAGGCGGTATTGAGCCGATGAATCCAAGTCCGTGTAGTACATCTGGAGGGGCGCGTCGAAGAGAGAGCCAGCCCAGCGCTTCCACGCCACCGGGATGGCAACTCCGGAGAAATCGGGATAAGCGCCTCCTACGAACGCCGTAGCACGAAACTCAGGATCCTGGGACGCACCTACACCGCGCACGAGATGCGGCTGGCACATGACATCGCCCAGATCGTCGTAAAAACCACCGGGTCCCGGATTGGTACGGTCGAGGATGGCCTCGATCGCCCTGATTTGTTCGTTTGCGGACGGCATTTTCCGGATCTCGGCGAACTTTTCTTTCAGCCATGGTCCATCGGTCAGCGGAGTGTCGAGGGTGTCGAGATTGGCTGCGCGGGTGACTGCCTCGGCCTGATAACCCTCCACTGCGAGTTGCATGCGGATACTCTGGTAGAGGGCTTCGCCCAAAGCAAGAATCCGCGCCCGCCAGTCTGGCGAAGGCATATCCCGCAGAGGTATATCCAGCTCGATTTCCGCCAATTTGATGAGCTCTAATGGGTCTGTCCCGCTGGTCGTCCGCATTTCCGGGTCGCCCACATCGATCTGAACCGGCCTGGCGCCCATGCGGCGGATCTCCGACAGGCGGCTGATTGCTCGATCCTGCGCATTCGTCTCCTGAATGAGCCGGCTGCGCACGTAGGCATCGTAGTATGCACGATAGAGTCCCATTTGAAAGCGCCAACTGAGGAGTTCGGCGGGAGTCGCGGTAGACTCCATCGTCTGGAACTGCTCCAGAGTGGTGTAAACGGACTCGTTTGCAATCAATGGGCCTCGCCAATTTGCTTCAAGGCTTATTGATCCCTGTGCAAAGCCTTCGCTGAGACGATCGGAAACAAAGAACGCGCTGTATTCGCGCAGAATATCGACGACCGGCTTCTCCGGATTCCACGCCAACGCGCTCCACAGGAACTTGTTCACATCGTCGTTGCAGCCTTCCGAGTAACTGATGAAGCCGATCGAATGAGGCGCTTGTAAGCGGAAGATATCGGCCTGCGCGCGCGGCCGCGGGTTGATGACTTCCCTTCCCTCGCTGAGGACGTACGCAACATCCCAGTCTGCAACCGGAAATTGGCAATCTGTGCTGTGGGTAATGTCCGGATAGAGGCGGATGGGGTATCGCTCAGGAACTTTCTTGCGCAAAGCGGAAAGCTCAAGTCGATTCTGAGGGCCATAGACAATTCCGTCCAGCCAGAGGGGTTGCTCCCGATTGACGATCTCCAGGAACTCCTGTAGCCAGGTTTCACCGAAACCCTGCGGAGACATCCACATCTGCGCATGGGGGTGATAGCGGCGCAGATTCTCCGCTTGCTTTTCCATGAAGGCGAGCATGTACTTGGGCCGCGTCTGGCCGGGATCGCCGCCGGGGACAAAGACCGCATCGATGCGCGGCACTGCTTTGAAGATTTCGGCCCATTCCCGGAGGGCAGATTCTACGGTCTTCGGATCCGAATAGTCCGGATCCATGGCCGGATACCAGACCCAAACGTCGAGCCCGTAATCGTCGGCAATTCGCGACATCTCCACCATCATTCTCAAGGGCGGGAGGGGGAAGTGCGGTCCATCGGCATCGTCGTCGGTACGAGGCGGAACGATTTCAATGGCGTTGGTGCCGAAGATGGCCAGTTCGCGAATGTATTGATCCCAGATGGGAACGGTCCATGCATCGTAGGCGTTGGTCTTGGGACGATACCCCATCTGGTGGCCCCGCAACCTGTACTTTGGAGCGCTCTTCATGTCCAAAGTCAACGGTGCCCAGGCTTTCCCCTTCACCATATGGATCTTGCGCAAAAACTCGCCGATACCGAAGAGCACCCCCCGTTCATCGGCCCCGAGAATGGCAATGACGCTTCCAGAGGGGCGGCGCATCCTACGGAGCAAGAATCCTTCTGCTTCCGAAGGCCACTCGGAACCAGGATTCAGTTCCCGCAGCAAATCTGCATGACTTCCTCTGAATGAATTCTGCGAGCCAACAAGAATCATCGGGCCGGACGATTGCGGCTGCGCATCTTCGGATGCAGGCCAGCGAATCGCGGTTCGCTTTTCTACTTCTTCGATCAGGACCTGAACGGCCTTCTGCTCCCGTTTCGAGAGACCTCGCGGCGCAATCACAACCGCGTTACTCAGGTCTTCCATGCTCTTTGCATCGGGAACTGGAACGTCTCCTGCATACGCCGGCATGGCGAAACCAGTCATCTTCGATACTGCAGTCATGCCCGCGCAATGCACAGCGCCTTTCAAAAAACTACGCCTGTCACTCGACACGCTCACCCCCCCTGATAACTTCATTGCCACGGACCGAAGGGCAAATGTCAGAGATTCGGGACACGCACCGTGTTTGAACTCGCGGATTCACCACCTTCGTTGAGCGCGCGCACCCTGTAGGAGACCGGTTGTCCTTTCTTGACATTGGAATCTGCAAAGTCCGTTGCGGAGAGCGGCAGCTCCGCGATTCTCTTCCAAGATCTCCGTCCGGTTCCCAGGTCGTCACGGCGCTCCACAACGATATGCTGCGGGTCGCCGCCATGCACTTGCCAGGAAAGCTTCACCGTGTCGCTCTCCAGCGCTGCGTTGAGCGAACTGGGAGCTTCCGGCAGAACCGGCCAGTCAAAGTATCCGGCGTCGGCAATAGCCATGATGCTGTCGGTGACCGGCAGCGCTTCCAGCGTATCGGTGGTGCCTTTCTTCCACTCCAGCGGACGAATATCTCCCGATACCACGTCGATCAGGACCGGGTGTTCAATGCCCGTGCCCTTCAGCGTCATCGTGGAGTAGATTTTCTTGAACCCTCCGCCCGGCAGGCTGTGCGCCGCGATCCAGTAGGCCACGATTGCCTTGCCGCCTTTGGAACGGAAGCCGTAGCTCATGAAGGGGAAATCGCTCTGGAGACGCAGCGTCGGCACATCCACGCCGGAAACCTCGATGGACGGGTCGAATTTCGTGTCCGCGAACAATGCGTTGGTGTTCTGGAGAGCGTAAAACACCGGGCGCGGCGTAAAGTCGTAGTCGTGGTTGGTGAGGCCGTGGATGATGCCGAAGTCGTCGTATTCGTTCCCGTCGGTGCCGGAAGTGAGCAGCCAGACGAAGGTCTTGACGCCGGCGGCGTGATTGTAGATCAGTCCGCGAGTTACGTACTTCGCCTGCACGGATTCATCCGATCCAATCCAGGAAGGAATGGAGTTGAACTCATCGTCGAAGAACGGAATGTCCGGTTTGATGCCCGGGTAATTTCTGACAAGTTCGCGCAGCGCCCGCGGGGATTCGTTCAGGTAGGCGCCGTAATCCATGGTCTCCGGGTTCATGTTCTGTCCGTATCCCGGATAGGTGTGATAGGCATAGACGTCAATGCCGGCGGCGCACTTGCACGCGTCCAAAGCGGTCTTGGTGAATTCACGAATGGGATCGGCCTGGCCGCCGTAGAGGACCCTGGCGCCCGGAGTCTTATGCACCGTGTCCACAAATGACGTAAGCAGGTGGCCGTACTCCTCCGCATTGCCCCACGGATTCCAGTATCCGATGTCCTGCTCGTTCCACAGCGCCCAGTAATGAATGCGGTCCTTGAAATGATCCACGGTCCATGCCACATATTTGTTGAACGCCGCCGTCTGGTCGGGCGTCGTCGGAGGCCAGAACACGGAGTACAGGCTGCGGTCGTCGTTGTGAAACGTTCCCGGCTCCGGCACGCTCACATCGGGCAGTTTGCCGCTGCGCGCCGTATACATCTGGTTGCCGTAGAGCAGCTGCACCTGGACGTTGATTCCGTTGTCGACCAGCGAATCAACGGCATCTTCCAGCTCCGGCGATGACGAGTAGACGCCGCGCTTCTGTTCGATCCAGTCCCAGCTGGTGCGGTCGGAGCTGTTCTCATACTGACCGATGCGGATCCACTTGAACCCAGCGTCGAACATGCGCGTCCACCACCACCGGTTCCAGGGTAGATAGGGATCCCGCGGCATGTCCGAGTTGATGCCGAACCCATCCTGAATCTGAGAACTCCTCTTGGGTGGAACTTTCTCAGGAAGCTTGCGCCCTGGTTGGGCAGCCAGCGGCACGGTACAGAACAGCAAGCCGGCAACAAAGACGAAAACGGCGGCCAGCCAACGACGCCTGCCGGTGGGGTTCATGCGCATCATGCTTTCTCCTCCTACCAAAGTCTTCATCAGAGACTCCGGCCTGCAAAACAAACCCTTGCGGCGGCTTCCGAGCTACGCCGGGCTCATCGATGCCGCCAGTGGCGACACGGCCGAACGAATCCAGGCGTCGTCGTTGCCAGCCTGGACATCGCGAAACAGCGCCCAGGTTTCCGTATGGCTTGCGCTTTCCCCCGGCTCCAACTTCACAATTGGGCTCAGCGTCTCCAATTCAAGAAACTCGGGGTTGGTGAATATCTCGAAGTTGCATCCGAAATCCGGATAGCGGGCGTTGGCCACAGGCTCCGCGCGCTTAATGAACAACACGCCACGCGAGTAGTATGCGCCCCATCCGGCGGGGTTGAATATCCCCGTCATCTGCTCGGGGAATCGTGTCTGCGGGTTGCTCGCCTGCAATAACTGAATAAAGTCCGTGCCGAAGATCCAGCGCGGGTCCTTGAGGTCGGTGAAGCTCCACAGCGTCATCGGACCCACCGACTGAAAGTGGTCCGCATCCATCGCGGCGCGCGGCGGAAGAGGCAGAATGGCGCGCCCTCCCGGACGCATCATCGTGGGACACCAAACGGCGAGTTCCGTCGCTTCCGCGCTCCGGTTCGTAATGGTATGGTCAATGCGCACATGCGTGCCATCCGCATCCAGCGCAACCGCGAATTCTTTCTCCAGGCGCGTTCCCGGCGTGCAATCTTCGATGGGAGCTCGAAAGCGGACACCATTCTCCTCTTCGCTCACTGTAACTGCAAGGTTGTCGGGGAAATAGGTTCGCGCCACCTCCGGCCAGACCCACAACCGATGGCCGCCGTAGAGACGAAATTCGTCTCCTCCGGTGAGTCCTCGGTCGCTCGCAGATTCGTAAAAAATTCCTTCCTGGCCGCAAAAGCCGTATTGCACAATCCGCGGCCCGACATCGGCCAGCACGATCAGCTCGACCGTGCCGTTCGACAATCGCCATGCGTTGGGCCACCCGCGATAGGGTATCTTCTCGATCATGGATTCGTCAGCGCGCAATGCGCTCCTCGACGGCTTGCGAGGCATTGGCGGCAATCTCCGCCGCATTGCGTTGAATCTTGCCGATGGCGCTGGCGATTTCGTTCATGTCTTCCTCGTCTCCGAGCAGGGCAAACTGCGGGAGCCACACGGTCTCCCATGCTCCCCGCAGGGTGTTCGGAAAGTCCTGTTCCAGGAATTCGTGGGTTTGCGTCGCCTGTTCGCCGAACAAGCGCTTGCGATACGCGCCACTGCGGAAGAAATCCATCGCATGCAGAGGCGGATAGCTGGCCTGCGTGGGAATCCCCTCGGCATTCAGGGCGGCGATGAAGTTTCCCGTTGAGATCCCGGCGAAGTGCCCGGAATCCACGTGGAAGATGTAGGCGTATTGCCCATTGCGCGTGCAGCGCGGATCGCACTTCTGGGGCGTGATTCCCGGAATCTCCGCAAGAAGTTTGTCGAGCAGGCGTCCGTTGCGGTGGCGGTGCGCCGTCTGCTGCTCCAGGCGGGTCAATTGCACCCCGAGCACGGCTCCCTGCCATTCGCTGAGCCGGTAATTCGATCCGTAGTTGAAATGGCTGTAGAACCACTCCCCCGGCAAGCGTCCGCAATCGTGAACCGAGCGGGCCTGGAGCTCAAAGTCGTCATCGTTGGACAGAATGACGCCTCCTTCGCCCGCGGTCATCAGCTTGCTTGCCTGGAAGCTGAAGGTCGAGGCTGTGCCGAACGTGCCGATTTTGCGCCCGCGCCACTCGCTGCCATGGGCATGGGCGGCATCTTCGATGAGGGCTATGCCATAACGCTTGGCCAACTCCTGAAGCCGATCAAGATCGGCGGGATGCCCGCCCATGTGCACGGCGATGATGGCTTTGGTCCGAGGCGTAATCGCCGCTTCTGTCAGCACAGGGTCAAGGCAATAGGTCTCCCGGTCGACATCCACCAGAACCGGCAACGCATTGACGTAAAGCACGGCGCTGGCAGTGGCGATAAATGTGAAATTCGGAACGATCACCTCGTCGCCGTGGCCAATGCCCAACGCCGCGAGCGTTACCTCCAGCGCCGCGGTGCCATTCGTGACGGCGATGCCATGGCGCGCGCCATGATAGGCGGCAAATGCTTTCTCAAACTCCAGTGTCTTGGTCCCCGGGGTTCGCCACCAGACACGGCTCTCCAGGACTTCCATCAGCGCTTGCCGCTCATGGTCGTCATAGTGAGGCCACAAGGGGAATGGCTTGCCTTTTGCCTTTTTGCCCCCGAGTAATGCCAATGCAGACATGTTTCGCTCCTTGTTTTCCGATTCAGCGTGTCAGAACAGCAGCTTCAGAGCCATCTGCATGATGCGAGGGTCTCTGGCAGCCGTGACATAGCCGAAGCCATTTTGCCCGGGATTGTTGAAATTCCCGGACGGGTTATCGAATTGCGCATGGTTGAAGACGTTAAAGGCTTCCGCGCGGAACTCGAGATCCTTGGTTTCCTTGATCTTGGTGTCCTTCAGTATCGCGAGATTGAAGTTGTTGATGCCGGGCCCGACAAAGAACCTGCGCATCGCATTTCCGATTTGTCCAAGCGGCTCCTGGACAAAGTAGTTCGGGTTGAAGTAAGGCTGCCCGTGCCGTGGATTTCTGTCAACAAACAATTTGCTCCCGTTGGCGGCGTAGCTGGGCGCATCCACCGGGGCCAGGAATGTCCCGCTCAGCGAGTTGTCGTCGCTTTCGGTCAACTGAATGGGCTGTCCGCTGGCAAGGGTGGTGATGCCCGATAGGGCCCAGCCGCCTGCTAAACGACCAGCAACTGCTCCATCTCCGGCCCAGCGCTCAAAGGGCAGTTGTACCGTGTAATTGGCCACAAACACTTGCGGCACGTCGAAGATGGAAAGCGCCCGGCTTTGCCCTGGGTTGTAGGGGTTGGTGGCGTCCAGCGTTCCCGATCCGTTGTCGATCGACTTCCCCCAGGTATAGGCCAGCATGAACTGCACATATTTCTCGCTGTGTTGCAGGCTTGCCTGAAAGGAGTTGTAGCTGGAACTCGCCATCGACTTCATGTAGGCGTTGCTGCCGAAGTTTGGGCCGAACGGGCCGCGGGTGCTGTTCACCTGGGTCCCGTTCGCGAGAGTATAAACTCCGTTCTCCCCAAACGGATCGCAGGTGGGCGAACCCGCCTGCAGGTTGGCTGGATTGCTGAGTTGGAGGCACAGCGCCTGGTTGCCCGGATTCGACTCCACGAAGGTCAGCAGCTTGCGGCCGGCGGTTCCAACATAGCTGAGGCTGGCGACGGTAGCATGGCCGAACTGCCGTTGCAGCGACAATTCATAATCCTCCGAGTACGGCAGGACGTTCTTGTTGTAGAAGTAATTTCCCCCGCTGATTGGCTCTACCAGTCCCCAGGGGAAGCTGGAGTCCGGATTCGTTGTGGACACGTTCGCGGGGGGAAACTGGAAGGGGAAGTCGTTGGGCTGGAGATTCCCGGTTGTCCGATCAATGAAGGGCGATGAGAGCTCCGGCGGAGTAGCGTTCTGGTAGTAGAAACCGTAGGGCGCGTCCCCAATCTCCTGCTCGGTATCGGCCTGCTGGATCGACTGATAAAACAGCCCGTAGCCGGCCCGGATGCTGGTGGTGCCGGCCCCGCCCAGAATCTTCCGCATCAGCCCCCGAGTTACGTTCGGCGAGTAGGCCAGCCCGAATCGGGGCGCAAAGTTGGTGTACTTGGTAGGCGCAAGCGTCCGGGCGACGCCCGCATCGCCGGGAAGCACCAGGCCTGCGGGCGCGCCCGGGAACACCTGCGACTGTTCGCCGGCAATCAGGGTTTCGATCATGTTGCGCGTGTCGTACCACGGCGTGCTGGCCTCCCAGCGCAGCCCGTAGTTCAGCGTCAGACTCGGCAGGGCGCGCCAACTGTCTTGCAGGTATAGTCCGATATACTTGCTGCGCGTGTGCTCGATGTCGGGACTGCCCTGAATGAACCCCGACGGCGCGCCGATCAGAAAGTCCGCGAAATCGATGCCCGTCTCCGCGCCGGTGAACGTGAACTGCCCGTTCTCGCCCGTGTAGCCGTTCAGGTTGATCTGGTCGTAGTGCAGGTCACCGCCGAACTGAAACGTGTGCGTGCCGGCGACGCGGGTGAAGTTGTCAATCACCTGGTAGGTGTTGTTGCGTTGGTCAAAGGTCGTGAACGGCACCCCAAAACTGTAGTTGTTGAAGATCATGCTCGGAACTCCCGCCAGGCCGGCGGAGACGTTGCCGATGCCCCCCGTCGGGTTCCACGGTGTATTGAATCCCAACGACGCAAGAGAGACTCCCGTGCCTCCCTGGGGATTGTTGATGGCGTTGGTATTCCGTAAATAGACCAGGCGGACGTCGTTGACGCTCGCGTTGCTGATGGTTGTGGTCATTCCCAGGTTGATCATCTGGGCGCGGCCATACGTCGTTGCGGTGAACCCCGGCACGTTCACGGACGCATAAGGATTGGCAACGTTGTAGTCGTCGGAAAAGTAATACGCAAACAGCATGTTCTTGCCCAGGCTCGCATCCAGCCGGATTCCACCTTTATTGTCGCTCAAGTTTTCGTTGAAGGCAGAGGTAGAAAATGTGGAAGCACTGTTTCCATTGGGAGAGGGAATGTATTTCAGCGTGCCGGCTGCGGCCGGATCCCACGCCGACTGTGGAATGTTTGCGTTGGGGAAAACGCACCCGCTGACCGGATCGTTGCTCGTGCAACTCGACGTGTATGTGGTCTCCGCCCCGGTGTTGGGGTTGATCGCCACCATGCCAGGGGCGTAGTAATAGGGTTCATTCAGGCTCACCGGATACATCAGACGCTGCGATAGAACGTTCGCGGCCCAATAGGTCGAAGTGACAGTATTGGCGATGGGGTTGCCGTTCTGGTCGGTGGCGGTGGCAAAAGAACTTGCCTGATCCAGCAGGTTGCCCGAGCGGTCTTGAAGCGATGGCACAGGGTAATACTGCGTAGCCCCGAGGATCTGCCTGGTCCCCTGGTAATCGGCGAAAAAGAAAAGCTTGTTCTTTTTGATCGGCCCGCCGAAAACGCCGCCAAACTGGTTCTGTTTGAAGTCGCCGCGGCCGGAGTAGTAATTCGCGGCATCCAGATCTGTATTGCGCAGAAACTCGAAGACATCGCCGTGGTACTCGTTTTTGCCGGACTTAGTTACCACGTTGATTTGGCCGCCGCTGTAGTTTCCGTATTCGGCGTTGAAGTTATTGGTGATAATACGGAACTCGGAAATGGAATCGAGGTTGGGAACGACTGCGGCGCCGTTGTGAATTCCCTCTTCTGCGTCGGCGCCGTTCACCATGAACCCGTTGGCTTCCGGCCGGCCGCCGTTGATCGATTGAGTTCCGTTGCTCAGGCTCCCGGATATCGGCGCCGCGACCGTCCCGCCGGCGGTGTCATCGCCGCTATAGGGCGAGACCCCCGGCTGCAGGGAGAGCAGATCAAGGTACGACCGGCCGTTGAGCGGCACGGATGTAATCGTCTCCCCTTCGATCACTTCGCCCATCTGCGTACTTTGCGTCTCCACCTGCACCGCGTTGCTTTCGACCGTAACCGTGTCGGTCAGCTGGCCCAGTTGCATCCGGATATCGATCTGGATAGCGGAGTTGGCGTCGATCCTGACTCCGTTCTCCAGAAAGGGTCTGAATCCGGATTGATTGACGGCCACGGCGTAGGTGTCAACGCCGAGAGAGGGAAAGCGATAGAACCCCTTGGCGTCGGTCACGGCGCCGCCCTCGATGCCCGTGGATACACTGGTGACCGTCACCTTGACGCCCACCAGCACCGCACCGCTGGGATCGGTCACCGTTCCCGAGATCGACCCGGTGATGCTGGCATGGGCAGACAGCGCCGTCAACAGCACGGCTGCGGCTGCAAACAAACGCAAAACCGACTTCCAACGCAAAATCACAAGAGAAGCCCTCCTGCGCGTGAAAAAATGCGGATTTACACCGGAACCCGAATTGCTTCTCCGAGGCCGTCCTAACGAAACCCATGCTTGTATCGTTTTAATGAATCGGTGTAATGATCCGTTACAATGGTTTATCATTGACTAGAATTCCTTGTCAAGGCAGAGGCAGGCACAATGGTAACAATTCGAGAAGTGGCTAAGGAATGCGGGCTTTCGCCGACCACCGTGTCCATGGTGCTCAACAAGGCCCCCCTTGCCCAATTCATTCCCGAAACCACCAAGCAGCGCGTCATTGAGATCGCCCAGGGCATGGGCTATCAGCCCAACCCCTTCGCCCAGGCGCTTCGCAGCCGCCACAGCCACACAGTGGGCGTGATGGTGCCCGATATCGCCGACCCCTACTGCGCGCAGATTCTGCGCGGCATTGAAAGGAGCTTCTCGCGATCCGACTTCCTGCCCTTCCTGGTCGACATCCAGAACGACAGCTCGCGTTTCAAGAAGTACCTGAACGTCCTGCTGGGACGTCGCGTGGAGGGGTTCATCATTCTCGCCAATTCGCTCTCCTTCGAGCCGGAGCTTCTCAGCAACCTGGAAGCGCTGAAAATCCCTTCGGTGATCCTGGGGCGCGAGCCCGGCAGCGAGGCCTTGAACTGGGTTGTCACCGACAACGAACTGGGCGCCCATCAGGCTCTGGAACACCTCTACCGGCTCGGCCACCGCAAGATCGCCTTTGTGCGCGGGCCGGAGATGATCATCGACAGCCATCACCAGTGGGATGGAATCCTCGCGTTCGCAGGCACGGCGGGGCTGGAACTGGATACCCAGCTGGTAGTGACGCTTAGCGATCCGTTCTCCAGTTATGAAGGGGGATTCGAACGCACCCAACAGTTGCTTGCCCGCAACGTCGCTTTCACGGCACTGCTGGCATTCGACGACATGACGGCCTTTGGCTGCATCCGTGCGCTCATCAGCGCCGGCTTGCGGGTGCCCCAGGACTGTTCGGTAATCGGGTTCGACGACATTCCAGCCGCGGCGTTCTACAATCCTTCCCTCACCAGCGTCCGTGAGCACCTAGAACAGCTGGCCTCCATGGGGGCGGAGATACTGATCGATGCGATGCGAGCCGGGCGCAAGAGCCAGGCCGTCAGCCCCGTCCATCGCAAGATCAAGCCGGAGTTGATCGTCCGCGAGTCAACCGCGCCGCCGTCGGGGAGCACGGCTCGCAAAACCAAGGTATGAACAAGAAACCGGAAGCACTGATCTTCGATTTCGATGGAGTGGTGGCCGACACGGAGCCGCTCTATTGGAAGGCCTGGGCCACCATCCTGGCCATGCACGGGATTGAATTTAGCTGGGAGGAGTACTGCCTGGTTGGAAGGGGCGTGCAGGACGAGAGCGTGCTTCAAGCCATCCCGCAGCTCGCCGCCAATCCAGCGCTGCTAGAGAAACTGCGCCAGGAAAGGCCGGTCCGCAAAGCCATGGTAGAGGGGTTTTGGCGCGAGAAGTTGCCTATCGGCGAAGCGACTATTGAGCTCCTGCACTCATTAAGGGGGTACCCCCTGGGGCTGGTGACGAGTTCGCGCCGCGCTGCCGTAGTGCCGATGCTTGAAGCGGCCCGCATCGCTGACCGTTTTAGAGCAGCTATTTTTGGAGAGGACACGATACTTCGCAAGCCCAACCCCGCGCCGTACCTTCTCATCCGGGAAAGGCTCGCGGTCCTGAGCGGCGTTGTCTTCGAGGACTCGGATGCAGGCGTAGAAAGCGCCACCCAGGCAGGCTTCGAGGTTCTCCGCGTTCCTGCGCCGCAAGTCCTGCCCGAAATTGTCCGCAGGCGGCTGGGAGGCTTCACTCGCTGCTCAGCGTGATCGCGATTCAGTCGTGACGGGAACAGGTAGGTGCGAGGCTTGAGCCAGCGCCCGTAAACACGCAGGTTCTCGAGCAATGTCGGGCTCAGGGGCAGGTCCCTGACTTTGTGCCCCTTGCCGTCGACGACATGGATGATCATGCGCTGGCTGTCGATGTGGGCGATCTTGACCCAGGCGAGCTCGGAGCGGCGCATACCGGTTCAGTAAAGAACCATCAGCAGCGTGCGCTGAAACAGACTGCTGCTGGCGTTGCGATGTCAAACCATCCTGATCAGGACTGGACTGGGGACCTCGATGTGGTTCGATACGCGACGATTGCACTCAGTGAACTGCGATAGAAGCCGTGTCATCCGGGAGCGCTTTGATTGCCGCCTGAGTTTCTCCCAGCGCATCCATAATGTATCGGTGCTTCGGACTGCGCTTTGCGAGTTGTTCAAGCATCGCCTGAGCCAGATCAAGGTCCTTACGCGCAAACTCCGGGTGATGAAGACTGGCTTCGATCCTTCCTGAATATAGAAGAGCCACAGCATGGACCATGCCATTGGAGAGCGGGTCTGGATCGCGCACGGCCACGCTCCGAACCATCGAGTCGGACCGCTGCACAAACACCAGGGCTTCACGAGGAGAATGCATCAGATAGAGGGCCAGGCCCATCGTCAAATTGGCGGAAGCGAGGTCTGCAACCGCCTGCACGTTATTCTTGTCGGACTTCACCAGGTTTTCGTTCATCGCAATTGCTTTTCGGCAACGGCTCCGCGTACGCTTACGTCCCTGCGGCGTCGCAAAGCCCTGCGCATCCACGTCGTCCGATCCGGTTCCCTCAAGGCTCGTCTCCACGAGCGCGTCTCCCGCGTGGAAGTTGTCATGGATCAGCTTCAGCACCCAGTAGCGCGCATTTGGCTTATTGTCCTGCCAGTTCATCATGCTCACGCTCGGGAACTGCGTCGGCACGCCGACCAGCTGCGACTCGCCGATGACGTCGATCTGCAGCTTGGAGACTTCGATGAACAGGCGCATAGAGTGCGCCCGCCAGGTTCCAATAGGCTTTGGGCGGCACATCGTCGCCGGGCTTGTTGTCCGTGGGCAAAATCACGCCCAGCTCATAGGCTGGCATAATAGTCGCCCAATTCTTTGCCGGAGGGATCGCGTAGCTCAGTGCCCTGGGTATAGTCCCAATCCACCTGGTTAGGATCGTTGGGATATGTGACGGGCTGATCCGTCTTGAAGAGCCACACTGGAATGGTGCTGAAATTGAGAATCGTCGAGTGACCGTCGGTCGCGGCAAGGGAATCCTTCGTCATGGGATCGATCAGGCTGAAATCCCACGATGTTTTCTCCGCGGCGGGCGGCTCGAGCTCCGCGACAGCCAGTTTGGGATACGGCAGCGAGGGAACGTAGCGGACGTAATCAGCGCCCAGGTCTTTCAAAGCCTCGTACGAAGCGACGCTGAGCGGCCCACGGGGACGCAGCGGCGGATTGACTACCACCTGCAGCGTAGGGGTGGTGTTGGAAACCACCGTCACCTTGTCCCAATGGCTGGTGAGTTGCAGCGGCTGCTGGCCGAGCGCTGGCGCCGCACCCGATAGGCGGCCTGACCAGCCAATCAACAGGCAAAGGCAATAGGCCGTTTCTCCAAATTGAACAAGTTCGCGCACGACTGTTCGCCTCCGCACGATGCACGCAAATCCGTCAGTCATCGTATTGAGCACCGGGCTCAGAGTCCACAGCACCGCATCCGTCAGCTTGCGGACCACTCGCAACAGATGATTTTGAGGCACCCGTTGCTCCAATGAAACGTAGCTGAACATCCCGTCCTTAATACGTCGTCTCCACGCATATCTTTAAGACGATCAACTTCAAAACCCCGCCAAATAACCGTACATATTCTCAGCAAGTTCCTAAGCCCTCTTCCTTATCGTCCAGGTCTCGATTTTGAGACTTTGAAACCATCCCTTCATTTACCTAGCTGCTTTACGAAGAAGTCGGCCATAATATGGCTGGCCTCTCGCGCTTCCGGTAGTTGAGCGTCATACCAAAAGCCATGGGTCAAGGCGTCGAAGACCACCAGGCGCGCATCGACACCCGCGCTTAGGTACGCGCGGTGCAGATTCACTGTACCGCTCAAGAGCATGTCTCGTTCGCTCGTAACAAACAGCGTCGGCGGGATCCCGCGCAGGTCAGAATAGACAGGCGAAAGCACTGGGTCTTTCAGATCAGTTCTCGCTGTATAATCCGAATCGTCTGGGCTCGATTCTGGCGGGTCAAGGTGCCCAGAGAGGCCTCGCAGCCCAAATAGCGCCTCTGAGTCACCGGTGCGTGCGAAGTCGCCGGAGCCGCTAAAAATGCCCAGCGCCCCCGGCAGGGGCAGGCCGAGTTGTTTCAGCTTCGCCGCAACTTCGGCAGTGAGGGTAGCCCCGGCCGATGTGCCGTAAATGGCGATGTGCTCCGGCCTATAGGTCTTAAGCAACTCCTTGTAAACAGATATCGCGTCATCCACGGCTGCGGGGAAGGGATACTCGGGGGCCAGCCGGTAGAGCACGGTTACCACCTTGATTTTGGCGTAACTGGCGATGGGAATCGATTCGGCCAGGGATCCCCCCTCGAATTCGAAGCCGCCCCCGTGGAGGTTCAGGAGCACTTTGTCGCGATTCGCCTCAGTCAAGCCCTTGGGCCTGACAATGCGCACCGGAACCCCGGCAATCCTGTCCTCCACGATATCCACCGCACAGATCTTGCGCCACGCCTCGGCAGCCCTCGCCGCGTATGCGTCAACAATGCCGCGCGACTGATCCAGGGACATTGGCGCCGGCGAGCCCTGGTCCGGAATATCCGGTATGCCCGGCAGGATCAGCACCGGATGGGCCAGCACCCTTTGCGCCTCGGCACTGATGGTTTTTGGCACGGGAACCACCCTGGTCACATGCACCGTGCCCTGAGCGTCAATGTAACTTGTGTCGGGGTTAGGTCCGGTGGCTGCGGTAGTGGGCTGGGACGCAGACTGCTGCGCGGCAAGAGCGGCCGAGGCCAGCAGAAGCAGAAAGATGGTGGGGCGGGACATTGAGCTCATTGGATCGATCTCCTCCATTGGAAGGTTCTAGGAACACGAGGCGTGACTGGCAACGTATCTACCGTGAAAATATCTACGCCGCCAGCCTGGAGCGATTCGGAGTTATTGAAAGCCACGATTTGAAACGATACCTTTGCCTTCTTTGATGGTGCGCGCCGGAGCAAATGCATGGTCCGCCGCTCTTCTGCAAGCGAAAAGTGAAGTCGGCAAGTTGGTCCGCGGAAATGTATTCGGCCTTTGTTGGAGAACGGCGCTCTCCTGGCCACGATGGGATGCGCTGCGCTCTGTTCCTATCTAAATAGCCAGTCTCAGCAGACCGTTTTGCTCCACAGGTTTTCAGAGTGCCGGAATTGATCGTAGTGCCATCGCACTGTTCGCCAGCAGACCTGGCAGGTTTGAACATGCAAACTCGTAGGGATCAGGCGGCAGTAGGAGCCGCTGATCTGTAGACGATGTGGTTTACCGATGCGGCTGGCGGGATGAAACTGGAGCCAGCCGGTGAAGCGGAGACGAGCTATGCTGGAGAGCAACTCGCCAAGGAATCCGATTGCGACTCATCAAGCCGATGAGAGGCCGGGGGCGGAGTGGGGCACTGCCCCTTCCCCGCCTGCCGAGAAGCCCCATCGGCTGATGCCCATTGCTCCCGTGTTCAGGATGGAAATGGATATTGTCTTTTGGATCGACGATGGGCATGGTCAATGGCTCTTCCTGATCTTTTCTGAATCGGGCATCGCGTCTCCAAATGACGACGTCGATTGGCGCACCAGGAAATGACTACCGCCCGTCGTAAAGATGTCTCCCGGGGGATCGACCACAATTCCAACCCAGGCCTGAACGTGTGTGTAATTGATAATTCCCGCCGTGTATCCGGGGTTTGTCTCGTTCAGATTCGTGCGGCGTGCAAACTCATGAATGTTCGGGCAGAACGTTGGCGGGGAGGTGTATGTATTTGAAGTGCTCGTCTCCAAGTCGTAGTTATCGATATTGAACATCGAACCTCTGGCCATCAACGAGCCAAACGCGAGACCATTGATATTCTCCTGGTCCACGAATCGATCAATGCGGCCGGGATGGAGTACCGGCGTATTGTTGCCGTTGAGTGTGTCTCCCACTTTTCCAGCATAACGGCAATACGCAGCGGTCATGGTGCCTCCCTCTACATGTTCAGACATGAGCGAATAGCACGTATCCCAGCCAACAGCCGCCGAATTCCTAAAACCTTGGAAGTTACCCTGTTCGCTCTGAGTCGAAGTGATACCGACTGAGCCAATCGTTCCAGCCACTGGCAATGGCAGAGAACAATAAGACATATCAAAATCAGACAACACGTTTTCATAGTCCACAGTCGAAGCCACCAACGGGTAAAAGCCAATTTCATTGCCGCGTTGGTTGGAGGGAAATCGGATGGTGAGGTTTTTAAAGAAGTCCTGGTTGCCTTGCATCTCATGTTTGTTCGGACGTTGCCAAAATCCTGCGATCAGCGCCGTGGAATCTACCGAAGTTATGGCATCTTTGGTAATGTTGAGGATCACGCCGTTTGTTTGAACCGCTCCACCATTCTCCCAGCCATTTCCGTTGGTCATAGACTCCCCTTGGATATGCCATTCGCATTGCTGGCCAGGGACCCCGGTGTCTGGGGGGATGGCAAAAGCATAGGTGATGCCCGTATAGCCTGGTGTCGTTTCACGCGTCAGCCTGCGGCAGTTGTAAATCCCATTCTTGATCATTACGAGGCCGCAGCTGGATTCAGCGCTCGTAAGCGTCTTATTGAAGACCTCGCAGGCGTCTCTTCCGGAGTATTCGATCTGTCCAGTAGCGCCATTCTGGGCGTAGACCGTTCCATCGGAGACAAATAGCAGGTACCGGGCCGAAACCTGCAACGAATGCTTACTTTCGTTCGGGGCCCCCTGCGCGGAAATCGCCAAACCGGAACCCAAAATTTGCAGCATTGCTAATCCCGCGGTCAGTGCCGCCTGTCGAGTGAAACTCCTTGTCCGATTCATCCTCTATCTCCCTTCCCTTTCCCTTTTTCCGCTGAGACCACAAGCTGGATTTGCAATGATTCCTAGTGAGTCATTCATTAACCACATCTTTAGATAGATTCCGAGATCGTCGACTGGGCGTTAATCACCTATGAAGTTCTCCGTCCAAGGTGCAAACCCGCTTGGATTTTTACCTGCCCGAATGTAGGCCTCAAAGATAAATGGAATTCCTCCCACACCAAGTACCATAGGTGTTCCGACAGTAGGCAAGGCCTTTCAGAATATGTGAGGAGAGTTCCTCCCGGACGCCATCCGTCACAAAGGATGACAAAATTTGCTGAACGAATTAACGACTCACAACACAGGGTGAGAATACTGCTCCCCGCGAAGGTGGCGCTATAAGCGCGAAGCCCGTTGGCGAATGGAAAGCGTTCAATACTGTTTCATCATGTTTAGAAAGCCATTGACAATTCCTCCCTCTGCGCAGCCCCGTTTGAGATTAGTGACCCTAATTTCGTAACTGACCTGGTTGTACGCGTCGTCATTCGGAATATAGCCGCTTAATCCATTGGCGTGCGTTACCATAATCGTGTCGTTGAAGGGAGACTCTTTCTTCAAGCGCTGAAAAATTGGGGTCAGGACCTCACCGGAGACGCCAGCCAAGGCAATCTTATTGAGCATCAGAAGACTGATGCGGATGTCAACCGGTTTCGAGTCCTTGAATTTGTCCTCCGCGCCCTGGCTAAGATCCGCCGCAAATGTCTGTCCGGGACATGTGATGACTTGCTGGAGGGCCCAGATTTTTACTTGTGTGGACATGGTTGTGATGTTGTTTGCTACCCGAACAGTCTCTTCTCCCAAAATCCTCCCCAGTGGATCGACCATGCTGAAATCCTCTGCGTCATCCATCACAATGGGGTTCTGATCTCCCGCCGGACCACTTGTCCAGAGTGCTACAACTCCATTGCCGCCAACCTTCTCCTGTGCTTGAGGCTGTAAGTCCCATCCGGCGTCACCACGCGTTTCGGTCTTGCCCTCATAATATTGCTCGACGAATCGTGACGTGGCGCCCGGCAAATCGCCGCTGATTTCGAGATTCAGGGGGCCCATGACGACTGCATGCACGCTGTAGTTGATGAATATGGCTATGGGCTTGCCAGACAGGCTTTCAAACTTGAGAACGGACACGGTCTTATCAGACGGTCCGTCCGGATTGTAGCCCAGCGACCATCCCCCAGCTTTAGCATCCACGTCGGCATCGGCTTTCGGATAGAATTCCCGTCGATTGATGTTCACGTAGGCTTTCCCTGATCCAAAGCCAAACCGCGCCGGCTGTAAATTCGCCTGGGCCTGACGCACGGCCTCGAACGCGGCATCCTGCAATTTCGCCGTGTAGGTCATGGTCTCGGGCGACCCTTTTTCATAGGCCCAAGCCACCGAAGGCGCGCTGTGGACGTGCTCCGCCGCCAGAATGAGATGGTCTGCGGGGATGCCCAACTCTTTGGAGATATGTTGCGAAAGCTCTCTCCAGACGGGGGTAGGCATTCCAATCAGTTCCCAAGCCAGAATGGCCGCCTCGTGGGTCCCGTCACTCAGCACGATGGCGCGCACGTAAATATGATCGTGAATCCCTTGCATGTTACGGGGTTGGTAGCCCTGCATGGGAAGCGCAGCATCTGCGGGCGGTGTGATATCCACCCGTGCGGCACCCACTGACAGGGTTCCTGGTTGTGCTGCGAAAGATGTCAGGGCGGAGGTCGCGACCAAGATGAGAATGCAACTCCAGGTGCGGATGAAAGGCAGGCGGCACATGATGATCTCCTTGATTAGTTTAGGTCCACAGAGAACCCATTTACTGAAATGAGATAGTGGATTGTTTATGCATATCTGGCAGTCGGATTAGAGACCGACGTGCATCGTCGCATCACCACCCATCCGATCCGATTCTTGCCCCAGATGTCCTTGCTATTTGCAAAGTTATACACCATCCAATTCTGCGTCCAACGATCATGCATTCGGCCCGCATGGCCGATCATTATTGTGCGTGAATCACATAGTGCCCGGGTTTGGAAATTGTGATCATGACGCGCTTGCCGCCCTCGGCGGGCGCGCTCGATTGCGTTTGTCCATTGACAATGATATGGGCGTTCGGCGTTGGCACAGGAACACAGATGTGGGCGGTTGTGCCCGGCGGTAGATCGACGGCGGTTTCAGTACCGCCATCCTTCATCACGCGGATGCTCACATTCAACATGCCACGCGGTGTCGGCTCTCCACCTTTGGCCCACGGCAGATCGATTAAATCCGGCCGAATATTCACGGTGGAAAAGCCAGGTCCGGTTGCGTCGATGCCCAGAACCTGCTCCATCAACCACGGCGTAACTCCGGTCGACCAGCCATGTGCCAGACTGACGCGGTATCCGGACATATTGTCGGCCTGCAGGGATGCGTGGAAATCGTCTTTGTACCAGGATGGATCATATCCTTCCCAGAAGCTTGTGGCGCCCTCATCAACCATGCCGCCCCAGTATTGCCGAATCCAGTTCAGTGCCGCTTGCCGGTGGCCCATCCGCGCCATGGCGCTGATGACGTAGTAGTTGTAATACGGCGTGATGATAAGCGCGCTGTATTGGATCTGGCCGACGCTCGCGAGGGAGGTTTTCCAGATGGTGTCGTACTGGGATGGATCGGCGACGCCGGACAAGACGGCCATGGCGTTCGTCTGCCAGCGCGAACCAAAGGAGCCTGTCGAGGTATCCAGCAGATACTGCTGCGCCGCCGCCTTCATCTGCGCGGCGCGTTGTTGGAAGACTTGAGCGTTGCTGGTGTCCCCCATCTGATTGAGCAGATAAACGCCCTGCTCGAATGCGGCATAAAACTCCATCTGTGTGGCGCGGCGTGCTTCCGGTGTATCGCCGTTCAACTCCGGCGACCAGTCCACGAAGGGCCACGTTTGCGCTTTGTTGGTATAGAGGCTGCGCTCGTCCAGCTCCGTTTCCATGTACTGCATCAGTTGGATCAGACGGTCATGGAATGCCTCAAGCTGTTGTTTCGAACCAGTATGCCGGTAGTATTCGGCTTCTCCGGTAATCCAGAAGGCAGAGTAGCCTGGAATGCCATTCACGTGTCTCTGAACGGGGGCATCTCCCATGAGACGGTTGAGCGTGTCCTCCATAAGGAAGTGATCGTCGAAGACATCGTTAATCGTTCGCGCGCTCACGTCGAGATCGCCCATCCAGCGTCCGCGGTCGCGTTTCGGCGCATCCCAGATGTCATCCTGCATGCACAGGTGCGCAGTGTAGGCACCAATCGTCCACATCTTGTTCAGCCTAGTTTCGGAGGACTCGAAGAAGCCCCGGTACGTGACGGGATATTCAATTCCCGCCAACTGGATGGACTTGTAGCGTGTATCTTCGCCTCCGGTAAAGCGTACCAGCGCATAGCGGAATGCACTCTTCGGCCCATAGGCGGTGGTGTGCGGGGCAATATGCAGCGGATCGATGCCGAGGGCGGGATCATCGAGTGCTTCTGGCTCAGATTCGCCGTACTGGATGGTTACGTCGCTCGGCAGGCTGGAGTCCGAGCGAATTGCCAGACGACCGACCACTTCGCGGCCGAAGTCCAGCAAGATCTGGGGGTCGGTTTCCCGATTGAGTTCCCCGCTGGGCAACTGCACACGGAATTCATTTTGTGCGTTAGGGACATTGGCATCGGTCAAAGCGTCCAGGTTATGAATCTGGCCGGTGCCGGCATAAGCATTGCGGACGCTCATGGCGGGCAGATCGTACTGCTCAAGAAAAGGAGAGATGCCATCATAGCCTGGCCAGTTGTAAAGGCCCGCGTCGGCGCCCCACTGGAGAAAGTTGATGGAGCTGTCAGGACTGCCGAGGCTGTCTGCGGCTCCCCAGGAGCTGTCGTTGAAGCTGGCATTTTCCCACCCGGCTGCCGGATGCATGGACGCCTTCCAGCGTGCATCGCTGATGAGCAAGGGCGGTGCGTCGACTCCGAGCTCCGCCGGAACAATCTTGACCAGCAAGACTTTACCCCGTGTGAGCTGGAGGCTGCGGGGATCGTCGGCGTCGTTGCCCACATCCGGCCCACGCACTGCTTCGATGGCCAAAACGTTTCCGCCCCTGTGCAGGAGATGGCTCACATCACAGGAGAAGACACGCATTCCCAACGGGGTGTCGAGATTGGCCTGGAAGGTCTGAACTTTCTGATCGTTCAGGAAGGTCGTGGCCGATCTCGGTCCGGCTATATAAAGTGTTGCGCTCTGCGGCACAGTGTCGAGTTGAAAGCTGCGCCGAAAATAATGGCTTCCGAGTTCCCGATTTGCTCCATCTATCCATTCGCTGGCAACCTTGGCATGCGCTGGGATCTCGTCTTCCCCGGTCCAGATGTATTGCTCAGGCAGCGGTGTGTGGGTTGCAGACTCCAGTCTCACACCGGCAGTCATGTGCCATGTTGGATCCAATTGATCGTTAGGGATTGCAGTCGGGCCCTGCTGAGCGCTTTGCGCCAGCAGACAGGGACTCAGCAGGATGCCTGCAACCACAGTCGTTACTACGTTTGGAACCTTCACGCTGCCTCCAGAGATTTCCGAGATGCATCGGGCAAAGCAACAATACAAGAAGCGAAACAATAATAGAAATAAGCGCAATGCTCATACAGCAAACGAAACAATAATGCAAACAAGGAGACCCTTTCTTATGCGGAATACAAGCTGCAGGCAGGGCAATCGCATGGCTGCCGTAAGTACCAACCGAGGTTCAACTCAATTTCAAATGCGATTACCCTGAGCGTATCTCCTGATTCAATTCATTCAGCGTGAAATTGTCCCGGCTTCACCCCAGCCGCTTCAATTGCGGCAAGGTCGCGACGCGACCCTCGAATATCGCTTGTCTTCCAATCGAGCAGGCAATGCCAGACCCGTACCCTACGTCGACATTCGCAAACGGCTGCTTCCGGGTGCGCACGGATTGGATAAACGCCTTGCAGGCGGTGAGCGTGGGGTCTTCCTCCTTTTTCATCTGAGTGCGTAACCCGGGTCCGCGATAGGGGGTTAGCGTTTCCGCTTGATAGGATGCTCCGGTCTTCAATCCGCGGTCGATCACCTTGGAATGCGATGCGGCGGTGATCATCTCGGCCTTCTCCCAGTAAATGGTGCTGTCTTCCAGGGTGATTTGCAGGGCGCCCTTGGTGCCGTAAACCCAAAGCTGAGCGCCCGCAATGCCATTGTCCAAGATCGAGCTGAAAAACATGGTCCGGCCTTTGGAATAGCCAAAGACCGCCTGAACATTGTCCCCCACGGTGCGGCCGTCGTTATAGGTTGAAATGCTGGTGGTGCCCAGAATGGTTTGCGGTTGTTCTCCAAAAACCCAGTTGGCAAGGTCGATGAAATGGGAACCCAGCTCCTCCAGCAAGCCGCCGCTGGACTCCCGATAGAGGCGCCAGTTTATGAGGTGCTCCAGCTCCGGTTTGGGCACCTCGCGCCGCCAGTTGTCATTGCGATGAAAGTACCCGTACACATGGGTCGGCTCGCCAATCTCTCCGCGCTGCACGCGCTGGATGCCATCGGTAATCCAGGAACCGTACCGCCACTGGTGTCCGACCTGAAAAATCTGGCCTGTCCTGGCCACTGCATCCACCAGGTTGGTGCACTCCTCAGGTGTAAATCCGATCGTCTTTTCGCAATAGACGGGGCGCCCGCTGTTCAAGGCGGCGATGGCACACGGAGCATGGAACAACGGCGGCGTTGCGACGAAGATTGCGTCCAGGTCTTTGCGTTCGAGAAGTTCGCGGTAGTCCTTATAGGCCGGGACCTTCTTGCCGACAAATTCATTCACTTCGGCAAAGCGCGGTTCATAGACGTCGCATTGCGCGGCGATTTCCACGCCCGGAGTGCGCAGCAATTGCCGGATCAACTCCTGCCCGCGACTGCCCGGCCCGATAATGCCAATATTCACGCGGTCGTTGGCTGCGATGGGGCGCGCAGGTTCCGGCTGCGGCTCCTCCGCTTCACCAAACGGCGACGAAGTTCCCGACAACTTCGCCGCCAGCATACTGAACGAAAGACCTTGGAGTAAACTTCTGCGGTTCATGGTTTTTTACCTCTCCTCGGCATCCGCCAGTTCGGCGAGGTGCCCGTTAGCAACTTCGGCAGGCCAGCGAGTGGCCTCATACTCTGCCGCAAGTTGATTTTCCAGAATGACCAGCGCACAGGCCTGCTGCCGCCCCTCCAGCAACGCGGCCCTGTCTTCCGGTCCCGATACAAACAATGCATTCGATAGCACGTCGCTATCGGTTGCTGAGGGCGAAATCACCGTCACCTGCAGCATTCCTTCTACTGGTCGTAGCGTTCGTGGATCCATGATGGCGCCATAGAGGTGACCCTCATGGACGAAGTTTTTTTCTGAAAGATTCGCCGTGGAAAGAGAAGTGTCCTGCAGGATGACCGTGGAGACCGTGTCTTCTCCCTTGCGAGCGGACGGCACACGCACTTTCCAGCCCGGCTCTCCCGGCGGCGCGCCCAGCGCATAAATCGTGCTGCTGCCAGCAGAGAGTAACGCCGCTCCCACTTGCCTGGCGCGCAGGACGCCGACGGCGCGATCCACGGCATAACCCTTGCCGACGCCGCCCGGATCCAGTTCGATTTCTGCAGCTAGAAACCGCACCGTACGCGCGGTGCGATCCAATTTGATTTTTTTCCATCCTACGTCTTCTCGCGCGGCCGCCAACTCTTCCGGCGTGGGAATCGCCCCCGAAGCTCCGAAAAACTTCCAGACCTTCATCAGTTTGCCAACTGAAATATCGAAGGCGCCCTGCGACCGTTCACTCCACGCCAGACACGTTTCAAGGAAACGGAAAGTTTCCGGGTCCGTGGTGACGTGGTGCTGGAATGCTTCACGGTTGATGCGCGAAAGCTCGCTGCCCGGCTGATAATTGCTAAGCAGCCCCTCCACGCGATCGACTTCCTGAAACACCGGCTTGGCTATCGAGTCGGCATGCGCACCCGAGTGCGCATACAGATAGAGAGAATACTCCGTGCCCATCGCGGGATGGGTCGCGGAATAAAGCTGCAATGGCGTCGTGGACGGTGTGGCGCGAGGGGGGGCAAACAATCCGCCGAAACGCGTCCGTCTCTTGTTTCGGACATCAACGTATTCCAAATCCGGTAGTTTGCGGTGATTCAAGGAAACCATCTCCCGTAAAGCGTGCCCATGCCAATTCAATAGGTATCGAAGATACTTCCCGCCATCCATAGCTCAAGTCATCCCGGGCATGCGAAACCACTGTGCGATCAAATCTTGATTGGCAATCGGGCCTTGCCAGCGCGTAGCCCAGCACATCTGCGATGCAGAGCGGTTCGTATAGCGGCTTTTTACCTCAAAGAGCAGGAGAGCACCGTCCCGGGAAAAGGTTTATGTATTTAACCGCCAATTAGCCGACGCGCCCAGGCACTGAGGCTCTTCACGAGCCCAAACGAACCAAGACCTTCGATGTTATCGTCCGCAAATCTGAAGTAATGCTATCTATTTTGCGGTATATTGTCAAGATGTTATTTCATTCATGTAATTTTCACCGCCGGGATGGGCAAGAGTCGGGTCCGAATCTTTCTGTAGATTGCTTATCAGGGTTATGGGCTTGAGGCTTCCGAAGGCAATCACCGCTGTATCTGCCGGCGGCTGGCGCTTCGCCTTCCTCCATGCGCAGGTACAGCCGTTCCATCCACTCCTGGTTGGGTCTCCCATCTGGAGCGAACTTCAGCTCATAGTGGCTTCTATCGACCCGCAGGTGCCATGTAAGCCAATCTGAAAATCACTTTTTCAGGATCGACCAAGTATTGACTGCACATTTGGGCACATATATTTTGTGAATGAAATAAATATGCTATTTTGAACCGAAATAGACCTATTTTATCCTTGACAGAGAAATAACACGCTTGAGAGAATCAACCGTAGAGAAGGTACGTTGCAAACGCGCCTGTTCTCCTCCTGCGAAAAGCTGTGCAGTAGGCTTCTGCCCGGCCAGCGAACGCTCCGGGTGCAGAGCCCCGCACATTTGGAGAATGTGCCCGTAGAAATAAAGGGGTGGAAATGAAAAGCGAAGCAGATTTGAAGATTCTGAAGCCCGCAGCAGCAGCCCTGGCTATCAACGGGGGAACCCCGGTTCGGAGCCAACCATTGCCACTGGAGTTTCCAGGCGTCCATCACATGAATGAGGAAGAGGTCGAGGCTGCGGTCGGTGTTCTGCGCAGCCGGTCTCCGTTCCGGTACTACGGCGTCGCTCTCCGTGGAGAGGTGGATTCCTTTGAAGCCGAGCTTTCCGCGTTTCTGGGTATCTCTCATACCCTGGCGGTGAACAGCGGCACGGGTGCCCTGCATGTGGCGCTTTCGGCGCTGGGCGTCGGGCCGGGACAGGAAGTGATTGTGCCCGCCTATATGTGGGTGTCGGTCGTTGCCGCCGTTGTGAACCTCGGGGCTATCCCGGTTCTTGCAGATGTGGACGACACATTCTGTCTCGATCCCGCCTCTGTGGAAGCCAAGATCACACCCAGGACCGCGGGGATTGTTGCGGTGCACATGAGCGGAGCCCAGGCAGACGCGATTGCGCTGGCGGAGCTGGCCCGCAGACACAACTTATTCCTGCTTGAGGATTGCGCACAGTGCGCTGGCGGCACCATCGGCGGCAGAATGGTGGGCACCTTCGGCGACATCGCCATCTTCAGCTTCCAGATGAACAAGAACATGACCAGCGGTGAAGGCGGAGCCGTGGTCACAAACCATGAGCACCTCTTCCACCGCACCGTCGCCTGCCATGACACGGGGTACGCCCGCGACACCTCCGGGCGAGCCATGTTCGAGAGGCGGGAACTTTGCCTGTGGGGTCGCGGCTACCGCTTGGACGAGCTGCGCGCATCCGTTCTCCGCGTCCAGCTTCGCAAGCTGCCGCAGATCGTTGCCGGCATGCGGACCAGCAAGTACCGGCTGCGTGAGGGGCTGAAGAAGTACCCGCAAATCAGGCTGCGCAGGATCATTGATGAAGCGGGAGACACAGGCTGCTTCCTGCTTACGACATTTCCCACTCCCGCGATGGCGCGAGAAGTAAATGCCGCCCTGCGGGCCGAAGGCATCGTGACTTTTGCACAGGGGATGAGCAACATCGTTATGACCGATTGGGGTCTGCACGTCTACTACAACATCCCCAGCCTGGTGCACAAAACCAGCGTCGACAAGGCCGGTTTTCCCTGGTCGCTTGCTGAGAACCAGCAATCCGAGATGGAGTATGCTAAGGGGACGTGTCCCCACGCCGACAGTCTCTTCGAGCGCACCATCCTGATCGCCGTGCCGTCCTGTCTGAGTGAGAAAGATGAGCAGGACATTCTTCTCGCATTCGATAAGGTCATGGCCGCAGTCGCCGAATAGTCATTCTGAACCAGGCAGGAACTGAGGATCTTCAATGCCGGAGCGTCGCGTCGAGATGCACGAATAACTTGTATCTGAATTGTGTTCGCGTAGACGGCTAGATCTCCTGCGGGCATCATGCGCGCAGTTAAACAATTGGGAATGACTGGTATGGCGGAAACGTGTGAACCCGGCTCCGAAATCCGGCTGATGAGGGTCCTGGGTCTCTGGGACCTGATCTTCTACGGAATGGTTCTGATTCAGCCCACTGCGCCCATCCCGCTGTTCGGTGTGGCGCAGAAGTTGTCAAACGGTCATGCAGTCACAACCATTCTGATTGCCATGCTGGCCATGGTCATCACGGCCGTCAGCTACGGGCGCATGGCCGCAATTTACCCCTCTGCCGGCTCTGCCTATACCTATGTCGGTCGTGCAATCAACCCCCACCTTGGCTTTCTTATTGGTTGGGCGATGCTGCTGGACTACATCCTGCAGCCGCTGATCAACGCGGTGTGGATCTCGATCGAGTTGCAGAGCCGTTACATTCCGGCAGTACCCTTTTCCGTTATCGCCCTGGTGGTAGTGGGGTTCATCACCGCGCTAAACCTGATCGGCATGAAGGTATCGGCTGGCGCCAACAAGGTTCTGCTGGCGACAATGTGCATCGTGATCGCCACGTTTTTTGTTCTCGCGCTCCATTTTCTCTTCGGTCATGGCGGATGGCCGGGACTCTTTTCCCTAGAACCGTTCTATGCTCCGAGCACGTTCAACTTGCACAAGATCTGGGGCGCCACCTCTTTCGCTGCGCTCACATACATCGGCTTCGATGGCATCACCACACTGTCTGAGGAGGTCAAGAATCCGCGACGCAATGTGCTGCTCGCCACGGTGACGGTGTGCGTACTCACGGGCCTGCTCAGCGGCGCGGAGGTCTATCTCGGCCAGCGGATATGGCCTGACTGGCACACCTTCCCGAATCTGGAAACCGCTTTCATGGATGTCTCGAGCCGCGTGGGAGGAGCCCCGCTCTTCCAAGCGATGGGTATCATCCTGCTGCTGGCCGCGCTGGGCAGCGCCCTCACCGGCGGTCAAGGTGCGGCCCGCCTGCTGTTTGGAATGGGACGCGATGGTGTTCTGCCGCGCAAGTTCTTCGCTCATCTTGGGCCGAAGACCAAAACGCCCACCTTCAACATCATTCTGATCGGAGCAATTGCTTACGGCGGAGCCATCGTGCTCAACAGCGTAGGGAACGCCTATGAACACGCCGGAGAACTGTTGAACTTCGGCGCATTCCTTGCCTTCATGGGAGTCAATCTTGCAGTGTTCTGGTACTTCAAGGTGCGGAGGAGCGGAAGCTCAAAGGGCTTGCTTGCCGATATGGTCCTGCCGCTCATCGGATTTGCATTTTGCGCCTCCATCTGGTGGAATCTGAACTCTCTCGCCAAGCTCGTAGGTGGTCTGTGGTTTGCGGCGGGCTTTCTGTACCTGGCAGCTACCACGCGAATGCTGACGCGCGCGCCAAAGATGATCGACTTCAGCGACTCGGCTTCCTGAGTGTCAAGAGGAGTATCAATTGAGCCCTATGAGCTCGCAGGTGAGGAACCAGTTATGAAGATCACGGTCTGCGCGGCGCACCCCGAAAGAGGAGATTCACCAAGAATGGCTGACACCAACGATTGCTCCCTGCCGTTTGACGATCGAATCAACAAAGAACGGAAGACGGAAAGCCGTGCAGGCACCGCGTTTCGGAGAATGATGGGTCGCACCTCCGCCCGGATTGCAATCTGTGCTGCTCTGATCCTGAGAGGCACGGCGGCAGCCCAAACCTCCGAACCTAAACCCCTCTACCTCGATCCGCACCAGCCCATAGATGTCCGGGTCGAGGACCTGATGAACCGCATGACACTCAAAGAAAAGATCGGCCAGCTCAACCTCCCCTGCGGCTACGTCGACGATCTAGGCAAGACCCGGGAAGAGAAGATAGCGGCCGCACGTAAATTCGTCGCAGGAACCTACACGAGCGAGATCGGGCCGGGCGCAGGACTCTTCACCCTCGCCGACACCATCAAGCTGGAGGACGTTCCACGCCAGGTGGAACTCTTTAATGAGCTACAGAAGATCGCGATCACGCAGACGCGCCTCAAGATCCCCATTCTTGAAGATGAAGAGGGGACGCACGGTGCGATGTTCCCCGGTGCAACGATCTTTCCGGAAGGGCTCTCGATTGGCAGCACGTTCGATATGCCGCTCGTAAAGCAGATCTACGCAGTCGCCGCCAAGGAAGCGCGAGCCTCGGGCATCCATATCCTTTCCACGCTGGTGCTGGAAGCGGATCGCGACCCGCGGATGGGACGCAACATGGAGGGCTACACTGAGGATCCCTATCTTTACTCGCGGATTGCCGAGAGCATCGTTGGTGGCGCGCAGGGCAATAATATCGACGCGCCTGACAAAGTGGTCGCACTGATGACAGATTTCCCGACGCAGAGCGAGCCGGCCAGCGGCTTGGAACGCGGGGCGATCGAGCTATCCGAACGCTACATACGCGAGAATTTCCTTCCCCCCTGGATCGCGGCCTTCAAAGTGGGTGCGCTGGGGGTGATGGCCGGATATCCGGAGATCGAGGACGTTCCGGAGCACGCGTCGGAGAAGTGGAACACGCAGGTCCTGCGCCAGGAGCTTGGATTTCAGGGCATTTTGGAGAGCGAGGGCGGTGGCTTCGAAACGCTGATCTATGAACATATTGTTCCCAATCAGAAAGAGGCCGGTGCCGTCGCCCTCAAGGCCGGTGTGGACATGGACATCACCTACGAGCCTGCCTACATGGGCCCTCTCGTAGAGAACGTCGAAGAGGGCAAGGTGCCGGAAGCACTCGTCGACCGCGCGCTGCGCCGCGTGCTCGAGCTAAAATTCAAGCTCGGCTTGTTCGAGCATCCCTATGTTGACGTTCAGCAGGCGCAGGACATCGTGCATGCTGCGGTACATCAGCAACTTGCCTTGAAGGCGGCTCAAGAGGGCATCGTTCTGCTGAAGAACGAAAACAACACTCTTCCGCTCAAGAAGGAACTCCGCACGATCGCGGTCATCGGCCCAAACGCGGACGATGAAGGGAGTGAACTCGGCGACTACTCGCCTTCAGCAGTTCCTCAAAAAGTATCCACGATTCTGGACGGCATCCGGCAGAAGGTATCGCCGCAGACACAGGTCGTTTACGCGAAGGGCTGCGAGGTGATTGGCGGCACGCCCAATATTGCCGCAGCTGTGGCCGCGGCGCGCAAGGCAAACTTAGCGGTGGTGGTCGTGGGCGAACATCCCAACAATTCGGGCAAAGGCGATGTTCCTCCCACAGACGGCGAGGGTTTTGACGTGGCAAGCCTCGACCTGACGGGCCATCAGGAGGAACTGATTAAGGCCGTGCAGGCAACCGGCACGCCGGTAGTTCTGGTTCTCCTGAACGGACGGCCCCTTTCCATTCCATGGGAGGCGGCAAATCTTCCAGCGATTGTGGAAGCATGGGAACCGGGCGAGCGCGGCGGCGAAGCGGTCGCGGACGTACTGTTCGGGGACTACAACCCCTCCGGCCGACTTGCCATCACCATTCCGCGGAACGGCGGCCAACTGCCGGACTATTATAACTACAAGCCCTCCAAAGAGTACTGGATAACGGACGGCGACGATGGCGGCTACGTAGACACTCCCGGAACGCCGCTCTATCCGTTCGGATTCGGTCTCAGCTATACGAATTTCAAGTACAGCAACCTCCGGGTGAGTCCGGGTCAAATCTACCAAGGCGGCAACTCTGAAGTCAGCGTGGACGTCACCAACACGGGGCAGCGAGCTGGCGTCGAGACGGTGCAGATGTACCTTCACGAGCGCTATACACCGGTGGCGATCCCCGTCAAACAGCTTCGCGGGTTCGAACGCGTGGAGCTTAACCCCGGCGAGACCAGAACGGTCAAGCTCCAAATCACACCCGGCGATCTGATGCTGCTCGATCGTGACATGCACTGGAAGGTGATTCAGGGAACGTTTGACATCATGGTCGGAAAATCCTCCGCCGATATCGCGCTGAGTGCTCCTCTGCGAGTGCTAATCGTGGAACCGTTGGCAGCCCAAGGCGTCGACAGATAACGAGCAGGCCGAATCGGAAAAAGGGAAGAGCAAGATCGCCGATGATAACTCTGCACCATCGCGCGGGAACTGTTCATCGCCCGGTTGCGCAGATGCGTGCTCAGGCATGGCCTCCACAACCCGCCCGCACTCAATATTTCGAAACCAATTCCTGAGTATGCTATGAGAAGATATTGCACGAAGGGCAGGGGGCCATTCGCTTGCAGCGCGAAGGAATCGCTCGAATGGTTAGCTCGCCGGCACAGGCGAAGGCTCGTTCGATGGAACGAGGTGAAGGAACTTGGAAAGAATGACGAAAAGCAATCTTCAAAAGAACAATGGCACTACAGCTGAAGGGCCGGCCCCGCGTGAACTCGCCATTCTGCACTTGATCCACTCGGGCAGGAACTATTCCCGGCTGGACATTGCCCGGAAGGCCGGATCGAGTCCCTCATCCATTACAGCCATCGTCCGCAGCCTTATCGAAAGAAATCTCGTAACCGAGGCCACGCCGGTCTCGTCGGTGGCGGGCAGAAGGCCGATTCCCCTCGGCGTGCGGGGAGATGCCGGCTACCTGGTGGGCGTGGATATCGGCTCCTACTACACCCGCGCCGTCGTCACCGACATCAACGGCACCGTCCTACATAAGCAGCAGATCGAAACGTGCATTCCGGAAGGCCGCGTGCAGGTATTGCGGCGGGTCTTCGCATGCGTGAACGAAGCAATCGAAGCTTCCCAGGTTCCGAAACGCGCAATCCTCGGCATGGGAATCGCCCACTCCGGTGTCATCGATACCGAAAAGGGCCTGGTCATTTCGTTCCCGCGTCCCGGCCAGATGGTGGAATGGAAGAATGTCCCTCTTCAGGCGCTCTTCGAAAAGGAGTTCAAGGTTTCCTGCCTGGTGGAAGACAGCGTGCGCACAATGGCGATTGCCGAGCAATGCTTCGGCCTCGGCAACGCGGAATCGGACTTTGTCTTCATCGAAGTTGGAATGGGCATCGGAGCGGCCATCTTCTTCGACGGCAAGTTGTATCGAGGCGGCGGAGGCATGGCCGGCGAGTTTGGCCATGTCACCGTAGACGAGGATGGTCCGCTGTGCTCGTGCGGAAATAGCGGCTGTCTTGAAAGCGTAGCCTCCTGCGCGGCCATCATCGATTTCGTCCGCATGGCCATTGAGCGAGGAGTGGATTCCAGGATTCGTGATCTGGCCGGAGGCGATCTCAGCAGGATCAGTATTGAAGTCATCGCCCAAGCGGCCTCTGAGAATGACAGCCTTGCCTTCCGCGTGCTCGAGGAATCAGGTTCTAAGATTGCCGCCGCTCTGGCCGATCTCGTGAATCTCCTCAACCCGCGGCTGATCATCTTCGGCGGAGCGCTCTTCAGGGCAGCTCCGCAACTGCTCTCGGATCCCATACGGCGAGTCATACGCCAACGCGCTCTCGAGAAATCCGCCAACGACGCGCAGCTGGCCGTCTCTCCCCTGGGCGGCGAGGCAGGAGCTCTCGGGGCAGCAAGGATGATCGCTGGGAATGCGCTGGAGTGTATCTACTCTCGCCAGCTGGCTCAATAGTTCATCGAACCAGCTAGTGGCAGGTCAGGACGCGCATGCAATTAGCCGGATCGCTGATTTTTGATTTCGACGGGGTTTTGGCGGATAGTGAACCGCTTCACTGGTGTTCGTGGCGCAGCGTGCTGGAGCGGTATGGAGTCTCACTGTCATGGGATGACTACCGCGAATTCGGGCGCGGTGTGAATGACGAACAAATGCTCGCGACGCTTCCTCAGCTTGCCGGTCGCCCGCAAGTGCTTGCGGACATCAAAGGGCGGATGACGGAACGCATGGAAATGGTCAGAGATTGGTGCTGGACAGGCCTCCCATCAAGCGGACGTTTCTGCTGAGCTTCGAACGTGGCGCGGAACTCCTCAACTTTGGCGTGTTTCCCAGCCATCAAGCGACAGTCTCTCTTTGTGCAGACGCAGATTTAGTGATTTATATCGCACCGAAATATCCCCGAGACATTTGTAGCGCATAACAAAGAAGTTAAAACAAAAATAAAGAAAGTATTTGACAATCATTTATTATTGGTGCCATATTAGCTTCATAATCCGTTTCCTACTTTCATTTGTTTCATTTATGAAATATAGGCGGTAGGATCGAAATTTGGGAGGCAGGGATAAATGAAAAGGTCGGCTTTAGTTTTCAGCGTATGCTTTTTCCTGGAAGTCGTTATGGCCTGGGCCGCCATCACCGGGTCGATTTCGGGAATAATTAGCGACCCCACTGGCGCCGTGATGCCCAGCGTGACAGTAGTAGCCACTGAAACTTCGACGAACTTACGGTTCACCGCGGTCACAGATGCCAGCGGATTTTACGCATTTCCTACGTTGAATGTTGGCCACTATGACGTCACCGTCAGCAAAGATGGATTCCGGGACTTTTTGGAACGCGGTGTAACGATCGACGTCAATTCAAATGTCCGCCTCGACGCCAAAATGCAGATGGGCGCAACCTCGAATACCATAACAGTGAGCAGCGACGCACAGCAGGTAGAAACCCAGAGTACCCAAATGGGAGACGTCATCGAATCCGAGCAAATTGCTGCTGCACCTCTCGACGGCCGCTCCTATATCAGTCTGCTGGAGCTCCAGCCCGGCGTTTCCCCTTACGATAAATCCGTAGTTAAATATTACTCGGCCAGCCAGCTTGGTCCCGGGTCCGTGGATAGCAATCTATCGAACGGCTCTCAGTCCGTCAACGGCGGCCGAATGAGTTCCAATGGATTTATGATGAACGGGGCGGACGCGGAAGAAACAATCGGTATGGGAGCGGCGATCGTTCCGAATCTCGACTCCATCGCGGAATTCCGTATTATCACGAACAATTTCAACGCCGAATATGGGAACTTCAGCGGCGGCCAAATCAACGTGGTCACAAAATCCGGAGCCAATCGGATGCACGGTGATGCATTCGATTTTTTGCGCAATACCGATCTGGACGCGAAGAACTACTTCTCCACGCAAGTGTCCCCATATAAACAGAACCAGTTCGGCGGGACCGTAGGCGGTCCTATCCGAAAAGACAAGATCTTTTGGTTTGGGGACTATCAGGGAACGAAACAAAATATCGCTCAAGCAACGAACCTCCCTGTGCCTTCCGTAGCCGATCGCTCGGGAAATTTATCGGATCAGGCTTCTGCACTGGAGTTGAGCGCCCCTGCCAACGCCGGTTTTGGAGTCCAGGGGGCATATTTCGCCAACCTTCTCTCCCAGGAGTTGGGATATCCCGTAACCAGTGGAGAACCCTACTACACCGCAGGGTGTACCGTTTCTGCGAATTGCGTTTTTCCCAATGCTCAGATCCCCCAGAGCGCCATCTCCCCGATCGCGCAGGCCTTGATGAAGTATATCCCTTCACCTAACGTTCCCGGACAAGACGCGTATGAAAGTACGGCCTACCCTGAGACCCTCACGGACAACAAGGGCGGAATACGTCTCGATGCGAACACTCGCTATGGAGCCGCGTTCGCTTACTACTTCGCCGATAAATACTCAAATGTCAATCCGTATTCCACTGACAACGTTCCAGGCTTCGCTGACGCCAACACCGGGCTTTCGCAGTTGGTAGATCTTGGTCTCACCAAAACCCTCAACAGCTCCAACGTCAATGATATTCGCGTTGTCTATATGCGGGACACAAACCTTTCGGGTGTACCAGAATCGGGTACTGGAGTCACGCTCGCTTCATTAGGATTCAATACTCCCTGGGGACCAACCGGCGGCATCGGTGCAGTCGATCCGTCGACACAGGGTATCCCAAGTATGGGCTTCAATAACTATACTTTCGGCGTTTCAACCGGCGCTTTGCGTCTGTTCAACAACACCCTGCAGGTCATTGATAATTTCACCAGGGTTGTTGGCGCGCACACCTTGCAATTTGGTGGGGATTTCCACTACGACCAAGTGAACGAGCGCAATATCTTCGATCAGAACGGCGCTTTTTCCTTTGGGGGCCAGGAAACAGGCTTTGATTTTGCCGATTATCTGATTGGGGCTTCCGATGGTTTCACTCAGGCCAGCGTGCAGTATCTGAACTCGCGCAGCAAATATTACGGATTTTTCGCGCAGGACAGCTGGCGCGTCCGGCCAACATTGACCTTCAATTACGGGCTGCGTTGGGAAGCGTCTACGCCATGGTATGACACCAGGAACTTAATAGGAACAGCCATTCAGGGAGAACAGTCCAAGGTCTTCCCCAACGCGCCTGTGGGATTGGTGTTTCCCGGCGATCCGGGGGTGCCTCAGACCTTGGCGCCCACCAAATACACAAGTTTTGCCCCCAGAATCGGATTAGCCTATTCACCCAATGCTCAAGGAGGCCTGCTCGGTAAGCTCCTTGGAGGGCCGGGGAAATCCAGCATTCGTGCTGGGTACGGTATCTTCTACTCGTCCATCGCGGATGCCTCGAACATTGTCGAGGGCGGAGACGCACCGTTTGGTATTTACTATACAAGTCCAGAGCCTGACCTGCTTGCGTCCCCTTACGTTACCCGCTCCAATGGGGCAGTGGTGCCAAATTATTTTCCCTTCGTCATGCCGGCAGCTGCGAGTCCACAACATCCGAACGCAACTTTCCCTTGGTCGCTAAACGTGCCGATCGGCGGCTCTATCTTCTATTCTCCACACAATCAAGTGCCCATGACACATGAATATGAATTGTCATTGGAGCGTCAACTTGGATCGTCCACTGTGATGGATGTTTCCTATGTCGGAACAATTGGGCGGCATTTGTTAACAGACAAAGAAATAAACCCGGGCGACGCGGCCCTCTGCTTATATCTGAGTAACCCAGCCAATCTGGCTCCCGGCCAGCAACCCTGCGGTCCGAATGGAGAAAATAACGTATATACCGAGGCGAATGGGACGGTGGTAAACGGCACACGTCCTAATTTTGGGATTGACTTCACTAGCGATGCGTTTCTGATCACCGAGGCCGGTTCCAGCTATAACTCCTTACAGGCAAGCCTGAAGAATAACCAGAAATACGGTAATTTCCTGATTGCCTATACATATGAAAAATCCATGGATAATAGTTCGGGAGAGCTCGATTCGACTAACCCATTCAACCCCCGCTTAAGCCGTGCCCTGTCCACATTCGATGTTCCCCAAAATCTAACGGCAAGCTACACCGCTAATCTGCTCTTTAACAATTTCCTGGGGAATGGAAATATCGCCAAGCGGTTTACAGCTGGATGGCAAGTCTCGGGAATATCGAGCTTTGTTGCCGGAGTCCCGGTCATATTTTTTGAGCACGACGATCGTTCTTTGGTCGGCAGTAACACGATTGATTATCCGAACTACGCCAACAACGGGAGTCCCCTGTTTGTAAATAAGAACCCGCGTTCGGGTCAACCGTATTTCAATCCCAATTACTTTGCAAAGGAAAACTTGGGACAAGTGGGCGACATGATGCGCCGATTCTTTGTTGGCCCCGGCCGCCTGAATAGCGATCTTGCATTGCTAAAAAACACCCAGATAACAGAGACGACGCGCCTGCAGTTTCGGGCAGAGGCTTTCAATGCCTTTAACCATGCGCAGTTCAACAACCCTAAAGCAAATATCCTCAGTTCCGGTTCTTTTGGATATGTGACGACCGCGGCAGACCCGCGCATCATGCAAGTGGCGCTAAAACTGTTGTTTTAGCGGCTATTGCCAGGCGTAGTTGTTTCATATTTACCTTTGTCGCTTCGGCGCAGGGTGAGACCCGCTTTCTGAGCGGGTCTCACCCTTCACATTTTCGGCCGGCTGCCGGGCTATCTGTCGCACTCCTTTCGAATGTCGTCGTCGCTGACAACGTCCCAAGGAGCCGCCCCTGGTGGCTCTCGCTCGCCACGTCTCAACTTCTACAGAACTTTATGAACTGAATCGGAAAATTTGAGGGAAACGCTATGCTGACCAGAAGAATTGCATGCCCGATCACATCATTTGTCTGTTGCCTCCTGGCGACGATTCTTTCCACTTCTTTCGCATTCGCATCCGACCTGCGGCTGGGGATTATTGGCACAGACACTTCCCATGTGGTGGACTTCACGAAGCTCTTGAACGATCCTTCTGCTCCAGGACATGTGCCCGGTGCCGTAGTGATTGCAGCGTTCAAAGGCGGCAGCCCTGACATTCCAATTAGTCGCGATCGGGTCGAAGGATTTAGCAAGGATCTCTCAGAGAAATGGCACGTTCGCATCGTCAGCCAGATTCGTGACCTCTGTCCGCTCGTCGACGGAATTCTGCTGGAGAGCGGAGACGGGCGTGTCCACCTTGATGAATTCCGACAGGCCGCGGTCTGCGGCAAGCCTGTATTTATTGACAAGCCGCTGGCCTCCACGCTTGCCGACGCGCAGGCGATCGCCCAAATTGCGGCCTCTCGCAAGATCCCATGGTTCAGCTCCTCCTCCTTGCGCTTCGGCCCGGTGGAGGCGCTGCGCTCGCCTGACATTTCCGGCACGCTTGTCTGGGGACCAGGCCCGTTCGAGCCATTTCAGCAGCTCGATCTTGCCTGGTACGGGATTCATCCCATTGAGATACTTTTCGCTCTAATGGGACCGGATGTTCAGCAGGTGACGCGCACTTATTCTCCGGGAGCCGATGTGGTGACGGGAATCTGGCAGGATGGCCGCATCGGAACCGTCCGCGTCATACGACCCTACAGCTCGTATGGCGTTGTCATTTTCCGAAACAACGTCGATGGGAACGACGAAGAGCCAACCATCTATAGTGACATCAAACCCGGCTATTCTCCCTTTCTGCGGGAACTCGTTAGGTTTATGCAAACAGGAGTTCCACCTGTTCCCAACGATGAGACCCTGAAAATATACGAGTTTATAGATGCGGCGCAACAAAGTCGTGACCACGGAGGAATTCCGGTGAATATTGCGAAGTGATGTCTGCAGTGCGTCATCTCGGAAGACCGGCGAGCGCAAACACTGAGCTTGGTTCGCGACAAATTGCTGACCGCTCGGGAAAAGAAAGTCGACGAAATCATGGATCGTGCCAGCCTGTTGAGGGACCCGCACTGGAGATCTGCCGGCAGCTTACGAAATCTTTTCACGGGTGTGCAGCCAGACAGCGACGGCTTCATCTCAGGCGATGCATATATCAACACTGCACCGAGCCTGCTCAGCGCGGCCGACGCCAACCATGATGGCGTTGTTACCAAGGAAGTGCTGTTGTCTTGGATGGCAGGTAAGAAATAGAGAGGCTGTGAAGATGGCTCAGACCGGACGCTTCCACTTGTTTAGAATCGCAAATTTGCGTTCTTCCACACTCTACTTCAGCGCAATCTCCGCATTGAGCGGCGTATCCTCGCTCGAATCTCCCACCCGGATCACGAACTTGCCCGGATCGATGGTCCAGTTGTGCGCACCTACAGCGCTCACGGACTCTTGCAAGGGCACGCACTCTAACCCCCAAATCTTCCGCCGCGTCGGATCGCGGCGGAGAGATCGGGGATACTGTTGCACACAAGCGCACCACAGGGAACGGTAACTCAGTGGTTGCCCTGTGCCGCACTCATCAGCACCAGTTCGTAATGGTGAGTGAGAGGCTGGGCATCGGCGCGCTGGCGGCCGACTCCGGCCAGATAAGCATCAGCCAGCGCCTGCGCGGTAGCTGACTGCTCAGGAGTCTCGGGACTACGGATGATTACAAAACGAGTCAATTCCAGATTGTTGATTTTTTCCGTATCGTAGGCAACGAGCCTGGCCTGCTCGAGCATGGGTGTATCCATCGTGGCCAGGTTGATCCCGTTGGCAAGCTGGGCGGCAGTGAAGCTGCCAATCTTGCGCCCGTCGATGAGCAGATCATAGGTTCCGGCAGCGAGGGCGCGAACTTGCAACGTTTCCTGGTCAAGCGCTGCGATGAGATCGGAGTCCTTCAGCGCAAGCACGAGCACGGGATCGACCTCGGGCGGCGGCAATGGCAGCGGCAGCGCCTCGTCGGTTTGAATCCAACTGATCTTTCCAGGGATTTTGCCCTTGGCTCGGGTGAGGGCGGTCACGCCGGTATTCGTTGCATCGGCACTGGGCTTGGCTCCGGCGTCGATTGCAACAGCGGTAACAAGAGTCGGCGCCTGCCAGCTCTTGAGGAGGCTTTCCGCCATGATCCAGTGGCCGCCCTGTTGCGGATGAACACGGCCGGAAATGACCTCCCGCGCAAGAGCAGGGAATTCAGCGTTGATCTTCTCGATCACGGCGGTCAGCGGCGTGTTGAAATCTGCCAACTGCGTGCCTTCCTCTTGCGCCAACTGGGCCACAAATGCGCCGTACTTGAGAAGCGTGTCATTGATACCACTGGATTTGTAGGTTATGTCATCGTAGGGCGAAGGTTCAATGAGCGTAATGCGCGCGCCGGGATCGTTTTTCTTGATCGATTCGACGATGTGCCGGTAGCCATCAGTGTAAGTCGAGTAGATGCCTGGCTCATTGGGCCGGAAGTAGGAATCGTTCATGCCGAGCATGATGGTGATCACGTCCGGGCGCCATGCGAAGACATCGCGATCCAGGCGCAGGTCAATGGGGCCGGCTTCTCCGCCGCTGACACTGTCGCCACCCACCCCAGCGTTGTGAAAGCTCACCTTCCAAGAGGGGAAACGAGTAAGAACGAATTCTTCAACGTCCTCGGTATACTCGCGCTGCGCGGTAATACTGTCGCCGTAGAAGGTAACGCGGTCGCCATCGTGCAGAGCGAAAGCGGGCACGGCGCTCTGGGCGGGCGCGGCGAAAGGCAAGCCGTAGAAAGCAAGCAACAGAACTGCGGGTGCGGCAAAACTCTTCGAATTCACGACGCTATAGCAGACCATTCCTTCGCCTTCCCGGTTTCTCTTCCGCGTCTTGTCGAGCGTAATTCTTTACTTTGACGGGGTCAAGTGTGGCAGCTATCTCCTCCGTGGGATAACCTGCGTAGACAAATCCCCTGATAGCCTGCCCCTGGCCTCGCTTCACTGTCGCCGAGAAACTCCAGATATATCTCTGCATTCTGCGGAGTTGCGAGGTTGTCGCCCACTTCTTTCCATCGCGCGCGCAGATTGCCATCGGCATTCATCTGCACGGCATGACGGTGCGCAAGCATCAGACGGTACTTCGCAGCGATGACGGTTTCGAACAAATCCCCGCGTATCAGATCCTCCGATAGCCCCGTCAAAATCGGCGTGACATAGCCGCCCTTTCCGTCCTTCTGCACAATGCTTACCCAGAATTCCGCTGTTCCCCGCAAGACCGGATAGCTTGTCGCTTTAAAGTACTTTTCGTCAAGCGGCAAGTTTGGCTTCTTCGACCCAGGATTTCAGTTCTTGATCGAGTTTATCGAAGCAGTGGCGGAGTTTGGGGTTTGGAGCAGAGATGCCAGATTCTCGCGGAGATTGCGATTTGAGAAGCCGGTAGGGAGCAGTTGAAACAGCAGCAGGGTGTTCCATAGCGCCTGCACTTGCGGATCGGCGAAGCGGAGCGCGGAAGCTTTTTGCGACCCAACCTGAATCGGGCGGTTTACTTTCTGGAAGGCATCCTCAGAGAGAAGACAGTCATGGCTGATTTTTTCGACCTGGAGCAATCGGCGGTTGGCCTGAAAGCCGATTATTCGCAGCGCCGGCAAGTTGCGCAAACTCTTGCCGATAGAGAAATCGCGTGTGTTATTGATGGTGGTTTCGATCCGCAAAGCGCGGCCTTCTTTGTGATACTGCTTGATGCGCGTCCCCTTGTAGTCGATGTGCAACGAAGGAATCACTCCGTCGGGGATGACCCGGGTGCGGAACGGTCGAGGCGTGCCTCTGGTGACCCAACGGTCGAAGATCAGTTGAATTTGCTTGGGGCGTCCGACGTCCAGGTTTTCACGAATCACTTCCTCATTTGAACTGCCTAGAGCGGTGCCAAGATAGCTATACGCCAACGTTACACCCCAGCTTGACACCTTTTATGTCTATCTAAGGTCACTTTACTTGTTTCTTGACGTATCCCGCGAAATGTCTTGAGTCTAGATGGACACTTTGAGGGGATTGAAATGACTGTAAGGTAGATGTCGCCAGCATGATGCAGGCCGGGTACAAATGTAGAGGGTGCGTATTGCGGTAAGGATAGGGCTCGTCTGCTACGCGTCAGAGGACTCGTAGCAGCCGCGTGTCGGCGTGCAGCGGGAGAGGTGGACGTAGTGCTCGTCGGGGCCCGCGGGACCCATGGTGCGCAGACACCAATAGGTCGAAGTGGTATCGACACCGGGGAGCCATGACTCGGCATTCTGGGGTGTGGTGCCGTAGGGGTTCTTGGTGCGGAGGCACTGACAGGGCCGCGGAGGACGTTCGGTGGCGCTCATGCGGGTTTCCTTTCTGTGGCTGCTGTCTGCGCAGCGTACGGGGATTTCGGTTAACCGGCGGCGCTCGGGTCGCGGTCCATTTGTCCGGCGGCAAGCAAGATGGTGCGGTAGATGGCGGCAGGAAAGAGTTGCACCTTGTAAGCATTCATGGAGAGTGGCATGGCGCCCGTCATGGAAGCTTGTCCGGCGGCGCGGGCGGTTTCAGGAGTAATGGGTTTGCCGGTAAGCAAAGCTTCGGCTTCGTGTGAGCGTCGAACGACGGGCGAAGCGGCGCCCATGGCAACGACGGCCCGGCGGCAGATTTCGCCGTCCATTTCAAGCAGGATGCCGGCGTCGGCAATGGCCCAGTCATGGCTCTCCTTCTCGCCGTATTTCTGGTAGGCTGAGCGCGTTCCGGTCGCTGGCCTGGGGATGTGGACGGCGGTGAGCAGCTCATCCGCGGCCATGACATGGAAACTGTGCGGATTGGAGTCGGGCTGGAGATAGAAGTCGCGGATAGCCACGGTTCGTTTGCCCTTTGCGGCAGAGGCGAGTTCCACGCTAGCGTCCAATGCGAGCAGCGCAACCGCTCCCGAGGAGGGTGCGACGGAGGGACAGCCGCCGTAATCCATGATGGCGTGGTATTGGTTGAGGCCGGAGAAGGCGTAGCAAATATCCTTGCCTTTGCGGAGACACTGGAAGTCGGCGGAGCGATAGTACCAACACTGCAGTTGTTGTAGCAGGTTCCCGCCGAGCGTCGCCATGTTGCGGATGTGGGGCGTGGCGGCGTGTCCGCAGGCGTCAGCGAGCACGGTGTAATGCGAGCGGACGGCAGAGTCGTCAGCAACTTCGGCAAGGGTAGTCAGAGCACCAATGGTCAAGCCCTGGGGTGTGGGATGGATGCCTCGCAGCTCCGGGATGTTTCGTATGTTGACGAGCCGTGCCGGGGTATCGGTGCCGTTCTTCATGCGGTCAAGGAGATCAACGCCGCCGGCTTTGACGATGGCGCCGTCCTTGAGCTGAGAAAGCGCGGCCTCGATAGTGGAACAGTCTGCGAGAGCGAAGGAATTCACAGGGCCTCCATCGACGGTTGAGGCTGGTTGAGGGCGGCGAGCACGACGGCGGGGGTCATGGGTAATTGGCGAATGCGGACCCCGGTGGCGTTATAGAAGGCGTTGCCGATTGCGGCTCCCGCGGAGATGATGCCGGCGGCTTCACCGATACCGGACGCGTCGGTGGAGCTTTGGCCGATGTAGGATTCGGTGAGTTGGACCTCGATCTGAGGCACCTCATAGGAACCGGCGATCTTGTACTTGTCCAGGTTCGGGTTGACCATGAGTCCGTAGTTCGGATCGAGGAGGCGGTGCTCGAAGAGGGTGTAGGAGATGCCCTGAATAACGCCGCCGTTAATCTGGCTGATGACCTGGACGGGGTTGATGGGACGGCCGCAATCGTGGACGGCAAGGACCCGTTTGACATGGATGCGGCCTGTCTCGGTATCGACGGCAACCTCGGCAATATCGACGCCGCCATAGGTATCGTATTTGCTGGGATCGTAGTCGGGGACGCGTTTGGCCTGGGCTGAAACTTCATCGGTATTCATTTTGGCGGCTGCTGTCGGGAAAGGTATGGGTTGAAATTTGCCGGAGGCGCTGCGCACCGAGCCTCCGCTAAGGGAGAGATCGCCAGGCGTTGCGTCGAGAGCCGGAGCAATGCTCACGAGGAATTTCTGCGCGGCCTGCCAGGCTGCGTCGCGTACTGCGGGGGTGAGGGAAGCTGTGGTCACGCTCCCGCCGGAGTTGGGGCCTAAGGGATAGTTTGTGTCGCCGATTTTGACCGAGACCTTGGCGGGCGGCACGCCGAACTGTTCGGCGAGGATTTGCGCGAGAACGGTCTTGATGCCGCTGCCGATATCCTGCACCGCGGAGAAGACCTCGACAGAACCATCTTTGTGAACGCGCACTTCGGCGCCGCAGTTCATGGTGAGGTGGCGGTACCAGACCGACTGCGAGAGACCGATGCCACGCTTGATGGGACCGGGGTCGGCGTTGGGACGGGGGTTGCGGGACTTCCAGAGAGCACTTTCGCGGATGATCTGGCGCTGCACGCGGCGGACAGGGTTCTCGTCAATGCGGTCGCGGAGGTCCAGGAGGTCGATGTTGAGTCGAATAGCGAGTTCGTCAATAGACTGCTCAAGTGCAAAAGCCCCCTGCGGATGGCCTGGAGCGCGAAACGCAGCAGCGGGACCGGCGTTGATGAAGACGTCGTTCTCCTCGGTATGCAGCGAAGCCCACTTGTAAAGATTGGCGGCGGGACCGGCACAGCCGGCTCCGGTGCCGCAGCCGGCTGTGCCGAAGCTAATGAGCTGAATGGCGGTGATGGTGCCATCCTTCTTCGCGCCTATGCGGAGCCGCTGATCGGAGCTGGGGCGATTGCCGACGGAGAGATGCTCCTCCTGTCGGTCGAGCATCATGCGAACCGGGGCTCCGGTTTTGCGGGAGAGTGTCGCGGCGACGACTCCCGGATTGCCTGCGCCAAACTTGGCGCCGAAGCCGCCCCCCATGTATTCGGTAATCACACGCACCTGGGATTTGGGAAGACGGAAGAAGCCGGCAAGCTCCTCGCGAACGCTGGCGGTTCCCTGAGTCGATGCGTAGACGGTGAGTAACTCGGGCTTCCAATCAGCGACCACCCCGTGCGTTTCGAGCGCGGAGTGCGTCTGCACCTGGGTGGTATAGCGGGCATCCACGATTACGTCGGCGTCTTTGAATCCCTGCTCAGCATCGCCCTTCTTGTGCACCGCGGGGCCGTGGATGTTGCCGGTCTGGGGAATGCCGCCTTCACTTCCGCCGCCGCCTGCAGTTCCTGCCTCGTCGGCCGCACCGGGAAATACCAAGGGCGCATTGGGTTCGCGAGCCAAATCCGCATCGACCACGAAGGGCAGGACCTCGTACTTGACCTTGACCTTGGCTGCGGCTTCCTCGGCCGCCTGAGGCGTGGTAGCGGCAACTGCGGCGACAGGTTGTCCGGCGAAGCGAACGATGGGATATTTCGTGCGTTCGAGTGTAGGATCGCGCAGCACCGCAGCGCCGAGCAGCGACTCGATGACGTGCACTCCTTTCACTCCGGGATGACTCTCTGCAGCCGAGGTGTCGATGGACAGAATCCTTGCGTGTGGAAGCGAGGCATTGACGAAGCGGGCGTAGAGCATGCCGGGCAACTGCACGTCGGCGGTATAGCGGGCGCGGCCAGTAACCTTGGCAAGGCCATCCCATCGCTCGGGCGATTTGCCGATGAAATCCAGGTCCTTATTGACGGGCAGGACGGGCGGCTCGGAGGCGGGAACGGTGCGCTGCTCGTTGTGCAGGGTATAGCCGGGAACGCCGATCGGCATGCTAACGGTTTTCGTCGCGGCGCCGGAGGAGTCGGCCGCCGCGGTGAGGATGACATCGGCAAGGGAATGCGTGATGACGGTCGCCATGAGGTTCTCTCCTACGCCTTGATTGCGAGCTGGCTGGCCGCGTCAAGCGTGGCCGCAAAGACTTTAGGGTAAGTGCCGCAACGGCAGAGATTGCCGGACACGGCAGAGCGCACATCGGCTTCTGTCGGATGAGGATTCCTCTCCAACAGTGACACACAACTCATGACCATGCCCGGAGTGCAGAAACCACATTGCATGGCGTCGTGCCGGACGAACGCAGCTTGCACAGGATGCATCTGCTCATCGGCAGAAATGCCTTCGATGGTGGTGATCCGATGGCCAACCGCATCGATGGCAAGAGTCATGCAGCTATTCACGGGCATCCTGTCGAGCAAGACAGCGCAACTGGAGCATACGCCACGATCACAGCTCACTTTGGTGCCTGTCAGGTTGAGTTGGATACGGAGGGCGTCGGCCAGGGTGGTGCGCGGCTCGATTTGCAGAGAGTGCTCCTTGCCGTTGACATGTAGAGTGATGGGAAACGACTCGGGGCCGAATTCCTTCACGCCTTGGGGGGTGGAGGCCACGGCTTCGCGGGAAAATCCTTGAACGCCTTCGAGCAGGGCAGTTCCTGCGGCGGTAATGCCCGCGCCTTTGAGAAAGCCGCGACGGGAGATACCGGCAGGGGTTTTAGCGGTTGACGGAGCCTCGGGCAGCTCTTTCTGCGATGGCTGGTGGTCTGACATGCCTTCCTCCTTTGCCTTGCGGAGCAGGGGAAACAGAGTTCCCGTTGACCGCCGCACGAGCTGGCGGTATGAACTGGAAGATGAAGAAGTACCCGCACCTGGCTTGGGAAGGGCTTGCAAAACGTGCAAAAGGAGAGCAATTGGGGATTCGATGCCCCGGTCGATTACAGCGCGACACTTGGGGAGCCGCGAAACAGACCACCAGTATAGGCGATCCAGTACGGCATGTGGAGGGAGATTCTCATCTGTTACTGATCGATCTTGGTAGGTGAAGGATACTCACCCCAGGGAGAGTCATCCATCGCCTGGCGCCCGCACATGCAATTAGGACCGCAGAAGGGCGGTTAGGTGTCGACGTTCGGTATCCTCAGGTTCAGCAACCAACTCCGCGGCCGTGCAACGAGAAGGCCATTCTTGCCGAATTGTGACAGGAAGCGGACAAGCTGGATATGCACCTCCACGGCCCGCGGACTTCGAAGACCGGTTAGCCACAATGCTATGCCCGCCTCAACAGCCTCTGCACTTGAACCGCGCTCCACTCTCCGCCGCGAGCGGTCGGAATCCTCTTATCGTGGAGAGCTGCGATCTGACGCAACGAAGTTGCCCCTTCAGCGCGTATGGCATCAATGACTCGCATCAGGTCACCGCACAGTGCAGCGGCTTGAATTCTCGACGATGCGATGAACAGTGGTCTTCGCCAGTTTCAGTTCGATGGCGATCTGCCCGAGAGGTTTTCCAGCCTGACGCAGCTTCAGGATCTTGGTTCGGTCACAGATGACACGTGGCCTGCCGCCGACCCTCCCCTGTGCCTTCGCCCGCTCCAGCCCAGCGATCGTGCGCTCTGAAAGACGGACACGCTCCTGCTTTGCGATAGTGGCCAGAATGCCGATGACGGCGTCCCGAAACATCTCGAGCGAGTCCAGATACTGCTCCGTATAGCTTTTGTAGTTCACCCCGTAGTTCGTCAGCCTCTGGAGATGGTGCAGTGTCTCCAGTACCCCCTCTCGGCTGAGGCGATCCAGGCTCCAGAAGAAGACCAGATCGAACTCCCGCCTGCTGGCGGCGGCAAACATGGCCTGGAACTCGGGCCGGTCGCTTCGCTTGCCACTCGCCGCGTCCCTGTACTCCTTTACGATCTGCCAGCCCTGCTTAGCGGAGAAGTCTCTGAGCTGCCGCATCTGGTTGGTCGTGTCCTGCCTTGCAACTGAGGTAGAGATGCAAGCGTAAAGGGCGACTTTCATCATTCCGCTATCGCACCACAAACGATCGTTTGTGGTACGACGATCTTGGCGAGGACAACCCTGTTGTTTTCAGTCTCTCTGGACCCGCCCTCCAGACACCGTTTCTGGAACGGCGCATTTGAGAGCGTGGAGGGGTCGCCACAGACACGCAGGCGGCCCATGGAACCTGCCCCCGATAGAAACGCCCTATTGAACGGTAAGCACCGCAGTGTTGCTGGTCGCGGTGAGGCCGTCGCCGTCCGTGACGACCACGCGGAATTGGAGTCCGTTGAAGGCAGGAGCGGTGGCGACGGTTGTCAACGTGGGCGTGGTGTAACCAGTTCCGGCTCCGAAGGGTTTCCACGTTGCGCCAGACAAATACTGCCACTGATAGGTGAGGGTTGGCACACCGGAAGCCACAACGATGAACGTAGCGGAGCTGCCATCGGTGACGGTCTGGCTCGCCGGCTGGCTGGTGATGGCCGGGGCCACCGTCAGCTTGACCGTGTTGCTGGTTGTGGTCAGGTTATTGCCATCGGTCACCACAACCCTGAACTGAAGGCCGTTAAAGGCCGCGGTGGTGGCCACGGTGGTCAGAGCGGCGGTGTTGGAGCCGGTGCCCGCGCCAAAGGCCTTCCAGATTGTGCCGGACAGGTACTGCCACTGGTAGGTGAGAGTGGGCACACCGGCGGCTGCCACGGTGAAGGTTACCGCGCCGCCATCGGTGACGATTTGGCTGGTTGGCTGGGTGGTGATGGCGGGTGAAACGGTCAGTGTCGCCGTGTTGCTGGAGATGGAGTTGCCATTGCCATCGGTCACCACAACCCTGAACTGAAGGCCGTTAAAGGCCGCGGTGGTGGCCACGGTGGTCAGAGCGGCGGTGTTGGAGCCGGTGCCCGCGCCAAAGGGCTTCCATGTGGAGCCGGACAGATATTGCCAGACGTAAGCGAGAGTCGGCGTGCCGGTTGCGGCCATGGTGAAGGTCGCTGAACTGCCATCGGGGACGGTTTGGCTGGCAGGCTGGGTGGTAATGGCGGGCAGTGTCATTGCGGTGTAGGCGCAGTCGACATGCTGCGCCGCTCCGTTGACGATGGTGTTCAGCCGCGCATAGATCGTCTCGCCGTTAGCCGGCAGGCCTTTGGCCGTGACGGATGTAGCCATCGTTGCCCCCGAGTCATAGAGGTTGTTCGAGCCCACGCCTGCGCTTCCCAGCCAGAGCGAGTAGCCGGCCGCGCCAGTGGTGGGCGTCCACGTGAACATTACGGTGGAGCCGGTCAGCGCGGCTCCCGGCGCGGGCGACGTCAGTACCGAGACCTGGGCGACTGTCACCGAAGCTGTACCACCGCCGGAGAGATAGTTGCTGTCGCCCGAATAATTGGCAGTCAGCGTGTCCAGGCCAGCAGCGAGGGATCCAGCGGGGATGGTGATGGTTGCGCTGCCGCTATTGAGGGTGGCGGCTGCGGAGGCATAGCTGCCACTGGCGAATGTCACGATCCCGGTAGGCGTGGAGCTGCCGGTTGGTCCGCTGACGGTGATGGCGACCTGCAGTTGCAGCGTGGAGTTGATGTTCGAAGAGGACGGCGCCACCTTCACTGTGGGCGTGGCCTGGTTGACGGTCAACGGAACGGTCGTTGTCGCGGTGGTGTAGTCGGTGGTGTTGGCCGGTGTAAAGGTGACCGACAGCGTCTCGGAACCCGGGGTCAGCACGGTGCCGGATGACGGGGTATAGGCGAAGGCGCCTGCCAGCGACGACCTGGCATCCAACTGGGTTGCGCTGATCGCCTTGGGATAGGTGATAGCAGCAGGCGTGGCCCATGTGATGGAGGGTGTTGCCGGGTTCACCACGATCGTCTCCGTCGCCTGCGGAGCAGCTGCATAGGTGGTGTTGCCAGCCTGGTTGGCTGCGACCACAACCGCGCCCGCGCCGGTGATGGTCAGCGTTGAACCTTTCAACGTGGCTGAACCGCCGATCAATTTGAACGTGACCGCAAGTCCGGATGTAGAGGTTGCAGAAAGCGTGATCGGCGCCGTACCAAAAACGATCGGAGCGGGAGGGGGCACGAAGGTGATCGCTTGAGAAAGGAGAATGTTATAGGTCGAGCTGGACACGCCACTGCTGCCGTAACCGGGAGCAATCGATATCGCGTTCACAGTTGTGGTTTGGCTGATCGCCAACGGAGCCGAGTACACGGCCGAAGTGCTGGTCGGGGCGGATCCGTCCAGAGTGTAGTAGATGGTTGCTTTTGGCGTCGGGACACTCAGCGAAACCGTCGGAGCCGTACTGAAGTAGCCGCCAAGCGGAGCGAAGCTGGGTGCAGCCGGGGTGCCTGGAGCCGTCGGCTTGACATTTTTCCAGGTGTCACTCAAAAAGCTGCCGCTCCCGTTGGAGCCTGCAAAGAGCCAGAGATTGCCTTCCTTGTCCGGCCACGCTGCCGCCGTCATACGGGCATTGGGGCTTCTGCCGGTGGTGCCAGAAAGGGCCGGGCTCATCTGCGCGGCGCGAAGTGCGGATTTGCTGTTGGCCGCTGAGGCCGAGGACGATGGAGGAGCGTTAAAGTTGCCACACCAGGCGATGTAGGCAGGTTCCACCGTCGTGCAGGGGATATTGCTGCTTCCGTTCATCCAGGTCCATAGCCCGGTAGACGGAGCGAAGACCCACAAATCGTTGAGAAATCCGTACGTGTCGATGGCATCATAGCCTTGGCCGCCGAAGAGCCAGAGATTGCCGCTGCTGTCAGTCCAATTCGCAGGGTAGGAGCGGCTACCGGGCCAGTCGCCCGCGGCCGGGACTCCCAAGGTTCCGTACAGGCCTGGAAATCCGTAGTCGAAGTTATAGGCGGTTTGAATGGCAAGGGGTCCATTTCCCCACCATGTCCATTCGCTCGTGGAAGATGTGAACTCCCAGAGGTCATTCTGCGTGTCGACGCTCTCGGAATTGGCACCGTAGTAATACTGACCATAAGCAACGCCTCCGAAGAGCCAGAAGTTGCCGCCGTTGTCGGTCCAGGTTGCTGAACCGTAGTGGCCGCCAGGCATGTCTCCAGCCGATGCTACTCCCGGGGTTCCAGTCACATTGAAACAGGCAGAAAGCGGATTAGAAGTCGAATTCGTGGGGCAAAGGCCACCGATGTTTCCCTGCACCCAGGTCCATTCGTTGGTCGTCGGGGAATACTCCCAAAGGTCATTCAGTGTGCCGCCTTGGTTCCATGTCATGCCCTGGCCGCCAAAGAGCCAGAAGTTGCCGCTGCTATCGGTCCATCCCGCAGCTCCATCGCGGGCACCGGGGATATTGCCGGGAGCCGGAGTCCCCTGGGTTCCGTACACGCCAGGATCGTCGCCGCACTGGCCGAAAGTGCCTGCCGGTGGGCACGTAATTGCATTGCCTCCGCCCATCCATGTCCATTCGCCGGTCGTTGGGCTGAACATCCACAGATCGTTCAACCCCATGAATTCAACTCCATTGGCGAGGTCCGAAGTGAAGCCCCCGAACATCCAGAAATTGCCGCTGCTGTCGGTCCATGTGGTGGGGGCTGCGCGGCCTGCAGGGTAGTTCGCTGGCGCAGCGACGCCCTGCGTGCCATCCACGCCGGGAAAGAAGGGGGGCATTCCCGCACTGCTGTAGATGTACCCTGCGTTGCTGCCCCCCAGCCATGTCCATTCGTTTTTGGAAGGAGAGAACTCCCAAAAATCGTTGAGGAAGACATAATCAAGAATGCCCACCTCGCCCTCGCCGCCAAATAGCCAAAGATTGCCGTTGGCGTCGGTCCAGGTTGCCGCATTGGAGCGGCTACCGGGAGCGTCTCCCGGCGCCGGCGTTCCCAAAACCCCATAGTTGCCCGGCAGATTGGTCGCCGAGCTTCCGGCCACCCAACTCCATTCGTTCGATTGTGCGTGGGCAGCGAGGCTGAAGCACGCCAGCAAGACCAGCACGGTTGGCCGCAGCAGTTTGCGCAGTCCGTTTGCCAAGGCATGCGGTGCATTCACGTTGAAGACTGTTAGGAGGGCAGTGGAAAGGAAAAACTGGCAAGGAGAATTAAGGCGCATGAATAGACTCCGGTCTTGCTGGCAGCAAGACCGCACAGGAGGATTCGTCTTGTTGGGAGCAAGAACAGTTTACACCTGCCGACTTCGCCGTCGGGGTCATTCATATGCAACTTAGGTCATTCGACATACCTGAGAGTGTTACGGAGTCCTATGTCAATATCGAGAGGTTTATGGCTATGACCGCAAGCCGCTCGGTACACCACGCGGATCTTGCCTCTTACGCGACGACTTGGTGATCCGGAACTCTATCTCCGCAATGTGCTGGCCCAGATCGCAGACCATCCCATCAGCCGCATCGAGGAACTCCTGCCCTGGAACCTCGCCACGTCCTTACGGGCTCAATCCTCCGAAGCCGCCGAGACACACACTCCTCAGGTGCCCACCAAAGAGGTAGTCTGCGCTTTGAGGATCACTCCTTATGTAGGTCAAGAGTGGAGATCAGGACGTTTACAGTCCTTCTTGAAGACGCGCCGCAGCGCGATCCCATCCCCGATCCCGTCCGCGGACATCGCCAGTTGGCATCCGAGGCAGACCAGGCCCTCGAAGTTGTTGTCGATGTGTTCCGCCTTCACTGGGGGTACCACTGTCGTCGTCGCGCTCATGGCAGCGCCCGCCAGGCGGTCAGCGCACCGATCAGATCATCCACGCGCTCGGGCGCCAGGAGAGCGACGCAGAGCCTATCGAATTGACTGCGATCAATGTTTCGCTCAGGGCGTTGTTGCTGGAGACATTGCCGAAGGATATGTTGGCGCCGGTCGTCACGATTACGACCTGAACCTGGAAGACGCGGGTGTAACGGACGAGCGGTTCCGGCGCCGACTCCGGGAATCGCTAAATCCTGATCAACACAAGACAGACGTGGCCATGGCCGGCAGGCAATCCTCTGATGAGGATGGTGTCCATGGCTGTCGCCGCAACCCACTACTCGCCCGTGGCCGAAGCCCGCAGGCTGGGCACAGCTCTTGCCCAGTGCTGGAACGGGATGTGCGAGAGATTTCGCCTGTCGGAGGAAGCGACGGACTGGGCAAATCTGACCGCGATCAACGCGACGGTGAAGAAGCCGCCGGCGCACCCGAGGGTTCTTGAGGTCCCGAAGGACGACCATGAGTGAGTTGGCGGTGGTCTATTTGGTGCCGAGCAACGGGGCCGAGGCGCCACACATTCTCTTGAGCGCCACGGCCGCCGCCCTGGAAACTCCACCACGCGTTCGATAGCCCGCTGACCACCAGAACACAGGAGGGTCCAGACCATGTCCACAGTCACCAGCGGCACCTCTACCACCCTCGCCATCGACAAACAGATCGCGGTGTACAGAGCGGTGCTGCACGATCTCCTCCCACCCGTTACCATCACCATCTTTGAGGAGATGGGCTCCGCAACCGCCGTTCATCGCAAGCTTTCCTGGACGTGCTCCCACGGTGTCAAGACAGCCGCCGAACCCTCGCCATTTTTCCCCGGTCAAACTTCCGCCTTCAAGAAAGGACCCTTGACACCGGACGAGATCACCAAGGCGCTCGCCAGATTTTTCCAGATGGCAGTAGACGAGGGCATCGCCGCCGGACATACCCCGGAAGCGAGCTGGCTGCTGTGTGCAAATGTGGACAGGTTCGAGGGCGCGGGCGTGGTACAGGCGTTGGGTGTGGAAGCGAGACCCGGTCAGGGCGACTGAGCCCAACTTAACCAGGCACGGTCATGCTGTCACCGTCTCTTGAGGGGTAAAACCGCGCCCGGAGTCACTCGTGCAGACTCTTTTTCACGTTTCCCTCGGGGAAACCGCAGAATGTTCTCGTTGGCGACTGCCTTGGGGTAGGCACGCACGAAACCTTTGACCTGATCCTGGACTATGACCAGCTTGAGCCAGCCCTCCGCCACCAGGACGCCGGCAGCCGTGCAGAGCTGCTGCGCCTCTATCGAGTTCTTCTTGAATATTGGCTGCAGCGCGATCCCGTCCCGGATCCCGTCCGCGGCCCAGACCAGTTGGCACCCGAGGCCCGCCAGGCCCTCGAAGATGCGGTCGATCTCGGCCGCCTTCCCTGCGGGTACCACTACCGCTGTCGTCGCGCTCATTGTGGGCCTTCCGCGGCCTGCAGCCGCTTTCTCTAGTGTTTCACCTTCGCCTGCCACCTCCTGCGCTCCCAGCCAGGGCGTTTGTGGAATTCGGCAGCGAGATCTGGAAGCAGTCGCAGTAGGGTTCGGCTTCGCTCAGGGGACAGGCATCGATGATCAGCCGGCCTTGTAAGAGCCAGAAGAACCCGACCCTCTGCTGCTGATGACTGGCGAGTTCAATTGCCATCGTCTACCTCATTTCCTCCGAAGAAGTCGGCGAACGGCTTGTACCCCGTAGATTTCGCAGGTTGTTCAGGAGGCGTAGTCTCGACAGGAATCTGCCCAACTGCGGCACGCTTAACGCCACAGCAAATCCAGGCGTACTCGCCGGTCTTGAGTTTGACCATCGGAGACATATCGTAGGGAAAACTGTAGTGATGGCAGGTTTCACGGCACTCGACGGTGAGATGAACGAAGTCAGGGCAAGTCAGAATGTCGTCACCGGGCTGTGCTTCGTGGAAAACTGCTTCAAGATGCGTGATCACGTCTTGCTCATCGTCATCGTCCTCGCTGGTCCGTTTTCTCTTTCCAGTTGTACCGCTCCTCAGTTCCTTCAGAAAGCCCTCGATGATCTCGCCTTTCGTCATTCGGTGCCTGCTCTCCAGTGATCTATGCTTGCGTTGACTCACTATTCCAGCCGAGTCCTGAACCGTGAGGAGCGGTCAGTTTCTCGCCTGCAGGCGGGCGATCAAAGCACGTTCGACTGGCTCGTAAAAGCTGTGGAAGTCCTCTTCCGGGTCTTCCGTTATTCGATCGACCAGCAGGTAGTAACCAGGCTCTTCGGCATCGGCTGAAGAGCGATCGATCATCAAGATGAGTCGGTCCGTTCTGCCGTCCGAGTCTCAATTACCGACAACGGGAATGCGGAAATAGAGGATATTCAGCCTGTCAACGCAGCCTTCGCAACCGTGTTCGAGGGTGATGTAGCCAAGCTCAGTAGCGTCCTGCGGATCACCGGAAATCCACCACCGGCGTCCATTGACGTTCAAGCTCCGGAGTGCCTCACGCAGGGCTCCGAGACTGACGACAAAGCCAAGTTCAACTTCGCTGAGATCAACGGACATGCCAGCCCTTCCTTTCCGGTTGCGCTGTGCTGAGAGCCCGGATCACATTAGCCCTGTCCCTTGCCTGCGCCAGGTGTACGAATCGAACTACACTCGCCCGTGATAGTCCATGCTTCTTCGCGGTGTTCGTTAGCGACATCCCCGCAAGGCGGTCCTTGATGAGCGCCGCGTGGTCAACATCGAGTGGTACCCGGCCGATACGGCGGCCGTCGAGCTAGGCACGGCGCATCGCGGCGCGGACGCGCTCGACAATCAGCGAACGTTCCAACTCGGCGACGGCGGAGATGATGACCACGATAGCCCGACCAAGTGGGCCGTCGGTGTCAATGGCTTCGCGCTGCGACAGGAACTGGATTCCGAGTTCGTTCAGCTCGTCGAGCAGCTGCAAGAAGTGCTTCGTGTTGCGGGCCATGCGGTCGCAGGCCCACACAACGACGACATCGAAGCGACGCCGGTGAGCATCCTTTAGCATCCTGTCGAGTGAGGGCCGGCGTGCCTTGGTTCCGGTCACGCCGCGATCAGTGTATTCCCCCACAATTTGAAAGCCGCGTTGGGCTGCGAAATGGCGGAGTTCATGGAGCTGGTTCTCAGGGTGCCGATCGACGGTGGAGACTCGCATGTATAGGGCGGCACGCTTCATATGGATAATTCCTTTAGAGCGGCGGAGTGGCGCCGGATGTTGGTTTGCGACCTTGCCGGTGATAGTTAACCCTGGGCAACCCAAAGGGCCAAGATGGCTTGCGCGGCGGCTTCGCGCTCCGGGGAGTCCATGGGATGCTTGTTCCGCTCCGTGAACAGAGCGGCCATCTTCAGGTTGTATGCTGCCCAGACCTCTTCAGGCGCAATCTTGATTTGGTTTTCTTCGATCGGTTCGGGCACATTGCACCTCTATAAGCTATCTACCGACCTCAACACGAATTGGGGACAATTTTGGCGGAATTCTCAACTGATGCAATGCTCAGTGGTTGCTGCCATTTCCTCGGGGGGTACACATTAAGAAGCGTCACAGGAATATACGATCGGATTGATTTTCGATCGAGACCCGTCTGACTCCTGGCGATCAACCACCTGTGCTCTAACTCGGCCAATGTCTCAGTGGCCGGACTACAATGAGTTGTGCGAAAAGCCCTGGTTGCCGTGATTGCGATTGCCGTGTTGTTGCCGATTGCCATTCTACTGGTAAGATCGGCAACGCCCGTATTGGACCTGCCCTCGCCAGTCGCGTCCGTCGGGCAGGCAACGTCCATTACCCTTCACGTACACGATCCCCGTGGCGTCCGCAAAGTAGAAGCATTTGTTGAGCAGAACGGCGCCAGGTTTCTTGTCTGGCAACCGGCGCAACCTTCAGGTGCGTCCGACAACACTTGGAGCTTTGTAGCCGGTACGAAGACCACACCGCAACTGCGAGACGGTCAGGCGAAATTGATCGTTGAAGCTACCTCAAACGACTTGCTTCGGAGGTCCGCGGTCCTGGAAAGGAATGTTGCGGTTGTGACGCAACTTCCGACCGTAAGTGCCGACTCGGAACAGCACTACCTCTACCTCGGCATGGCCGATTTGGCCACCTTCAACGTCACTGGAAGTTGGACTGAGACGGGTGTGCGAGTCGGTGATCAAACATATCGAGCCTGGCCTATGCCCCGCGGCAAACCTGGGTTGTTCTCGCTGTTTGCCTTTGCATGGAACATGCCTCCTGGCACCATTCCGCAGGTCTTTGCTTCCAACGCCGCAGGGAACTATGTGACCAGCCCGATAAACTTCCAGTTCCCCAAGAAAGAGCAGCCGAAATACAACGTTCACGACTTGCAGGTGACCGAAGGTTTCATGCGGAAAGTCGTCAGCGAGCTTGATCCGAACGGCTCCGGCGATCCGGTTGCGCGTTTCGTCAAGATCAATAGCGAGATGCGCCGCGCCAACAACAAAACACTGTCGGACCTTCAATTCAAGACTGCTGACAGGTTTCTCTTCTCGCAGCCATTCGCCAGGCAGTCTCATTCACAGGCAGAAGCATCGTTCGCGGACGTGCGGAACTATATCTACCAGGGCAGGAAGATCGATCAGCAGGTGCATTTGGGTTACGATCTTGCGGTCACGCAGCACGTGGGCGTCGAGGCATCCAACGATGGCCGGGTTGTGTATGCGGCCCCGCTCGGCATCTACGGCAACTGCATCGTTGTGGATCATGGCTATGGCCTGCAGACGATCTATGGCCACCTCAGCCATATCGATGTGCACGAGGGCGACACGGTAAAGCGAGGTCAGGTGATGGGCCAAAGCGGCATGACCGGCATGGCCGGAGGTGATCACATTCACTTCGCCATGCAGCTCGACGGCGTGCAGATTGACCCGAAGGAATGGTGGGATGGCCACTGGATTCAGGACCACGTCGCGAAGCGCGTAAACCTGCCGGGATTCAAAGAATGAGACATAGGCGCTCGCTTAGAGCGATTCCACAATTGCTGTACCTTGGTATCCGCAGTGACGGAACCATGCCGCGGCGTTGTCGGGAGTGATGGTTTTGAGGGCCGCGGTGACGGCTTGGTCCAGGGGCTCGGCGGTACGGGCTTTGGCAGCACGCAAGGACTGCTTGAACTTGGACCAGGCTTTCTCGATGGGATTAAGGTCCGGCGAGTAAGGCGGCAGATACAATAGTTGCGCGCCGCAGGCTTCAATCAACTCGCGGATTCCGTCTACCTTTTGGGCGCTGAGGTTATCCAGGATCAGCACGTCGCCGGGCCGCAGCGTTGCACACAGCACTTGCTCCACGTAGGCGCGGAAGACATCCCCGTCGGTGGCCGCAGGGATGGTCATGACCGCATCCATACCGCGCAGGCTCATGGTTCCCAGCGTCGTTAACACCTGCCAGCGGCCATCGGGCGTGGCCTCGGTCACTCGCTCGCCCCGCGGCGCGCGTCCCCACAATCGAGTCATCTGCGTGGTGACGCCGCTCTCATCGAGGAACTTCAGCTTCTCCGGCGGGATCGTGGCGACGGTGGCGAGGAATTCCTCCCCGCGCCTGCGGTTGGTCTCCGTGTCCCGCTCAAGGGCGTGGAGCGACTTTTTTTCAGCCGCAGACCCATCTGATGAAGGATCTGACTGATGCGGCTCCGGCTCACCGCTATTCCCTGGGCCTGGAATTGTTCGCCCAGCTCGGCCAGCGTGCGGTCCGGCTGCTCCCGTACCCAGGCACGCAATTGCTCCTTGACCACCGCCGTGATCCGGCTCAAGCGGCCGTGCCGGGACTGCGGCCGGCGCTCCATTCGGCCGTTTAACCGCCACTGCCGGCGTATCTTGCGCACATACTCGAAGCTGACTCCAAAGCGCCGCGATAACTCCGCCTGCGAT
>Ga0302319_10000648_pt1 | contig 78115 bp, 65 predicted proteins | sample Bog_T0_2_FD_203319 | JGI IMG/M metagenome (GOLD analysis project Ga0302319, IMG submission 203319) | Peat permafrost microbial communities from Stordalen Mire near Abisko, Sweden - Bog_T0_2 | ecosystem: Environmental > Terrestrial > Soil > Wetlands > Peat | place: Sweden: Abisko, Stordalen Mire...
TTCCAGTATTTTCATGCCACCGTCGAACCACAAGCCGATTCCCAGACGCAAGTCCTGTCTCAGCCCCGAGTCAACGGGTCGCACCCCAGTAACCGCAAATGCGACTCAGCCGCATTGAGAACCGCTGCGCAAATGGTGCGCCGGTCGACTTTCGGCGTCAAGGGGATTAAGGTGACGGCAGGAGGTGCGTCATGGCCGCAATCACGTTCGATACCCACGCCTTCATCAAGCGACTGACCGCCGCCGGCATGCCGGAACCGCAGGCGGAGGTCCTGGCCGAAGAGCAGGCCCGAATGATTGAGGACCGGCTGGCAACCAAGGCCGATCTTGCTTTGCTGGAAAAATCCATGGCGTCCCGAATGGAGACCCTGGAGCTGCGATTGACAATCAAGCTTGGTGCCTTGATTGGAGCCGGCGTTGCCTTCCTTTCCGCAACCAAATTCTTCGGGCACTGAACGGCCCCCCTGCTCTGTCGACTCCCGGTGTCATGGGCCACCCCCAACCCGCAACGGCGCGCCGTCCATGATCCAGTCGAACGCTGGCAGTCCCCGATGGCCGTGGCTGGCGACGATCCAGACGTAATCCTCCTTGCCGCCGGCTTGCGTGACCGCACCCGCTTCCAGCAACGCCCCCGGGGGCATGCTCGGGCGTTGGGATAGGATCGATCAGAACATGGCTGATCAGCAGGCCGCGGAACCAGGGGTTGCGGCCCTGGCTGGCCAGGAACGGCAACGGCGCCAGCACCGATACGCTTCGTCGCGCCACCCGCAACCGCGCCTCCAGGAACGCCACGGTGCCCTTGGACCGGTAATAGGGCGGATTGGTCACCACATGGTCGAAGGACTCCTGTGGATCGCGTCCCACGGAGTGGCGTAAGATCGGGCGACCGTGTGGGTCACCACCGGCTCTGGCTGCCGGTTATCACACTGCGACGATTGCCGGCAGCGCGCTAGGATCATCGCTCAACGGGACGATAGTTTCCAGGGTCATGTAGCCAGGGCAATCGGGTGAACGGGGTTTTGGTTGTGAGAAATAGAAATTTCAACACGCATAAGATGAGAGTTCATCCCGCCCTCTACGATACCCTATCGGTCCTACCAGGTGGTTTAGAGAAAAACAAAGTATAGAAGGCGTTGATTCGAAAAACTAATTTTGGCCAAAAATCGCCCATACCGGGTCTGTCCCTGGAGCGTGACAACCTGATTCCCTTCACCCGATTGCCCTGGTCATGTAGCGACGCTGGATGGCCCATTCGTCGGTTTGCTCCAAGAGTATGGCTCCGACCAGGCGGACTATGGCGGCCTCGTTTGGAAAGATACCGACAACATCGGTGCGGCGCTTGACCTCTCCATTGAGGCGTTCGATCGGGTTTGTCGAGTAAATCTTGGTCCAGTGTTCCTTGGGGAAAGCCATGAAGGCCAGAACATCGTTTGCGCCATTGGTCGCTGGCGGCCTTGGCGTCGCCTTGGGCGAACACGGTGCGGATCATGGCCGCGACCATGGGGCGCCGGTCCTTGTTGGTGACGTGGGACAGGGCATTGCGCATCCAATGAACCCGGCACCGCTGCCAGGACGCCTGCAAGGTCTTGGCCGCGGCCGCCTTGATGCCTTCGTGGCAGTCAGAGATCACCAGCTTGACGCCACGCAGGCCGCGCCGGGTCAGGCTGCGCAAGAAGCCGGTCCAGAACACCTCGGCCTCGGAGAGGCCGACCGCCATGCCCAGCACTTCGCGCCGGCCATCGGTGTTGACCGCCACAGCGATTATTACCGCCACCGAGACGATGTGCCCGGCCTCCCGCACCTTGAGATCGGTGGCATCCAGCCAGAGGTACGGCCATTCTCCCTCGATCGGGCGGTTGAGGAAGGCGCTGACCCGCTCGTCGATCTCACCGCATAGGCGTGACACCTGGCTCTTCGAGATGCCGGTCATGCCCGTCGCCTGGACCGGGCTATCGACCGAGCGGGTTGATATTCCTTGGATATACGCTTCCTGAATGACCGCGGTCGGGGCCTTCTCGGCAGTGCGCCTGGGTTCTGGGAAAGAAGGAAGGACGCCGCAACCGCGCTGGTCGTCTACCAGGCCGATGGCTGGGACCGGTCTTATGGAGTCACAGCAGAGATCAAAACCTTTCGCGCCGCGAGGAAGCCGGTCGTCTTTTGGGCACCAGGACAACCGGTGCCGAAGGAAGTCGTCAGCGGCGTCGCGCTCATGACAACGCTGGCCGGATGGCTGGCCGGCGCGCAGGCAAGATATCGTGACCGCGCCACCATCGCCGTCCGCGCAACTATCGCGACGGTGTCGCGTTTGGCATCAGCGGTCCGTGCCGCGAGGGAGAACGTCCAGTGATCGTGCTTCCGGCCCTTTCCGTCCGTCACCCCTACGCCTGGGCGATCGTCCGTGGCTTCAAGCCGGTCGAAAACCGTGACCGGGCGACAAGCTTCCGCGGAGATTTCTTTATTCACGCAGGAAAGACAGAAGAAAAGGAGTCCGTCCGAGACGTTCTTGAGCTTATTTCAGGCTTGACCGGCATCGACGCCACAACTCACGCGGCGGATTACAGAAACGAGGCGGTGCGCGGGGCTGTTGTCGGAAAGGGCAAAATTGCCGATTGCGTTGCCGACCACGGCAGCGTCTGGTTTAGCGGCACCTTCGGATTCATCATCGAAAACGCGACTCCGATTGCCCCGGTGCCGTGCCGGGGCCCGTTCGGATTTTTTCGCCCCCCCCCCCTGACGTCCTGGCAAAAATATCCCGACAGGTGACCGTCTGATTGAGGACAGATCGATGGCTGACGTTCAGTTTTATCAATCCGCGATTCTAATGCCGCAACAGCAGCATCAGTGCACCGATGGTCGCGGCGAGATTAAAGCCGACCATCCACTTGATGACCGTTAACTCGATGTCGATTTTGGCAAAATGGATCTCGCAGGCCGCCATGACTTCGGGCGCCTTACGTGCCTTGTCCTCCGGCGTGCCGGCAGCGATCAGGGCATCGTAAAGCTCGGCGATCATCGTCATCATCGGGAACCTCCTGCCGTCAGCGTACTGGCGAACCGCTCAAGCTCCGCTCTGCCGGCGCGGTTCCGACGGTTGCCAAGCGATCGGAACCGGCAGCCGACTGTTGATGTCACCGATGCGCAGGCCGATTTGGAGCAGTTGCCCGTCGATGTTGGCCATACGCTCGCCTTGCGCCGCTTGGCCATCGGCCAGCCGCTTTTGTTCGGCCACCACGGTCCCAAGCTGGTCCTCGACACGCCCAAGCCGCTCCTCGACACGCTCGAACCGTCTCTCCATTCGGGCGCTCAGATCGCCGATCGCCGCCATCAGGTCTTCAAAGGTCGCACCCACCGCCGTCTCCTTGGTAACCGCTCAAGCCCCGCTCTGACGGCGCGGTTCCCTGGGGCCGGTGGTGATGTTCGGCTTGCCCAGGATTTCTCTCAGTTCGGCCGCCAGCCGTTCGGTTTGCGCGTTCATCAATTCGACCATATCGGCCTTGATCTCACGACGCAGTTCGGTGCGGAACTCGGACAGCGCATCGTCAAGGGCCTTGCCAGCGGTGCTCATCACCGTCTCCTTGGTCACTGCCCCATCATCAACCGCTTGACGCCGCCAGTCAACCGGCGCACCGGCGCACCGGCGCACCATCGACTCCGCTCTGGCTCCCCGTTCACCGCGAACTGCGCGCGATTCTGGATGCGGAGATCGATCGGCGCGGGCTTACCGTCCACGGACTGCGACACACCGCCGCGACTATGCTGGCGGATGCCGGATGCGGAGATCGCGACATCATGCAGGTGACGGGACACAAAACGGCGGCCATGGTGCGGCTCTACACCGAAGGCGCCGAGCAGCGGCTACGCGCTACGCAAGCCATTGAAAGGATGGAAATTTTCACCGATAGCGGACTTTTGCCAAAAAGTGACGCCAAATCGCCAAACAAGGGCAGTCACCCTGACCAACTTAACCCATTGAAAAAAATGGTGCCCAGGGACGGAATTGAACCGCCGACACGGGGATTTTCAGTCCCCTGCTCTACCAACTGAGCTACCTGGGCAGCCGAGCCCGCCGGGATGCGGCCGGGCTGGGTTGGTGGCGAGGCTTATAAGAAACTTTTGCGGCGCTGTCCAGCGTCACCGAACGGTCGTGCATTCTTTCTTGCCGCCGCCGGCAGGGCGATCAGTCCTCGTCGCAGCCGGAAGCGGCGGGCGCCTCGTCGTCGGGAATCCGGTAGGCGCCGCCCAGCCAGCGGGCAAGGTCAACATCAGCGCAACGGCGGGAACAAAAAGGGCGGAACTCCGGCACCTCCGGCCGCCGCCGGCAGATCGGACAACAGGGCCGGGACGCCGAACGACACGGGTCAGTCATGGTCAGGGCGCCCACCCGAAGCCGGACTCGAGGTCACGCCGCACGACAGCAGGTCGGCCAGCATCGGCCCGCGCCGGGCCCGCGTGAGTTCGACCAGACCGAGTTTGGACAGGCCGTAGACCTCGCACTGAACCGGATCGTCAAGCACCGCCGTCGCCAGCGCATCCAGCAGCCGCTCGCCGTCGGCACGGCGGGACATGGAAACGAAATCGACGACGATGATACCGCAAAGGTTGCGTAACCGCAGATGCCGCGCGATTTCCCGGGCGGCTTCCAGGTTGACCGCCAGCGGATTGCCCCGTTCGCCGCCATTCACGTCAATGGCAATCAACGCCTCGGTAGGTTCGATCACCAGGCCAGCCCCGCCGGTCAACGCCACCCGCGGTCCGACCAGCGCCTGGAACTGCGATTCGAGATCATGGTGTTCGAACAACCGCCCGGCACCGCTCTCGCGCACCAGCCGGGGGACAAGGTCGGGCGCCACCTCGCGACACCAGGCCGCGAAGCCCTCGGCCCAGCGGGCCTGGGCTTCGTCGCCGGTGGCAACCACGATGCGGCTGAGCGGGCGGACGCCGTGGCCGATCACCGCCCGGCGGCCGGCATCGGGGGCGTCGCCCAGCCGGGCTGGCGCCGCGATTCCCGCCGCCGCCCGCTCCAGCACCCGCCGGCAGGCCGCCAGCGACTCGGCCTCGGCCGCGATCAGGTGGTCGGGCGCATCTTCGGCACCGGCCCGGGCGATCCAGCCCTCGCCCGGTGTCAGAGCCTGGAGACGTCGGGTGAGCGCCGCCCGCACGGCACCCTGCCCCACCCGCCGCGACACCGTGACCCCGCGCCGGAACGGCACATGGACCAGCGCCCGCCCGGGCAGACTGAGGTCCATAGCCAGCGTCGGCCCCTTGGTCCCCACCGCCTCGGCCTTGACCTGAACCAGCACCGCCTGGCCGCAGCGCAACAGGGTGCCGATGGCCACGTCGGAACCGGGGCGCCGGCCGCCGGCCAGCCGGACCTCGGCCGCCGCCAGCAGCCCGGGACGACCGGTGCCCAGGTCAACGAACGCGGCATTGAGCCCCGCCGCCACCCGGTCGACCCGGCCCAGCCACAGCGAGCCGGTTTGCGGCCCGGTGCGGTCCCGGTGGTCCACATGCAGATCGGTGAGTTTTCCATCGGTCACCACCGCCGCCCGCAGCAACGGGCCGCAGCGATCGATCAGCAGTTCCGAGTCCGCCACCGCGGCGGTCGCGGTCACGGCGCCCCGATGCCGAAGCCGCCCAGCAGCCCGGCAACCTCGAACAACGGCAGCCCCACAATGTTGCTGTAGGACCCGCCGATCTGGCGAACGAAGGCCGCCGCCCGCCCCTGGATGGCATAGCCGCCGGCCTTGCCCCGCCATTCGCCCGACGCCAGATAGGCCTCAATTTCAGACGGGTTCAGGACCTTGAACACCACCACGCTCTGGACCAGCCGCCGGGCCACCCGGCCGTCGGGACCGTGGACCGCGACCCCGCCATAAACCCGATGACGCCGGCCCGACAGCAGGGTCAGGCAGGCGCGGGCGGTCCCGACGTCCTCGGCCTTGGGCAGGATGCGACGCCCGCACGCCACCACGGTATCGGCGGCCAGCACCACCGCACCCGGATGCCGGCCCGCCACCGCGCACGCCTTGGCATCCGCCAGTCGCGCCGCGTGCCGGGCCGGCAATTCCCGTCGTAAGGGAGCTTCATCGATATCCGCCGGATCGACCACCACCGGCTCGAGTCCGATCTGACGCAAAAGATCGACCCGCCGCGGCGACGCCGAAGCCAGCACCAGCCGCAGCGGCACATGTTCTGACATGAGTCGGCCGGGCTACTTGAACCGGAACGTAATGCGGCCCTTGGTCAGGTCGTATGGCGTCATTTCCACGTTGACGCGATCCCCGGCCAGCACCCGGATGCGATTCTTGCGCATCTTGCCCGAGGTGTGCGCCAGGACCTCGTGATCGTTATCGAGCTTGACCCGGAACATGGCGTTCGGCAACAGCTCCATCACGGTACCCGAGAATTCAATCAGATCTTCCTTCGCCATGAGGCCCTTATTCTGCCGTGAAATTCAGTGCAATAACTGAGGCTCAACGCGGTCGGGGTCAAGGGGATTCTCGAAAGGGGGCGCGCAACCCACACGCCCCCTTCCGTACCGGTCGATCAGAGCCCGAGGACGTTCAGCACCAGATAGAGGCCGGCGGAGAAGAAGGTGGCCCCCAACAGCACGCAGGCCGGCAGGGTCAGCACCCAGGCCAGCAGCAGATTGCGCAAGGTGTTCATCTGGAGGCCGGAATTATTGGCCGCCATGGTGCCGGCGACGCCCGAGGACAGTACGTGGGTCGTGCTGACCGGCAGCCCCAGAACGTCGGCGGCCCCGATGGTCGCCATGGCCACCAGCTCGGCCGAGGCACCCTGACCGTAGGTCAGATGCGCCTTGCCGATCTTCTCGCCGACCGTGACCACGATGCGCTTCCAGCCGACCATGGTGCCGAGGCCGAGGGCCAGCGCCACCGCCACCTTGACCCACGTCGGAATGAACTGGGTGGTCTGCTTCAACTGGTCCTTGTAGCCGGTCACCACCGCCTTGTCCTCGGCCGAGAACGGATTGGGCGCCTTCAGAACCTTGGCCAGGGCCTCGGTCTCCAGATAGATGTCGGTCCGCAAGGCCCGCCGGGCTTCGGGCGCCACGTCGGCGAAGCTCTTGGCGCCGTCGATGCTGCTACGGATCGCCTTGTTCTTGATGGCCAGCGCGGCATAGGTCTCGTCCACGACCTGGCCGGTGCGCAAGGTCGCCGAGAGCGTGCTCTCGGGATCGGCGACCGGGGTTGCGGTCTTGCCGGTCTGCTCCAGGATCACCGCAACCTTGTCCGAAGCGGCGGCGATGGCGGCCAGTTGATCACTCCCGGTTCCGGGATTGAGGGCGTAGACCGCGGGAACGATGCCGATCAGGATCAGCATGATCAGGCCCATGCCCTTCTGGCCGTCATTGGAGCCGTGGGCGAAGCTGACGCCGGTGCAGGTGAACACCAGCAGACCGCGGATCCACAGCGGCGGCGGCTTGTCGCCTTCGGGCGCGGCGTAGAGTTCCGGGCTGCGGATCAACGCCTTGGCCAGCAGCAGGAGCAGCGCCGCGCAGAAGAAACCAATCAGCGGCGAGATCGCCAGCGCCATGCCGACGTCGGAAACCTTGCCCCAGTTGACGCCCTCGCCGAAGGCACGGCCGCCGGCCAGGGCCGAGTTGGCCAGTCCGACGCCGACGATGGAGCCGATCAGGGTGTGGGAGCTGGACGCCGGCAGGCCCAGGTACCAGGTTCCGAGGTTCCAGATGATCGCCGAAATCAGCAGGGCGAACACCATCGCAAAGCCTGCCGCCGAACCGACATTGACGATCAGCTCGACCGGCAACAGGGCGATGATGCCGAACGCCACCGCCCCGGTCGAGGTCAGCACGCCCAGGAAATTCCAGCAGCCGGACCACAGCACCGCGGTCGTCGGCTTGAGGGTATTGGTGTAGATCACCGTCGCCACCGCGTTGGCGGTGTCGTGAAAGCCGTTCACGAACTCGAAGCCAAACGCCAGTAACAGCGCCAAGACGATGAAGACCAGGCTCAGCGTCGGCAGCGAACCATCGAAAAATACGTCCATTCAATCCCCCAGCATAATCGGCGCCAGACCGTCACCGACGGCCGCGCTCGAAGGTGGGGGATCCGGTACCCTGTCGACGATGACAGGCGGTACGGGGGTATGATGAACCTTTTGTTGCGAAGGCATGTCGAAACGCGGCGGGCCACCGGGCCGGGCGCGATGCCGGCGGCCGGGGCTCCACCGGGTCAACCTGAACCCCCAATACTTCGACCTTGAACGAAAGTTACGGGATTGATTTTTGAAACATTTCGAGCTAACAAACCGACGCCCAGTGATTGTAACAGTTCGTGATTGTATGAACAGGTTATTTCTCGCCCTCTTTACAACGGCAATGATTTCCTCTTATTGGTGCAGAAGCCAAGCGGAGCCACTCGCTAAGTTTGACGTATTGTTGAACGGCGACGCCTTCTTCACGGCCGGAATGGTCCACCAGAACACCGATGCCGGCGCCCGCAGCGTCGACTTCATGAACCGGTTCCGTCTGGCCGTGACCCCGACGGTCCAGGCCGATGATGGCGTGACCTATGGCGCCCGTCTGCGGGTTCGGGCCTCGATCCATACCGGAATCATTGACGGCGACCAGGCATACGTCTTCACCCAGGGCCGCTTTGGCACCATTGAGGCCGGTGCCCAGTTCAATCCGAGCCTGCCCAACCACGTCATCGCGCCCGGCAATTTTGGCACCGGCGGGATCGACGGCGACTGGGCCATCGGCGACGCCGGCTGGATCCAGAATCAGCTGACCTTTCTGGAGCCGTATTTCGGCGGCGGCTATACGGTGACGACTTTCGTAAAGGATGCGAACCGGGTCAATTACCTGAGTCCCAGATTGTTCTCCGATGGCGAGGCACAACACGGCCTGCTGGCCACCCTGAGCTATGCCCCGGTCAACCGCGCGATCTTCACCGAAATGAACCGGTCATTGATCAACACCGATTCGGTCGGGGAGCGGCCATTCGGTTACGGCCGGACGACGGCTTTCTCCAACTGCCTGGGTGGCCCGGATCCCATCGGGTGCAATTACCACGACGTATATGAAGGGGGCCTGCGCTACGATGGCAGCGTCTTCGGCGTGACGGTCGCAAGCAACCTCACCTATCTCGGCGGCTCGACCCCGGGTATTAATTTTGGAACACCACAGAGTTTCTACGATCTATCGGCATGGCAAACTGGCTTACAATTTGGACTAGATGGTTTGTTGGTTGGCGGAAGTTATCTTTATGCTGGCCGGTCGGCCTATCCCCGCCAGTCTGCGGCCACCGGACCACTGTTTCAAGACGACCAATTCACCTGGACCGCCGGGATGTCCTATCAAACCGGCCCGGTTTCGGTCGGGTTTAACATGCAATATGGGCATGATGCCGGCGACCTGACCGTTCCCGGCCCAAGAATTGCGTCGCTTTACGCGATCGGCACCACGTTCCGGCTGGCTCCAGGGTTGAGTTTCGCTCTTGAAGCCCTGCGCAGCACCACCCGTAACGAACCCGGATTCAAAAGCGATCCCTTAGGATTCGGAGCCGGTAGCAGCGGCAACGCCAACCTTTTCTTGTGGAAGAGCCAAGTCACGTTCTGACCACGGCGCACCTGTGCTCCGATGATAAAGAGCTTCTCCGGGGGTTCAGAATTGAGTATAAGGATACGGGCTCATTGGACATCCTCCGCTGTCCTTCGCTCTGGCGCACTGAAGGAATGCGAATATGAATACCGTCCTCGGCAACCTTCTCGATCGCGCCGAGCGCGCCGGCGCCGCGCTATTAATCTGCGATGATCAGGACCGGATTATTCGGGTCAATAACAAGCAATTACAGATCTACCATTTTGTGGACTTTTCCACCCAGATGACATTCGACCAGTTCCAGTGGCGGGGCATCGAACTTCGAAAAATGGCCGATACCTCGGTTTATCAGGACCCCCAGGCCTGGATCGATGCCGCGGCACGATCCCGCCAAGTCTGCGATTACTCGCAATTCATCACCCGCCATGCGGATGGACGGGTATTGCTGGTTTGTTATGAAAAAGTTAATGATACCTCAAGTTGGTGGTATCAGGCGAGAATTGATATTACTCGAGAATTGCAGGCGCGACTCAACCAGGACAGCGTTTTGCTCGGTCCGGCTTTTTGGGAAGGCGGCTTTGCGCCGCTGGCCCGGAACTCGACCGTTCCGATCACCAACGTCCTGGAGGCGATACCGGCGGCGGCGGGACTGATCATGTCCCGCGGCAAACTTCTCGACGCGAACCAGGCGCTGTTGGCCCTTTTGCGCGACGGCGACGGCCTGTCGAAGGTGGACGGCCGGGTGGTCGCCTGCGAGCCCTCGGAGCAGGCCGAGTTTTTACGGCGCCTTGCCCTGTTCTTTGAACCCGATGGCCCACGCCTGCCGGTGGGCATGCGGATCTCCCGGGGAGAGTCCGACGAGCCCTTTTTCATCACGGTGTCGTCCCTGCTCGATCAGGGACGGGAGACCTGGGACAACGGCCACATCGGGGTACTGACGGTAGCAAACCCCTCGGTCACTCCCGCCATGGATCCGCGCCTGCTGGCGGAGTTCCTGGGAATCACCCTGGCCGAGGCCGAGGTCGCGGCGGCACTGGGGGCCGGCACCTCCATTGCCTCAATCGCGAAACAGCGGGAGGTGCAAACCAACACCGTGTACGCCCAGGTCAAAAAAATTGTTGAAAAAACCGGTTACAAGGGGCAAGCTGATATCGCTCGCCGTGTATCGGACTTAGCCCGGGTCTTCGGAAGCCGGCAATATTCGCGCGGGGGGCGATAAACTGTTTCGAGGGAACACCAATGGAACCGATTCAACTTGATGCCGAGCGCGCCAAGCGAAAGATTCAGGAACTTGATCTGTCTTTCGTGGAACGCCGACTGGTTAACATCGAGGGATGTAGCGTCGAACAGGCCCGCGAAGCGGTCGACGGGTATCGGCGTCTGCTGACGCTTCAAGTGGAATATCCCAACGATCGTCTGGCCCCGCCGGTGGCCGCCGATCGTGCGTTGCATGCCCATATCCTGCATACCCAGCGTTATGCCGACGACATGCAGGCCATCTTCGGCCGCTTCATGCATCACGATCCCGAGAACTCCAACGAAGCGACCCGCGAGTTCACCCGCCAGGCCTTCCTCAAGCATTTCGGGCTTCAGATTGAAGCCTTTGCAATCTGCTGGGTCAGCATCGAGCAAAAGCGCGCGGCCTGACCTGCCGGCACGGCGCCGGTAGCAAGGGGTCCAGGGGCAGCGCCCCTGGATTCAGCCGCCGCTGGATTCAGCCGCCGCCGAAGGTCACCGCCACTTCCGAGACCACGCCGGGATCGCGCTCGACGGAATGGAAAGTGGCGATGGCGCCGGGGGCGAGGTGGGATTGGGTGACGGGGATCCGCCACTTATGAACCGGTTGGTGGTCCGGTCCAATCGACACCGCCAGTAGCGGCGGCACTTGGCGCTCAATGTCCGAGGCGTTGAGAATCTGGCCTTCGACCACCAGCATGACCGTCCCGTCATCGACCCGCTGCTCCGATTTCACGCTCTGGAGTTGCAGGCCGGCGCCGGGAGGTTCCACCGGCAGGCCGAGGGCTTCGTAAAGCCGGGCCGATGCCGGCCACAGGTTGACGACCGTATCGCGGCCGGCAACCAGGAATGTTGCGGTGCCGCCGACGATGGCGGCAAAGCCGATCCAGCGCGCCGCCCTCCTGATCGCCGCCCATCTCCCCGGCCGCCGCCACCCGGCCGCCTCTTCGCCCTCAGGAAAAGCAGGCGCGTCGCCGCCCATGTCCGCGAACGGATCCTGGTCGTGAAAGTCGTGCCCCGGCATACCCTGGTCGGCCGCAAAGGCGGAAAGGCGTGGCGCCCGGCCTTCTTCTTCCGCCCGTCCCGCCGGTGCCGCGAGGCTGTCCCGGGGCCACTCGGTCGCCACGTTCGGAACCGGACCCGGTGGCGGCACGACCGGGCCGGGTGACCGGGCCGCCGGGCCGGGTGGCCGCGCCTGTCCGGGCCTGGTCGGGTCTGGCGGCTGTTGGGTCCAGTTGTGGCCGCACTTGGAACAGCGCACCTTCCGCCCGGCCCCACCCAGGGCGATCGGTTGGAGATTGTAGCGTGTCGAACAAGCTGGACAGGTGACGATCATCGGGTGGCGATTATCTCTGGCGGAAATCTCGGATTTTCCGATAGGAATAATCTTATAGGAAGCGGCGGGGAATTAAGCAAGGCGCGGGGTGCGCCTGCCGGCCATAGCGAAGTTCGGGGTCGCGGGTGATACGTTTTGACAATATCGGCCTGCGCTACGGTTCGGGGCCGGAGGTACTGTCCCGGGTTAACTTCACGCTGAAGCCGGGATCCTTCCATTTTCTGACCGGTGCCAGCGGCGCCGGCAAATCGTCCCTGTTGCGGCTGATGTATCTGGGGCTGCGCCCCACCAGCGGCACCATCACGCTGTTCGGCCGCGATGTGGCCACCCTGAAGCGGGCGGACCTGCCGGCGTTACGCCGGCAAATGGGCGTGGTGTTCCAGGATTTCCGCCTGCTCGACCACCTGTCGGCGCTGGACAACGTGGCCCTGCCGCTGCGCATGGCCGGAACCGCCGAGGCCGAAATCCGCGAGCATGTGGTGGAACTGCTCGAATGGGTCGGGCTTGGCGCGCACCTTGAGGCAAAGCCCCCGACGCTGTCCGGCGGCCAGCAGCAGCGGGTGGCCATCGCCCGCTCGGTGATCAACCGGCCGCGGCTGTTGCTGGCGGACGAGCCGACGGGCAATGTGGACGACAGCATCGGCATGCGCCTGCTCTACCTGTTCGAAGAGTTGAACAAGCTCGGGACCACGGTCATGATCGCGACCCACAACGAAGGACTGATCAGCCGCTTTCCCCATCCCCGCCTTCACCTTGACCGCGGCACGCTGACGGTGATTCCGGCCGAGGCCAGCGTGGCCGCGGCGATGACCGCGGTTGCGTCCGGGCTGCCCGCGGTTCTGGCCGGAAGCCTGACCGGGGGCGGCTGGCCCCCGTGAAGGAAGACCTCTGGGTGAAGGAAAACCGACCGCGTGAAGAAGATGCCATGAAAGGGAAGCGATGATGTTCCGGCACCGTTTCGATCTGCCGCTGGTCGAGGACGCCACCGGGCGCTTCCTGATCTGGATCATGGCGGTGATGGTCTATCTTGGCATCGTCGCGCTGGCCGGGGCGCTGGTGCTGGCCGGAATGGCCAGCCGTTGGGAAAACGGGCTGACCGGCCGCCTCACGGTCCAGATTTCGCCGCAGCCCGACACCCCGGGGCGTGGCTCTGACCCGGAAATGGTGGCGCCGCTGGTTCAGCGGACCGAGGTGGCGCTGGCCCTGCTGCGGGCAACGCCGGGCGTGCTGCGGGCCGAGCCGGTGACGGCGGCCACCACCCACAAATTGCTGGAGCCGTGGCTGGGCACGGCCCTGCTCGATGACCTGCCGCTGCCCGCCCTGATCGATGTCCAGGTGGCGCCGGGCAGCGATCCCGAGGTGCCGGCATTGGCCGACCGGCTGGCCCGATCGGTCGCCGGCGCACACCTCGACAACCACGCCGCCTGGCTGGACGATCTGCGCCGGCTCGCGCGCACGGTCCAACTGGTGGCGCTGGCGGTGGTGGTATTGGTCGGAACGGCGGCGCTGGTGGCGGTGGTGTTCGCGGTCCGCACCGGCCTTGCCATCCATTCGCCGGTGGTGGAGCTGCTCCACATCATGGGCGCGTCGGACCGCTATGTCGCGCGCCAGTTCCAGGCCCATGTCGTGGGTCTGGCCTTGCGCGGCGGTATGGTCGGTCTGGCCCTGGGACTGGCCACCCTGGGGCTGCTGGATCGTGCCACCGGCGAGGCCGCGGCCGGCATGTTGCCGGTAATGGCGTTGCCGCCGCCCCAGTGGCTGGCGCTGCCCGCGGTGCCGCTGGTGGCGGCGGCGCTGGCCGCCGTGACCGCCCGGTGGACGGTGCTGCGCGTGCTGGCCGCCTTGCCATGAGGTCGCCCCCATGATCCGCCCCGCGCCCGGCCTGATCCGATGGCTCCGCCGGCTGGCCGGACTGGGCGGAGTCGGCGTGCTGGTCTGGCTCGGCGGCCTTGTGTGGTTTGCCGGGACCATCCCCCGCGACCCCCCGGCCGCCGACAGCGCCGAAGCCCAGCGCCACACCGACGCCATCGTCGTGCTCACCGGCGGCAGCGAACGGCTGACCGTGGGGCTGGCCTTGCTTGCCGCCGGACGCGCCAACAAGCTGTTCGTCTCCGGCGTCTATCACAGCGTCGATGTTCGCGCGCTGCTGCGGATCACTCCGCAGAAACCGGCCGAAGCGGGGTGCTGCATTGTCCTTGGCTACGCCGCCGACAACACCGTCGGCAACGCCGCGGAGACCGCCGCCTGGATGCGTGCCGAGCATTTCACCTCCCTGCGGCTGGTGACGGCCAACTACCATCTGCGGCGCAGCCTGCTCGAATTCCGGCGGGCGCTTCCCGAGGCCGAGATCATCCCCTACCCGGTGGTCCCGGCCAATGTCCGGGTGGCCGACTGGTGGCGGTGGCGGCACACGACGGGCTTGATTGTCACCGAGTATAACAAGTATCTGGTCGCCCTGGGTCGCCGTCTCGTGTTGACCGTCGGCGCGTCCCCGGAGTCGTCATGATCGTCCTGCGCTCTCTGGTGTTCAACATCGCCTTTTACGGCTGGACCGCGTGCCTGTGTCTGGCGCTGTGGTGGGTGCCCCTGCTGCCCCGGCCGGCGGTGATGGCGGTGGTACACTGGTACCTGCGGACCGTGAGCCGGCTCGAGCGGACCGTGATCGGTTTGCGTTACGAGGTGCGGGGACGCGAGTACCTGCCCGCCGGTCCCTGTCTGGTGGCGGCCAAGCACCAGTCGGCCTGGGAAACCCTCAAGCTGCACCTGCTGCTGCCCGACCCGGCGGTGGTGCTGAAGCGCGAACTGACCCGGCTGCCGGTCTGGGGCTGGTTTGCCGTCAAGGCCGGGATGATTCCGGTGGATCGGGGCGCCCGCGGCCGTGCCCTGGCCTCGCTGCTGGCCGGGGCGCGGCAGGTGGTGGCCGAGGGCCGCCCCATCGTGATCTTTCCCCAGGGCACCCGCACCGCCCCGGGCACCCACCACCCCTACCGGATCGGCGTCGGCATGCTCTACGAACAACTTCACCTCCCGATCGTCCCGATGGCCCTGAATTCCGGGCTCTATTGGCCGCGGCGGGCCTTCCTCAAACGACCCGGCACCATCGTCGTCGAATTCCTGCCCCCGATTCAGCCCGGCCTTGACCGCCATCAGGCCATGCACGAGTTGGAAGCCCGACTGGAAGCCGCCACCGACCGGCTGGTGGCCGAGGCGGCGGCCGGCTGACCGCCGGTGCGAAACCACCGCATTTCAGCCCGCCCATCAAGCATGCCGCATTTAGCCGAAATATGGACAACTGCTTGATAATTCTGCGACATCCGGCACCGGCAGCCCAAGCATCACACTTTGGTGGAGGGAGCATGGGCCCTGTTATGACGAAGGCAGGAAAGCCCTTTGCACCGGTTCATCGTTGGCTTGCAAAGTCCGTCCAACTCTGCCTGACCCACACGGTCACATCTTGTGCTCCGGGCATTCCGCTCCGCCGAACATCCGGTCAGCCCAACATTGACAGCTACTCTGAATTTTGCTGTAATACTTTCCACGAATGGTTCGCCGTCTCAGTACTGGTGAAAGCAATGGAAGTTATGCTCGGCTTGGTGTCCGGCCTTGCTGCCGCAGGGTTGTTTGTCGCGACCTGGCTTGCCGGAGATCTCCATCTCAGCGACCAGTCCCTGGCAATCGGTTCAGTCGCTATTTTATTGGGTCTGGCGCCCGTCCTGCTCCGGCTGGTCCGCGGTGGCGTCACTGCGCTGGGGTTTGGCGGCTTTCGCGATCGGGTGTCCAGCACCACCTTCGAAAAATCCGCCGACGGGCAGTTCGTCTTCGACGAAGCCGGCATACTGGTCTGTAACGACGCCGCCCTGGCCATGCTCGGCGCATCCCGCCGGGATCAGGTCGAAGGCATCCACCCCGCCAGGTTTTCCCCGGAATTCCAGGCCGATGGCCAGCGTTCGGCCGAACTTGCCGGACAGATGGTCGCTGCCGCGATCAAGGACGGCTATCACCGTTTCGAATGGACCCACTGTCGGCTGGATGGCACGATCTTCGAGGTGCTGGTGACCCTGGTTGGGATTCGGATCAACGGTCGGCCGCTGCTGTGCTGCTATTGGCAGGATATCACCGACCGGGTCAACGCCCGGCGGCTGGAAGCGGCCGAACGGCAAAACGCCGAAGCCCGGCGGGCACGGGAACTGGCCGTGGGTCAGGAGATCGCCACCCTGATCGGCGGCATCTCCAAGGGCGACCTCTCGCGCCGGCTCGACCTGTCCGATAAGGAGGGCTTTTACCGGAGCATGAGCGAAGGAATCAATGCCCTGGCCGATACCATCGACGCGGTGGTCGCCGACCTTGCCGGGGTGCTGGCGGCGTTGGCCCGGGGCGATCTCACCCAACGGATCACCAAGAGCTATCATGGCGCCTTCGAAACCGTGAAAAATGACGTGAACGCCACTTCGGCGCGACTCGAAGAAATCGTCAGCCGGATCGGCGAGGCCACGGACGCCATCGGCCAGGCCTCGGCCGAGGTCTCGGCGGGCAGCACCGATCTGGCCCAGCGCACCGAACAGCAGGCGTCTTCCCTGGAAGAAACCGCCGCCTCGATAGAGGAGCTGAGCGCCACCGTCCGCACCAGCGCCAACACCAGCCAACGCGCCAACACCATGGTCGGAGAGGCCCGGCAGGCGGCCGAGCAGGGCCGGGTCATTGCCGACTCGGCCATCGAGGCCATGAAACGCATCTCCGAGGCTTCGCGCAAGATCACCGAGATCATCGGCGTCAGCGACGAAATCGCCTTTCAAACCAATCTGCTGGCGCTCAACGCGGCGGTCGAGGCGGCCCGCGCCGGCGATGCCGGCAAGGGCTTCGCGGTGGTCGCCCAGGAGGTGCGGGTGCTGGCCCAACGCTCGGCACAGGCCTCCAAGGAAATCAAGACCCTGATCCTCAACAGCGACCATCAGGTGCAAAGCGGCGTCGAACTGGTCAAGAAGGCCGGGGACTCTCTGACCGGTATCGCCGACGGCGTGCGGCAGGTGGCGACGCTGATCGGCAACATCGCCGCCGCCGGCACCGAACAGGCCACGGCACTCAACGAAATCAATACCGCGGTGGCCGCCATGGACGAAATGACCCAGAAGAACGCCGCACTGGTCGAAGAAACCTCGGCCGCGGCCCAGGCGATGGCCGATCAGGCCGATGACCTGCGTGCGATGATGGCGTTTTTTTCCTCGACGTCGGCCACACCCAGCCCGGCCCAGGGCGCGCGGAGACGATAGCCAGCCCCCGCCCTGGTCCCGGTCCCGACCACGGTCGGGACCGGCGCATCAGCGGTACAGGCGGACCGGATCCAGGTCGCTGCGGTTGTACCAAGTCGAAATTCCGGGTCAACGGTTTGCCGTCGACAAGACGCTCACTTCATATCGTCGTGCTGGCCGGCGTCGGCAGCCGGAAGCAGATGTTCGATGCCGGCCCGCAAAGTACCGAAGCACCGACAAAGAATACAAAGTAATATTTTGGCTTTGCCTTCGCCATGACCTTCGGTTTTGCCCTCGCCAGCCCCCTCAAGGAAGACTCTTCTGCCGGCGTTCCGGGGTCATGACTTATTGTTTATCGATATTTTGCCTGAATATGGGCGAAAATACTTACAGGTTGCTTTCGCGCCAAGCGTTACCACCCCGAAACCCCGAAAGCGCCACGGCCGTTTTCAATAGCCCGACAAACCGGCCCGACTTTGTTTATGATAGTGTCCACCGCCGCCGGAAAAGGCCGGGGCGTAACCCGCATCGAGGTCCCCAGAGGAAAGAGCCGAAGGGAATGTACTCCGAACAGGACATTATTCGCGCCTATTCGTACCATGAGCTGGACCACGGGCGCCGGTACGTCACCCAGGGACGGGTGTTGACGGCGGTCCTGTCGCCGGACGGCAGTCATGCCTCGGGGCAGGTGCAGGGCTCGGAACGCCGCCCTTATGACGTGACCGTCCGCATCACGTACACCCAACGGGGAGACCGTACCACCGTCAACTTCGGCGGTCGCTGTTCCTGCCCGCTCGGCGGCTATTGCAAGCATGCGGTGGCATTGCTGTACTTCCTGATACGGCCGGTACCGGGGGCATCACCCGCGGCGCCGGAGGCCGTACCGGCGGGCGAACCGCAGACCGATCGCCAGTTCCACGACTGGCTCGAGCGGTTGGATCGCGCGACCGGGACGGTGTCGACAGCCAACGACTACCCCGACGCCGTCCGCCGCCGGTTACTCTACGTCCTCGCCGTCGATGACCGCCGTTCCTTCCGGCCCACGGCGCTGGTCCTGCCCCAATCGATCCTTCTGACCAGGGCCGGGCGCGCCAATGATCAGGTGTCGGCGGTGCGGGCTTCGACCCTGGTCAACGGCGTCCATCCCAAGTATTACCGGCCGATCGACAAGACCCTGCTCAGTCTGCTGTGGGCGGCTGCGGTCACCGGCACCACCGACCGTGTTACCCATGACGATGGGCGCTATCCGCTCACCGGTGACCTCAGCGCCACGATTATGGGCATGATCCTGGACAGCGGGCGCGGGCGATGGGAACGGGCCGAGGGACCGGTTTTGGTGGCGGGCGGCCCGCGTCCGGGACTGGCGCGCTGGGAAGCGGCGGCCGATGGCGTTCAGCGATTCCGGCTCGATGCCGGCCAGAGCGGCGTGCGGTTGCTGCCGTTGCCGCAGCCCTGGTACCTGGACCCGGCAACCGGAGAGACCGGGCCGCTGGAGGTGGACCTGCCGCCGCACCTGCTGTCGGTGCTGCTGAGCGCGCCACCGGTACCGCCGGCCGCCGCCGGCCGTCTGCGCCGCGAACTGGAGCGAAAGCTGCCGGCACAACCCACCCTCCTGCCCCAGGCCTTCGGCGAGCCCGTCATCCGCGAGGTGGCCCCGGTCCCCTGCCTGCGGTTGTTCAGACGCTCGGACTTTGACCCGTACCGGCGCGAAGACCTGAGTCACCACAGCGATCTGGTGGCGACGCTGTTCGCCGTCCTGTCCTTCGACTACGCAGGCATTGTCGTCCGCGCCCATGATCCCCGCACCGAGTTGGCGGCCACCGCAACCCGGGCGCTGGTGGTGATTCCCCGGCAATCCGCGGCGGAACGGACGGCCCGTCGCCACCTGGAAACCTTGGGGTTTTGCCCCAAGGAGGGGACGGGCGACACCTTCTTTCTGCTCTCCGACCTGGATGACCCCCATTGGGCCGGCGGCGACTGGAATATCCTGCTGGCGTTCCTCCATCACCGCGTCCCCGAGCTGCGGGCGGCGGGCTGGCGGGTCGAGCTTGACGACGAGATCGCCTGGGACATCGCCGAACCGGAAGAGGATGGCTGGCTGGCCGAGGTGACCGACGGCGGCAGCGGCATCGACTGGTTCGGACTGTCGCTGGGGATCACCGTGGACGGTGAACGGGTCGACCTGCTGCCGGTGCTGCTGCCCTTGCTGCGCGCCCTGCCCGAGGATGGCGACCTCGGACCACTGGAAGAGCTGGCCGAGGCCGGGGGCCTGCTGTTTGCCCGGATCAACGAAAGGCGGGTGGTGCCGTTGGCCGCAGCACGCATCAGGCCCTTGCTGGTGGCCCTCTACGAGTTGTACCGGGTGGACGGCATTGCCGAAGACGGCAGTATCCGACTGACCGCGGCCCGCGCCGCCGAACTGGCCGAAATCGCCGCCGCCGCCGCCGCCGCCGGCCTGCGCTGGTTCGGCGGCGAACGCCTGCTCGAAGCCGGACGACGGATGCGCGACTTTTCCGGCATCGCCCCGGTCCCGGTGCCCGACGGCCTCAGGGGCACGCTCCGGCCCTATCAGCAGGAGGGCGTCAACTGGCTGCAATTTCTGCGTGACTTCGACTTCGCGGGCATCCTTGCCGACGACATGGGGCTGGGCAAGACCATCCAGACTTTGACCCATCTGCTGGTCGAACAGCAGGCCGGGCGGCTGGACCGGCCGGCGCTGGTCATCGCTCCCACCAGCCTGATGACCAACTGGCGGATGGAGACGGCGCGGTTTGCCCCCTCTCTGCGGTTGCTGACCCTGCATGGCGCCGGCCGCAAGGCCGAATTCGAGCACATCGCCGATCACGATCTGGTCCTGACCACCTACCCCTTGCTGTCCCGTGACAAGGATATCCTGCTCGCCCGCGAATGGTCGCTGCTGATTCTCGACGAAGCCCAAACCATCAAGAACCCCAAGGCCCAGGCCACCCTGATTGTCCAGCAGTTACGGGTGCGGCATCGCCTGTGTCTGACCGGTACGCCGATGGAAAACAACCTTGGAGAATTGTGGTCGCTGTTCCACTTTCTGATGCCGGGATTGCTTGGGAGCCAGAAGCAGTTTCAGAGTCTGTTTCGTCTGCCCATCGAAAAGCAGGGCAATGCCCGGCGCCAGCAGGACCTGGCACGCCGCATCCGGCCGTTCCTGCTGCGTCGGACCAAGCAGCAGGTGGCGGCCGAGCTTCCGGAAAAGACCGAGATCATCGAGCATATCGAACTGGACAGCGCCCAGCGCGACCTCTACGAAAGCATCCGCCTCGCCATGGACGCCAAGGTGCGGGCGGAAATCAAGACCAAGGGGCTGGCCCGCAGTCATATCATCATTCTCGAGGCCCTGCTGAAGCTGCGTCAGGTGTGCTGTGATCCGCGATTGCTCAAGCTGGCGGCGGCGAACCCGGTCCGGCAGTCGGCCAAGCTCGAACGCCTGATGGAAATGTTGCCCGAACTGATCGCCGATGGCCGGCGCATCCTGCTGTTTTCCCAGTTCACCACCATGCTCGGCCTGATCGAAACCGAACTGGCCCGGATCAAAATGCCCTACGCCAAGCTGACCGGCCAGACCCGCGACCGCGCCGGCCCGATCGAGACCTTTCAGACCGGCACCGTGCCGGTGTTCCTGATCAGCCTCAAGGCCGGCGGCACCGGCCTCAACCTGACCGCCGCCGACACCGTGATCCACTACGACCCATGGTGGAACCCGGCGGTCGAGCGGCAGGCCACCGACCGCGCCCACCGCATCGGCCAGGACAAGGCAGTGTTCGTCTACAAGCTGGTCACGGCCGGCACCGTCGAAACCGCCATTCTGGACCTTCAGGCGCGCAAGCAGGCGCTGGCCGATGGCCTCTACGACCCCGAAACCAACCAAGGGGTCAAATTGACCGAAGACGATCTGGCGGCGCTGTTTGCGCCCCTGACCTGAACCGGCCGTTATTGGCCCAGGACCCGGTTTCCGGTACATCAGTCGCTCCGTAAGGTCGCCCCCGGGGTGAGGAGATGGCACAACCGCCGCGTTTCGTCGTTCAGTGCGCCAAGGGCAAAGGGTGGAAGACCCTGGTGGTGGACGAGTCACCGCCGGCGGCCGAACGGGCCTTTCGCGAAGTGGTCAAGGTCAATCCCAAGGGCTATTTCCGACTGATCCGGCTTGACTACAATCCCAAGGCCGAGGTCGAGGGAATGGAATTCAACTGGAAGCTGCTGCTGCTCCACGACCCGAAGAAAGGCGCGGTTTCGTCCGACGCCCGAGGCCGTCGCGGTCAACGCCCCAACGAACGGGTGCCAATCCCGATCCGTCTCTATGGCACCGCCCTGTTGCTCGGAACGCTCATGGCGCTGGCGGCAATCCTCTGGGTTCGTTGACCCACCGGCCGGTCCCGGCAAGCGTCGGCGATGGTACTTTTCCGGCACGCCATCGAGAGAATTGCCAACCGACATAGAATACTCGGAAGCCGCGCTCCATTCCGCCGGTAACAACCGATGATTTTCATTTCTCGACCAACTTTTCCAGAAGCATTCGGTAATGGTTACTATTTTCCTAACAATTTGCGCGCACAGACAATCAAGATTTGAGATGCTGATTTCCGCCGAATGCCGGTCACCGCACTCCACGCTTTTTGATCTGGACATGTGGTTCCAAAGCACTGCTTTTTATGGTACCGGTGTATGGGTCAATTGACGATTTTGGCGGATCGGGACTCGGTGACTCTGTGAGAACCACAACACTCATCCATTTCGGGTGGAGACGATTCCGGGCTACCGGTCGCGACACGATGGACAGGCCGGCGGGTGCCGGAAGCTTTGAAACGCCCCCGCCGCGACTGTCGCCGCTGCAAACCTCCACCCTGCGCGCCCGGCTGACCATCCTGGCCGTAGCCTGCGTGGCACCGGTCTGGCTGGCCGCGGGAATCCTGGTTCACCAATCCTATCAGGACAAGAAGGCGCTGGTTGAGCAGCACATGCTCGACACCGCCCGGGCACTGACCCTCACCGTCGACCAGTACCTCAGCAACATTCAGGCACTGCTTCGCCTGCTGGCAGGCTCACCCTATCTCACCGCCGGCGACCTTGCCGCCTTCCATAGCCAGGCCCAGGAGGTGGCGGCCGGTTATCCCGGGGCCGATATCATCCTCTCCGACGCCGACGGCCAGCAGCGGGTCAACACCTATCGGCCGTTCGGTGAGCCCCTGCCCCGGCGCAGCATCCCGGAACATGTGCACCACCTGTTCGCCACCGGCCAGCCGATCATCACCGATCTGTTCCGCGGCGCCCTCACGAGGCGGCCCATGATCGGCCTGGATGTGCCGGTGATGCGCGACAATCATGTGGTCTACGACCTGTCCATGACCTTTCCGGCGGAACGGCTGGGCGATATCCTGCTTCGCGAACGGCTGCCACCAAGCTGGCTTGGCGTCATCGTCGACCACAACGGGCTGGTCACCGCCCGCACCCTCAACCCCGACCGGTTCGTCGGGCAGCCGGCACGTCCGGCCCTTCTCCAGCGGATCGCGACGGACGCCGAGGGCACCCTGGAGATGCCGACCTTCGAGGATGTCCCCGGAACCTGGGCGTTCAGCCGATCGCCGGAATCGGGGTGGACCGTCACCCTTTCCGTGCCCACCGGCCTGCTGCTGGCCGATGCCCGCCGCTGGTTGTTGTGGACGATCCTCGGCGCGGCCATGTTGTCGGCCATCGGCATTGGCCTTGCCCTGTTGATGGGGCGCGGTATCGCCCGATCGATCCAGGCACTGACCGACCCCGCGGCCGCCCTCGGCCGCGGCGAACCGGTCTCGATCGGAACCCTCGACCTGCGCGAGACCGACGCGGTCGGCCAGGTCCTGAGCCGGGCCTCGAGGCTGCTCCAGGAACGGTCCCGGGAACGGGACCAGGCCGAGCGGGTTCTGGCCGAACGCACCCGCAAGGCCGAACACCGTTACGAAAACCTGCGCGCGCTGAGCGACATCACCGCCCTGTCGCCGGGCGCGGCCGAGGGCCGGCTTTTCCAGGCGCTGGCCTTGGGTGCGCGCCATCTTGGCCTTGAGACCGGCGTCATTGGCCGGGTCGAAGGTCGGCGGTTTACCATCGAATGCCGCACCGGCCCGGCCGTCCGGCCCGCCGCGGGCGATCCCGACCCCACGGCCGACACCGATCCCGAGCTGGACCGGAGCTGTTGCGCGCTCACGCTCAAGGCCAACGACGTACTGGCCTTTCCCGACCTGTCGCGCGCCCCCCATGCCGGCCATCGGCGCTTCCCGTACCCCGGCGCCGAATGGGCGCAGTGCTATATCGGCGCCCCGATCCGGGTGTGCGGCCTGCCCTACGGGACCGTCCATTTCGCCTCGCCGGCGCCCGCGCCCAACGGCTTCGACGAGGGGGACCTGGAGTTCATGCGCCTGTTCGCCCGCTGGATCGGCGCGGTGCTGGAGCGCGACCTTTCCGAGCGCGAGATTCGCACCGCCCAGATCGACGCCGAGACCGCGAGTCGGGCCAAAACCGAATTCCTGGCCATGATGAGTCACGAGATCCGCACCCCGCTGACCGTGATCCTGGGCTTTTCCGAAGTCATCCGCGACCAGATTTTCGGGCCGATCGGCAGTCCCACCTACGCTGAATACGCCGCCGACATCCACACCAGCGGCCACCACCTGTTGGATGTGGTCAATGACATTCTCGACATCACCAAGATCGAAGCCGGCAAGATGGAGATCGCGCCGGAACTGATCAAACCGGCAGCCCTGCTCGCCACCACCCTCCGGCTGGTCCGGGAGCGGGCATTGCGTCGGGAACTGGCCATCGACTGTACCGCCCCCGAAAACCTGCCGCTGTTGTGGGCCGACCCGCGGGCCGCCAAGCAGATTCTGTTCAACCTGCTGTTCAACGCCATCAAGTTCACCCCCGAGCACGGCCGCATCTCGGTAACCGCAAGCGCCACCGACGCCGGCGGGCTGGCCCTCACGGTGGCCGACACCGGCATCGGCATTGCGCCGGACCAGTTGCAGCGGGTCCTGCGCCCGTTTGAGCGAATCGACAACCGCTATGCCCGGAAGACCGGCGGCACCGGCCTTGGCCTGCCGCTGGTCAAGGCCCTGACCGAGTTGCACGGCGGCGACCTGACCATCGACAGCGCCCCCGGCCTTGGCACCACCATCACCATCCGGTTTCCGCCGCCGCCCGCGACCGGGTGACGCCTTTCGGCGGCGGGGCGGCTCAGCCCGGCAGCCCGTGGGCCGCGGCCAGCGGCTTCAGCAGGTCGTGGAGGCGGGCCAGCGCCTGCTTTTCCAACTGGCGAACCCGATCCTTGGACAACCCCAGTTCGCGACCGATGGCCTCGAAGGTCTTGGCCACCTCGGCCAGATGGCGTTCCCGGACAATCGCCGCTTCCCGCGGCGGCAGCATGGCCAGGGCCTTGTCGATCAGGGTCGCCCACAACCGGGTCATGCCGGTGGCGGCAACGATGTCCTCGGGAGTCGGCTGGTCGGAGGCCAGACGATCGGCGAAACTTTCCGCCCCCCCGCCGCCGCCGGCATCGCCGCCCCGATGGGGCACCGGCGCGTCCAGCGGCTGGTCGGGACCGGCAACCCGACGGGCCAGCCCGGCAACCTCGGCCGGCGGCAGCCGGAACCGCCGGGCCAGCCGCCCCAGCACATCGTCTTCCAAAGCCTCGACGCCACCGCGGGACTCGGCGCCATGCCGCTTCAGGCTGAAGAACAGCGCCTTATGGGCGGCGGTCTTGCCGACTCGGACCAGCGACCACGAACGCACCACATAATCCTGAATCGCTGCACGAATCCACCACAGGGCATAGGTCGCCAGCCGGGCATTGCGATCGGGATCGAACTTGCGTACCGCCTGGATCAGCCCGACCGTGCCCTCCTGGATCAGGTCATTGACCGGCAATCCCAACCGGCCGTAGCGGCGGGCAACCGTGATCACCACCGTCAGATGGCTGACGATCAACGTTTCGGCCGCGGCGGCATCGCCGCCGGCCGCCCGCCGGGCCAGTTCCCGCTCTTCCTCCGGGGTGAGAAAGACCTGCCGGCGGGCATGCCGCACCAGCAGGGAACCGGCCGGATCCGTGGCCTTTGCCGTCTTGAACATGAGCCTCCCACTTCCGCGCCACCAACATGGCATGCTTCAGACGCCAGTCAACCACTTGCCGCCGCCCCCGTTCCGTCGCGGCAAACCGGCCTTTTTCGTCGCCGCCGACGCTCCCGGTTCTTGGCCGCCACCGCCCCCGCCCCCAAATCAAGGGCACCAACCGGGCCGGCCGGCGCCAGGATTGCAGCCGGAACGGCGGCCGGGACCGAATCCAGGACAAGGGAAGGGGCAGGCCATGGCGGGCGACTTCGAAGAACGGGCGATTGCGGCCGCGATGAAATTCGCGGAAACCAAGGGCTGGCGGCGGACCACCCTCGGTGCCATCGCGGCCGAGGCCGGCCTGTCGCTGGCCGAACTCTACCGCCTGTTCCCATCCCGCGACGCGATTCTGAGCCGCCTGATGGCCCGGGTCGATGCCGCGGTGCTGGCCGGGACCCCGGTCTGGAGTGATCGCGATTCGCCCCGGGACCGGCTGTTCGACCTCCTGATGCGGCGATTTGACGCACTTCGGGATTATCGCCCGGGACTGCGGGCGATTCTTCACGACCTGCCGTGGCACCCGTCAACCGTGGTCGAGCTTGGAAAAAGTCTTAACCTTTCTATGTCATGGATGATGGCGGCGACCGGGCAGGACTCCCCCGGCTGCCGGAATGCCTTGCAACAACTCGGACTGGCCGGCCTTTACCTTTCGTCTCTAAGAGTTTGGTTGAATGACGGGACCCCGGATCTGGCGCGGACCATGGCCGCCCTCGATACCGGTCTGCGTCGTGCCGAGGCTTTGATCTCACTCGGCAACGGTTGGTGTGCGTGTCGGCTGCCGTCATCGACGGCGCCATCACTTGATCCGACGCATGGCCCACAATCTGTAGGGTCTGCGCCAGGGCCTACTATCGGTTGACGGACGGGCGTATGCCCGGAGCCGTTTGGTGGCGAGTGCCCATGTTTGCGGCGCACAAAAATAATCGTTGACGCCAATTTGGCCGATCTGCATATTGTTAATCCAGATATGTCGCGTTGCTCCGATAATCTGGCGTGCCTGACAACATGCACCAGCGCCAGAGCGGCGCCATCGTAGTCTTGATGGCTGCCAGTAAAGTCCTGGCGTCGTGACATACATCATGCGGCTCTATATTTGAGGGAATCCACCATGGCTAAACCGACCGCCTACCCGTTCTTCGAAATGGACATCTCCAAGGTGTTGGCCGAGTTCAAGCTGCCGGGCGTTGATGTCGATGCGATCCTGGCTTCCCAGCGCAAGAACATCGAAGCCGTTACTGCCGCCAACCAGCTCGCCATTGAAGGCTTCCAGGCGGTGGTTCGCCGTCAGGCCTCCATTCTGCGTCAGACCCTGGAAGAGACCGGCACCATTCTGACCGAGGCGCTGAGCGCCGGGTCGCCGGAAGACAAGGCCGCCAAGCAGGCCGAACTGGTGAAGGCCGCCTTCGAGAAGGCCCTCTCCAACATGAAGGAATTGGCCGAGCTGGTTGCCAAGTCCAATACCGAAGCCGCCAACGTGATCAGCAACCGGGTCAGCGAGAGCCTCGAAGAGCTGAAGTCGGCTCTGGCGAAGGCCGCGGTGAAGAAGTAAGCGTATCCGCATTCAGGCACGAACGAAAGAGGAAGGCCATCCGGGATTCGGGTGGCCTTTTTCTTTGAGGAGTCAGCCCGGCGGTCCGGGAAGCGCCGGCCCGAGTCGGGCCAGCAGGCCGGGATTGTCCCAATCGGGTTGACGGTCCTCCGCGGTCACATGATGCCGGATGGTCCCCTGGCGGCGGTGCGCCGTCACCTGGACCCAGCGCGGCACCAGCTCATTGTTGAGATCGTCAAGCACCGCCACCACCAGCGACTCCAGAGCCGGCCACGGCCCGGCGTCAAGAACCGCGAGCAAGGCGGCAACCGCCGTCGGCGCCAGCACCAGCCGATCCGGCACGTAATCGACCACCAGCCGGGTGCCGCAGGTCAGGGTGCCGGCCCAACGCACCAGATAGTCGTGCCGTGGCGCTGGATTGGCCACGGTTCCAAGGCCGGCGCGCCGTGCCGCCGCTGCGCTCTGTCCGGTCCCGGTTACGCCCTGCCCGCTGCCCATCGCGTCCCTCCGCTTCCCGCCGCTCCTCGAAACCTGCCGGTAAGGTGAGGTCCGGGCAGGATGCCTTGAATTGTCGAAAATGCTTCCTAAATTGTAGTCATGTACGGGGCTTAGCGACAGGTCGTCCGGCAACGAGATCAGGGGATCGGGTGCGGACGGCGAGGGCCGTCCCATGGCCACCTTTGGAATCAGCGGCATATCCGGTCTTGGCAGCTCGTATCAGTCGCTGTCGTCCACTCTGATCGGCAGCACGGCGGTTCGGCAGGCCAGCGGCTACACCCAGGGGTCAACTGCATCCGGGCAGGTTGCCACCGGCACCGGGATACAGTCCGGCCAAGCGCAAACCACCCAGACTCAGGCCACCCAGACGCTGGCGACGGCGGCCGGTACCGGCAGCACCGGTACCGTGCTTTCGGCCCAGCAAAAGGCCCAGATCGCCCAGTTCAAGCTGCTTGACCAGACGGCCCGCGCCGATGTCGACGCTCAGGAGCGTGCGGCCGGCGCCTATGGTGGCACAGTCGACTACCAATATGAACGGGGGCCGGACGGAACCCTGTACGCGGTTGCCGGCGACGTCTCGCTGAACGTCCAGCCGGTTCCGAACAATCCCGCGGCCACCCTGGCCGCGATGCAGACCATCACCAACGCCGCCCTGTCCGTCGTGCCACCCACCGCCCAGGATCTTCTTGCCGTTCGCGAAGCGGCGCAATACACCGCCACGGCGGAAGCCGCCCTGCACGCGACTCAGGCCGGGACTGCGACCAACACCAACGCAGGCACAACCACCGGAGCAACCGCGCAAACCGCGCAAAGCAGGATCGCCCGGCAACAGGCCGTGACCGCCACCACCACCACGCTGCTCGCGGCTCAGCAACAGGCGGTTGGCGCCCTCTATGGCGTGACCGGTCGCGGTTTTTCCGCCTATGCCGCCACCACCCTCGGAACCCCGGCCAATCAGGCCGGCAGCCCACTGGCCCAGGCCATCTGACCGCGGCGATACCCGGAACTGAGCGAAGGGGGAGAAGCGGCTTCCGGCCGCTTCTCCTTTTTCCGCCATTGTTTTTGGGCGTCGCCGAACCCGTTTCAATGAATCAGATCGGCGCCGGCGGTAATCACCCGTTGCGCCACCATCACCACCTGATCGGAAACCTGCTGCACGTCCGCGTAATAGCGGTCATAGCCGATGCCGGCCAGGACGCCGCCGATGGTCCCGCCAAAAATCGTCATGGCGGTTACGATGCCACTGTGTTCGGCCATATCGCTGGCCACCACCGTCTGCGCAACCCCGACCGAGGTATCAACCACGGTGTCTACGAACAGTTGTTCGCCAATCACATACAGCAGCGTGCCGCCGGCCAGCGCACCCGCCAGCACTGCGATCATTTTCGGAAGCGTCAGATGGTAATCGTCGGCCCAACGCGAGGCTTCTCCGGCCGACGACTCCTGGGCCAGGACCGGAACCGCCGTCGACAGCACCAGGCTCAGGCTCAGAACCACCGCCGACAGTCTTGGAACCCTCATGGCGTCGCTCCCCCCTTGGAATGACTGTCGGGGGGCGGCCTGCCCGTCACCCTCCGACAGCATTATACAATATGGGGGTGCCCCGCCGAAAGTCAGGGCCGGGCCCGCGCGCCCTGCACCCGGCGCAGGAACCGCTTCCGGTCCATCAGGCCGGCGGCGATGTTGCGGACGACGGTCAGGGCGATCCACGGATCGATTCCGTCGACCATCAGCAGGTCTTCCACCACCAGCCGATAACAGACCACCGGGGTATCGGCGACCACTTCGGCGGTTCGCAGCCCGCCGCGGAACAAGGCCGATTCGCCGAACAGCGCCCCGGCACGATAGCCGGTCTGACGGATCGGATGGTGGTGGCCCCGGCTCTGGCGGGTGGCGGCGCCCCTGACCAGCAGGAATACCGCCTCTGCCGGTTCACCCTCCCGAAAGATCGCCTCGCCCGGCGCGTATTCCAGGCGCCGGGCCAGAATCTGGATCACCGACAGCCGGGCCGGATTGAGGCCGGCCAGCGCCGGATGGCCGGCCAACGGCATCTCTGGCTCGTCCCGGGACACCACGCCCCGGTCGGCCAGCAGCCGGTCCTCGGCATGGGCGAGCGCGGCGTCAAGCTCGGCAAAGACCCGGCCCTCCTGTTCGGGACCATCGAACCCCACCTCGAGCAGGAAGCGGCGGAATTCCGAAGCTTTCGCCAGCCCGGCCAGCAACAGGCGGCAACCGTGCCCGGCCAGGGCACCGTCAACCCGCTCCAGGATCAGAACACTGGTACTGTCGATGTCGATGACCCGGCGAAAGTCCAGGATGACACAGGTTACGCCGCCCGCCACGTCCTTGATGCTGCGGCTCAGAAAATCGGTGGAGCCGAAAAACAACGGCCCCTGCAATTCGATGATCGCGGTGGCATGGCCGTGCTGTTCCAGGGTGGCCACGTCGATATTGCTGCGGACCGTGTTCGATTGCAGGACGTCGCCATGGTAAATGCGGCGCACCGAAGAACTGCTGGAGCGCCGCAGAAACACCAGGACTGTCACCAGCATGCCGATGCCGATGGCCGCCGGAACGTTGACGAAGGCGACAAGGCCGCTGACCAGGGCCAGCACCGCCAGATCCGTGCCAAGGCGACTGAGATCACGGCCGGACAGATCGCGGCCAGGGAGCCGGCGGATCGCGGTGGCAAGCAGGTGCCGGGTCCAGTCGTCGAGACCCTGGGCCGTAACCACGATGACCACGGCCGCCAGCACCGACAGCGGAATCGCACCGACCGGATCGCGCAATCCCCAGGCCAGGGTGATCAGCCCCAAACCCAGCACCAGATTGACCCGCCGGCCACGGCCCCCTTGCTGGTAGGCGGCACGGGTCAGCAGCGGCGAGCCACCGCTGGCGGTCCCGCCCGCGAGCGCCGACATGAGATTGCAGGCACCCTGATTCGCCAGTTCGCGGTTGCTGTTGGCCGAGGACCCGAACAGCGAGTCGCCGGCGGTGGCGCTGAGCAGCGACTGGATCGAGGTGATGAAGGCCAGCGTCACGCCGGTCGACACGATGGCATAGAGCGCCGAAGCCGGGAAATCCGCCCGCAGCACCGCCTCAAGGCCGACCCCCGGCAGGCCCGGCAACAGGCCCCCGGGCAGCGCCCCGATCAGCGGCCCCCGGGTCAGGCCGGGGAACCAATGCCCGACCAGAACATCGGTCACCGTACCCACCACCAGCCCGACCAAAGCCCCCGGGACCACCCGGGTCAGCCGCGGCGTCACCAGGGTTACGGCACCGGCCAGCACGGCAAGCCCAAGAGAATAGCCGTTGATCGCCCCCTGCCCGTTCCAGAGCGCATGGCGAAGCGCCGACCAGCCGTCAAGGCCGAACAGAAAAGGAGTCTGGATCGCCACGATCTGAATCACGAACCCGGCCACGAACCCGGCCACCACGGTTTGCGGCACGTATTTGACCAGATCGCCCAACCGGAACGCCCCCAGCGCCATTTGGGTCAGCCCGGCAACCGCCAGCGCCGCCGCGGCCGTAACCATCAGCACCGCGGCCGCGGTCGCCCCATCGGCCGGCAGGAAGCCGCGAAACTCGGGCCGGGTCGCCAGTTCCGCCACCATCGCGGCCAGCAGCGCCGCCTGGGTTGCCCGCGGCGCGTTAACATGCAGCCGCCCGCCCAGAACCGCCGGCACCAGGGCACCGACAATCGCCGTGAGAAACGCCGCAACCACGCCCGCCGCCACGAACCCGCCGCCCAACGGCTGATAGACCACCGCGCCGCAACTCAAAATCATCGGCAGCGACACCAGCATTGCGGTCAGGCCCCCCATGATGTCGCCGCGCAGGCCGGCACCGGATTCGGGCACCGGGGAACGGGACGGCGTGTGCGACATCGGCGGATCGGCCGCCGGGGGCGGTGCGGGCATCAGGGACATGAACGTCTCCGGCACAAGAGCAGGCAATGGTTACGGTTCAGACCGTCCGCGGTCCGTTCAAAGCACGGGAAGGCGCGAGGAGTTACGATCGATCAGATCGAATTTTTAACAATGCGTTCCCTTTGACCCAGCACATAGTCCACCAGCTTCTGTCCAAAATCCGATGCCACTTTGATGTCCGCGGCATTGATTACAATATTGTTGAGGTACTGCAAGCGCAGGACATCGCCGCGGTCATGTTCGATCATCACCCCGCAAAAGAAAAATCCGAAGCTTTCCATGCCCTGGCACAGCAACGCGGTCAACGGTTCGCGCAATGGTAAATCCAGATAGATACAATCAACGTCGCTTCTCTGGCGCAGGTCGCGAAGATGGTTGTGGACGATCAGCAGGGCGTCACTGCCATAGGAATGAATCTGTAGGAAGACCAAACCGGTTTCGGATTTATGGACCAGATTGAACTGGGTTCGGAAGCCGCGGGCGGATTCGAAAACCTCGTTTCCAGCGACCACGGCGCGACGTGGCAGCTCCAGGCGGCCATAGATTTCCTCAATGACCCCGGCGTGATGCCCGGGCAGATGAACGTCCGATGGCGGAATCGGGCAGGCCCGCATGAAGAACAGGATATTCGATTGCCGCGCCTGGGTTTCCGACTCACTGATGTTCCTGAACAGCATGCGATCGGGCAGATAGGCCAGCATCACCCCGGTTTCCCGGGCACCAAGAGCCAGATTGCTCTTTTGGGAATAGGGGTGAACCGTCACGGCGTCACTGTAAAGACCGTACAGTCCGCGGGCGCTGGCCCGTTCATGGGCCATGGCCTTCATCTTTTCAAACAAGTGACGGCCGCGAAAGCATGGGTCCACCACCGCCATTGCGGTTTCGCAAACCCGGGCGTCCGGTCCATCGTAAAGAATAGCCAGATGGCCGGCGATCCGCCCGGAGTCGGTAACCGCAATGCAGGAATCAAGCTTCCCACCGTCCAGCATTGCCGCAATCATTGCCGGTTGATACAGGTAACCGCGGTAATAAGACAGGCCATATGTTCGATATATGCACTGCGAGACACTGACAACGTCATCGGACGTGATCATCCTAAGAGTAATATTTTCATCACTGGTAACCACATTTGACGATGGCGGGTGCGTATTTTCCAGAATTTGTTCAATCGTCCCGGCATCAAGCCGGCAACTGAATTCCAGGCGTTTGCCCTGTTTGCCAAGATTATGGAATCTGACCTCGTCGGCATAGGCGCGCAGCGCCAGCAACGGCGCCTGGCTGCGATCGAGCGGCGCATTTTCATCGAACAGGACCGGCAACCCCCGATCTTCGACCACCAGCTTCAGCACATCCGCGCCCCGCAACAGCGTCAGATGAAACCGGCCATCATCACCGGGGTCGAAGGAGTTCTCGATGACATAGCGGCAAACCTCCTCGGTCAACGCCCGCAGGCGATTCACGTCGTCGTCGCCGATGCCCAGCGTGCCGGCGGTGCCGCACAGGAAGTCGCAGATCAGCGGGACCATTCTTAAGTCGGCGCGGGCGGTCAAACCAACCAGACACAAATCCCTGCCGCGATTGATTCGCATGTTGTGACAACCTGATTTTCTTTCATTGCGAGAACTGCATTTTATCTTATCGATCAGCGCATGGTCAAATTCAAAAAAATGAAATGTTTGGGTGCGCCTACCCCGGCATGCGATTCGGGGCCATCGCGTGTAAAATACGATGAATCAGCCATGATCCGGCGGGCGCGGCGAATGCCCTCCGGGTTCCTTCGCCTCCGCTTCCCTTGAAATCCCGAAGGACTCCCGCGAAATGGGACCGTTGGCGCCAACACCGTGCCAATCGCCATCCGCCACACCTGCGCCAGACCGGGGGCGGACAACGGATCGAAATAATACGATCACAAATGTGCCAACATACGGTAGCATGAATGGCGCAGCATGCACCCCTAACTGACATTCGTTGGGCGTCTGCCGTCGTGAAAGCGCGGCTCCGAGAGGATGACCTTAGAGATCAAATATGTTCATTGCGTATAACATCTTTACCGATCCGGTTCAGCCGGCCCGGCAGTCCAAGGTACCCCGCCCGCCAGCGTTTTCGGGTGCTTTGAGCCTGGGTTGACGCCCGTCGGACCGGTTGGGTCCGCCCCGCTCACCCTCACGACAGGTAAGGGCGCAGGAGCCCGCGGGCAATGACCGGAAAGTCCTTGCCTCGGCATCTGATACCCGTTTCAACCGGTATTGATAAACCAATACAACCACCGGATCGACTTCCATGATCAAAACAACCCGTGTTTCCGCGCTGTTCGCCCTGTCCCTGTTTGGCACACTGTCGCTCATGACGACGTCCTGGGCGGGAACCACCATCAAGTTCGGGACCGTCTTTCTGCCGGTTCAATCCACCTGGCAGATCATCGACAAGCGGCTGGCCGCGGTGACGGCCGAGACCAAGGGCGAGGTGACCTTCGACGTAGGCTTCGACAGCAAATACGCCAAGGTGACCGAGACTGTGGAAAAGGTCGAATCCGGCGATCTGCAAATGGCCTATATCGTGTTCAGCAGCAAGCCATCCCGCTTCGCCAGCACCGGCGTCGTGGAGCTGCCGCTGATCCGGCGAACCTCGCTGGCCGGAACCAGGGCCCTGTGCGGGCTCCAGGCCACCGGGATGTTCGACAAGGACTTTGCCGGGCTGAAGGTGCTGGCCACCTGGGCGCTGCCGACCTACGCGATCCTGCTGGACGACAAGCGGCCGGTTGCGACTCCCAGCGATCTGCGCGGCCTCAAGATTCGTGCCCCGGGTCCCACCGGCGGACGGGCGCTGCAAAAACTGGGGGCGATCCCGGTCAACCTCGCCATCAGCGACATGGGCAAGGCGCTGGCCAGCGGCATGGTCCAGGGCATCGCCTATGGCCTGTACAATTCCGCGACCACCGCCGGCGTCGAGGGCAAGATGCTGGGCGATCAGGTCACCCAGATTCTCGACATCGGCTTCTCGGCACCGGCCGTCGGGATATTCATGTCCGAAAAGTATTTCAACACCCTGCCGGCCGATGTCCAGCAATCGCTGGTCAGGAACCTGAGCGCCGACTGCTCGCTGTCCACGGAAATCGCCGCCGATCGCGACAAACAGGAAAGCACCACCCGGGACGAATGGGCCAAAGACGGCCGGCACCGTTTCGTCACATTCGACCAGGCCGGCCTCGACGACATGCGTAAGGAGATGACCGACGTCTACGACGAATGGGCGGCCAGCGTCGCCAAGCAGGGCGTCGACGGCAAGGCGCTGATCGAAAAGGCCCGCGCCATCATCGGCCAGAATGAGTGAGGACGGCGGACGGCTGCCCCGACCACGCTTCCCTCCGGCCACCGCGCCAAGGCCCCCTTGCCGACCAACCCGCCGCTGCGGAGAATGACTCGAATGACGCGAATTGCTGGCAGTATCCGAACCAAACTGATTGCTGCGATTGGCGGCCTGCTCCTTGCGGCACTGGCCATTGGCGTCACCAGCGTCTATTTCCAAATGCAAGTGGCGGCCCGATTCGATCAGGTGCTGTCGACCCATTTGCCCTTGTCGAACGCCGCCCTGAAACTGGCCAACGAAAGCACCGGTCTTGCCGATGCCGCCCGGGAACTGGCCGCCGTCACCGAAGAGAGCCAGCGCAGCGCCGTTCGTAACGTCTTCGGCAGCCGGACCCGCGCGCTGCGGGAGATGCTGGATCGGATGGCGGCGTTGGGTCTCGACCCCGGGCTTCGGCAACGGCTTTCGGGCCAGCTTGACGCCATGCAGGACCTTGTCGATCACCTCGACGGCGAGGTGAAGGAACGGCTGTCTCTGACCGGGCGACGGCACGCGGTCATGGCCGGTCTCGCCCAGGCCCACGCGGCATTATTGAAGGCGGTCGAGCCGCTTGCCACCGAAAAAAATCTGTCCATCCAAAATCTCACCCTGGAGATGCCGACTGAAGCCTCCGATCTCACGACTCTTGCGATCAATCTGATCAGCAACGACGTGCCGGTGGTCCAGGCTTTTGCGGATCTGGTCGGGCAGACCAACATGGTGGTGGCGACGCTCGGCCGGGCCGATGTCGCCGGAACCGTGGAGGCGCTGGCCGCACTGGGCAAGGAATTCGCCGCCGCCAAAGAAAAAATGAAATTCGCCGCCGATTTCCTGGCCGGCATTCTGAATGATGACATGCCCAAGCGGATGGCCAAGGCCGTGCTCGACCTGGGCGAGGATCAGGCCGGCCTGCTGGCCTTGCGTCAGGCCGAACTGGAAGGGCGAACCCGGTCGGCCAAGACACTGGATGCCCTGTCCGTGGCCTTGAAGGGCCAGGAACAGGACGTCGATGATCTGGTCACCGCCACCGAACGTCGCGCCGGAGAGATGGGGCAGGACGTGGACCGGACCATCGCCACCGGCATGACCGCAACCGCTCTGATCATCGGCATCGCCCTGGTCGGCGGCCTGCTGATCTCGTGGCTGCTGGTCCACCGCGACATCCTGAAGCGGTTGGTGGCCCTGACCGGCCGGATGGGACGGCTGGCGGCGGGCGATCTTGCCATCGATGTCCCCGGTTTGCACCGGCACGACGAGATCGGCACCATGGCCCGCGCCCTGGAAGTGTTCAAAACCGCGGCCCTGGAACGGGATGAACTGCGCCGCCAGGAACAGGCCCAGGCCGAAGCCGAACAGCGACGGCTGAAACATATGTCACAACTGATCAATACCTTTGGCGAGTCCGTCCGTCACACCCTGGAGCGGGTCGAGACCATTCGCCACGAGGTCAGCGATGATGCCGGACTGATGCGCGACGTGGCGGAAGGAACCAGCGTCAAGATCGCCTCGGCCGCCGATGCCGCGATGCTGACGTCCTCCAATGTCGGAACCGTGGCCGCCGCCCTTGAAGAGTTGTCGGCGGCAACCCGGCAGATCGCGGAAGAAGCGGTCCGGGCCGCCGACCATACCAGGCGCGCCGTCGATAATGCCGAGAAGACCCGGACGGTCATGACCCGAATGATGAACGCGGCCAAGGAAACCGACGCCATCCTCAATACCATCAATGCCATTGCCGGACAGACCAACCTGCTGGCCTTGAACGCCACCATCGAGGCGGCACGGGCCGGAGAGGTCGGCCGCGGGTTCGTGGTGGTCGCGCAAGAGGTCAAGGCGCTGGCCAACCGCACCGCCGGCGCCACCCAAATGATCGAACGCCAGATCAACGACATCCGCGAATGCACCGGCGAGTGCGTCACCGTGATCAGCTCGGTCGTCGAGATGATCGCCGAAATCAACAGCATTTCCCAGACCATCGCCGCAGCGGTGGACGAACAGTCGGTCACCACGGTTTCCATCAGCCAGAACGTCCAGTCCGCCGCCAGCGCCACCAATCTGGTGTCGGCCGACATCCAGATGGTCGCCGGCCATGCCCAGGAAACCACGGTCTCGGCCTTGCGGGTGCTGGAAACCATCAACGGGCTGACGCGCGAAACCAGCCAGCACCAACAGGAGGTGCGGCAGTTCCTGTCCGCCATCGGCGATATCTGAGACCGGCGGGTGTAAAGAATAACGCAAGGGAGCGTTGCCCGATAGGCGCCAGGACATGACAGGCCATTGAAAGGAAAGGATTTTATGGGCTCTGCCCACACCCGCAAAAGGCCGGTCGGCCCTTTGAGCCCATGACTCATGAGGTCAAGGAAGCGAGCCTCCCTTACGTCCCGGCGCACGCGGAGCCTGTCCCGCGGTCGCCGCCGGGGGCATCGACTTGCCGCGCAAAGCCATGTAATATAAAGGCCCCGGCGGGCTCAGCCCCGAGGACCGGGTGTCCGCGGTTTTGGGAAATGGCATTGTGGCGATAGAAGCTTCGATGGAATCGGCGGCAGCGTTCACGGCGCGGGCCGCCATTGATGCCGGCAACGCCATGGAGGCGGCCTTCTCTTCGGCCAAGGCGTCGGATCGTGACGGCGCCCTCGACATGGCGAAAGAAGCCGTGTCCAAAGCGGTGCTGGCAAAAAAGGTCCTGGCCAAGGTGCTGCACGGGAAGTCCACGGCCAACGTGATTCTGTCCCGGGTGGCGTTGGGCAATGTCGAGGATGCCCGCCTGTTTGCCAAGGCCGCGATGGATGTCAGTCGGGCCGCGGCCCGTCGGACCGCCGCCGATCGTTCCGGCGGCGAGCCGGCCCGGAAGTCGGCCGAGGCGCTGGCCTTCCTGATGGCGGCGGCCTCGGCGCTGCTGGATGTCAAGCGCGGCGCGGCCTCGGAATCCACCCTGCGCAAAGCCGCCATGGCGTCCGAGCGGGCGACCTTGGCCGCCGACGAAGCGGCCAAGGTCGGAGGCACAGACAACGCCTACGTCGAAGATGCCCGGGCGGCCAAGGAAACCGCGGCCGAAATCGCCCGCCGGGCCTTGTGGGCGGTCAGAGAAGCGACCAAATAGATTTCGCCGGACCGGGGCGCCGCCGACACCCTCAAAGGGCCGGTCGGCCCTTTGAACCCCGACACCCTCAAAGGGCCGGTCGGCCCTTTGAACCCAGACACCCTCGAAGGGCCGGTCGGCCCTTTGAACCCAGACACCCTCGAAGGGCCGGTCGGCCCTTTGAACCCGTGAGTTTTGGACGTCAAGGAGGCGCGCCTCCTTTCGGGTGCAGGGCAGCGCACCGCAAAATCAAGACGTGTCATTACTCCGCGGCTTCCAACCGCTCGAGCAGCTCCGGTGCCGATGCCGGCTCTCTCCGGGCACGGCGTCTGGCGGTCATCCGCTCGAACGCGAGGTAGATCACCGGCGTCGTGAACAGCGTCAGCGCCTGACTGATCAGCAGGCCGCCGACCATGGCGACACCCAGTGGCTGGCGCATCTCGGAGCCGGTGCCGGAGGCCAACATCAACGGCAGGCCGCCCAGCAGGGCGGCGCAGGTGGTCATCATGATTGGCCGGAAGCGCAACAGACAAGCCTGACGGATCGCCTCCTCCGCCTCCAGCCCCTGGCGGCGCTGGGCGGTGATGGCAAAATCGACCATCATGATCCCGTTTTTCTTGACCAGACCGATCAGCAGCAAAATGCCGATCAGCGCAATCACCGACATGTCCTGGTGGAACAGCATCAGGAACAACAGGGCACCGGCGCCGGCCGAAGGCAGGGTGGACAGGATGGTCAGCGGATGGATGAAGCTTTCGTACAGAATACCAAGGATAATGTAGACTGCCACCAGCGCCGCCAGAATCAGATAGGGCTGGGTGGACAGCGAGGACTGGAACGCCTGCGCCGTGCCCTGAAAGGTCCCGACCAGCGTCCCCGGCTTGCCCAACGCCCGCTCGGCCGCGGCGATGGCGTCCACCGCCTGCCCCAAGGCCACACCCGGCCGCAGGTTGAACGACAGCGTGACCGCCGGAAACTGGCCCTGATGGTTGACCGAAAGCAGGCTGACCGGTGCCGTGTCATAATGCACGAAGGTCGACAGCGGAACCTGCTGCCCGGTCGCCGGTGACTTGACATAGATGCGGTCGAGGGCAGCCGGACTGTTCTGCATCTCGGGCAGCACCTCCATCACCACATGATAGCTGTTGAGCTGCGTGAAGTACTGTGTGACCTGGCGCTGACCGAAGGCGTCATAAAGGGTGTCGTCGATCAGTTGCGGTTGAATCCCGAAACGGGCCGCCTGGTCGCGGTCGATCGTGAGGGTCAACGTCGCACCGTTGGTTTGCTGATCGGTTGCGACATCCTGAAGTTGCGGCACACTCCGAAGTTTATCTAGCATTCGGGGCGCCCATTCGTTCAACTCGTCGATATTGGCGTCAACCAGCGTATACTGATACTGGGTCCGGCTCAACCGGCCGCCGACATTGACGTCCTGGGGCGCCTGGAGATACAGTACCACCCCGGGGACCGCCGCCAGCTTCCGGCGCAGCCGGTTGATGATCTCCTCGGCCGAGGCGGTGCGTTCGGCGCGCGGCTTCAGGCCCATGAAGAAGCGACCGTTGTTCATGGTCTGGGAGCCCGAGATGCCGATGCTGCTGGTCCAACTGGCGATGTCGGGGTCCTGGGAAATCACCTCGGCCAGCGCCAACTGGCGATCCATCATGGCCTGGAACGAGACATCCTGAGCGGCATCCGAGGTGCCGAACAGCACGCCGGTATCCTGCTGGGGAAAGAAGCCCTTGGGAATGGCCACATAGAGCGCGACGGTGCCGAGCACCGTGGCGGCAAACACCGCCAGCGTCAGCCGCTGGTGCCGAAGCACCCGGTCAAGCATCCGCCGGTAGCCCCCGAGCATGGCGTCGAAACCGGCCTCGAAAAACAGGTAAAGACGCCCATGCCGCACCCCGTGCTCATTGCGCAGAACCCGCGAACACATCATGGGGGTCAGGGTCAGCGCCACGGTCAGCGAGACCAGGATGGTCATGGACACGGTAAGGGCGAATTCGCGCAGCAGCCGGCCGATGATCCCCGACATCAGCAGCACCGGAATGAACACCGCGACCAGGGAAACGCTGATCGAGACGATGGTAAACCCGATTTCGCCGGCGCCCTTGATCGCCGCCTTCATCGGCGAAAGACCGGCTTCCAGGTGCCGGTATATGTTTTCCAGCATGACGATGGCGTCATCGACCACGAAACCGACGGCGATGGTCAGCGCCATCAGTGACAGGTTGTCAAGACTGTAATGGGCCAGATACATCAGCCCCGCGGTCCCGGTCAGCGCCAGCGGCACGGTGATGCCGGGAATCAGCGTCGCCCAGACATTGCGTAAAAACAGGAAGATCACCCCCACCACCAGGACGATGGTCAGGACCAGGGTGAACTCCACATCATGCACCGAGGCCCGGATGGTGGTGGTGCGGTCGATCAGGGTCCGCACCGTCACCGCCGGTGGAATCGAGGCCTGGAGCAACGGCAGCGCCGCCTTGATGTGATCCACGGTTTCGATGACATTGGCGCCGGGCAGCTTGTAGACGACCAGGTACACCCCCCGCTGACCGTTCTGCCACGCCGCCGACTTGATGTTTTCGGGGCCATCGACCGCCTGCCCGATGTCGCGGATGCGCACCGGCCCGCCGTTCCGGTAGGCGAGAATGGCGTCGTTCCAGGGCTCGGCGGTGGTGAGCTGGTCGTTGGCAAAGAGGGTAAAGTTGCGGTGCTCGCCATCAATGGCGCCCTTGGGCGCGTTGGCCGTGACATTGGCGATTACCCCCCGCAGGTCTTCGAGGCTGAGCCCGAGGGCCGAGATTTTAGCCGGGTCGATCTGCACCCGCACCGCGGGCTTCTGCTCGCCGCCGATGGAAACCTGGCCCACCCCCTCAATGCGGCTGATCTGCTGGGCCAGCACGGTGTCGGCGTAATCGTCGACGCTGGTCAGCGGCAGCGTCAACGAATTGACGCCGAGAATCATGATCGGCGAGTCGGCGGGATTGACCTTGCGATAGGTCGGCGCGTTGGGCAGGTCCTTGGGCAACTGGCCGCTGGCGGCATTGATCGCCGCCTGGACGTCGAGGGCCGCGGCATCGATGTTGCGGTCCAACTCGAATTGCAGGGTGATCGAGGCGCCGCCCAGCACGCTGGTCGACGTCAACTGGGTGACGCCGGGAATCTGGGAAAACTGCCGTTCCAGCGGCGTCGTCACCGACGAAGCCATGGTCTGGGGATCGGCACCGGGCAGGGTGGCCGAGACCTGGATGGTCGGGAAGTCCACCTGCGGCAGCGGCGCCACCGGCAGCAGGGGAAAGGCCACCGCGCCGCCCAACAACAACGCCGTCATCAGCAGGGTGGTGGCAATCGGACGTTCGACGAAGGGAGTGGAAATGCTCATCCCGCTTGCCCCGATCTGGTGGCGGCCGCCTGGGGCGGCCTGACTTCGACCCGGGCGCCCGGCTGCAACCGGTACTGACCGGCCGTCACCACCGTCTCGCCCTCGTGGAGACCGTCCTCGATCACCGCAACGCCTGCGGCGATGGGACCCACGGTCAGCGACCGCACCTCCACGGTTCCGTCGGCCTGGACCACATAGGTATAGGCGCCCTTTTGGCCGCGCAGAACCGCGGTCGCCGGCACCGTCAGGGCCTGAGGCCGGGTTTCGATCAGGACCTGGACGTTGACGAACTGGCCGGGCCACAGCAGTCCCGCCTGATTGGGCAGGGTGGCCTTGAGGCGGATGGTGCCGGTGGCGGGATCGATCTGGTTATCGAGCAACGTCAGTTGGCCCCGGTCGAGGGTCTCCTTACTGTCGCGGCTCAGCACCGCCACCGGCGGCGGCGCACTCGCCATGGTTTTCAGCAGCCGGGGCACCACCTCTTCGGGCAGGGTGAAAATCACGGAGATCGGGCGCAACTGGGTGACGGTGACGATGCCGCCCGCGTCGCTGGCGTGGACGATGTTGCCCTGGTCCACCAGCCGGATGCCGGCGCGGCCGTCGAGCGGCGCGGTGATGGCGGTGTAGCCAAGCTGGATCCGGGCGCTCTCCGCCGCCGCCTGATCGCCCTGCACCGCCGCCTCCAGTTGGGCGACCTGGGCGCGGGTGGTATCATATTGTTGCTGGGACGAATACTGATGGGCAACCAGGCCGGCGTAACGTTGAAGGTCGACGCGGGCATTCGCCAGTTGCGCCTCGTCCTGGGCCTTGCGGGCCAGCGCCTGATCCAGCGTCGCCTGAAAACTGCGGGGGTCGATGCGGGCCAGCACCTCGCCGGCCTTGACCATCTGCCCCTCGGTAAAGGCGATCTGGACCAGCTGGCCGTCCACCTGCGGCCGGACCGTCACGGTGTTGTAAGCCTGGACGTTGCCCAGCCCCAGCAGATGGATCGGAACGTCGCGGCGGTTCGCGGCCGCCACCTCGACCGGAACCGGACGCGGGGCGGAAACCGCGGGCGCCCCGGAGGTCCCGGAGGCCGGCACCGGCGCGGTCGCAGTCAGGGGCAGGCGCCCGGCCGCCCACAATCCGGCCGCCGCCGCGACCGCCAGCACCGGCAGCACGAGCCAAATGGTCTTGCTCATGAGTATCCTTCTTCAGGCGTCCTTCTGGCGTCCCACCGGTGGCGGCACGGCTTCGATGGACTGGTACGCGCCACCCTGGAAAAGCTGACGCGGGAAGTTGGTTGCAATATTTTTTCAAAGACCCATAAGGCGGATGATGTCGGGCCGTATCATTGCAGTTGACGACATTGGCCGTTTCCGGCGCACGGCTCGAAGGGCGGGGGAACCCGAAGAATGAGCGGTGATCGGGACCGGAACGGTGACGACCGGGACGGTGAGGAAGACCGGGACGGCAAGGCCGGGGACGGGGACGACGACGCGCTGATGCGGCGGGTTGCGGCCGGTGACGGTGCGGCGTTCGAGACTCTGGTCCGGCGCAGCCTGCGCCGGACGCTGGCCATCGCCCAAGGAGTCACCGGCAACGCGCACGACGCCGACGAGGTGGCGCAGGAGGCGTTCATGAGGGTATGGCAGCATGCCGATCGCTGGCGACCGGAACAGGCCCGGTTCACCACCTGGCTCTACCGGATCGTCGTCAATCTGTGCCTGGACCGGCGGCGGCGACCGCAATGGCTGTCCCTCGATACCGTGGGCGAGCTGCCGGCCGGCACCGAATCGGCACCGGAACGGATCGCCCGGGACGAGCACCGGCGGGCGGTGGCGGCGGCGATGGCCCGCATTCCCGACCGCCAGCGAGCGGCGATCACCCTGTTCTACTTCGAAGAATTGAGCGGTAAGGAAGCGGCCGAGGTCATGGGACTCCGGGTCGCGGCGTTTGAACAGTTGTTGTTGCGGGCACGCCGCGCGATCAAGGCCGAGTTGGCACGCGCCGGCCTGCCGGCTTCCGGCCTGTTTGGCGAAGGAGCATGGCCATGATCGACCGACGTCTGCAACGATTGCTTGACAGCTACGGTGCCAATCCCCGCCGCTGGCCCATCCGCTGGCAGGATCGGGCGGGCGCGCTTGGCTATGGCAGCGCCGAGGCCGGTTCCGAAGTGGCCTGGGCCGCCGGGATCGACCGCATTCTGGCGACCTGCGCACCGGTGATCGGTGCCGACCGGGTTGAGGCCGTGACGCGCCTGGTGGTGGCCGGCAACGCCCGGGCACCGGTGCCGGTGCCGGTGCCGCGCGGCGGCTGGCTGCCGGCCTTGTGGACCCCCACCAGCGCGCTCTATCTTGGGTTGCTGGTGCTCGGGGGGCTGGCCAATCTGCTGTCCCAGGTGCCACCGGCCGAGACGCCGCTGGATCTGTTGTTTTCCCATAACCTGCTGCCGCCATTGGGGGGCTGAGACCGATGGTTTTGCCCGGGCGCAACCGAAGCCGCTGCCGGACGCTGCTGACCCTGTCACTCGGCCTCAATCTGTTCCTGATCGGCTGGGTCGTAACCGGCAGCTTCCCGGCCGACTGCGCCAAGCCCGATCCCGCCCCCGAAACGGTGGCGGCCGAGATCGCCGCGGCCTTGCCCCAGGCCGACAGGACGCTGCTGTTGCAGGCGGTGGCGGCGCAGAGTCCGGCGCTGCTCGAGGCCCGCCGGAGCTATCTTGAGGCTTTCAACCGCCTGCGCGCAGTGATCGTCACCGAACCGTTAAATCCCGTCGACCTGCGCCGGGCGGTCGCCGATATGCGGACCACCCGCCAGGCCGAACGGTCGCTGTTCGGCGATACCATCGTCGAGGCACTGCCGAAGATGTCGCCTCAAGGCCGCCAGGCCTTCGTCGCCAGCCATCTCGGCGGTCGCCAGTAATCTCGGACCACGGTCCTGGGTTCCAGGGACCACCGGCCTTTGGCGAGGGGGTCCGGGCGAGCCCGCAATCCCCCGGAGGCCGCAGCCCCGCGGTCAAAATCGGTTCCAGGCCCGGGCAATGGCGGTCTCGACGACCGCAAGAACGTCGTCCGGCCGCAAGACCAGCAGTTCCGGCGGCTGTTCGGCAAAAAACCGGTCGATCTCGGCCACGCCGGCGGCGGCCGGCCGGCCCCGGAGCCGCGCCGCCAGCACCTCGAAGGCGTCGGGCGGCGACACCAGATAGTTACCGGTAAATTTCGCCTCGGCAATCTCCGGCGGATCGCCGTCGCCCAGCGTGATGTCGACCGCAAGGGCGCTGCCCTGGTGGTTGCGGGCGGCGGTGCCGGTGCGCCCGCCTTGGAGCAGCGTCACCCGATCGACAAAGCCATCCTGACCGAACACCGTGTCATGGAGCCGGGCGGCCAGCGCTTCCTCTTCGGCATCGGCGGTCGCCGGCACCGGAGACAGCCCAAGCCCCCCCGCCACGGCGCCAGCCAGGGCACCGCGCAACACGGCCGCCGAGGGCAGTGCGCCGTTGCACCGGTTCCGCAGCGTCACCAGCCGAGCCGCGGCTTCGGCCATCCGGCGGCGTATCAGGCGCTGACCGGGCACGGTCAGCAACCGCATGATCTCGTCGGGCTCAAGATCGATCAACAGCAATCCCTGAAAATAGGCGGTCTCGCCGTCGAAAAAGCCGCCCAGGCTACCCAGCCGCCGGCCCTCGCAGTCGATGCGGCCGGGCGCCCGAAAGCCCGCCGGAACACCCAACCGGGCCAGCCCCGCCGCAATCGCCCCGCCCACTTCGGCCAGATTCGCGGCCAGCGACCGAGCGCCAAGCCGGTGGCGCGCCACCACCAGATCCCAACCCAACTGGCCCGGACCGACATAAAGAGTGGCGCCGCCACCCAGCCGCCGGGCCACCGCCACCCCATGACCCCGGCACCAGTCCACCGCCACCTCGGCATACAGCGGCTGATCGCGGGCGACCAGCGCACTGGGCGGGTAACTCAGGAAACGCAAGGTATCGGAACCGACACCGCTTCGATGCCGGTCAATCAGCGCCTGACCAAAGGCGATTTGATACCGGGCCGGCCGCTCGCCGGTATCGATCACCCGCAGGCACTCCGCCATGACCGACCTCTTTGCAACCTGTTCGGTTTCGGGATGGGTTGGTTCCGGGGCGTGAGTTTAGGAGGTCGGCGCGCCGCCGGCAATGCTTCCGATTGCTCCCGGTTGCGCCCATCCGGCCATCGGGTCAACGGCCACAACGCCCAGGAACACCTCGGGGCAAGGAACTTGGTTCGTGAACCGCCGAAATCACCATCATACCAGATATGCCCGGCGTCGATCTCGCTCGGGCCTCCGCCCCCGCCGACATCGCTGGCGGTTCGGCTGAAATGGAACCATCCTTTCGGGGTCACGCTCCCTGTCGCCGCGAGTGATGGCTGCAACCGCGACCGCAGAACCAGGTCTTGAGAACGAGGATCGCAACCGATGAGACATTACCGCCTGTCCGCTCTCGGCCTTGCCGTCTTCCTGTTATGGAGTCCCGCAAGCTGGGCCGACGATGGTAAAGGAAATCAACCGCTGCGCAGCATCGCCACCACCGGCGTCTTGTATGGCACGCTCTATACCACCGTGGTCGTCGCGGTCCAGGCGCTTCGGGCTGCAATCATGACGGTGACACCGGTGGCGATCGAGGGCACGGTTCAGATGTTCGGCATTCCTGCCGCGATGGTGGTGCTGATGGCGCAATTGGTACCAACCTTGCGAAGTTCGGTGCCACCGATGGTGGATCAGTGGTTCGGCAACGCCGCCGCCGGGCCGCCCGCGTCCTCCCGTTTCTGATCGCCTGCCGGTTTTGTGTCCGGGCGCGGCGAACGGGACGTGGACCGCAAACGCCTGACATCGGCGCCAACGGCAGTTCCCGCCCGGTCCGCCCATGCAAGGTGCGGGAGGAAACAGGTGCCGTTTTTTGTGTCCGACGGTATGATGGGAAGGTGCCGCGCCGCCAGAGGGAGAAACCATGACCGCGCATCGTGACCGCGTCAGTTCGCTCGCCCATACCACCCTCGACCTTGGGCACAAGGTTGACCACCTGATCCGCGTCCAGGCCCAGCAAGGCGTCGCGATTGCCGAACTCAGGGACGGTATGGACCGGCAGGGCGTCGCGATTGCCGAACTCAGGGACGGTATGGACCGGCAGGGCGTCGCGATTGCCGAACTCAGGGACGGTATGGACCGGCAGGGCGTCGCGATTGCCGAACACAGCACGGTGTTGGCCCAGCACAGCGAGACGCTTGCCCGGCACGGCGCCACCCTGAACCGCATTGAAGAACTGCTGGGGAAACTGCTGGACGGCCAGGCGATCCTGCACCAGAACGACATGGAGTTGAAGCGCCGGTTGGACGAGCGGACCTGACCGGGGCACCGACCGGACGGACCATGAGATTAAAGGCCATCCCGAGCGGTACTCTGACCGATGCGCTGTTGCGGTAATCAAAGGACCGGGCGATGAAAGGCTTCGTGCTTGGGGTACTCGTGACCGCGCTGGTGGGCGGCGTCCTGATGCATCTGTGGTCGCGCTATGAGACGGTGGATGCCTGCCTTGCCGTCGACCGCGGCCTGACCGCGGCGGTGACGCGGTCGTTGCGCGCCGATGTCCAAAGGAACCTGGGGCCGCAGCTGCCCGGAGATCTGACCGACATGGTGTTCCAACCCCTGACCGAACCCCTGATCCAGGAGCAGGTCAAAGCCTGGGTCGCCGACCGCTCGTGGTTCGGCTGCGCCTGGACCGTGGCACGTCTCGACTTCGGCGACGCCGGCGACCTGATCGCCGAGTTGCGCTCTCTCACCCTGCATTTCTAGTCCCGGTACCCGCCGGTCCCGCGGCGATCCGGTGTCGCACCGGCCAATTTTACCCGGCCCGGCGTTCGGTATCTCAGAAACCCGGAGCGACCTCTGTTCCCCCCGAAGCGCCAACGGGAAACGTCGTTCAGAGCCCTCCGCCGGAGTTCCCATGACGGCTTTGCTCTCGGTCCGCGATCTTTATGTAACCTTTCGGGTGTCGGGCACCGACCTGCCGGCGGTACGGGGGATTTCTTTTGCGCTTTCGCCCGGGGAAACCCTGGCACTGGTCGGCGAATCGGGCTCGGGCAAGTCGGTGACGGCGCTTTCGATCCTGCAACTGCTGCCCTACCCGCTGGCCCGCCATCCCGGCGGCAGCATCCGCTTCGGCGACACCGAACTGGTCGGCGCGTCCGAGCCGGTGTTGCGCCGCATCCGCGGCAACCGGATCGCCATGGTGTTCCAGGAACCGATGACCTCGCTCAACCCGCTCCACACCATCGAGCGCCAGGTCGCCGAGACCCTGATCGTCCACAAGGGGATGGGGCGAACCGAGGCGCGGCGGCGGACTCTTGACCTGTTGCATCTGGTGGGACTGGCCGGGGCCGAACAGCGGCTCGGCGCCTATCCCCATGAACTTTCCGGCGGCCAGCGCCAGCGGGTGATGATCGCGATGGCGCTGGCCAACGAGCCCGACCTGCTGATCGCCGACGAGCCGACCACCGCCCTTGACGTGACCATCCAGGCGCAGATCCTGGAGTTGCTGAAGGACCTGCAACGACGGTTCGGCATGGCGCTGCTGCTGATCACCCACGACCTGGGCATCGTCCGCAAGATGGCCGACCGGGTGTGCGTGATGAGCGAGGGCGAGATCGTCGAGCAGGCCACCGTCGCCGAACTGTTCGAGCATCCGGCCCACCCCTACACCCGGCGCCTGCTGGCGGCCGAACCCAAGGGCCGGCCGGCCCCGGCCCCGGCCGACGCCCCCGAGGTGCTGGCGGCCGGGCAGATCAGGGTTCAGTTTCCGATCCGAAAGGGCCTGCTGCACCGTACCGTCGCCCACATCCGCGCCGTGGACGGCGTCACCCTGCGAATCCGGGCCGGTCACACCGTGGGCGTGGTCGGCGAATCCGGCTCGGGCAAGACCACCCTTGGTCTCGCCCTGCTCCGGCTCACCCCCAGCCAGGGAACGATCCGCTTCGACGGCACCGAAATCCAGGGTTGGTCCAATCGACGGTTGCGGCCACTCCGCCGGCAGATGCAGATCGTGTTCCAGGACCCCTACGGCAGCCTGAGCCCGCGCCTGTCCATCGGCGAGATCGTGGCCGAGGGGCTGAAGATTCACCGGTTGGGCGGCAACGCCGCCCAACGCGAGGCGCTGATCGTCCAGGCCCTGGAAGAAGTCGGGCTGGATCCGGCCAGCCGCCACCGCTACCCGCACGAATTTTCCGGCGGCCAGCGCCAGCGGGTGGCCATCGCCCGGGCCATGGTGCTGAAGCCGCGCCTGGTGGTGCTGGACGAACCGACCTCGGCCCTTGACCGGTCGGTCCAGGCCCAGATCGTCGACCTGTTGCGCGACCTTCAGGCCCGCCACGGTCTGGCCTACCTGTTCATCAGCCACGATCTCAAGGTGGTGCGGGCGCTGTCCAACGAGGTCATCGTCATGAAGGACGGCCGGGTCGTCGAGCACGGGAGCACCGAGCAACTGTTTTCGGCCCCACGGGAAGACTATACCCGCGCCCTGCTCGCCGCCGCCTTCAACCTCGAAACCGTCGGAGAAGCCGCGGCGCCGCGCTGACCACGGTCAGTCCCCGAACACCGCGCCCACCCCGCACGCGACCCGATCAGTTCGCTCCCAAGGGCGTTTCCGCCTGAACGAGCGCATCCTCGCCTCCCCATTCTCCACAGGGGTCGATCAAAGGACTCTCGCCTGACGGGCCGACCTTATCGAGCGCGGAAATCAGGTTGAACAGCCCCTCCTCGCTTCGCGATCGGGTGCCCCTTTGCGCCGCGCTGCGGTAGTAGCTGAGCAGAAAAATGCGCAAGGCGCTGGTCAGCCCGGTACCGCGAGTGCGTCGCGAATCGATCAATCGCACCAGCAGAGCCCGATTGACCCGGAGATCGGCACAGATATCGTCAAACGCCTGCCAAAGCGGCGGTTCGAGACGCGCCGACGTCCGCCGGTCATCCATCTCAAAGTTGCGGCTGCACAGAGCCGCGCTGCGGACTCTTGTCACAGGGCCACCAATTCCGATTCAGCGAGAGACAGCGTAGGATCATACATAGGATCATATAGGCATACCAGCGTATGCGGACTGACACAAAGCGCACCGTCCATCATCGTTCTCCGTCCTCGTCTTGGAGAGAGTAGTACGGCCCCGACCACTGCAACGTCAACCGGGACAATGACCCCGGAAGAAAAACCCAAGCCCTTGCGACGCTATCATATAAAAAACGAGATGTTCCCCAGCCCGACACACCAACTGCTCAAATTATTAGAACCACAACCATTCCGGCGGCAGCCGGAACCGGCGCAGGTTCGACCTTCCCCCGCCGTCGAACTCTCTACGTGACCCACCGTTCGGAAGACGGCGGGTGACCGGCAAGCAAACCGCCGGTCACCCGCCGGCCACCACGGGCCCCGACCTGAGCCAGAGTAGCATGGCATAAATACGACGGCCACTCATACATTGGTACCGGCTCGGACGCGCCGGGGGGGTGGCCGCGACGGCATGGCAGTCGCAGACTCCGGGCGCCCCGCCCGCTCCCGGCCTGGGTCCGACAGGCCGATATCGCAGGCCGGAGCCACTGCTTCCCGAGGATACGCCGGAAGCCAACGACAACCCTTGAAGTCGCTTGGGCAGTCTCCAATTGTGTAGGGATAACACCCCCGATCTGTGCTATCGACCCGATGAAATTTGCCGGGACCGTTGACATCAGAGACACGAAGGATCGATATGGAAGATTACACTATCATTGTGATTGGTTTCGATCGTCACGAATTTTGCTCCGTGATCGAGATCGTCTATGTGCCGGAGGCCACCGATGCCGCTGATGCTGGAAAGATCGCAGCGCAGGTTTACAGTTTACATACTGGAATTCCTGTGCAACCTTTATATGCAACTCACGGCCGTATCTATCTGGAAAAGCTAACATCTGGCGATGTCTTCATCTGAGCCTCGGCCACACCGGCGAACAACCTCATCATCGCCCTCATACCGCCTTGACGCCGCGGCACAATCTGATCACCCTGACTTCCGGCGACAGGCACCCGTAACCCGTGACCGTGCCGCGCCCCCGGTGCCCGGCATGCCTTTCGATCCACCCAAGATTCTGATCGTCGATGACCGGCCGGCCAACCTGCTGGCACTGAAGACCTTGCTGGCCAAGGTCGATGCCGTGGTGATCCCCGCCGACAGTGGCAATCAGGCCCTGGCGCGGACCCTCGATCACGATTTCGCCCTGATGCTGCTCGACGTCCAGATGCCCGATATGAGCGGCTACGATGTCGCCGAACTGCTTCGGGGCGAGGAACGGACCCAACGGGTTCCGATCATCTTCCTGACCGCGGCGTACAAGGACGACGTTCACCGCGTCCTCGCCTATGGCGCCGGCGCGGTGGACTATATCGAAAAGCCCATTGATGAGGCGATTCTTCTGTCAAAAGTTCGAATATTCCTGGAACTTGATCGCGCAAGGCGCGAGCTCGGCCGGTCGGCCGAGCAATTGGCGGCGCAGAACCGCCGCCTGGAGGCGGAAATCGCCGGTCACCAGGCGACGCTGTCGGCGCTCCGCGACAGCGAGGAACGGTTTCGGCTGGCGGTCTCCGGGACCAATGACGGTATCTGGGACTACGATCTGGTCACCGGCCGCTGCACCTATTCGCCGCGTTGGAAGCAAATGCTGGGCTGGCAGGACGCGGAAATCTCCGACAGCCGCGATGAATGGTGCCGGCGGGTCCATCCCGACGATCTGGAAAAGGCGCTGACCGACATCGAACTGCATTTGACCGCCAAGACTCCGATTTACGAGAACATCCATCGGCTTCAGCACCATGATGGTTTTTACCGCTGGGTGCTCGATCGCGGGCGGGTGGTTCGAACCGGGCGCGGGCGGCCGATGCGGATGGTCGGCGCCACCACCGACATCACCGAAGCGCGCCGCCATCAGGTCCGCATCCAGCATCTCAACGACCGGTTGGAACAAATTCTGCGTTCGGTGGCCGAGGGCATTTTCGGCATCGACACCGGCGGCCGGATCACCTTCGCCAATGCCGCGATGGAACGTCTTTCCGGCCGTCCGCGCAGCGAACTGATCGGGCGATCGGCGGCCGAGGTGCTCCTGCGCCGCCCGGAGTCCGAAGAGTCGACCATCGGCGAGGGGCTGCTCTGGGCCGCCTGTCACCGCAGCGAAGCCCAGACGGTGCGCAACGACCTGCTGCGCCGACCCGACGGCACCACGCTGCCCGTGGACTACACCGCGGCACCATTGATGACCGGAGACACCGTCACCGGCGCGGTGGTGGTGGTCCGCGACGCCACCGAGCGTCTGAAATTCGAGATCGGACTGGAGCAGGCCCGGATCGCCGCCGAAGAGGCCAGCCGGGCCAAGTCGTCCTTTCTCGCCATCATGAGCCACGAGTTGCGCACGCCCCTGAATACCATTCTGGGGTTCGCCGAAATCATCCGCGACGCCGCCTTCGGTCCCGGGGCCGGGGAGCGTTATCGCGAGTATGCCGGTGATATCTTCAATTCCGGCTCCCATCTGCTGGAACTGATCAACGACATCCTCGACCTGTCCAAGATCGAAGCCGGCCGGATGGAAATCGAGCCCCAATGGCAGCAGCTTCGCTATACCCTGGCCTCGGTCACGCGGTTGGTCCGGGAAAAAGCCGCCCGGCAGACCGTCGACCTCGTGGTCGAATTCGACCCGGATCTGCCCCTGCTTTACGCCGACGAACGGGCGTTCAAGCAGATCATGCTGAATGTGCTGTCCAACGCCTTCAAATTCACCCCGCCCGGGGGTCGCATCACCATCCATGCCGGCCGCCGGCCCGACGGCGGTGTCGTGGTCTCGGTCACCGACACCGGACCTGGCATCCCGCCGGAGCGGCTTGAACGCCTGTTCATCCCGTTCGAGCAGATCGACAACCGGTACAACCGCGAAGCCGCCGGCACCGGCCTCGGCCTGTCGCTGACCAAGGGTCTGGTGGACATCCACGGCGGCAGCGTGGTGATCGAGAGTACCGTCGGCACCGGCACCACCGTTACCGTGATGCTGCCGCCCGGTCCCGGCCCCCAGCACCCCGCCGCCGGGCCGGAGGGCGGATAACGGCCCCCTTAGCCCCTTGTCCAAATGAGGACCGCATGTCCATGGATGCGAAAAGTCTGCTGCACTATGCCGGCGCGCCGCTGCACCCGGCCGGCCTGGACCAGGCCGCCGTCGTTCTGATCGACTGCCAGATGGAATATGTCAGCGGCACCCTGCCGCTGACCGGCATCCAGGAGGCCCTGATCCAGGCCGGCGCCCTGCTGACCCTGGCCCGGCGCCATGCCGCGCCGGTGTTCCACATCGTCCACCACGGTCGTTCCGGCGGCGCGTTGTTTGATCCGGAGGGACCATTCGTCGCCATTGCCCCGGCGGTTGCCCCAATCGACGGCGAGGCGGTGGTCCGCAAGTCGCTGCCGAGCGCCTTCGCCGGGACCGATCTCGACCGATTGATCGCCGCCACCGGCCGCAGGGAGCTGATTCTGGCGGGGTTCATGACCCACATGTGCGTCAGCACCACCGCCCGCGCCGCACTGCATCTGGGTTACCGCAACACCATCGTCGCCTCGGCCACCGCCACCCGCGACCTGCCGGACCCGCTTGGCGGCGTGGTTCCGGCGGCGGTCATCCAGCGCAGTTCGCTGGCGGCCCTGGCCGATCGCTTTGCAGTGGTCGTGCCAGATACGCTGTCTCTTATCGGTTGATGCTCCTGCGCAATTATCCTCTGTTCCAGGATATCGGGCGGGGCAACGCACTCCTGTTGCTCCGCTCCGGGGGCAGGTCAGACTCACATTGCGTCTGCGACCGGCCATGATCAGCCGGGCAACGGCAAAGCAGAACCGCCCGGCCCGGACTCGCCGGGGAAGGCCGGCGCCTCATATCAAGGCGGAGCAGCTGCGTTCCCGACCAGGAGTTCGGATCATGGCCCACGCCCACGCCTATGCCTCGACCAACCATGACGACCATGCCTTTATGGAAGCCATCGGCGCGGAAATCGAAAGTCAGATGTGTCGGCAGCTGCTGAATCGAACCGGCCTGGTGAATTCGCTGACGTTGCTGCGATCGGCCATGAAATCGCATTTCCGTCGGGAAGAATCGATCATGATGGCCGAGAATTATCCGTATCTGTTTCAGCATAAGGGCAGCCATGACTATATTATCAATTATGTTTCGATTTTCATCTCATGTTTCGCGCCGGGTCGGGAGGACGCTCCGGCCGAGGTCTGGCCGCTGCTGAAGAACACCCTTGAAACCCACATCACGAAATATGATGATCCGCTCGCCGGTTATCTGGATCGCAGCCCGTGAGCACGGGATTGGTGCCCGGAACCTTGTCGTGATCGCCTGCCGGAGGCCGCCCTGCCGATGACCGCCGCTCCGACCGCAGCCGCGCGCCGGGCGGCGGTGGCCGCTGCCTTTGGAGCCGCCGCCGGAACCTATGACGCCGCCGCCGACCTGCAACGGCTGGTCGCCGGGCGTCTGGCCCGGCGCCTGGCGGCCCTGCCCTTGGGCAACGCCCCGACCATCCTCGAGATCGGATGCGGCACCGGCCTCCTGAGCCACGCCCTGCTGACCCGATGGCCCGAGGCCCGCCTGCTGATCACCGATCTATCGGCGCCGATGGTGGCCCACTGCCGGCGGCGGCTCGGCGAGGACCCGGGCCGGAGCTTTATCGTCATGGATGGCGAGCGGCCCTGTCTGTCCCCGAACCGCGGCCGGTTCGATCTGGTCTGCGCCAGCCTGGCGTTGCAATGGTTTGACGACCCCGGCGGGGCGCTGGCAGCCTGGGCCGGACTGCTGCGTCCGGGCGGCCATCTGGCCTTTGCCACCCTGGCCGCCGGCAGCCTGGCCGAGTGGCGTACCGCCCACGCCGCCCTTGGCCTGACCGCCGGGGTTGCCGACTACCCCGACGCCGACCGGCTATCCGGCCTGTGGCCATCCGGCGGCAGCGGCCGGATCGAGATCGAGCCGACCCCGTGCGCCTGTCCCGACGGCCACGCCTTTGTCGCCGGGCTGCGGCACATCGGCGCCCACCTGCCCACCCCCGACCGGCGGCCGTTGCCCGCGGGCACCCTGCGTCGGGTGCTCCGCCGGTTCGAGCGCGCCGACGGCGTTATCGTAACCTACCAGGTGGCATACGGCGCCTTTCGCCGGGACTGGGACCGGCCATGAGCCGAACCGGCACGCCGCCGGCTGCCGGCGTCTTCGTCACCGGCACCGATACGGGGATCGGCAAGACCCTGGTCTCGGCCTGTCTGGTCCGCGCCTGGGAGGCCGTCTATTGGAAACCGGTGCAGACCGGTTTGGCCGAAGAGCCGGGCGACACCGCCACGGTGGCGGCGCTGGCCGGGGTTCCGCCGGAGCGGCTGCTGGCGCCGCGCCACGCGCTGCGGGCGCCGCTGTCGCCCCAGGCCGCCGCCGCTCTGGAAGGCATCGCCATTGCCCTTGATGACTTCGCGCCCCCGTCGCCGCCGGCTCCCGGCCGCCGGCCGCTGGTGGTGGAAGGCGCCGGGGGGGTGTTGGTGCCGCTCTCGGACCGGGCCATGATGATCGATCTGATCGCGCACCTTGCGCTGCCGGTGGTGGTGGTGGCGCGAAGCGGGCTGGGGACCATCAACCACACCCTGCTGACCCTGGCGGCGTTGCGCCAGCGCCGGCTGGCGGTGGCCGGGGTGATCCTGAGCGGCGCGCCGAACCCCGGCAACCGCGCCGCCCTCGAGCAGTTCGGCCGGGTGCCGGTGCTGGCCGAACTGCCCTGGCTGCCCCGGATCGACGCCGCCGCCGTCACCCGCCTTGCCACGGAGCGGATTCCCGCCCTACTGTCCCTGTCGTCATGACCGAAATCCTCCGCCTTGCCCAACCGTCCGCCGAGGCGCTGGTCGCCCTGGACCGGCGCCATCTCTGGCACCCCTTCACCCAGGCGCAAACCGCGCCGCCGCCGCTGCCGGTGGCCTGCGGCCGGGGCGCCAGCCTGTTCCTGACCGATGGCCGCGAGATCGTCGACCTGATCTCGTCGTGGTGGGTGACCCTGCACGGCCACGCCCATCCGGCCATCGCCGCCGCCATCGCCGGACAGGCGGGCCGGCTGGAGCAGGTGATCTTCGCCGACTTCACCCACGAACCCGCGGTCCGGCTGGCGGCGCGGCTGGCCGGGCTGTTGCCCGACGGGCTCGACCGGGTGTTCTTTTCCGACGACGGCTCGACCAGCGTCGAGGTGGCGTTGAAACTCGCCTGGCAGTTCTGGCGCAATCGCGGCGAGCGCCACCGCACCCGCTTCCTGGCCTTCGAGGGCGGCTATCACGGCGACACCTTCGGCGCCATGGCCGCGGGCCAGGGCTCGGGCTTTTACGAGCCGTTTCAGGACCTGCTGTTCCCGGTCACCCTGCTGCCGTTCCCGGCCACCTGGCTCGGCGACGATCAGGTGGCGGCCAAGGAAGCGGCCAGCCTGGAGGCCCTTGACCATTGGCTGGAACACCATGGCGGCGACACCGCGGCACTGATCATGGAACCGCTGGTCCAGGGCGCCGGCGGCATGCGGATGTGCCGGCCCAGCTTTCTCCAGGACCTGATCCCGCGCCTGCGCCGGGCCGGGGTGCTGCTGATCTTCGACGAGGTGATGACCGGCTTCGGCCGCACCGGCAGCCTGTTCGCCTGCCAGCGGGCGGGCGTGGTCCCGGACCTGATCTGTCTGTCCAAGGGCCTGACCGGCGGCTTCCTGCCGCTGGCCGCCACCGTGTGCCGGGACGAGCTTTATCAGGCGTTCCTCGGCGGCGGCTTTGACCGGGCCTTTGCCCATGGCCATTCCTTCACCGCCAACCCGCTGGGTTGCGCCGCGGCGCTGGCGTCCCTCGACCTGATCGAAGCCCCCGAAACCGCGAGCCGGATCAAGGCCATCGAGCGCCGCCACCGCGCCTGGATCCAGCGTCTGGCCGACCACCCCCATCTGCGCCGCCCCCGCGCCCTCGGTACCATCGCCGCGGTGGATCTGGACACCGAGGAACTCGGCTACGGCGCCGCGGTCGCGCCCCGGCTGAAAGCGTTCTTCCTGGACCGCGGCCTGCTGATCCGGCCGCTGGGTCCGGTGATCTACCTGCTGCCGCCGCTGTGCATCTCCGACCAGCAACTCGATCGCGCCTATCAGGCCATCGAGGAGGCCGCCCTGGCCCTCCGGGACACGTCGCCCTAGTGGGCCGCATCAGGTTATCTGACAGGAGCGCGGGCGTCTCGCCCGCATGCGGCCGGGACGGCCGCGCTCCCGGATACCATGCAATTTAGATGACGCGATCCACTGGCCCCGCAACCGCCCCGATCCTGGTGCCGGGGCGGCTGACGGCATTGGGATTGGAGCGCCAACCGCGCGGTCGATGGAACCGGATCCGCACGGCGTCCTGCCTCGTGCTCCGATGAGGTGCGGTTCCGGCCCCGCGGAAGCGGGCGAGGTTGGTATGAGAACGCGGAACCCCCTGAAAGCGCCGGGCGCAGAGCCCGCAGCCGGGCTCATCCACCGTCCTCGGACGCGACACCGGTTCGTCGGGCGAAGAAACGGGCGACCCCCGGCCCGACCAGCAGGACCACCAGAAAGCGGGCGGTCTGCATGGCCATCACGAACGGCAGGTTAACGTCGCTGGAGCCGGCGATGATCGCCACCGAATCGGCGCCGCCCGGACTGGTGGCAAGATAGGCGGTCAGCGGATCCACGCCCGCGGTCAGAACCAGAATCACGGCGAGCCCGCCGCACAGGGCGATCAGGACCAGAATCGAGGCCACCAGACGAGGGAGCGCGCGGAGGGCATGAACCAGGATCGGGCGGGTGAAACGCAGGCCGATGCTCCAGCCCACCAGCGCATAGCTGGCCGCCAGCAGCCAGGGGGGCAATTCGATGGTCATCACCCCGGCATTGTGGAGCACCGCCCCCAGCAGCAGCGGCACCAGCAACGGCCCGGCGGGGATGCGCAGCGCCCATGCCGCCACCGGGCCGAACCCGGCCAGCGCCAGGGTGGCGGCAAACGGCCCCCAGTGGATCGGCGGGAACCACGCCACGCCGGCACCCGGCCCGGCAGCCACGCCGCCGGCCACCTCGCCCGACGGCGTCACCCAAAGCCGGGCGATGACCGAGGCCAGGATCACCACCAGCACCACCCGCAAATACTGCATGAAGGCGACCAGACGGACATCGGCACCATGGGCTTCGGCCAGCAGGGTCATCGCCGTCGCGGCTCCCGGAGCCGACCCCCAGATCGCGGTGGTCCCGGGCAGCACGCGCCAGCGCGCCAGCAGCCAGCCGAGCGAGCCGCTGGCCCCGATCACCGCACCGATCAGGGCCAGAAACAACGGCCAGTCCTGGCCGACGGTGCTGAGGATCGAGGGCGTGAGACTCCGGGCGATCATGCACCCGACCACCCCCTGGGCCACGAGGTATGGCCAGTGCGCCACCTGCAACGCTCCTCCCGCCGCCGCAATCATGATCGCCGCGACCATGGGTCCCAGCAGTTGTGCCGCCGGAAGTCCCGCGACCTCCAGCGTCAGCACCAGCAGGACCGACAGGACCAGCAGTGCCGTCCACCGGACGCCGCGTCCGTAACTGTCGAAACTCCCGGGACAATACCGGCTGCCTGGATCGGGCATGGCTTTCGTTCGGGCCTCCAGAAAGATTGAGACGGGGCGGCAGGCAGCCCCCCCTTGGGCCGTGAACCGGGCGTCACGGATTCGGCGTCACCGAATCTTCGCGGTTTGACCCGGTGCGAAGCCGGCGCACCGCCACCGGAATCAGCGCCAGCAGCCCCAGCCCGGCCAGTCCGGCCAGCGTTGCCGGGCTGAACACGCTGTGCAGGCTGACGGTGCCGCCGGCCTGGAAAACCTGCCCCAGCCCGGCGCCCAACGTGGCGAAGACCAGGGAAGCCGGGATGATTCCAAGGGCGGTGGCGACCACGAACGGGCGCAGCGGCATTGCCACCAGCGCCGGCACCAGATTGACCACCCAGAACGGAAAGGCCGGCACCAGCCGCAGGAACAGCAGATAATGGAAGGCATCCCGGTGAAAGCCGTCGGCCATCCGCTGGAGAAACGGACCGGCGCGCCGGCGCAGGAGGTCGCCTGCGACCGAGCGTGCGATCAAAAACAGGATCGTGGCGCCGATGGTGGCGCCGACCAGGCTCAACAGCGCGCCCAGCCACGGCCCGAACAGGAAGCCGCCGGTCAGGGTCATCACCGCGGCGCCGGGCAGCGACAGCGCCACCACCGCGACGTAAAAGCCGACGAAGGCAAGACCGGTCAGGGCGCCATGAGCCGCCACCATGGCCTGCAAGGTCTCGCGATGGCGTTTCAAGGTTTCGAGGGTGAGCGCGTGCCCAAGGCCGGAGCCGAAGGCCACGGCAACCAGCGCCGCCAGAATCAGCAACGGCCAGCCGCGCCTCGCAAGTTCAGAGGTCGTCATCTCTCCGGTCCCTGCCGATCCCAGGCCGCAGCCCCGGTACAGGGCTGCCGGAATGAAAGATAGCATGCTCTCCGGCGGAAATCCGGGAAACCTTTGGCTGATACCTATTGACCGGAACCGCCGGCCGGCGGGTGGTTCGAAAGCGGGGGGTGCATGACAACCGGCAAATGGCGTACACTCGGTCGGGGTTCTGGCCGGCGACCGGACCGACCGGCCGCCGGCCAGAGCCCCCGAACTTCCCGAACCAACAGCGGACAGGATCGGATCCCATGAGCACGGCTTTCCCTTCCCCCCGGCGGCAATTTCTGTTGGGCCTGGGGGCCTTTTGCGCTTCTTCGGCCGCGGTGGCGCGGCCGGCGGCGGCGTTCCAGGTGGTGCCGGCCGACGACTATGCCCGCCTGATCGATCACAGCTGCGGAGGCAGCGACATCCACCGGCGACTGCTGGAAGAGGCCGAGGCCCGGCTGGGGGTGACGCTGACCCAGGCCCAGCGGAGCCAGGCGTTGGCCGCGATGAAATGCCCGATCTGCGGTTGCCCGCTGGTGACGGCAGAGGCAACGCCCGACACGCCGGCGCCGGCGGTTCCCTGAAACCCGGGTGCCCTTTCCCCGCCCGCCATCGAAAGCCGCCCCATGAGCAGCGAAGTCCGTACCTTTATCATCCCCGACGCCAATCCCGATCAGGTGCGGCATGAGGTTGCCGCCTTCCTGCGCTCGGTGGTGATCGATCGCATCGACACCGCCTATGCCGACGGCGCCTGGCGCATCCTCGTGCTGTATCAGGACGCCCGGCGTAAGGAGGAATCCGAGCAGATCGAGAGTGCCATCAAAGGCACCCTGCTGGAGTGGCGGGAGCGCGAGGCGGGCCGCTCGGGAATCAACCGGGAGGCCATCGTTTCGGACGAGCTGATTGCCGAGATCGCACACTACGCTCCGACCACCGAGCGGGAGTTGTCGACCATCGTCGCCGCCCACGGCGCCGATGTCGGCCTGCACGGCGCCGCCATCGTTCAGGCGGTCAAGGCCATGCTGGATGCCCTGATCGACTGATCGCGGCCGGGCCTGCGCGTCGGGTTCAGGCGCCTTGTGCCGGAGGTTCCCCGGCCGCCGGCGGCGGGCCGGACAGGGGCGGACCGCGGAGCAGAGCCTCGATCTGCTCCGCCGGCAGCGGCCGGGCGTAGAGGTAGCCCTGGCCGTAGCGACAGCGCAGGCCCCGCAGGAACCGCGCCTCCGGTTCGGTCTCGATGCCCTCGGCCACCACATCCATGCCCAACATGTCGCCCAGGGCGGCAATCAGTTGCACGATCGCGGCTTTTTCCGGGCCGTCACCGATCGCCTGGACAAAACTCTTGTCGATCTTGAGGGTATTGGCGGGGACCCGGTGCAGATAGCTGAGAGACGAATAGCCGGTGCCGAAATCATCGATGGAAAAGTGGACGCCAAGCCGCTGGATCGCCCGCATCATCGGCTCGGCCTCGTCCTGACCGTGCATCAGCATGCTCTCGGTGATCTCCAGCTTGAGACAGGACGGGGAGATGCCGGTCTTGCGGAGAACCCGCTCGACCAGCGCCAGCAGATCGTCGTCACGCAACTGCCGGGTCGAGACATTGACCGAGGCAAACAGCGACCGGCGTTCGGGATGGCCGGCCTGCCAGACCACCAGTTGGTGGGCCGCCTCTTCCAGCACCCAGCGGCCGATGGGCACGATCAGGCCGGACTCCTCGGCCAGCGGCACGAACTCGCCGGGTCCCACCAGTCCGCGCTCGGGATGCTGCCAGCGAATCAGCGCCTCGAAGCCGGCGATGGCGCCGCCATCCAGAAAGACGATGGGCTGATAGTGCAGGCACAACTGACCTTCGTCCAGCGCCCGGCGCAGCTCGGATTCGGTGCGGACCTGGGTCAGCGCCTGGAGCCGCAGCCGGGTATCGAACACCTCGGCCCGCGCCCGCCCGGCGCCTTTGGCCCGAACCATGGCGAGGCTGGCGTCACGCAGCATGTCCTCGGCCCGCTCGTAGCCGGAAATACTGAGTGCGATCCCGACCGAGGCGGTCAGTACGATGTCGCGGTTCTCAAGGTGGAACGGTCGCGCCACCGCCCCCCTCATCCGGTGGGCGGTGACCAGTGCCGTCGCCGGTTCGGACACTTCTTCGGTCAGCAACGCGAACTCGTCGGCGCTGAGCCGGGCCAGGGTGTCTCCGGTCCGGCGCAGCCGCAGCAGCCGTGTGGCGGTGGTGCTCAGGACCAGATCCCCCATGGCGTTGCCCAGGCTGTCGTTGATCGACTTGAAGCGGTCGATGTCAAGCAGCAGCACCGCGAAATGACCGCTGCCGCCGGTCTGGCGGGCCATCATCTGGCCGATGCGGTCAAGAAGCAGCGAACGGTTGGGCAGGCCGGTCAGCCCGTCATGAAAGGCATTGAACTGGAGTCGCAACTCGGCTTTCTTGCGCGCCGTCACGTCGGTCACGGAACCGGCGATGCGCACCGGCCGTCCCTCGCCGTCGCGGACCGCGCTGCCGCGAATTTGGCACCACGCGGTGGTGCCGTCGGCCCGGGACATGCGGAACTCATGGGCCAGATGGTCGGTGCTGCCGGCCAGGTGCCGGCGCAACGCCGCCACCAGCGCCGGCCGGTCCTCGGACGCCACCAGCCGGAACCAGTCCTTGAGGCGGTTCTCGAGGGCCGCCTCGGGAAAGCCGAGCATCGAGAGGCAGCGCGGCGAAAGATAGGTCTCGCCGATGTCCAGCCGCCAGTCCCACAGCCCGTCATTGGCGCCGCGCGCAGCCAGGGCGTAACGCTCCTCACTCTGGCGCAGTTGCTGCTCGGCCCGCTTGCGGTCGGTGATGTCGGCCTGGGAGCCGATCATCCGCACCGCGTCGCCGTTGTCGTCCCGCACCGTCATGCCGCAACAGAGCATCCAGCGCAGGGTCTGGCCGGCATCGCGGATGCGGTACTCGATCTTGAAGGACTGAACCGGAATCCGTGACCGTTGCCTTTGCTCGTCCAGAGTCGCCTGAAGCCAGATCAGGTCCTCGGGGACCACCCGACCGAGCCATTCATCGGGCGAATCGCCGATCTCCTGCGGCGTAAAGCCCAGGATCGCCTTCCACCGTGGCGAGTAGTAGATGGCGTTGGTGCTCAGGTCCCAGTCATAAAGGCCGTCGCTCGCCGCCGCCGCGGCCAGGGTATATCGTTCCTCGCTCTGGCGCAGACGCTGCTCGGCGTTCTTGATTTCGGCGATTTCGCTGATCGCACCGATCAGCCGGTCGGGCGCGCCGTCACGGCCGGGGACCGCGATCCCGCGGCAGGCGAGCCAGCGCCAGCCGTCGCCGTCGCGGACCCGATGTTCCATGATGAACGGTGCCGGCGCCTTCTCCCGCTGGCCTTCGAAGCAGGCCAGCAGCCAGATCAGGTCGTCGGGATGGACCCGCAGGAACCAGTCCTCGACACGATGGCCGCCCGGTGCCGCCGGAATGCCGACCAGCGCCAGAAAGCGCGGTGACAATGCGACGAAGCCGGTTGCGGGCTGCCATTCCCACACCCCGTCGCAGCCGATCCGCTCCGCAACCGCATAGCGATCAAGCAACCGCTGCGCCTCGCTCTGCCCGGTCCCGGCTTCGAGCGCAGGCCAGGCGCCGGCGCCGGTCGCGTCGGCGGCCATCCGGGCGGCACCCGTCTCGACATCGGCGCGGTCCTCACACATCACCGATCTCCCCCGGGATCGACATGGCACGGCCTGCGGCGTCGCAAGCCTCCGCCCGTAACCGTGCGCCCCTGACCGATTGCCCCGGCGCGAGGCGCCGGTGGCGGGATCGGGAGAATGGCTCCCACCCGTTCATCGTTTCTGCCGGGACAATCATCGACCACTGGACGTGCCCCTTAATATTCGTTCGCTCGTCCATGTCCCGCCAGCGTCACGGCCTTCCCCTTTTTCGGTGCGCAACCGGTCGCCGCCGCCGGCGGCCGCGCCATAACTTTCCTTACCGAGCGAATTTTAACCGATGCCATTGTCTTCGTTTGCAAAATGCGAGGCATTCCGCCATCGGCAGCGGTCCCTCCTGCGATGCGAAGCGCCTGCGCCTGGGCTGGCACCGCGACAACCCGTCGCAGTACCCGCCAGAAGGCCGGGGAGTCGTCATTTCGTCGCCCCCCGGACCCGACCGCGGCGCGGTTGCGAAGCGCCGGCGGTTGCGCCGCTGTCTGGCGCGATCCTTGCACACATCCGGTTCACGGTCCTTGCAAACGTCCGCCACACTCATTCCTTCGACCTCAAGGACAGTGACGGAAGCTGTCGGCAGTGATTCGGCGCAAGAAAAAAGAGGATGGGCGACCCATGGCGCGATCGATGGACTCTGGTCAGGTGGCTTTCGCCGGGGACGGACCCCGGCATCCGTGGCTTCCCAGGCTGGAGGGCGGGGCGGGGCCATACTGGCGGTCGCCGGCGCCAACCCAAAGCGGGAGTCCGGTCTACGAGACTCTGCCGCTGTTTGACGCCGCCACGCTGTCCGACCTGTGTGGCGGCATTGAACCCGACACCCTGGCGTCGATCCTCAGCGGCTTCATGGAAGACCTGCGCCACCGGCTTGACCGCATCGCCGCCGCCACCGGTGCCGCCACCACCCCCAATCTGCGCGTCCTCGCCTTCGAAAGCCACGCTCTGTCCAGTTGCTCCTACACCTTCGGGGCCTTGCGGCTGGCCGGGGTCTGCCGCAGCATCGAACAGGCGGTGGGTGACGGCGACAGCCGCGAGGCGCTGTTCCTGGCCCGGTCGCTGGGCCGAATCGGCGCCGAATCCCTTGATGCCCTCTCGGCCCGCCACCGGGCCAGTTGAGGCCGCCGCAGGCGGCGGGCCCGATCGCCGGCCATCCCGACCGCGCCGCGACCTTTCGTCCAGCCATTACCGATGAGCATGGCGGATAGTTCCACCTTCGAGGACTGGACGTGGGCGATGCCTCGTGCAATGATCCCAGCCATCGAGTGACGTTAACCTCGGTTATTCGGCGACGCCATTTTCCGGGACGAAGTCGCCCTCTCCGGCGTGACATCCCCGTCCTCCAAAGGAGCAATCAGGACCGTCTCATGGCGACAGAAAAAGTGAAAGGTTTTTCACCCGTATTGGACGCCATCCTGCATGGAGGCTCCAGCGTCTCCATCAATGTCATCGAAATGGCGAAGAGTTTTCCGAAAGAAAAGCTCTTGTTCCGATCGACTGCCATGAACGGTGTGGTTATTTTCAAATTTCCGAACTTCGTGGATGAAGTCGGCAAAGAGTTGATGGGGGCTTTCGGGGGGCCGGCGGCCATCGAATACCATCCGATCGAGACCGGCGTCTATATACCTTATTCCACCGAAGCGCCGCAGGATGGTGGTTGCGCGATCTATATGCGGCAAAAGAACTATCAGCAACTTTTGATGGACTATGTTGGACTGCCGTCCGACGGCCTGACCGATGGTGCCAATCTCAATCTCAGTCAGGACATCAAGCTGCTGAGCCTGATGGATACCATTCCGTCTCTGGATCCGTTTCTGCTCAAGGAATGCTTCGACGCCAACGGCATCTCTTACGATCCGTCGGTGCTGCGGCTCGACCCGCGCGAGGAAGAAGACATCAAGCGGATGATCTCGGAGAAAATTTCCCCGATCGTCCAGAAGGCTTTCGATTCCGAACGGACCACCTCGAGCCGCGAGCGCCTGCTGGCGGCGCTGTGGAATCCGACCATGCCCGAGGCCAGAAACTTCGTGCGGGCCTTCGGCATCGCCGATTCCGAAGCGGTTGCGGTGTTCACCGCCTGGAAAGGCATTACCTTTTATCAGCTGCAGGTCCGGGTGATTGGGCCGAAAATCCGGGAAGTGCTGGGGTGGATGAAATCGAAGGAGTCAATTCCCATCGATGCCACTATCAACAAGACATATATGCCTCAGCTCCAGATGTTCAATGTCAAGATTGTCAGCCTGATCAACCAGAACGTCGCCGATATGCGCACGATTCTGACCAAATACGAGAACTGCTTTGCGTCTTTCATCGACGGCAACCCGAGTGAACTGACCAACTTCCTGCGTTCGGCGCGTCAGGTTTATTACGTACTTGGCTACTGCATTTCTTCGCTGAACAGTGCTATCGCTATCTTCTTCCGGGAAATAAGGCCCCCGACGCGCACCCGGATCAGTTTCGAGGAGACCAACCGGCTCTACATCCGGCTGGATACCACCCTCAGCCGCAAGCGCGACGTTCCCACCAGTCTGTGACCGGCCGGCTTCCGGCGGCGGTATTTTCGGGTTGCGAGGAGGCGTCTGCCGGCTGAGCCGGGCGGGACGTCCTTATCTGTCCGCCCCATCTTTTGTTTTTCGGGCCATGGCGCCGGGGCTGTTCGGCTGCCATCGATGCCGACTCATACGGCGTTCCGGGGTGATATGTCCGGTCATGGGGTGGGATTCCCGATGATTCAGGAATTCAGCAAGAAGGTATGACAGGGCTGCGGTCGGCTGGTTATAGTGCTTCGCCGTCGTCGCGTCGGGGACCGGCACCGGCGACAGCGGATATGGCGGAGATTGACCGGAGGGTGGCGGCGATGACGGATTTTCCCAAAAAAAACCTGGCCGACTGGACGGTGCTGGCCGGCAAGGACATCGGCAAGGGCGGTTCGGTTGACCAGTTGTTGTGGCGGACGCCCGAAGGATTGACGGTCAAGCCGCTCTATACCGCCGCCGATCTGGAAGGGCTGGAACTCGATACCCTGCCCGGCTTCCCGCCCTACAGCCGGGGGCCGCGCGCCACCATGTACGCTCACCGGCCCTGGACCATCCGCCAGTATGCCGGTTTCTCCACCGCCGAGGAGTCCAACGCCTTTTACCGCAAGAATCTGGCGGCGGGACAGATGGGCCTGTCGGTGGCCTTCGACCTGGCCACCCACCGCGGCTATGACAGCGACCATCCCCGGGTGGTGGGCGATGTCGGCAAGGCCGGAGTGGCCATCGACAGCGTCGAGGACATGAAGACCCTGTTCGACGGCATTCCGCTCGACCAGATGAGCGTGTCCATGACCATGAACGGCGCGGTGCTGCCGGTACTGGCCGGCTACGTGGTCGCGGCCGAGGAGCAGGGGGTGCGCCAGGACCAGTTGGCCGGCACCATCCAGAACGACATCCTCAAAGAATTCATGGTCCGCAACACCTATATTTACCCACCCGAGCCGTCGATGCGGATCGTTGCCGACATCATCGAGTACACGGCGCGGAACATGCCGAAATTCAACTCGATTTCGATCAGCGGCTATCACATGCAGGAGGCCGGTGCCACCGCCGTCCAGGAACTGGCGTTCACCCTGGCCGATGGCCTGGAATACGTGCGGGCGGCGCTGGACAAGGGCCTTAAGGTCGACGAATTCGCGCCGCGTCTGTCGTTTTTCTTCTCCATCGGCATGAATTTCTTCATGGAGATCGCCAAGCTGCGCGCCGCCCGGCTGCTCTGGGCGCGGCACATGAAGCGGTTGTTTGCGCCTCAGGATGCCCGCTCGCTGGCGCTGCGCACCCACTGTCAGACCTCGGGGGTGTCGCTGACCGAACAGGACCCGTTCAACAACGTCATCCGGACCACCATCGAGGCGATGGCCGCAGTGCTGGGCGGGACCCAGTCGCTCCACACCAACGCCTATGACGAGGCGCTGGGCCTGCCCACCGCTTTTTCCGCCCGGGTTGCCCGCAACACCCAGTTGATCATCGCCGAGGAAAGCGGGATCCCCCATGTGGTGGATCCACTGGGCGGCTCGTATTACGTGGAGGCGCTGACCGACAGCCTGGCCACTGCCGCCGACGAGCTGATCGCCAAGGTCGAGGCGCTGGGCGGCATGACCCGTGCCGTCGAGTCGGGCATGCCCAAGCTGCTGATCGAGGAGGCGGCGGCGCGCCGGCAGGCGGCCATCGACCGCGGCGACGAGGTGGTGGTGGGCGTCAACAAGTACAAGGTGCCCGAGGCCGACACGGCGGCGGTGGACGTGCTCGACATCGACAACAGCGCGGTCCGCGAGGCCCAGGTGGCGCGTCTCCGGCGCATCCGGGCCAGCCGCGACGCCGCGGCCTGCACCGCGGCGCTGGAGGCGCTGTCCCGGGCCGCCGCCGACAATTCGGGGAATCTGCTGGAACTGGCCATCGTCGCGACCCGGGCACGGGCCACCGTCGGCGAAATCTCCGACGCCCTGGAAAAGGTTTACGGCCGTCACAGCGCCGTGATCCGCTCGGTCTCGGGGGTTTACGGCTCGGCCTATGCCGGAGACGCCGGCTTTGCGCGGATTCAGGCCGAGGTGACCCGTTTCGCCGAGGCCGAAGGCCGCCGGCCGCGGCTGCTGGTGGTCAAGATGGGCCAGGACGGCCACGACCGCGGCGCCAAGGTGATCGCCACCAGCTTTGCCGATATCGGCTTTGACGTGGATGTGGGACCGCTGTTCCAGACCCCCGAAGAGGCGGCGCGTCAGGCGATCGAAAACGACGTCCACATCATCGGCGTGTCCAGCCAGGCCGCCGGCCACAAGACGCTGGTCCCCCAACTGATCCAGGAGTTGAACAAGCTCGGCGCCTCCGACATCCTGGTGGTCTGCGGCGGGGTGATCCCGCCCCAGGACTACGACATGCTGTATCAGGCCGGGGTTGCCGCAATTTTCGGCCCCGGCACCAACATTCCCCAGGCCGCCGAAGCCGTCCTGACACTCCTGAAAAAGCAGGTCGCGTAAAAGGGGGGCCCGGGGCAACGCGCCATAGGCGCCGGGATACAATGGATGTCCTTGAGATCAGGTCAGTACGTGGGCTCCGCCCACACCCGCCAAAGGCCGGGGGCCTTTGGAAACCGTGACGTCCTGATCCCATAACGTCATGGGGTCCGGGGCCTGATGGGCCCCGGCGGGTGCAGGGCGGAACCCTGCAAAAAAACACTACCCTGGCGCCGGCGGGGCAACGCCCCTGGACGCCCAAGGCCGGAGAGTCCGCCGTGACCGACTGGTACGACCAAGGCAACCGTCTGCACCTGGAAGAGAACCGGCCGCTCGACGCCGAACGCGCCTATCGCCGGGCGATCGAGGAGGCCCCCACCGATGCCCGCCCGTGGAACGGGCTGGGCATCCTGCTTTCCGACCGGCTGGGGCGGGTCGACGAGGCGGCGGCGGCGTTCGAGCGGGCCATCGCCCTTGATCCGGGCTTCGCCGCGCCGTGGAACGGGCTGGGCATCCATCAGCAGGAGCAGTTGTGTCGGCCGGAGCTGGCCCACGACTCGTTCCTCAAGGCGATCGAGAGCGATCCGCTGGACTTCACGCCCTGGTGCAATCTGGCCGGGTTGCTGCGGCTGTGGCGCTCGGACGGCGCCGGCGCCACCCGGGCCTACAAGCTGGCTCTCGAGATCGCCCCCGACGAACCGTTTCTCTGGCTGGGGTATGGCGAACTGGCGCTGGTTCAGGGCGACCACCCGGTGGCGCGCTCACGGCTGGAACGGGCCGCCGCGGCCATGACGTTGCGCACCGATCCCCAGGCGGCGGTGCTGTCCCTGTCGCTGGCCACCGCCCTCGGCCGGCCGGACGCGGCGACGGCACTGGCCGGAACGGTGGCGGCGGTCGCCGACACCCCGGCCCGGCCGGTGGAGGCCGCGGTGGTGCTGGCCGGTCACGCCATGGCGCTCGGCCAGACCACACTGGCCGAACACTGGCGCGACCGGGCACTCCACCTGCTGACCCGCCACCACGAGCGGCTTTCGGCCCTGGCCGAGTGCTACGGTACCGCCGGCCTGTGCCCGGCGCTGCGCCCGTGGCTGGCCGATTTCGCCCGGCGGCTGTTCGCCGCCGACCAGCAGGCCGGTCGCGTCCTCGCCGGCGCCCCCACCCCCGAGGCCTTGCTGCGGCGCTTCCGTCGCTTCACCTTCGAGGGCGGGCGGGGCGCCGGCGATCCGCTCGACCGGCCCTTGTGGTGCCGGGAGGTGGCGGCGGCGTGGCTTGCCGGGGATTCAGCCGGGGGTTTTTCCGGAATTTCCGCCCAGGAACTCCCGGGTGATGCGGGCGGCCTCGGCGAGGCCGACCCGCTCGACCTTCACCCCCTCGGGAAAGGCGCCGTTAAGCCGACCCGGCATTAGCGGGTCGAGCAGCACGAACACCCCCCAGTCGTCGGCCCGGCGGATCAGCCGGCCGAACGCCTGCTTCAGGCGCAGCCGGGTCAGCATGTCGTCGTAGCGCCGGCCGCCGAAATGCGCGCGCCGGGCCTTGTGCAGGATGTCCGGGCGCGGCCACGGCACCCGGTCGAACACGATCAGATGCAGGGACCGGCCGGGCACGTCGACGCCGTCACGCACCGCATCGGTGCCGAGCAGGCAGGCGGTTTCTTCGGCCCGGAAGATATCGATCAGCGTGGCCACATCCATGCCGTCCACATGCTGGGCGTAAAGCGGCAGTCCGGCGGCCTCCAGCGTCCCGGCGATTCGGGCCTGGACCGCGCGCAACCGGGTGATGGCGGTGAACAGACCCAGCGCCCCGCCGCCAGCGGCCAGGAACAGCTCGCGGTAGGCCGCCGCCACCTGCCCCAGATCGTCCTTGCGGACATCGGTGACCACCAGCACCCGGGTATGGGTGACGTAGTCGAAGGGGGACGGCACCGCCACCCGCCAGGCGGGTGCCGGCAGATGCACGGCGCCGGTGCGCAGTTCGGCCGCCTGCCAGTCGCGCTCGGGGTCGCCGCTGCCGTCGGTCAGGGTGGCCGAGGTGATGGCGAGGCCGTGGGCCGAGGCCATCACCGCCTGGCTGAACGGCAGCGTCGGGTCGACGAAGTGGCGGTACATGCCCACGTCCAGTTCCCGGCCCTCATGGCGTTCCACCGCGAACCAGTCGACGAAGCCGGGCAGAGACGCGGTGGCCAGGGACGCCAGCATGTCCTGCCACGGGACCAGGGTCTGCTCGACCCGCCGGGCCAGCCCCCGGGCCAGGGCATCGATGCGCCGGCGCTGTTCGGACTCCAGGGCCGCCGCCTGATCCTCGAGTCGCGCCGCCAGGGCCTTCGCCAGGGCCGAGAGCGGTCCGGCCAGCGTGCCCAGTGCCGCCCGCAGCACGCCTGCGGCCTCGATCACGCCCTCGGCGACGGGGCGGATCTCGGTCTCGAGGCTGTAGGGGGCATCGCGCCCGGCGGCCCGGGCCAGCACCTGACGCCGCACCTGATCCAGAAAACGCTCGGTGGCACCGGTGGGGGTGTCGGCCGCCAGCCGCATCCGCCAGCCGTCGGCGGGCAGCACCCGCGCCGCCTGCAACACCTCGTCGAGCGCCGCCGCCGCGTCGTCGTCATCGGCCACCAGCTCGTCCAGCCGTCGCCGCAGTCCCCGCGCCCGGCCGCCGCCGCCACTTCCGCCGCCGCCCCGGCCGTCGGCGTCGTTGCCCAGCAGCCAGCGCCGCAATTCCCGGGTTTCGAGGCCGGTCAGGTGTGCGGCAAAGGCGCTGTCGGCGGCTTCGAAGACATGGTGGCCTTCGTCGAAGACATAGCGGGTGGGCAGGCGGCCGTCGTCACCGCCGCCCTGGGCCGACTGGATCATCACCAGCGCATGGTTGGCGATCACGATGTCGGCCCGGCGCGCCCGGCGGACGCTCTTTTCGATGAAACACCGGTTGTAATGTTCGCAGCCGGAATAGATGCACTCGCCCCGGCGGTCGGCCAGCCCCAGGGTGGCGGCGCGCCCGAGCACATCCACCAGCCAGCCGGGAAAGTCGGAGCCCTGAAGATCGCCATCCCGGGTGGCGGCGATCCATCGCGCGAGCAAGGCCAGGGCAATTCGGTATCGAGGGTCAAGGCCGCTGGCCCGGATCGCCTCTTCATAGTTCAGCAGGCAGAGATAGTTCTCGCGCCCCTTGCGCAGTACCACCTTGCGCGCCTTGACCTCGGGGTCGCCATAGAGCCGGTCGAGTTCGGCATCGATCTGATGTTGCAGGTTACGGGTATAGGTCGAAATCCACACCGTTCCCCGGTTCTTTTCGGCCCAGACGCTGGCCGGCGCCAGATAACCCAGGGTTTTGCCGACTCCGGTGCCGGCCTCGGCCAGCACCAGATTGGGCGCGCCGGCCTCGGCCCGGGGGGCGAAGGCGGTGGCCAGCGCGTCGGCATAGTCCGATTGCTGGGGCCGGGCCTCGGCCCGCCGGTTGCCCGAGACCGCGGCGTCGCGCCGGGGTGCCGCCACCAGCCCGGCCAGCCGGCGCCGGGCTTCTCCGGGTTCCACCGCAAGCTGGGCCGGCGCCGGCTCGGGGGCCTCGACCAGCCATTCGGGCAGGCGCCGCCACACCGCGAGGCCGCCGTCGGCGGCCTTGTGGTCGGGGCCGCCGGGGGCGCCCAGCGCCGAGAGCACCGCCGGTGCCCAGCGCCAGCCGGCGACCCCCAGCGCCCAGGCCAGCGCCACCGGGTCCGAGCGTTCCTCCGGTCGGGGACCGACGAGGCGCAGGAGCAGCCGATCCACCACCCCGAGCAGCGTCACGGCCGCCCCGGTCAGGTCTTCGGGCGGCGGCAGGCCGACGAACGCGGCAAGGCCCCGGGGGGTCGGCAGGCAGAACCTGGCCGGGCAAACGAATGCGAACAATTCGAGCACGTCATAGGCTTCGAGCCGGTCCAGACCCAGGCGCCGGGCCATGTTCGGGGCGTGGCAGACCACCATTGGGGTTCCGGCGAGACGACGGCCGGCCGCCGCGGTCTCGAAGGTCTCGACCTCGCCGGCCGGACTGACCACCACCACATGCCGCGGCCCGGCCACCACCGCAGGCGCGTCGGGACTCAGCAGGCGGGGAGGCGTCGGGGCCATCGGCGGGTCCTGGACCGGCATGTGTCACGGGTTCCAAGGGCCGCCGCCCTTGGTGGGTCCAGGGCAAGGCCCTGGTCGGGGTCCGGGGCAAGGCCCCGGTCGGGGTCCGGGGCAAGGCCCCGGTCGGGGTCCGGGGGCAAAGCCCTGGTCGGGGTCCGGGGGCAAAGCCCCCCTCGGTATCACCCAGCATACCTCCCCTCGGCGCTTTGCCGCAGCTGCCCGGCAAAGGTCTTGGCGGCGACCGGGCGGCCGAGCAGGAAGCCCTGGGCCAGATCGCAGGCGCAGGCGTCGAGGAAGGCCAGTTGATCCGCGCTCTCGACGCCTTCGGCCACCACGGTCAGATCCAGCCGGTGGGCCATGGCCACGATCGCCTCGGTCAGCGCCGCGGCGTCGGCGCTGGAGGTCACGTCACGGATGAACGAGCGGTCGATCTTGAGGGTTTTCAGGGCGAACCGGCGCAGATAGCTCAGGGACGAATAGCCGGTGCCGAAGTCGTCCACCGACAGCCCGATCCCCATATCCACCAGCGTCCGTAGAATATTGACCACCCGCGGCACGTCCTCCAGCAGCAGACTTTCGGTGATCTCCAGATGCAACTGATCGCAGGACAGGCCGTTGTCGTCCAGCGCCCGGGCGGTGACTCCGGCCAGATCGCCGACGCGGAACTGGCGGCTGGAAACATTGACCGCGACGTGACAGAGTCCGAGACCGCTGTCCAGCCAGCCGCGCATTTCCCGGCAGGCATGGTGCAGCACCCATTCACCGATGGGCACGATCAGCCCGCTTTCCTCGGCCAGCGGGATGAACTGCACCGGCTGGATGTCGCCAAGGTCGGGATTGGTCCAGCGCAGCAGCGCCTCGGCCCCGATGGTCCGGCCCGAAGCCACCGCGACCAGCGGCTGATAGCACAGGTGGAACTCGTCGCGCTCCAGGGCGCGCCGGAGCCGGGAATCCATGGACATCCGCGCCCGCGCCCGCTCGTTGAGCTGGCGGGTAAAAAAGCGGCAGGTGTTGCGGCCGTCGGCCTTGGCCTGATACATGGCCACATCGGCGTTGCGCATCAGGATATGCGGATCCGTGCCGTCGAGCGGCGCGATGGTGATGCCCACGCTGGCCGAACTGAAGATTTCCTGGCCTTCGATCCGAAACGGCGTCCCGAAGGCGGCCGCGATCTTTTCGATCACGACCTCGCTTTGCATCGGCGAGCGCAGGCCGGTCAGCAGGATGATGAATTCGTCGCCGCCAAAGCGGGCGACCGTATCCTCGTCGCGCACGCAGGCGGTCAGGCGTTGGGCGGTCTCGCTCAGCAACTGGTCGCCGGCCGCGTGGCCCAGGGTGTCGTTGACGCTCTTGAAGTGGTCGAGGTCGATGAACAGCACCGCCAGCAGCGTGTTCTCGCGGCGCATGCGGGCCAGCCCCTGGGTCAGGCGATCCAGGGCCAACAGCCGGTTGGGCAGGCCGGTCAACTGGTCGTAGTGGGCCTGGCGCAGCAGCCGCTCCTCGTAACCCTTACGGACCGTGATGTCCTCTTTGACCGCAACGAAGTGGGTGATGGCGCCCGACGCCGAGGTGATCGGCGAAATCGAGGCATATTCCCAGAAGCCGGTGCCGTCCTTGCGCCGGTTATAGAGTTCGCCCCGCCACTCCCGACCCGAAAGGATGGTTTTCCACAACTCCTGATATTGTTCGAGGCTGGTGTGGCCTGTACGCAAAAAACGAGGGTTGCGCCCGATGACCTCGTCGGCGGTATAACCCGTCACTTCGAGAAACTTGGGATTGGCGTATTCGATGACGCCGGCCGCGTCGGTAATCAGCACCGAGGCCGGGCTCTGCTCCACCGCCATCGAAAGCTTGCGCAGGGTGGCTTCGGCCCGCTGGCGCTCGGCGATCTCGGCGCGCAATTCGTGGGTGCGCTCCTCGACCTTCTGTTCCAGTTCTTCGCGGGCGCGACGCAACTGTTCGGCGCCGCCGGTACACTCGCGTCCGGCAAGGTCGCTTACCACCACCACGCCGCCGTCACCGGTCGGGTGTTCGCGGATCTCGACCCGGTGGTGACCGATGGCCCGTTCTTCGCACCGGCCATCGGGCTCATGCCCGAACAGGTCCTGGAAGCGACGGCCGCAGGCGACCGCGTCACCATCGGCCCCCAGCAACGCGCCGAAGGCACGATTGCACACCACCAGCACCCGGTCACCGTCGAAGACACCGAACCCCTGGTCCAGCCGGTCCACAGCGTCCTGAATCACGGCAACCCGGTTCACGGCGCCGTCCTGGCAGCCTGAAGCCTGGGGCCGAGCCGACGTCGGGGGATCATCCTGAGGCATTCAACCACATTCCGGCGGGTGGCCATCCAAGGTGATGTTCCGTCTTCCATGAAAACGATTGTACATTCTCGGGTTTTTTCCATCGGGTTGTCAAGGCGTCCGCACCCGCTGAAAGCCAACGACCGCGTTTTCCGTAATCTCGGGGCTGTCGCCGGCGACGCCGATGGTAATGGTTCCCTGTTCCGGCAGGACCATGGAACCTTTCGACAGCGCGGTGGTCCTGCGATCGGCACCCTGAACAAAGGTTCCGTTCTTGCTCCGGTCCACCAGGACAAAGTCCCCGCCTTCGACCTCGATCACCGCGTGGGAACGCGAGGCCATGGCGCAATCGACGGCGAGCCCGCAGTCGGGACTGCGGCCGATGGTAAAAGGTGTTTCCTCCGCCGTCACCACATGGCGGACGCCACGACAGGTCAGCACCAACCCGCCCATCTCTCCTTCCGGTTCCGCCGTCGGCCTTGGCCGGGCAGCGGTGGCGGCCGGCATCCTGCCGGCCCGGGGCGGCCCGTCCTTGACCTGATCCAGTTTCCGCATCAGGCCATCGGCCAGTCGATGGGGAATGCCGGCCTGATACAGCCGGCGCCGGAAGTCTTCCCGGACCATGGCCTGCGACCAACTGCTGTCGACATGCGGGGCGAAGTCGCGGATGCCGCGCAGTTCCGAAAACAGCGCGGCGATTTCCTGGGTGAGGAAGTGGGCCTTGCGGCGTCCGAGATCCGACGACAGCAGATCGAGCAGATAGCCGATCTTGCGGGCGGGTCCGGGCAGGAAGCCGCTGAGCGCGGCGACCGTGCCCTCGAAGGACAGGTCTTCGGGACCGCTGCTGAAGTCGACCTTGGCCCGACGGGTCAGCGCCTCGCTCATGGCCACCCCGCCCATGAAGCCACCGAATTGCTGGAGTTTCGGCAGCAGGTGCTTCAGGGCCACGCCATTGCCGGCCCGATCCAGCCGGGTCAACGGCGTCCGGCCGCCGAGGGCCGAGGCGATCCGGCCGAGCAGCGCCGCCCGCACCCGCGGCAGCGGCTGCCGGTCCAGGATATCGCTGAGTTTCTGCACCGAGCGGGTGCCGGGCAGACGGCTGTCCCAGGAGCCGTCGATCACCGCCAGCAGCGCCTCCAGGGCGGTCGCGAGGTTGGGAGCGTAGCCCAACACCGCCTTGATCGCCTCGTTGCCGTCCACGACTTCGGCCAGAACCCCGTCCAGCCAGGCTGCGGCGGCCGGGCTCTGCTCCTCGGCGAACAGGCCACAGGCCGCCTCCAGCTTGAGCGGCCAGTCGCGGGCCTCCCGCAGGAGGCGCGCCACCGCAAAGGTCACGACGCGCCCCTGCTGCTCCGGCGGCAGCTCCGCGGTCACCTGGGCCACCAGGGCGGTCAGCCCCCGGGCGGCAAGAGTCCCGGCATAGGGCAGGAGCCGTTCGGACTCCCTGGAAAGGTCGAGAATCTCCCGGAACAGCCGGCTCAGCGCCTCATGCCGGTCGGCCGGCCGGACCTGGAGTTGTTGCGCCTGTATCGCGGCCAGCCGGTGCCCGGCCTGGCTGAACAGCAACGTATCGCGCTCGAGAAGACGCAGGGCCATGGCGTCATGGAGCAGCTCAAGGGGTGTGGTCAACTGCTGATCGAAATAGTGACGCAACAATCTTAGCAAAGTCTGGCGGCTTTCGAAGGAATAAACGTCACTGGCCGCAGTGCAGACATAGGCCTGCTCGATTCCCGCGATCACCGAGCCGCTGCCGCCACCCTTGTAGAACTGTTCGAAAACAAGTGTGTGAGAGTCGCTGGCGCTGACCCGGAAGACCCGGACGGCGGTGTATTTTGCCAGTTTGAGCAAGTCCTGGGCGCGACCGAGCGCCGTCGCCTCGTCCGGGTAGATGCCCTCGATCTCGGGTTTGCCCGAAACCTCGATACAGACTTCGAAGGTACTGGATCGAATCATCTGGCAGGACATCCGGTCACGGTGAGGGCCTCTGGACGCCGCAACTCCCGACCTCTGGGGAGCGACGCCCGGAGTTTGCCGGATATTAGAAGCGAATACCTGGGAATCCAAGCGTCCTTCAAGAACCGGGCAGGTCCATTGAGATCGGGGTTCCGCCGAGACCGGTCCCGTTTCGGCCCCGATCCGGGGCCATCCCCGGACGCGGTCCTCCGATCTGAAAAAGGTTTGCGGGATAAAGGGTTATCCTTGACGAAGGCGCGCGCTTGAGGCAGGCTCGGAACCCGTGGGCGATGCTGGCGGCGGGGTGGCCGGCATCGGTCCCAAGGGCTTCGGGCCCCACCGGTCGCACGCCTTGCAGCAGGGAGCCACCACGGCCATGACCAAGTCGGAGTTGATCCTGCGGTTGTCGGAGCGCAATCCGCATCTTTACCAGCGTGACATTGAAAAAATCGTCGGCACGATTTTCGACCAAATCACCGAGGCCCTGGCCAGGGGAGACCGGGTGGAATTGCGGGGTTTCGGGGCCTTTTCGATCAAACGGCGCGACGCCCGCACCGGCCGCAATCCACGGACCGGCGAAGCGGTCACCGTTACCGAGAAGTACATTCCGTTTTTCAAGACCGGCAAGCAGTTGCGGGAGCGTATCAACGTCGATTGAAGGAAGGGCGGCGGACCACTGCGGGGAAAGCCCGGAGGGCGCACTGGACAAAGACTCCGTTTTCCATACCTCTTGTTCCGGTTTCCAAAGACTGTCGGCCTTTGGCGGGTCCGGGGCAGAGCCCTGGTGGGGTTCCGGGGCAGAGCCCGCGCATCCTTCCGCCGGGACCCCCGCGGGACCCATCGATGGCGCCTTCCCGTCCGCCGCCGGTGGTCGCCCGAATGGTCACGGAGACGGGATTTTCCTCCACTTCTTAAATCACCGCAGGCGGCACGAAGACCCCAAGGGTCCGAAGAAGCCGCGGCGACGCCGCTCTTCGGGACCTGTTCCTGCGGTTCCATGACCCGGTGGGCAACGAGTTCGTTGGCGAACCGCCATGGCGGCCCTTGAAATCAGCATACCGCATACCTGTTTCAGGAAGATCCCCGGCGCGACGGTTCTCCGACGTCGGAGGCGTGGCCGGCATCCTCTCCCGTCGCCTGCCACGATTCTGCCGCCGGTGCCCGGTCTGCGCCGCGCCCGGGCCGCTGCTGCGCCGTCTTCCCACCTCGGGGTCCGGGCGCGTCCGCACTCCGGTCAAGTGCTTGATCAAGCGAAGAAGTACGCCCAAATCGCTACCGCCAATACCTCAATTTGGAAGGTTACTAAAAATAGCCGTTGACAATTTCCAGGAGGCACCGATAGTTTTACCGCGGAACATGGGGAATTGGAAGTTTTCGATGACCGCCCAACCGGCCCAAATCGATCGCCTATTGATAGTGGAGGACAGTCGCGCTGATGCCCTTGCGGTTCGGCACTGCTTGGCGACATCCGCTTCTCCTTATCAGATCGAGGTGGTTGATTGCATCGGCAAGGCGTTGACGCGGCTATTGGATGAAAAGTTTGATCTGATCTTGCTGGACCTCGGCCTTCCAGACTCTACCGGGCTTGACACAATCAGCAGGATTATCGCCGTTGCACCGGACGTTCCGGTGGTGGTGCTGACCGGTCGCGACGACGAAGACATCGGTAGGGCATGCATTGATGCCGGCGCCCAGGACTATCTGTGCAAGGGCTGGATGACACCGGAGAATTTGGGCCGGGTGATCAGTTTCACCCTGCGCCGAATTCGCGAAGCTGCGGCCAGGCTGGTCCGGGAGGCGGTGCAAAAGGATCAGGTGTTGACTGCGGCGCCGATCGAGGCGCTGGTGACCCGGAAGCTGGCCGGGGAGCCGCCGCTCCGGGTCGGCAAGCCAGCCGCGTTCGCCGCTATGCAAGCCACGTACCAGGCTTTGCTCGAAGAATATATGGCCTATCTCTCGAATACCGGACCCAAACCCCACGAACGGATGCAGATTCTGATCACCCGGTTTGGTGATCTTTCGGCGGCGCCCCGGGACCTGATTGACGTTCACTCGGCTTCCCTGGAAGAAGTCAGGCGAGATACAAGGAAATATCTAAGGCTCTTCGCTGTTTCACATGGGTAGCTGGAGTTCCAGCTTGCCGGCGATCAGGTAGATGATCGCCTTCAGGTTGCGGGTAGATCGGTAGCCCCGAGCCTTTGCTTTGGCAGCCTGGATAAGGCTG
>Ga0302319_10000654_pt1 | contig 77838 bp, 62 predicted proteins | sample Bog_T0_2_FD_203319 | JGI IMG/M metagenome (GOLD analysis project Ga0302319, IMG submission 203319) | Peat permafrost microbial communities from Stordalen Mire near Abisko, Sweden - Bog_T0_2 | ecosystem: Environmental > Terrestrial > Soil > Wetlands > Peat | place: Sweden: Abisko, Stordalen Mire...
GCGGTGAGCGGTCAGGATACGATAAGGAAGGGTAAGGGCCATAAGGCCCGAAAAATTTTTTCTAAGCGGTTGTCAATATAAATCTTCTGCCTTCTCGTGAATCGCCGTTATTTGGGAAACGCCATTGGGGGGTAATCCCCAGCCCGATCCGCAATCTGGACATGTACGGTCATCGGCCCAGCGACGGTGACCACAGGACGGACACGCGCGTCTTGGCGAGGGATACCAGACCGCCAAGGCGGCGACCGGTACCGCCATGCCCCCCAGGAGAGCCATGACCAGCCATCTCCAGCGCGAGCGCCGGGCCATGCCACGATGTGCGAGCACCAACCAGGTCAGGGCCATGCTGAGGACGCCGCCAGCCGCTGCCCAGGGCACGACCGCTGGAGACGCCCAGGGGCGGAAGGTGTTTTCCGCGGCAGTTCGATCGAACAGTCCCCATCCGAGCGCGGCGATGGCTGGTGAGCCGACGAGTCCGAGGCCCTGGACGAGCATGTCCCCGTCTGCGGTGGGGATGTCGCTTCGCGACAGGATCGTCCCGTCCCTGGCCATGATGGCGATCTGCCGTCGATGTGCAGACCAGGGAGATGGATGCCAATGATAGTCGACAGTGACCGTGTTCTCACGCATGCTCGACACTTCCGGCTGCTTTCTTCACAAAATTATAGCGAAAAGTCCGAAGGTTAATCGCGTTAAGGAGTTAAGCCGACGTTGATATTCCCAACGTTGTGATATGATCAAGGCTTCACTTGTCATCACCTGATAGCGGACGGCCGACTCTTTTAAATTTAGTATTTAACCGCTAAAAATGAGCAATTTCATCCTTTGCAAATGAGTTAAGTAGCACTTCTTCGAGACCGAAATAGGCGGAGATGAAAATCTAAGTCGAGATATCGCTTATGTGTCGAGGATACGTTCTCATCGCCTTGAAATTCTATATGCACCGGCATCGCCGATGTACAGGGATGGGGGATCTGGACGGGGTCATGCGAACCGACGGTCCAGGTCATATGATCCTCCCAAATTCCCAGGCGACGATCGCGGGAAAATAGTCGCAGAAAGGGAGGGTCGTCCTTGGTGAGTGGTCGCAGCACCACCATAGGGCCGCTCCAGGTGTCCACCTGGAACAGCCGGGAAGGAGCTCCTACCCCGAGATGCAATCTGACTAGGGCGGGATCATCGGTCACCGTCCAATAGATGCGGTCTTCACCTGGCCTCGTATCGCCCGTTGGCCGCTGATCCAGATTCTGAATGATGCGACCGCTCGCTCCACCGGAGAATCCCACTTCGAGGTTGTGCCAGCGATCCATGAGATACTGGCCCAAGGACAAATGCAATCGTGACCATGCCTCATCCAAGGGCATTGTACCGTCCATACCGTCGGTACCGCGGATGAGCACGGGTATCTGCGTCGCTACGCCATCCTTCTTCCTCACGCAGACGCGCTTATTCCTCCAATCAAGGTCGATCGATCCCCCACCGGGAATCGATCCCCCAAAGAGGTATTCCTCCACCATGGAGGATACCCGGTAGTTGGGCCATCGATCGTTCGTCGTCAAGAGTTTGTTGATGGACAGTGCAGGGAAGACCGGCTGTGCATACTCGATGGGATGCGGGCCTGCGGTCGTGACCGTCCGATGCTCCAGCAGGTATTCCCAGCGATCGCTGATGAACATCCCGGGCGCCATGAACAGACCGCAGCTGGCCATGCCCGTACACCACGCCATGGCTGTCCGGCTGGAGGGCCCATCCTCGCCGTTGGCCTCTCTCATCGCCGCGAAACACCACCACACGCATGGCACCGTGATGAGCACGGCGATGATCACCTGCATCACCGTCAGATTGAACACGACTTCGTCCCACCGGGAACCGCTGATATCCCATATCCAGTTCCATGGCTGCAGGGCTTGAGCCAGAATGCTCAACGTTGCCACTGCTGCCAATGGCGCGAAGCGCGTTGCCCACCAGCGCGCCTGCCTGAGTCCGGTGGCTACCCCCGCACAGAAAATGGGCGCTAGGATCAACGGATTGCCATCCGGAACGTTGTGCAGACTACCTACATGCACCGCCCTCTCCGATAACTCGCGGGAGATGGCTTGGCCAATCACATAATACAGCGGCATGAGGATGGCCGGCACCATGAGCTTTGCTGCAAGGACACGTCCTGGCGTCCCATGACGGACCAGAGCAGCACGGATCCCCTGGCGATCGCGGAGGCCCGAGGCGATGCCGAGACCGGCGACGACGGGCATCAACAGATTGAGATTGACATCGATGAGATCATGGGGCGTGAGCGAGGTTATCTGCCGCGTGACCGCAAATGGCAGAAGGATCACGAACCACCACCACCACGTGGAGCACAATTCGATCCATAGCAAAGCGCGCAGCATGAAGAGCCCCCCGTAGGTGCCAATAACGACGTTATCCAGGTCTAGGCCGTCTTCTGCAGAACTGATCCATCGTCGCGTACATCCCAGTCATCGGCCGGTGGGAGTCCCCAGGCCTCACCGCAGGATGGGCACAGCGTGTCATCGGCCCATCGACGCCGGCCGCAGGACGGGCACGCCCGCTGTGGAGCGGGATGCCACACCGCCAGCGCGGCGATCGGCACCGCCACCCCACCCAGCAGCGCCGTCACCGACCAGGTCCAGCGCGAGCGACGGGCAACGCCGCGGCGGGCGAGCAGCCACCAGGTTGCGGTCGCGGCGATGACGCCGCCGACGATGGTCCAGGGCAGGACCACCGGGGAGCCCCAGGGTCGGTTGGTGGCCTCGTCGTGGGCGCGATTGAGGGCCAGGCCGGCGGCTGCGATGGACGGAGAGCCCAGGATGCCCAAGGCGCGGAACACGGGATTGCTCTCCGCCGTCGGCAGTTCCGTCTGCGCCAGGATGGTCCCGTCCTGGTCGATGACCGTGTCCTGCCACCGGCTTGCTGACCATGGGGTTGGTCGCCAATGGTAAATGACGGTGGCTGGCTGATCCTTGACCTCCACATTGCTCTGCACCTCGACATGCCCATCCATGTCGGAGGTGAAGGGATGGGGAATCTCCACCTCCGGATGCCGTCCATCGTTCCAGCTGAGATGGTCCGACCAGACACCGATACGGAGGTTCTTCCACCGACCAAGGAAGGGCGGATCATCGGCCGTCAGCGGTCGGATGATGGGGTCGGGACCGCTCCAGGAATCCACCTGGAAGATGCGACAGGGTTCTCCCTGCCCCTGGTGGGGACGGACCGAGCAATGGTCATCCTGCATGACCCAGTAGTCGAGATCGCCGTCGTCCCGACCGCCCCGGAACTGCCACGGGTGATCGCCGGCCTGGATGACCCGCCCTCCGTCAAACCCTCCATCCAGGCGGAGATTCCGCCACCGGTTCTGGACGGTCTGACCGACGGCAAGGTGCAGCGTGGCCCAGGCATCATTCAACGTCGTCGGGCCATCCAGCACTCCCGATCCCTGGATGATCACCGGGACATGCGTGTCGGGGTGGCCTTTGCCGACATTCACCCATACCTTGCGGGTCCAGTCATAGGTGATGCCTGGAAGCGGACCGCCGGTGAGGAAACCACTGCCGGTGGTGGCATTCGACCAGGTCCAGACCGAGCGCGCCATCCCGGCCCAGGAAAGCCTGGGCATGGCACATACCAGGTAGGTCCGATGGTCCGCTCCTGGCCTGGTGATGATCCGGAAGTACCGCATGCCTTCCCAGCGATCGCTGATGATCAGCCATGGCGCCATCGCCACTCCGAGCAGGGCGATGGCGATGGTCGAGGCGGCAGCGGCGCGGCTGCCCGGGCCGTCCTCGCCATCAGCCGCACCCAGGGCGGCGAAGCACCACCACGCGGCCAGCAGGGTGAGGCAGGCGGCGATGCCGACCTGGATGGATTCGATCGCGGTGGCCTGCCAGTCTGTTGACCTGTTCCACTCGTAGCTCCACCACCAGGGTGCGAGGCCATCGGCCAGGGTGATCAGCGTCGCCACCGCGACGATGGGCGCGAGCCGTGTAGCCCACCAGCGTGCCCGCCGAACCCCGGCGGCCAATCCGGCGAGGAACAGTGGGGGCAGGATGGTCGGGCTGATGCTCATGGCGGTCCCGCTCCACAGCGAGCCGATATGCACGGGGAGATCGGTGAAACCGTAGCTGATGCCCAGTCCGACGGCGAAGTAGAGCGGCATCAGGGTCCCCGGCACGATCACCTTGGCGAGCAGGATGCGCCATGGCCCGCCGTGGCGGACGAGGGCATCGCGGTTGCCATGCCGATCGCGCATGCCGGAGGCGAGGCCCAAGCCCACCGTGACCACGGACAGCCAGAGCAGGTTGAGGTCCGCGGTCTCCATGAGGACCGATATACCAGCGGACTGCTCGTGGGGGTTGAATTGCCGGGCGATGGCAAATGGCAGCAGCACCAGGAGCCACCACCACCAGGTCGCACACAGTTCGATCCATATGAGGGACCGGAGCATGGTCATTCTCCCGTGGCGACGGTGGAGCGGATCTTTGCCATGGTCGAGGCCAGGGTCGGCCGCGGGCGGCGTGGACCGGTGTACGCTGTGCAGATATCCTCAAGCGAGGTTGGGACTTCACGCACCGAGCGAGCGCCGATGGAGTGCGCTAGGGTGTCGGGCTTGACGTCCGGAGCGACCACCAGGACATCGACGTCATTGCCTTCTGACGTCCAGGTGAGCAGGCCTGGCAGAACGGGCTCGTGCGAAGGCGCATCGAAATGGAACACAAAGCGGCGTATGGCCGAACGGAAGCGGTCCAAAGTGCAATCCGCACGAAGGATGCCGCCATCCAGAACCGCGATGCGATCCGCGACCCGATCGATATCCGCCATGTGGTGGGAGCTGAGGATCACCGTGCGGCCGGGACGCCGGACCGTCTCCAAGATGGCATCGAGCAGATCCCGGCGCGCCGCCGTATCCAAGCCGAGACCGGGATCATCGAGAATCAGCAAATCGGGGTCTCCGGCGATGGTCGCCGCCAGGCATGCGCTTGCACGCTGGCCGCGCGACAAGCTCCCCAAGCGAGCCCGCGGAGACAGGCCCGCCCGCTCGATGAGGGAACCGAACACCGCCAGGTCGAAGCGCGGGAAGAAGGCCCGGTGGTGATGGGCTAGGCCGCCGACGGTCATCCACGTATACACGGGATGGTCTTCAGCCAGAAACCCGATGCGAGCGCGGTGGGATGCATCGGTAGTTATAGCCGGCTTACCGAGGACATTGACGTGGCCATTGGTTGGACGCAAAAGCCCGAGGATCAGGCGCAGCAGAGTGGTCTTACCGGCACCGTTGCGGCCCAGGAGGCCAAGGATTGTCCCAGTGGGCACGACGAGATCGATCCGGTCGACGGCGATCCGCTGGCCAAAGCCGCGGGTAAGTCCCGAACAGGTTATTGCGACATCAGTCATGGCAGACCTTCCTGATCGAAGCGGTGGTTCAATGCATCTATGATGTCCTGTCGCTTCCAGCCATAGCGCGCTGCGGCAGACACCACGGGGGAGATGGCCTCATCCAGACGACGGTTTAGCTCTGCCTTGCTCAGCACGGGTCGTGCGGCCTCGACTACGAAGCCACGGCCCGGCAAGCCGCGGATTAAACCTACCACTTCCAGATGCGCGTAGGCTTTGACGACCGTGTTGGGATTGACGGCCAATTGCTCAGCAACCGACCGGACGCTGGGCAACACCTCGCCGGCGGTGACGTGTCCACTGCGAATGGCGTAGGTAACCTGATCTGCAATCTGCGCATAAAGCGCTTGTGCGGATCCAGGGGTTAGAGAGAGGGTGAGCACATCATGACTGTACTACTCGTACTGATACAGTGCAATTGGGAATGGGCTCCGTCATCGGCGCGATAGCCAGGCCTCCAGGAGCTCGGCGGGGCCACCAATCTGCCCTTGGACCACCTGTGGTGGCAGGGCACGGACCCCCTGTTCGGCCGGTGACGCTGCCGCTGGACAGATTTGGATGGAGACGCGCATGGATAGGTCTAAATATACCCTATCCACCCGAAATGCTATTGATAATGGCAATTTTCGAAAGCATCTGCAGGGGATTCCAAATTCCTGGGTCATAGGTTCGAGTCCTAGATCGCGCACCATAAGAACCCCGGAGTTTCGCTCCGGGGTTCTTCTTTTGTGCGCCAGGCATGGCGCGAAGCGCCGAGACGGGCGCTGATAACCGGCGAGCGAAAGCGAGCTGGGAATTGACGTGGAGGGTGCAAGTCCCTCTGGGGGCCTCCATGACAGGAACCCCGAGCAGAACAGCAACGGTGTCCACCGCGAGGTGGGATCGGAAGGAAGCTGTATGCGAAATCCCGGCCCGAGGAACACGAAGGGCATAGAGGCGTCGGCTGGTGGGCGAGGGGGCAAAGAAACCCGAAGCCCAATGTCATGCGGACCAAGCCGCCGTAGATGCCACGGGTACCGGGGGACATGGCCGATTGGTGTCGTTAATAATGCGTTGGAGTTTGTTCATATCTCGCGTACCTGACTTCGCCTACTTCACACCCTTCTTCTGCTTCGGGCTGTTTGGATCGCTTCACGTCACTTCACGTCACTTCACGTCAGCAAGATCGCCTCTTCCTTGAATTCGGCAGTTATGCTCAGCCTTCCCCCCATGCTCTCTATGACCCTGCGAAGGGTCACGATCTCCATATTCTCGGCGTTCTCGATTTGCGAAAGCGCACTCTGTGAAACGCCGATCAATGCGGCAAGCTTTGCCTGAGTCATGCCTCGGCGACGTCGAACCTCGACGAGCTTCAGGATGGCAGAGGCGAGGTGCGCGCGCTCCCGCACCCGAGCGAGACGTTCGGGCGAGGACTTGTGCGAAATCTGGTTCCACTTTTTAGGCATTTGATTTTCTCGCCTTCTCTTCGCGTTTGAGGGCATGAAGATGTTCATCGTAGAGTCGATCAGCAGTCGGAATGTTCTTTATATACCATCGGCTATCTCCGGTTTTGCATCCGCCAAGTAGCAGTACTGCATTCCGCCTGGGATCGAATGCGTATAGGACTCGGTACGGTCCGCCTTTATGCTGAATGCGCAGCTCCCTCATATGGTCGTGCTTTGACCCGTTGATCGAACTTGAGTACGGATGTTCAAGTTGAGGTCCACGATCAACGAGCATTTCGACAACGAAGGTCACGGATTCCTGCTCTTCGGCAGAGAGTTCATCCCACCACTCCTCGAAGTGATCGGTATACTCGACATCCCAGGTCGCCATGGTTGTTATATTAGTTATTTCTTATATAAGTCAACATTAATACCGCCCCTTAGATGCCGCAAGCCAGATCGCCGATATACAGCCGAGGCCAATGGCGCTTGTCCATAGATGTCCAGCCCTGTCCACGAAAGAGCTGGTGTTGTCCATGTGGGAAAACACCAGACGATCGCCGTATCTTTCTGCGGCATCAATGCTTGTGAATTTTTATCACTTACTCTTCGAGTCCTAGATCGCGCACCAAAGAGAACCCCGGAGTTTTGCTCCGGGGTTCGTCGTTCATGGCCTGAGCACAGCAGCTTATGCTGGAGGGCCAGCGTCATCTAGTTTCAATCCGCACCCCAGACCGCATAGAAACCGCAACTGGCTGCGGTCTGACCGTGTTAATTCCCTGCTAGTCCTGGCCCGCTGATCGTCGCGTCCTTGGCCTCCGGAACCGCCGGACCTCCACCCGCATTGAGGCGCTCGATGTCCTTGTCGTACTGGGCCAGGTGAGCGTAGATCTCGGTCACCTCAGCCATGGTATGGCCAAGCCAGCTGCCGATCTTATAGAGGCTGACCCCCGCCTGGGCGGCGATGCTGGCGAAGGTGTGGCGAAGGACATGCGGCGTGATCTTCTTGTCCAAACCTGCTGCTGCCCGGACCCGATGGAACAACCTGCTGGGGTTATAGCGATAGCGCTTCCCGGCATAGCCCTGGACCTTGGGCGAGACGACGAATCCGGCAGCACGGGCATGCTTGCGAAGCAGGTCAAGCAGGTCTGCACAGCAATGGCGTTTCCTATAAATCAGCAATTCGCGGGAAATCAGAAGATTGCTATTGACAACCGCTTGCAGAATTTTTTGGGGCCTCATGGCCCTTTCCCTTCCTTGCCGTATCCTGACCGCCCACCGCGAATTATTCGCACAGCTCGACGAGATCTATACTCACATTGATGGTGTCTTTGGCCCCAAGAACACCTGCTTGGCGGTCATGGCGCTCAAGGCGGCGCAGCGATCCGTGAATTATCGCGATGTGCTCAAAGAAATGCACCAGGAGTGGCAGTGGCTGGGTTGGGAATCAACTCCTTCAGCCGGTGCACTCTCCAAAGCTCGCGCTCATCTTGATGCAGAAGATTGCCGGGTGGTCTGGCAGGAGGCTGTTGTCCGAGCACAGGCAGCCTTCCCTTCCCGGATCAGTGCCCTACCTGGCCGACGCATCTACGCATTCGACGCCACCAGGGTTGTGTCCCCGGGAACGGCTGGTGCTCGGAAGCGCTGGGGAAGCCCCACGGGCAAGGATAACAAGAAGCACCATAATCCGCAGTCCATGATGGTCGCTGCCTGGGAAATATCGACGGGAATACCGCTGGTGATGTCCCGGCCTCCGTGGAACTTTGCCGCTGAGCGGTCGGCCGGGTAGGCTGGTTGCGATTTATCCGATCATGGCTTTGAGATCAGCCTTGGCCAGTGCATTGATGAGCGCGGGCATAGCGCCGTACCCCTTGATGCGGTGAAAGCCAGCCTCGGCATGCCGACGGGGTTGAACAAGAAATCTATGCCGTCCTCACATGGATGACCCTTTCTGCAATGGTCCAAGGCATGGCCGAGAAGGCCGTGGACAAGAAGCATGGCTATCAGGAATGGACGGACCCACACATGTGGCACGTAAGTCGAGCCGATGTATTGTCTGCGACAAGGCGGCTGTTTTTCGCTGTTTTAGTCGCTCCCAGGGAGGCCATTAACAATCTGGAAGAGCTCGCGCAGGGTGACGCGGATTGGATTGTCACTGGCGCCCGACGTCGACGTCCAGGACGATCATTCATACGCGAAACGAGACGTCCATGGGGGCGATGGGCGTAGTGAAATTTTGGGAAAGGCCATTGGGTGGCGACCTGTTGTCGTTCACCTGGTGGCACCTCCCTGCAGCATCCCATCAGCGGGCGAAACCGATCGCATCGAGATAGACATCCGTCGCGAGCGCCCGGTGCGAGACCAGCGAGACCTTGATCTCGCACGCCGTGTGCAGATCGAAGCCGCTGCCGGTCGCCATCTCGCCGAGGGGCAGGGCGAGCTCATGCCAGGCGCCGTCGCTGATCGCCGGGAAGCGCGACAGGATATCGATATCCCGCGTGGCTGCCTTGGTCGGCGAGCAGATGAGGGCGATGCACAGGGAGTCCGGCTTGACCGAGCCATCCATGCGGATGGCGACGAGCAGGGATCTCATGCCGGAGATGTCGCTGCAGCCGCCAGGGAACCGGGCGCCCCAGTTCCAGCCGAAGTAGGCCCAGGTCTTGCCATCACCATGCAGGTGCACCACCGCATGCCCATTGCGTGCCATCGCAGGGATGGAGGGAGCTATCAGCGCCGACTCCTTGGGCGCGCACCAGCCTCGACCCGCTCCGCCATCCCAGACCACCAGGTCTCGCACGGGACTGCCCGTCACCGCAACCGGTGGCATGGCGACCAGCACCTCCTCGCGGGCCGAGGGCGCGTGAGCCGGCACGAAGCGAGCTGCCAGTGGCGTCGACGGTGGCACGTTCACTACGATCGGTGCGTCAGGCTGGGGTGGTGCCGGCGGGGCAGGAGGCGCTGCCTGCCCCAGATTCAGGGCGGCATACATGCCAGCCGCAGCGACCAGGATGCCCACCGCCATGAGGGTCGAGCGCGTGGTGAAGCGCGTGGCCCGGCGCATCCCGCTGTCCCCGCCCGGGAGGGGATTGAGCCGCTGCGAGCGCGAGACCACGCTCCCGACCGTCCCCAACACGGTGCCCAGGCTGGTCCTGACCTGGTGCTGCCTGGACACGATTCCCTGGCCAAGGGCGTCATGAAGCTCCTCCACGCTGAAAGGCCCATGCTCGCCGGTGGGGGTGCCGATGACGTAGTAGCGGCGGGGATCCATCGGGGAAAAGGTACATCCGCGACGCAGAGTCCGCAATCGGTGCGTACGAGCTGCCGATCCAGCCGACGGACAGACCACCTGCTCTCGCATGACGATACGCAGCGGCGTGGATGCCGAGGGAATCGGCAGGTGGTAACCCCTTGGCTATCAATGGCATGCCGCTGGAACGGCCACGCCCTGTGCCGAACTGCGCCAGCGGAACGAGGGCATGCCAAAGCACCGGACGATATGGGACACCAGGGCGGCGACCCGGATCGTCGGGGCATCAGGTCCATGCTCCGAGTCATCGGGGACGACCCCCGCCCACGGGGGTGTGCTGGATACACCGGACCCGGGTATCAGGGCCATGGCGGACCAGGTCGCCGCCGAGGCGCACGACCCGCACGACGACCGCATCGTCGACATGTCCGAGTCGGTGCACAGGCGGGAGCAGGTGATGGGCAAGCACGTCCGAGCACAAAGAAGAACGAGCAGAACGGGCAGCACCTGACCACTACCCAGTAAAATGGCCATAAATCTGGTACCCATGGTGGCTAATGACTGGCAGCGACTCCGCCGAGTCGGACCACTGGATGCAGGACCATGCGAGATTTCCGATATTTCATAGCGCGACTGACTCCGCATCGCTATTACTCACCCGATCCGGAACCCTACCACACATCATGCGATTGCGCTCTACCCACGAATAGACCTACGCCATGCCCCCTCTGCCCGAAATATTGCTCGTCGAAGACAGGAAAGATGACCGTGACCTGTTTCAGCTGGCCAAGCTCCGCAGTGGCATCCAGGCGACGCTGACCTATGCCGTCGACGCCCCGGATGCCATCATCAGGCTGAACCGCATGGGCGCGTACCAGGACCGTCCCATGCCGGACCTCATCGTCCTTGATCTCGGCCTGCCTGGGCTCAAGGGGAGCACGTTGCTCGACGTGGTCCGCCATTCCCTGGTATCAAAGCGGATCGCGGTCGTGGTCTGGACCGGCTCAGAGCGCGAGAGCGACCGAGCGCAGTGTGAGGCGATCGGTGTCCAGGATTTCGTGATAAAGCCGAAGACATTCGCCAGCCTGGTGTCGTTCGTCTCCTCCTTGCCGCGCTACTTCCCGACCCCGGCCGCGCTGGAGCCGCGGCGGCACGAGCACAAGACGCCGCTGCCTGAGACCAGGTAGCCGACGAACCGCATCATCGCCACGGCCAGACGAATCAGTCAGCTGGCACGCGCGGTCACGCACGCCGCAGACGGCACGACCCTGAAGCGCACGAACCGGGCGCAGGCGACCGATACGGTCACCTGGCCGTTGCTCGAGCGATGAGCCTCCGCTTGCGGGGCGAGTCGCGCCGGGGCTGCGCTGCTTGAGCGGCGCCGGGACCATGGCTGATGGACCACGGAGAACGAGGCTCTTGTCCTCATGTGGGGGAGACCCACACCCCTGTGCCGCGTGCTCTGCACGGGTGAGCGATGGTCAGCCATGCAGGATGAAGTGCGACGACTTGCTGTACGCGGCCAGGACGCTCAGACGCACGGGTGTCCGTGCTTGGCTTGGGATTCGCTCACCTGTGGCATCAGGTCACCAGCACCAGCCGGCAGGAGGCCGCCATGTCCACAACCCACTCTCCGACTGACCTGGCGTGCTGGTGCGTGGCCCTCAACGCCCTCGTCGCTGGCGACCAGATGATGGGGACCAGCGCGCACGCCACAGCCCCAGGACCAGGCCGTGCCGCCCATCCGCCCGGCCGACCTGGCGGGCACCCACCACCACGCCCTGGCACACCGATCAGGTGACGAGCGCTGCGGGTGCACCCACCGCCCCGTCGTCACTGGGTCCGGTTCGTGGTCAGCCTGATGGATCGGGTCGGTGACGCCGGGCGAGGCGCCGCCTGTGCTCGCCACCCGCCTGCATGGATCGCGGAACACATCGCTGACGACCAGGTCCATCAGGTATATCCGCCCCAACCACAAGGATGGTGTCATGAAGCCAGCCCGACGACCCGCACCAGCCGTCTCGCACCCCACCAAGCGGACGGCACGCCCTGGCGCGTCCACCCTCCCCCTGGACCAGCCCGTTCCCGCCATGAGCACGCGCGACCAGCGGCTGCAGGTGGACGCCGCCACGCGAACCGGTGGCACGACCGCCGCCCGATACCGCGACGGGCTGACCCCCATCGACCCCGACATCGACCCCGAGGACGTGTCGGATGATGAGCAGGCGCTGGATGCTGCCGCAGCACTGGATGCCGATGAGCGGCAGGCACGCCCGCGGCAGTTCGAGACGGACACCTGACCCGCCCCGTCAGGCCGGTCGCCTCCATCCAGCCCATTCCTGCCCGTTACCCAGCGGCAGCAGACCGCGCAGGATCACCGCCATGCAGAACCACGCCGCCACACCGGAGGCCACCGACCAGACCTTCCGCTTCAACGCCGCGCTCCTGGCCCGCGGGAGGAGGGCGCTGACGGGGGACCCGACTGACCGCATCGCCCTGCTCATGCTCCGCGATGCGCTGCAGGCCCTGGGGATGGCCATGACTTGCGGCAACCCGGAGGAGGCCGGTCACATCACCGCGACCATCATTCGGCCTGCCGGGTCTCGGGGTGAGCGCGTGATCGCCACCTCGGCCCGCACTGGCAGGAGATGGTCGTCGGTGGTTGAGGCCGCGATCGCGGCCCTGAAGGCGCCGCCGCCCGGCTGGCACAGCGTGTCCGGTGGAGTAGGAGGCAGCGTGATGAACGCCAGGGTGGCAGCGGCTACGAGGACATCGAGGCCGCAGATGCACGGATAGTGGCTATCGTGAGGCGATCACCCCGATGGTCATGGTCACCAGTGCGCATGCATCAGTCATGGTTGCACACGGCCTGGTTGCTGTGAAAGACGACCGTTTCCAGCAGCCAGATGCCCTCCTGAAGCCGACACGGCACGAGATGACCACACGGTGCTGGAGTGCATCGAACGATCGGTGCATCCCATCTGTATACGGCACATACAGGGCATGGGGGATTTACCTGATATCGAAAGCGGGCCGGACCGGCGATATAATGCCCACAAGGGGCACCCATGACGACCGGCATGCAACCCATCCTCCTCGTCATCGACGATAATGTATCCGATATCGTGTTGTTCGAATCGGCGTGGGTGCACGCTGGCTACGACAAGGAGATAGGCATGTATGCCTGTACGAGCTACAGGAAGGCCATGACGTGGCTTGAGAATGACATCCCGGATGGTGCTCTGATCTGTGGCGTGCTGGTCGACCTCATGCTGTGTGACCGTGCTGGCACAGCAGCCGTCGATAGGCTGAGCGCATTGCCCATCTTCACGGATGTCCCGATGATCTCGTGGATAGGGATAGACATGAGCCAGAATCTCTTAGCCCGCCTCAGGAAGTCACCGACACCCGTCTGGCAGAAGCCCAGCGAGTGGCTGGGGTGGTCGGGCTTCATCCGTCGCTTCCATGACGTGCTCGGTATGCGGACGGCATCGTCAAGCACCGGTCTTCCAGCCGTTGACGGGGAGACGGTCTCCTGAGCTCGGTTGACGACCAGGACTCGGTTGACGACCATGCCCTGGATATCTGGGAGCTGGAGGCGTTGCCCGACCACCCCGGCGGCACACGACAGGCGTTCGGCCTGTCCCTGGGCCGTCGCCACCACGTCGGCACACGGCCAATCACGTCGTGGGTGCGCCCCCCACTCGTCCGGGACCGCTCAGTCGCATCGCCTTCCGCACAGACCCGGCTAACTGTCGCCCTCCTCGACCGACGTCAGCTTCTCTTCGGTGCCGGCATCGTCCTGCATCGTCTCGTTCTCGTCCGAGACGATGTCGATGAATTCATCCAGCGCATCGCGAATGGTCTCATTGACCTTCAATCCTTCCGCTTTGATGAGCGCAATGACGTCTTTTTCGATGCCCATTGGGATACCCCTCGGTCGTGGTGGCGATCATCATAGTGAGGTGCTCGCAGAGAGAATGCTAGGGGGTATTTTCCCCACTGCGCCTCACGAGCCCGGATCATCGTCCTCGCTGGTGACGCGGACGCCCTGCCAGAGCATGGCGTGCCGCCGATCCAGGCTGTGGCACGCCCGACCACTGAGCGACGAGCGCTCCTGCGGCTGATGCATCTGGCCACGGACCCGCCGGGGCAGTCCAGACGCCCCTGGCTCAGGTCGGCTGCTCGCCGGCTTTCCCTACTGTGGCGGCGACGTGAATCCCTGTGCGAGCAGTTCAGCAGTGACATCTGCGGCATCTCACTCCATGAGATTCGCCGTGCGCGTGCCGATGATTCCCGTCTCGTCCCCGGCCAGGTGACGAGCGGTTTGAGGTGGACCCGGGAGGGCGCCCCGTTTCAAGCGTGGCGTTGCCTTCCGGGCTACGCTCATGAATGCGCATCATCCAGAGCTGCCGGCTCATGGGTATCGACCTCTTCCGGCACCGTCTCGACATCGTCGCGGAGTTGCACCAGGGGCGGACGGATCATGATGACCTGCGGCACAAGGCATGGGCAGTGTGGCCGGCGATTCAGTCAACGTACGGACCATCCCAGAGCCTGTCCGGGTTGACGCTGACCCATGTCCAGCCCCTGGATACGGCCACCTCCACGTACGAGATTGCACCAACCTATACCTACGCGAGTCATGATCATGGTCATCGCCCAACGGCACCGGCTGCGCTTCATCGCCATCCTCATGATCATGATCGTCCTCGCCGGCCTGGCGATCCACGCTCACCGCGCGCGGATGGCCGCCCTCGCAGGTCCGGTGCCGAGCCAATCCGCTCAGCCGTCGACCACCGCGCCCGCAGCCCCGTCCACCGCGACGCCAGCACTCACGGCCACTGCTGCGACCGCTGCGACCGCTGCGACTGCGACAGCCGACGCCGTGACGGATACCCTGCCCGAGATCGTCACCCCGCCGGAAGCGGAACCTCCGGCGCTGGCGGGAACGCCCGCCCCGCCGGCCCAACCCGCCACCGGCCCCGGTGGCTCCGCCGTCACCCATCAGGCGGTCAGTGAAAGCGCCTTCGGCAACGGCGACACCCAATACTGGGTTTTTGAACCCGATCAGCCCCGACCCGCGAGCGCCCCGGTGGTGGTCTTCCTCCACGGCTGGGGTGCGATGCTGCCCGGAGCCTACCGGCATTGGATCGACCACCTGGTCAAACGCGGCAACATCGTCATCTATCCGCGCTACCAGGCCACCCTGCGCACCCGCCCCGAGGCTCTCACGGCCAACGCTGTCACCGCGCTCACCTCCGCCCTGGCCCAACTGCAAAGCCCCGGCCATGTCGCCCCCGACCCCTCCCGCTTCGCCTGCGTCGGCCATTCCTTCGGCGGGGTGATCGCCGCCAACCTCGCGGCGATCGCCGCTGATTACCGGCTCCCGCCCATGCGCGCGGTGATGTGCGTCGAACCCGGACCCTACTCCCCAGGACGGATCTGCCAGGACTACGCCCGCATCCCCGCCGGCACCTTGCTCCTCTGCGTCGCCGGCGACGATGACCACATTGTCGGGGAAGCCACCGCCCGCCTTATCTTCACCACCGCCACCACGGTCGCCCGCGCCGACAAGGACTACATCCTGGTACGCAGCGACTCCCACGGCCGTCCAGCCCTTCACGCCACCCATGTCGCTCCCGCCGGCAACGGCTTCGCCTCCTGGTACGGCTACTGGAAATGGTGCGACGCCCTCACCGCCGCCGCCTTCACTGGCCATGACCGCGCCTACGCCCTCGGCAACACTCCCGAGCAACGCTTCCTGGGCACCTGGAGCGACGGCACCGCGGTGATCGAACCAGTGCTCGCCAGCACGGATCCCTGAGGTCGTTGCGGAGTGACGGAGATGCGCTCACCGCGGATGCCGTGCTCATCGCACCAGGCGTGTCTGCCCAGGACACGCGCCTGCCATCGGCTGACGCGGGCTGCGGCTGCGTCGAGTGACCGCTGAAGGCCACGGCTGCGGCCGGCGTGGGGCGGATTGATCATCCTGGGCTGCGTGGCCCGGATGATCAGGAGAGCGCACGCGCTCATCCACTCCGCCTCATCGGAGCCGCACACTCGACGCAGGTGAGCCACGCATCGTCACCCTCGCCCTCGCGGCAGATGATCCTCGCCGCGCCGCAGGCGCTGCAGGCGCCAATCGCCTACTCGGTGCCGCAGCGGTAGCAGTGGCTCATGCTCGGTGATCGTTGGGGATCGGGAACCGGGACCGTGGCCTGTGCGCATGCCGGGCAGACGAGCACCTGACTGTCGTCGCTCGATGGCGCTATCGTGGGCAGGCATAGCGCGGTGAGGGGCCTGGCTGATCGCACCATGATCGGCGTGTTCATGAGATGGCCTCCGGCGAGTGGCGGCGCATCCTTAGGGGGTGCCCCCTGCGTCGGCATCCGTCAGGTTCAAGGGCGGGCGATCAGCCTGCGGCGTGTCTGCCTGCCGCGCCAGCGCCCTGAGGGCCACCTGGCGATCGATGCGTTCGATGAGGAGCCGCACCTCCCCCTGCAGCTCGTCGTCGATATCGATAGGGGCAACGGTGTGGTGGGCGAGAAAGCGGGAACTCATGGCTGGCTCCAGAGCGTGCGTGATGTACCTACCTACAAAGACGGACCAGGGAGACGCTGTTCGCCGCCGATCGGCCACCGCGTGGCCTCGTGTGTGCCACCAATGCTGACGGCACCATGCCCAGTACATGACCGATGGATTACGGCGTCTGGTGTGCATGCGCAGGTGGCATGCGCAGCCACGCTGAGCTGGTCGCGGAGCATACCTGACGATCTCATCCGCACTGATGCGCGACGACGGTTGGAAATTCTGATCACGCGGCTCCTACGGCGATGCGGATCGCCTATCCACCACGGACACGCGTCCCGCTCCGACCACCGGCATCCTGGGTCCTCTGGCACGGGCACGCGCGCGGACATCCAGCGCATGCGCCTGTGCATCCCCCGCAGCGCGACCCGTCGTCATCCCACTCCCGTGCGTCCGGGGACAGCCAGTCGGGCCCAACTTCAGGGGTGCCATCGCCCCGGGCAGTCGCACTCCGTCGATCAGGCGCAGGTGGTCGGTGCCAGGGGACCTGGCCCCGGGTCATCCGACTGCCACCCTCCAGGCGCTCATGGCCAGATCCAACCCCCGGCACGAGAGGCAGGCCACGTGGTTTGCAGGATCATAGGACAGGCGGACATGCAATTTGCAGGTTCCGTCCGTGCGGTGCCGCGCTGATCCTGCGGTCATCCAGGCGTGGCAGTCATCGGCATGATATTCGCAAGGATGCCGGTCGCGAGATCGGGCAGCCAGGACATCCACATGGTCAACAGACAACCGCCCCGGCGCTCAGGCGCATCCTGCCGACCCCATGATGGAAACATCCATATATGACCTGATCATGGCGATGGCGCCGCATCGATCGGCCGGCCGCTTGGCGAAAGCGATGGCCGATCGTCCGACTGGACACGCATGCGGAATCGCCCCGCAGCAGGCAGGAGGATGCCGGGTGATTGCCACTGGCACTCATGCCTCCGCGAACCCGATCGGGACGCCGCCATCAGCGACCTGATCCGCACGGCGCTGGCGAGTAGCGCATGACGATCTTGATTCCAACACGCACACGAAGGAGCCCCCATGAACACCCTGTCCCTGTTGCTGGCCGATGATCACGACGTGGTCCGCACCGGTCTGCGTCTGTACTTCACCTATGATGCGAGCATCACCGTCGTCGGCGAAGCGTCGGACGGCCGCCAAGCGGTCGATCGGGCGCGAGCGCTGCGTCCAGCGGTCATCCTGATGGACATCGAGATGCCGTTGCTCAGCGGCCTCGAGGCCACCCGCATGATCATCCAGGACCGCCCCGATGCCAAGGTGATCATGCTCTCCGCGCACAGCAGCAATGCCTATGTCGAGCGGGCGATCGAGTACGGAGCCGTCGGCTATCTGCCCAAGCAGGAATCGCCACGCGTGGTGCGCCACGCGATCAGCATCGTCCAGGAGGGCGGGACCTATTTCAGCCCATCCCTGTCGCCGTCCAGCCCATGCATCGGGACACCGGCACGGGGTGATCATGGGAGCAGCACGACCTTGCTCTCGCTGACACCCCGCGAGCTGGAAGTGCTGCAGCTGATCACCGATGGCCTGTCCAACAAGATGGTGGCCGCTCGGCTTGGCATCTGCATCAAGACCGCCGAGAAGCATCGCGAGCATCTCATGCGGAAGCTTGACATCCACGATATCGCCGGTCTCACCCGATACGTGCTCTGTTCAGGCCTCTTTGGCGGCATCGTCCAGTCCGCCTAGCGGCTCTGCCTGCGCTTGGCGATGGTCCCGCGTGGCGCTGCCGACAGATCCGCCGTGCGCTGCAGCTGGCGCACCACCGCATCCGGCTCTCTCCCCCGGTCGCGGCTCACCGGCACCGGGGCATGATGCTCGGAGTCGCCGCGCCGGACGAGCCTGCTCGTCGCGGAGGCGGTGCGCAGAGCGCCTGACGGTCCAGCCGATGCACCACGCATCGCCACGGCTGAGGCCGCATTGTCAGGGTTGTCGCGACTGCATCGCATTGACGCTTGACGCCGAAGTGACCCGTCTACTGTACCGTCCGGACGGTATTCATGGCTCGTCGATCCGACACCCGCGACCGCATCCTCGACGCCGCACTCGCCATCACGAGTGCGTCTGGCGCCTGCCAGGTCACGATCGATGCGGTCTCAGCCAAGTCAGGGGTGAGCAAAGGTGGCGTGCTCTACCATTTCCCCGACAAGGCCTCGCTCCTGAGCGGGCTCCTGGATCGTCATATGGATCGCCAAGCGGCCATCTACCGCGAGGCCGAGGCGGAGCATGGATCGACACGGCACGGTCGGCTGCACGCCGCCATCAGCGTGACCGCCAAGCGCACCAACGCCCAGGCCATGCTGCCCTTCCTCGGCATCCTGGCGCTCGAGCCCGGTTTGCTCAAGCGGCCTCGTGCCAAGGGCGCGGAAGTCATCAATGACCTGCGCAAGGACCCCAAGCGCTTCACCAAAACCGTGCTCGTCCTGCTCGCCAATTCAGGACTCGGGCTCAGCGAAGTGCTCGGCACCATCACCCTGCGCCCAGCCGAACGCGCAGCCGTCATCGCGGCCCTGCACACCCTCGTCGATAGCCTATGACCCTCCCCGCACGCTAGCGCCCACGTCCTCTCGGGACGTCGACCGCTCCCGCTGCTCGTCAACCTCGTGACGATCGCCCCCACCCATCCAGGAGTCACGCCCATGCGCCACACCATCACCCTCGCCAGCACCCTGCTGGCCGCCTGCACCGCTGTGGCAGCCGCGGCCGACCCGGCGATTCCGTCCCCCTGGGAGGCCCGCCTGCTGGGGGGGGTGGTCCCCGGCTATGATGCGGGCTATGGCGGTGTCGATCAGCGCATCGGCAGTTCGGGCGAGCTCGTGGTGCTCTATCGGCGACCGCTCGCCGGCGCGCCGCTCGATCTGCTGCTCGGCGCTGGGGTGTTCGACGACACCAGGCGCGGAAAGGCCAATGATCCCGATAACATCACCCAGTACGATGCCCAGGGCATCGTACTGACGGGGGGCGTTGCCTACCGCATGATCACGCCATTGAGCCTCGAGGCGCGCGTGGAAGTGCGTGGCGGCGAAGGCCGCTTCTCGGGCGAGCAGACCTTCGCCAACGGCAATTACGAGGTGCTCGGCAACTACGGCCGGTATATCGCCGTATCCGCCGTCGTTGCTGCCTATTACGAACTCCCGCGCGCGGTGTCCGTCGGTGTTGAGGTCGGCTTCGATGATTTCGAGGGCAAATCGGAATACATCAATGACACCCTCTCGCTCAGGGGTGATGGCCTGCTGGTGCGCCTCGGCCTGGGCTACCGGTTCTGAGACGCGCATGCCATGCATGCACGCCTGGATGACCGCCGTGCATGATGAGGATCTCCTGACCGCCATGACCGCTCACCCGGACTCCACCAGGGCCCATCGACGACGATGGCTGTGCCGCCGCCGTCGCCAGCTCGGCCCGGCGGCGTCGACGCTCGTCATCGTGCTGCTGAGCGGCTGCGCCGCGGGGCCCGACTACCGCGGTGCTGCTCCCCCGACTGCCGACGGCTACCTTCCGGGAGCCTCCCCGTCGCAGACGACCTCCAGCGCCGTGCGCGGGGGTGAGGCCCAGCGCTTCCAGAGCCACCTCGATGTGGCGGCGCAGTGGTGGACCACCTACCAGGCGCCGGCGCTGAACGCCCTCATGGATGAGGCCATCCGCGCCAACCCCGATCTCCAGGCCGCCCAGGCAGCCCTCCGGCAGGCCAAGGAGATGGTGTATGCCCAGCAGGGCGCCTACTACCCGTCGGTCGGCGTCACCGGTGGCGCGGCCCGCGAGCGCATCTCGACGGCGGCCTATGGCATCTCCGGACCGTCCGCCGGCATCTTCAACCTCTACAACGCCTCGGTCGGAGTGTCCTATACGCTGGATGCCTGGGGTGGCACGCAGCGGCAGGTGGAATCGCTCACAGCCCAGGCCGACTACGAACGCTTCCAGCTCGAGGCGGCGTTCCTGTCGCTGACCGGGAATGTGGTGACGGCAGCGGTGCGGGAGGCGTCCCTGCGGGCTCAGATCGTGGCCCTGGACGAGGTGATCGCACGCGAGTCGGACGAGCTCGAGGTGCTCACGCGCCAGCTCGCGCTCGGCGGCGCGTCGCAGGCCGAGGTCCTGGCCCAGGACACCACCCTGGCGCAGAGCCGGGCGCAACTGCCCCCGTTGCATCTCCAGCTCAGCCAGGTGCGCAATCAATTGGCCCTGCTGGCCGGCCGGGTGCCGAGCAACGCGCTCGCCAGCACCTTCGCCCTCACCAGCATGTCCCTGCCGCAGGATCTCCCGCTCAGCCTGCCGTCGCAGCTGGTCAACCAGCGTCCCGATGTCCGGTCGGCCGAGGCGCTGCTCCACCAGGCCTGCGCCAACATCGGTGTCGCGGTCGCCAACGAGCTGCCGCAGTTCAGCCTGAGCGGGAACTACGGCGGCGAGTCGCTCAGCCTGGGCAGCCTGTTCTCGCCCGCGTCCCTGATCTGGGGCCTGGCCGGGAGCGTCACCCAGCCGCTCTTCGAGGGCGGCAGGCTCGTGCATCAGCGGCGCGCTGCCGATGCGGCGTTCGATCAGGCCGCTGCCCGCTATCGCAGCGTCGTCCTGGCGGCCTTCGCCGACGTCGCCAATGCGCTGCGGGCGCTGGACTACGATGCCCAGGCGCTCAGTGCCCAGGTGGCGGCTGAGCACACCGCGCATGCGAGCTTAGAGCTGTCCGCCGAGCGCTTCCACACCGGAGCGATATCGCATCTCGAGCTGCTGGACGCCGAGGTGGCCTATGCCCAGAGCCACATCAGCCTCGCCGTCGCCCAGGCGGCGCGCTTCGCCGATACGGCGGCGCTCTTCCAGGCCCTCGGGGGTGGATGGTGGAACCGCGATGACCTCACCGCGGTGCCTGACGGCGTCAGCGATCCGCATGCCCCGGTCGAGGTGAACCCTGCTGCCAGTCAGCAACGGAGATGATGTCCATGACCAAGCGCATGCTGATCATGCTGGTGAGCGTCGCCCTGCTCTTCGGACTGGTGTTCGGATTCGAGGCCTTCCGCAATGCCTTCATCGCCAAGATGATGTCGTCGCTGGGGGCCCCGATCCAGGTCGTCGCCACCGCGAAGGCGGTCCGCACCGCCTGGCAGCCGCGCCTGTCGGCGGTGGGCAGCCTGCGCGCGGTCAATGGCGCCGACCTGGCCTTCGAGGTCGCGGGCATCGTCTCGGCGATCGCATTCAGGCCGGGCGAGGATGTCGCCCAGGGCGCGCTGCTGTTCACCTTGGCATCGGCGGATGATCTCGCGAAGCTGCATGCCCTGCAGGCCAGCGCCGACCTGGCCCGCATCACCCTCGCGCGCGATCAGGCGCAGATCCGGGTGCAGGCGATCAGCCAGGCGACCGTCGATGCCGATGGGGCCAATCTGAAGAACCTCCTGGCGCAGGTGGAGGAGCAGCAGGCCATCCTCGACAAGAAATCGCTGCACGCGCCCTTCGCTGGACGCATCGGCCTGCGGGTCGTCGATCTCGGGCAGTACCTCGCCGCGGGCACCCAGGTGGCGACGCTCCAGGCGCTCGATCCGATGTATGTCGACTTCACCCTGCCGCAGCAGGAAGCCGGGGAGATCGCCATCGGCAGGCCGATCACCGCGACCATCAATGGCGGGGCCCTTGCGGGGACGATCAACGCCATCGATCCCAAGGTCGATGCGCAGACGCGCAACCTGACCATCAGGGCGACGGTCGCCAATCCGCAGAAGACGCTGCTCCCGGGCATGTTCGCCACCATCTCGATCGATGTGGGCGAGCCGCAGCAGCGGATCACCCTGCCGCAGACGGCGATCGTCTACAATACCTATGGCGACTCGGTCTACCTGGTCGAGGACAAGGGCGCGGATGCAGCCGGCAAGCCCAAGCTGATCGTCCACCAGTCGATCATCACCGCGGGCGCCACGCGCGGTGACCAGGTGGCGATCCTCTCCGGCGTCAAGGAGGGCGACACGGTGGTGGTCTCAGGCCAGGTGAAGCTGCACAACCTCTCGCCGATCAGCGTGAACAACCAGGTGCTGCCCACCGATGACCCCAATCCCAAGCCGATCGACCAGTAGCCGGGACGCCAAGCGATGAACGTCACGGACATCTTCGTTCGCAGGCCGGTGCTCGCCTCGGTCGTCAGCCTGCTCATCCTGGTGATCGGCCTGCGCTCCGTGTGGTCGCTGCCGGTATTGCAGTATCCACGCACCCAGAATGCCGTGGTCACGGTCTCGACCACCTACTATGGCGCCGATCCGCAGCTGGTGGCCGGCTTCATCACCACACCGCTGGAGAACGCCATCGCCCAGGCGAACGGCATCGACTTCATGACCTCGACCAGCCAGACGGGGGTCAGCACCATCACCGCCAACCTGCGCCTGAACTACGATGCCGACAAGGCGCTGACCGAGATCAACACCAAGGTCAGCTCGGTGCTCAATCAGCTCCCGCCGGGATCGCAGCAGCCGGTGCTCTCGGTCAAGATCGGCCAGACCATCGATGCCATGTACATCGGCTTCAACAGCGATGTGGTGCCGCGCAACAAGATCACCGACTATCTCATCCGCAATGTCCAGCCGAAGCTGCAGGCGGTCGATGGGGTGCAGACCGCGGAGATCCTCGGCGGCCAGAACATCGCGCTGCGCGCCTGGCTCGATCCGGGCAAGCTCGCCTCGTATTCCCTCAGCGCTGCCGATGTCGACCAGGCGCTGGTGGACAACAACTACCTCTCCGGCCTGGGCAACACCAAGGGCCAGATGGTGCAGATCAGCCTGACCGCGTCGACCTCCCTGCATTCGCTCGACGATTTCCGCGAACTCATCATCAAGCAGTCGGGCTCCAAGACCGTGCGCCTCAAGGATGTCGCCAAGGTGATGCTGGGTGCCGATGACTACGAATCGCAGGTCGGCTTCGACGGCAAGACCGCCGTCTACATGGGCATCCAGATCACCCCGGTGGCCAATCTGCTGGAGGTGATCAAGGGCGTCCGCGCGGTGTTCCCCGACATCCAGGCGCAGCTGCCCCAGGACATCAGCTCCCAGATCGTCTATGATTCCACCGCATTCGTCAGCAGCTCGATCACCGAGGTCGAGATCACCCTGGTCGAGGCGCTGTTCATCGTCACCGCCGTGGTGTTCGCCTTCCTCGGCTCCCCGCGCTCGGTGATCATCCCGACCATCGCCATCCCGCTGTCCCTGATCGGCACCTTCACGGTGATGCTGATCTTCGGCTTCACCGTCAACCTGCTCACCCTGCTGGCCCTGGTGCTGGCGATCGGCCTGGTCGTCGATGACGCGATCATCGTCGTCGAGAGCGTCAATCGCCACCTCAAGGAGGGCATCACGCCGATCCAGGCCGCGCTCCAGTCGGCCCGCGAGCTGTCCGCACCCATCATCGCCATGACGGTGGTGCTGGTCGCCGTCTATGTGCCGATCGGATTCCAGGGCGGCTTGACCGGCGCGCTGTTCACCGAATTCGCCTTCACCCTGGTCGGCGCGGTCACCATGTCGGCGATCATCGCCCTGACGCTCACCCCGATGCTGTGCTCCCGCTTCCTCAAACCGCAGAAGCTGGATGCGCAGGGCAGGGGCTCATGGCTGGTCGCGTTCATCGATCGCCAGTTCGAGCGCATCCTCCACCTCTACCAGCGCTTCCTCGCCGGCTGCCTGGACTTCCTGCCGGTCACCATCGTCTTCGCCCTCCTCATCCTCGGCAGCATCTACTTCCTCTTCCGCGGCGCGCGCAGCGAGCTCGCCCCGCAGGAGGACCAGGGGGTGATCATCTCCTTCGGTTCAGCCGCCCCCAACGCGACGCTCCAGCAGCGGCTGCTCTTCTCCAAGCAGGTCTATGACATCGCCATCACCCATCCCGAGGTCGAGCATGTCTTCCAGATCGACATGCCCGGCAATTCGATCGCCGGCATGGTGCTCAAGCCGTGGGACCAGCGCGTCGCGACCGCCTCCCAGCTGCAGCCCAAGATCCAGCAGCAGCTCGGCCAGGTCGTCGGGTCGCGCATCGTGGCCATCCAGCCGCCCTCCCTGCCCGGGGCATCGGGACTGCCGATCCAGGTGGTCATCGGCACCACCAAGCCGTTCGCCGAGCTCAATGACGTGACGCGCCGCTTCGTCGATCAGGCAGTCTCGAGCCATCTGTTCATGTTCCTCGATACCGACCTGAAATTCGACCAGCCGCAGGCGCAGGTGGAGATCGATCGCGACAAGACCTCGCAGATGGGGCTGAGCATGAGCGATGTCGGCGGCGCCCTGGCGGCGATGCTGGGCGGCGGCTACGTCAACTACTTCAGCCTGGATGGGCGCTCCTACAAGGTCATGCCGCAGGTCCAGCAGCGATCTCGCCTGAATACCGACCAGCTGCTCGATTATCAGCTCCATCTCGCCGATGGCCGCATGGTGTCCCTGTCGACCATCGCCCATATCGATACCGTCACCATCCCCGAGACCCTCAATCACTTCCAGCAGCTCAACGGCGCCGTCGTCCAGGGCGTGACCGTCCCCGGGGTCACCCAGGGCGATGCGATCGCCCACCTGCAGCACCTGGCGGCCACCACCCTGCCCCAGGGGTACACCATCGATTACGCCGGACCGTCGCGGCAGTTCGTCCAGGAGTCGAGCGGCTTCGCGCTCACCTTCCTGTTCGCCCTGATCATCATCTTCCTCTCCCTGTCGGCGCTCTTCGAGAGCTTCCGCGACCCGGTCATCATCCTGGTGTCGGTGCCGATGTCGATCGCCGGCGCGATGATCTTCATCAGCGTCGGCATCGGCGGCGCGAGCATGAACATCTACACGGAAGTGGGCTTGGTCACCCTGATGGGCCTGGTCAGCAAACACGGCATCCTGATCGTCGATGTGGCCAATGCGCGCCAGGCCGCAGGCAGGACCAAGCGGCAGGCGGTGGAGGAGGCCGCCGCCATCCGCTTGCGTCCGATCCTGATGACCACCGCAGCCATGGTCCTCGGCGTGATCCCCTTGATCGCGGCCCATGGAGCCGGGGCGGTCTCGCGCTTCAACATGGGCTTGGTGATCGCCTCCGGCATCGCCATCGGGACGCTGTTCACCATCTTCGTCGTCCCCGGCGTCTATATGCTGCTGGCATCGAATCATGCGACAGCTGAGGCGCCCTGATGCTCGGTACCCGTGCTGCATGGCGGCCGTCCTGCCCATGAGCGCCGTCTCGGCATGCCCCTAGCCAGGTGGGCAGGCGTCGCGGTCGAGCCCGCCATCGAGCTCGCGGATGGATGCGGAGGCGACGGGCATGTGTGTGTGCCTCGGGGAGCCTGCTGGTGCCGTCCTGTACAGATGCCGCTTCGGCGCAGCCCCCCCCATCGATGCACGCACGCATGCGACGATCGGCTCACGATTCACAGGGATGGGAGCATCCCCGCCCTTCCATTCGTCCCGTGACGAGATGGTATGCTCTCGCACCGTCGCTCTCCCCTGAGCGACCAGATCGTCTGCCAGGACACCGCCATCCATGATCACGCTCCCCATGAGTTGGCAGCAGGCCGGCTTTGCCGATCATGACACGCTGGCGGATACCAACCTGCAATTCGTCCTCATGCTGGTGTTCTGCGCGCTCACCGGCGGCCTGGCAGCGCGGAAGAAGTACAGCTTCTTCGCCTGGTTCATGGCCGCCGGGGTCATCGGCTTGATGGTCTTGGCATTCCTGCCCAAAGCCGAGACCCCGCAGCAGCGGACGCGGGGCAATATCATCGGACTCGCGATCACCGCCCTCTGCCTCCTCCTGGGTCTGCTGACGCTCCACCGCTGAGTCGGCCGTGCCGTCGAGCCGCGACCTCCCCTGCGATGCACCGGCCGGTGGGGGTGACGGCCAGCGACTGTCCGCACCCGACTGTCCACAGTTCTGGAATAGTCGCAGGCCGAGTACTCGATCGCACGCCGATGATCGGCTGCGGCGTCCCGGGGATCGGGCGTCTCGCTACCGCGTCGACCTCGCTGTGCAGCGTGTCATCGCCTGGCTGGGGGTCATGCGTCCAAGTCACGACGGGTCAGATAGTTGGGTCGTTCGCTCGGCGCCCGACCCGAGTGCTCACATCAACCGTCCGGTCAGCCCGCCTTTCAGACCTCAAGTCACCCCCTAGACAGCCGATACTATCGGCAGAGTGACGGCCCCGCATCGAGGGTCTCACGGTGGAGAGCGCCCCGGGTCAGCACCGCGCACTTGGGACGCCGCTCCTCCCTGGATCACCGGACACGCCTGGTCGCGTCTCCTGGTCGTCAGCCAGAGGTAGAGCACCAGGAGCACCTTATGCATATTCCCATCCCATCCGCGCTCACCACTCCCAGCCTGACCCCCGTCGGACCCGCTCCGGCATCCCCAGCACAAGGGCCCAGCAGCACATCGCCGGGCACGCCCGCACCGTCCAGCGATACGGCGGTCTTCAGCGGCGAGGCCCTGGCCTTGAGCCAGACGCCCCCGACAGCAACGGCGCCAGCGGCATCAGGCGCGGCGTCGTCCGCTGCCGTGGGAGCATCGACCACCCCGGCGATCGTGCATGCGCTTGCCCTGCTCGCGGCGTACACCTCGACGACCTCCAACTCCAGCACCACCTCCACCGCGAACGTCACCGCGGCGCAATTGCAGGCGCTCTCAACCCAGCTCCAGCAGACCGATCCCGCCCTGCTGACGCAATTAACCGGCAGCAGCTCGGGCACCGTGACGGTCGCCGATCTCAGCAATGGCCGAGCCGCGCTCAGCCAGGCGTTGCAGCAGGGCAGCCCCCAGGTGTTCGCGCTCTTCGACAGCGATGGAAGCAGCCAGCTATCCAACAGCGACATCACCAGCGGCCTGAATCAGCTCGCGGCGCTGGCATCGGCGGGCGCGAGCGGCAGTGACCCCGCCAGCGGTCAACAGGCCGCGCCGCCCCCTCCACCTCCTGCGGGTGGTGCGGGCGGTAGTGGCTGTGCGGGCGGAGGCGGAGGGAGCAGTGACGCCGCTGCTGTCACTGCCACCAGCGTGGTCACCCAGCAGATCCTCGAGCTCTATCATGAGGGCTTGACGATCGCGCAGATCAGCCAGCAGGTCGACGAGTCGCAGTCCCAGGTGAACCAGACGATAGCGACATCGACGTAGTCCGCGGCGCGGGCACCGCTCCCGCTACCGGATCGCCCTGTCCTGGTCCCCGGTCCCTGCACCGCCCCGTCCGACGGGGCGGGCGCCTCAGGTCTCCGGACGCATCCCCACCATCTGCCGCCGGTAGTCCCGCGGCGTGCAGCCGCAGGAGCGCTTGAAGGCCTCGTTGAAGCGGCTGAGCGAGCCGAAACCCGCAGCCAGCGCCACCTGGAGGATGCCCTCGGTCCCGGTGACCAGCAGGCGCTGGGCATGGGCGATGCGCTGCTGCACGATGTAGTCGACGATGGTCTCGCCGATGGTCGAGCGGAACAGAGTCATGGCATAGTGCGGATGCAGGCCCGCAGCGCGGGCGACGGCGGCCACGCTCACCGGTGCGGTGTAGTGGCGAGCGATATACGCCACCATCGCCTCGGCCCGCTGCCAGCCGCCGGCGCCTCCCCGCTGCTGCAGGCGGCCGCGACGCGGGGCTGCGACCGCGACCCGCGACAGCCCGAGGGCCATGCGCCGCAGGCGCGCCTCCATCTCGAGGAGGACGATGCGCACGCGCTCGCCCGGCCGGCCATCGAGATCGGCGATCCAGCGGGTGAAGAGCTGCTGGTCGAAGGCCGTGGCCTGCTGATTGTCGCACAGTAGGTGACCCTGCAGCAGCGACCGCACGAAGCCCGCCGGCAGATCGCAGCGCAGGAACCAGGCCAGGGGGATGGTGGCCGCCAGGTAGTCGGAGCCATCGCCCATGTCGATGATCTGATGCGGCACCGCTGCCCAGAACGCATGCAGCCGACCCGGCTGCAGCGTCACCCGGCGTCCCGCCAGCAGGTAGGCGATCGAGCTGCCGAGCATCAGGTTGAGCTCGATCTCGTTATGGCGATCCGACTTGCCGGTGAGGGTCGGCGTCCACGGCGTGCAGGTCAGGCCGTAGGGGGCGAAATCCGGGCGCGTCGGATCGAAGCGGGCCATGGACCTGAGGATACCGGGAGCATCAGGGACGAAACCGGTGGAACTGCGTCCATCCTCCGCGAGCGTGTCACCACTCCGCCACCATCTGGCCGCCATCACCTGCTCGCCTTCCCCAGGATCGCCCATGCGTACCCATCATCCTGCCTGCAGCCTGCTGCTCGCCACGATCACCTGCGCTACGATCATGGGTGCCGCGGGTGCCGGCATCGCAGATGCCGGGGATGCCCCGCAGCTGCACGTCCATGCAGGCGGGCGCTACCTCAGCCGGGACGATGGATCGCCGTTCTTCTGGCTCGGCGACACCGCCTGGGAGCTGTTCCACCGCCTCGATCGCAGCGAGACCGACCTCTACCTCGCCGACCGGGCCGCCAAGGGCTTCACCGTCATCCAGGCGGTGGTGCTGGCGGAATACGGCGGACTGACGGTGCCGGACGCCTCCGGCCATCTGCCGCTCACCGACAACGACCCCACCAAGCCGGTGGAGGCGTACTTCCAGGATGTCGACTATGCCGTCGACAAGGCTGCCAGCCTCGGGCTGTGGATCGGCATGCTGCCGACCTGGGGCGATAAGTGGAACAAGGCCTGGGGCCAGGGACCGGAGATCTTCACCGCCGAGAATGCGGGCATCTACGGCGAATTCCTCGGCCGGCGCTACCGCGACAAGCCGGTCATCTGGATCCTCGGCGGCGACCGGCCAATGGAGGAGAAGCACCGCGGCATCATCAACGCCATGGCCGAGGGCCTGCGCCGTGGCGACGGCGGTCGCCACCTGATCACCTTCCACCCCAGCGGTCAGCAGCATTCCTCGCAGTATTTCCAGGCCACCCCCTGGCTGGACTTCAACATGGTGCAGACCGGGCACACCTTCGACCGCGACAATTTCCGCGACATCGCCCATGATTACGCGCTGATGCCGGCCAAGCCGACCCTCGATGGCGAACCGGGCTATGAGGACCACCCCTCCGGCTTCAAGGCCGCCAACGGCTACATGACCGATCGCGATGCGCGCCGCTTCGCCTATTGGGCGGTGTTCAGCGGCGCCTGCGGCCACACCTATGGCTGCCACGACATCTGGCAGTTCCTCGCTCCCGGACGCACGCCCGTCACCGCCGCGCGCACGCCGTGGCGCGAGGCCATCAACCTGCCGGGCGCCGCGCAGGTCGGCTACCTGCGCGCCCTGGTGGAATCGCGCCCCTACTTCACCCGCATCCCCGACCAGGGGCTGCTCCAGGACGGCCCGCCATCACCGGCCGCCCATGTCGCGGTGACCAGCGACCGGGATGCGCAGGGGCATGCGACCATGATCATGGCCTACCTGCCCACCTCCGCGCCCGCCACCTTCGCCACCAGCGGCATCAGGGATGCCGAGCTCACCGCCTGGTGGTTCGATCCGCGCAGCGGCACGGCGACCGCGTCCGCCACGGTGCCCAATAGCGGAACCTATACCACCGGCGCACCCCCCTGCGCGGGCGACTGGGTCGTGGTGCTCGAGGCGCCGAGCGCCGGTTATCGCCCACCAGGCACCGTGTCCTGGCGGCACTAGACCGCATCCACACGTGATGGGGTCTGGTGGACCGATGCGCACTGGGTGGTTGCAACCGCCTACTGACGACGTGCGTAGCAATGCGCAGGCCAGCTTGCGCTCGTCTGCCCAGCCCCCCGGGTGCAATCGGCACTGCCCGCGGCGCTGCCCTGCGCTCAGGATGCTGCGGGCTGCTTCCGCCGGATGACAGCGACGAGATGGTCGAGCGTCTGGCCTGTGCCCGTGTCCAGGCCCATGCGCAGGAGCTGCTCCAGGTGCTCGGTGGGGCGGCAGACGCCATCGACCGCCATCTCGGCCGTGTCAGCGCCCTCCCGGACGACCAGGCGCACGGTCGATCCCATCGCCTCGTCGACGAGCCGATCCGGCAGGATGCGTCCCGACACGACCATCGTCGCCGCAGGCGGCGCCACTCGAGCCACCCAGTCAGCGGCAACAACGCCACTGCCCGACTCCATCGAGTGGCAGCCGGTGCCACTATGCCTACTGACCAGACAGCACCTGGGGTGATCACCTGATACCAGAGGCACGCACAACCGGTCATACAATGCCCGTCAAGGGACGGCCATGTTCACCAAGCGACAACCCATCGTCCTCGTCATTGATGACAATCTCTCCGATATCGCCCTGCTCGAAATGGCGTGGACGGAAGCGGGCCATGACAAGGCGATCGGGCTGCATGCCTGTACATCCCTCAGGGAAGCGATGACCTGGCTCTGCGAGGAGATTCCAGATTGCTATGTGATCTCTGGAGTCCTGGTCGATCTCATGCTGTTCGATGGTGCAGGACGCTCAGCAGTCGATCGCTTGGCCGAGAGTCCCGTCCTCAAGGATGTCCCGATGGTGTCGTGGCTTGGCATAGAATTGACGCAGCGGGTGACCGATCGCATCAGGAAATCAGCGACGCGCGTGTGGAAGAAGCCGGATAGCTGGTCGGCCTGGCCAGATTTCATCAATCGCTTCCATGCCCTGCTCGACCGCCGTGCTCCGTCCTCAGGGACGAGGCTGACGTCCCCATAGCGCTCGTTGCTCCCGAAGCCATGGGGATTGTACCTGACTATCCCGAGTGGACCGCACCGGCGATAAGATGCAGACGCGAGATGCCCATGCCAGCCGACACCCAATCCATAGCGCTGGTCATCGACGACGACCTGGCCGATCTCGATCTCCTCGCCATTGGATGGGCGAACGCCGGGCATGACGCATCGATTGCCATCCACACGTGCACCAGCAGCAAGGAGGCCATCTTTTTGCTCCATGTATGGAAGACGCCCGGCATAGTCGTCAGCGGCGTCCTCGTCGATCTCATGCTCGTCGATGCGGACGGATGCGCGGCAGTCGATGTCATGAGCGCTCTGCCGATCCTCAACGATGTCCCCATCATCGCCTGGTCCGATGGCGAGGATGAGGAGAAGGCGTCGGTCCGCCTCGCGAGGCCCTCGACCAGGGTGTGGAAGAAGCCTGGGAACTGGTCCGAATACGCAGACTTCATCCGTCGCTTCCGTACGCTGCTCGACGGCAGGTCGACGGCCTGCAGCACTGAGCTTGCCATCGATGCGGCATCCTTCTGAGGAGGCGCCTTGTCATCCTGCACTACCGACGCATGCATGGCGTCGCTGCACCCCGTGGCGCCCAGAGGCGCGCGACGATGGCGACGCCATGCGCGCCGCGTGATGCCGTGTCGCCATGCCTTCCAGGAGCGGCCACCCGCATGGCCGCTCGCACGACCGTGTCCGTCTTGAGCCGATCATCCATGTACGTCGTCATCGGCACCGATCACTCCGACCATGCGAGCGGCATCCCCTATCCAGCCATGCGCCCGCGCATCATACGGCAGGTGATTCCCCGCATCGCCCGGTGATCCCCATGCAGGCGGTCCCCTGTGACGACCACCGCCCTGATCTCCCGCCGCATGTCGTCCGCATGCCTGGATAGAGACAAAAAGGGGGATGATCGCCGCACCGGTGGCGATGCCATGGGTAATTCACCCTATGCCGGAGGAGGGCTTCCCATGGATACTGACCGGAGCGATGCCGCCTCTCCACGGCCCCGGTCTCAGATGGCGCACAATCGGTCATCCTGGAATTGTACCATCCACGAGCAGAAGTAATGTCCGTGAGCGCGAACCATTACGACATCATCATCATCGGGACGGGCGCGGGCGGAGGTGCCCTGGCCCAGCGCCTCGTCCACAGCGGGAAGCGCATCCTCATTCTCGAACGCGGCACGTTCCTGCCCCGAGAAAAGGAGAATTGGGACACCAAGGAGGTGTTCCTCGGGAACCGCTACCATACGGACGAAGTGTGGCAGGACAGCGAGGGCAAGCCGCTCCATCCGCAGACCGCCTACTGGGTTGGCGGCAATACCAAGGTCTATGGTGCGGCGCTGTTTCGCCTGAGGGAACGCGATTTTGAGGCAGTGCAGCACCAGGACGGCATCTCGCCCGAGTGGCCGCTGAAATACCGCGATTACCAATCGTATTACGATGAGGCCGAGCTGCTGTACCAGGCGCATGGGGAACGTGGCTCCGATCCGACGGAACCGCCAACCGGACGTCCCTATCCTCATCCGCCCGTCAGCCATGAGCCGCGCATCCAGGAACTCTTCGATGAGCTTGCGGCAGGCGGCCACCATCCCTTTCCCTGTCCCGTCGGCATCAAACTCAATGAACGCGTGCGCTGGCAGAGCCAATGCATTCGCTGCGACACCTGCGATGGCTTTCCCTGCCTGGTCGAGGCCAAGTCGGACGCGGAGAACAATTGCATCCGCCCGATCCTCGAGTTCCCGAATGTCACCCTGCTTACCGGCGCCTATGTCAGCAGGCTCACGACCAACGCCACCGGCAGCGACATAGCGGGCGTCGAGGTCGAGTTCGACGGCGGACAGCGCACGGAACTATTCACCGCCGCCATAGTGGTGGTTGCCTGCGGCGCGATCAACTCCGCCGCATTGCTCCTGCGCAGCGCCAACAGCTCACACCCCAACGGGCTGGCCAACTCATCGGATCTGGTCGGGCGGAACTTCATGTTCCACAAAGCCGCCATCGTGCTCTCGATCGGACTGAAGCCGAATCCGAGCAGATACATGAAGACGATCGCGGTGAACGACTTCTATTTCGGCGAAGCGGATTTCCCGTATCCCATGGGTGGGATTCAATTGGTCGGCTCATTCAAATGGGAGATGATGAAGGGTGACGCACCGGCTTTCACGCCTGCCGTCGTCTTGAAAACCTTGAAGTCCCATGCCGTCCCGTGGTGGCTCACCACGGAAGATCTGCCCAGCCACCGCAATCGCGTCCGCTGGATCGCCGGGAAGGGCATCCAGCTCGATTACACGCCGAACAATGAGCAGGCCTACCGGCGCCTGAGCGCACGATGGCAGGACGTGCTGAAGGCAGTGGATGGCGGGCACACCTATGTGCCCGAGGAGTTCTACCTCAAGAAATCCATACCGCTGGAAGGCGTCGGACATCAGAACGGCACCTGCCGGTTCGGGCCGGATGCGAAGACATCCGTGCTGAATCTCGACTGCCGTACGCATGACATCGACAACCTCTATGTCGTGGACGCCTCCTTCTTCCCGTCGTGCGGCGCGGTCAATCCGTCGCTCACCATCATCGCCAACGCGCTGCGCGTCGGCGACCATCTGCTCCAACGCCTCACATGATTGGCGACCATGGCCCAACGCAGGGAAATCATCACCGTCTATGCCGCCGGCTTGATTCAAGGCGTGGCGCTGGTCACATTTCCGGCGGCCAACGCCGTGTTCACCAGTTCCAGCGCTTATGGATTATCGAGCACGGAATACGGCTGCATGTTCGTGCCGCAGGCTGCCATGGCCATTCTGTCCTCGTTGCTCGGCGCTGGGTTGAGGAAGCGACTCGGCACCAAACGCATCTATGTGCTGGGGCTGATCGCCAACCTGCTGTCCATGACCCTGCTCGGTGCGAGCTGGTTCGCGATGAAGGATCGGCCATTGGCCTATGGCATTCTGCTGGCTGCGACCGCCTGCATGGGAGTTGGCTTTGGCTTCACCGTGCCGGCAGTCAATACGCTTGCCGCCGCATTCTTCCCCAAGAAGGTGGACCGGGCGGTGCTGGTGCTCAACGCGCTCCTGGGCCTGGGAACGGCGCTGGCCCCGGTATTCATCGCCATCTTTGCGGGATTCGGGATCTGGTGGGGACTGCCGCTGCTGGTTGCCGCGCTGATTCTCGGATTGCTGCTGGTCAGCGCCGGCCAGGAATTGAAGGACGGCGCGCAATCCCACGCCGCGAATCAGGGGAAAATGGGCGTCCCCGCACGATTTTGGGTTTTCGCCGCCTTTGCGCTGCTCTACGGCGTGGGCGAGACCATGAACGGCAACTGGGCGGTGCCGTACATGACGAAGCATCTCGGCGCGAGTGCCTCGATGGCGTCGATCGCCCTGGCCGCTTTCTGGACCATGGTGACCGCAGGCCGCATCCTATTCGCGGCGATCGCAGGATGGTTTTCGGAAAAGGCGGTTTTCCGGGTCTTGCCGTTCGTCCTCGCCGCCGCTTTCATCGCCACCGCCTGCGTGCCGAAATCCAGTCCTGTCGTCGGCATCATGGCCTTTGCACTGGCGGGCATCGGTTGCTCGGCGCTGCTGCCGCTGACCATCAGCTTCGGCCAGAAAGAGCTGACATCCATCGCCGCTTCGGCGGCGGGCGGCCTCATCGCCTTCTACCAGATCGGCTACGGCATCGCCGCTTTCGGCGTTGGCCCGTTGCAATCGTGGGCCGGGCTGGAATTGAACGTCATCTACGGTGGAACGGCGGCCGTGGCACTCGCGATGGCAGCGGCCTCCGTCGTCGTCACGCGGCGATCGTCAGCGCACACGTGACATGCACGTCGGCTGCAACCGGAATCATCGCTGCCGTCAGCCACCGTGCGGATCTGTACGGTGGGCGATCCGACGTGTGCGTCCTCACCGTGATGGACTCGTCGCAGTGACTACGCTTTCAGCGATGCATCGCTCATGAGGACCGAGAAATTCCGGCCCTCCCACTGCTGACGCTCCTTCCAGTAGAAGGTGAATTCGATCAGCGAGCCCAGCTGATGGCGTTCCGTCGGCACGTCGACGAACCAGGCATGCAGCGCGCCGATGGGAGTCGTATCGACGGTGCTGATGCTCACCCAGCCGTCGGCAGTCCAGGTCATCGCAGCGTGCGCGTTGACAATGATGCGCAGGATCTTCCCATGGCGCATACGGCGAATGGCATGGCACGCGGTCCATATGTCATGGGCATCGGCAGCCGATCTGACGACATAGCGCTGATATGCAGGCTCGATGCGATCAAAGCACATGCCATCGCGTGCGCTGCGTACCAGGGACATGTATTCCGCATGTGCCCAGCACAGGGGCATCGCTGAACCTGTCGGCTTGCCGAACGTCATGTGCTTAGCCGGCACGTCGGCCGCATCCCAGAGCTGCTCTGGCAGCATGCCGCCTGGATTGGCGAATGCTTCCATGGCATGGATATACGGCATGGGATCGCGTCCTGCGGCCAGTTCGTAGTGGCCGCGTTCTCCCGTGAGGATTGGCCATGAGCGGCCGATCCCGGTCCCGTCGAAGGCGGCTCCGTCAGCCTTCTGCCCATAACCATCATGATTATACCGACGCCAGCAGGGACCTTGCGGCAGATCCTGCTTCAGCACGTGATCGATGACCGCGATGGAATCGATCACCAGCGGATCATGCGGTGAGCGCACGCCCAGGCGGACCAGCTGGAGGAAGTCGCCGCTGACGATGTTGCGTGCATCCCGCTGGCCGCCGCCGTTGGCGATCTGGATGGTTGAGGTGCTTGGATCGTCCGCACCATCGGACCGCTGCGGGATCGCAGGCACTATGCGTACGAAGTGCCGCGGCGTCCCCTTCACCAGTTCGCCCTGAGCGGTGACTGTCCATTCCTCGAGATGCGACGAGAGCCAATCCGCATACACAAGCAGGAAGTCCGCGGCGGCCCTGTCATCTCGGTCACCCGCGAATTCCGCCGCGCAGACGAGTGCGGCTATGACCGCCGCCAGCGTCGAAGGCGAGTATCCGGCGTTCTCCTCCCATCGCTCCTGTTCGGTCACGGGTCCATTGAGCATGATATAGCCCGACGCACGCGACACCAGCGTCCACGGATCGAACTGCCGCAAGGCGGTCGCCCTTCGCACGCGCCAAGCGAGCAGGATCGGCACGGCAACCTCATCCAGCTGCATGCCCTTCCAATAGGGCTTGCCTGTGATCGTGCTGTTCTGCGGCATGCTCCCATCGGGCGCCTGCACGCATGCCATCCAGATGAGCGCCCGCAACGCCGATTCGGTCCGCCCGCACGCTAGCAACGCGGTCGCAGATTGGACCATGTCACGCGTCCAGACCAGATGGTATCCGCCGCGATCCCTGTCGTCCTTTATCTCGCCCCAAGGAATGCTCAACGATGCCACGAAGGCGCCGGGGAACGTCTTATCCTCATGCGCCAGCAAGATGCATTGGCTCAGGCGCATGAGGTGCGCCTGGTCTCCGGTATGAGCGCTCATGTCGATGTCTGAACGGGTATGCTGCCATTGGGCGACATATCTCTCGCGTTGATCGGCGAACGGCGTTGACAGGGCCTGCAGCAGCCTGGTCGATGCGATCTCGACATTGCTGCCGAACGACACGGCAAGCGTGAATTCCAGATCCTGCGCTACGTCGATCTCGCCGGTCAATGCGATATTGCCATCGATGGCCTGGCGAAACTCCCAGTCCATCCTGAAATTGCCCATCACGTCCCGCCAGCCATCGCTGTGCCCGACGAATCCGACCGAGCGATGTGCAAAGTCGGGCGAGCAGCCGAAGACCATGTGGACGTCCTCGCGCTCTGCCCGCATGAGCTTCCTGCCTCCGGTGCTATGCCACCATGCGGAGTTGTTCTGACCGGTTCCCTTCAGGTGCGGGGCGAGCAGCGCGAAGAGGCGCATTTTCCCGTGCAGCTTCGGGTCAAGGATGTCCAGCCGGGCATGGATCAGCAATACCGATGAGTGCGGTTCTCCGATGATTTCCTTGATGATCCGATAACGGCCCTGACGGTCCGTATTGGTGATCCGATACAACAGCGCGTTCTTCTCCGGATATTCCGTCAGATGGTCGAGATCGCGCCGCTCCTCATGGCAGAACGTCTCGCCATCGGTGATGAGGAATTGCAGATCGCGGATGTTGGGCGTATCGGCATAAGGGAAATACACCTCATTGACGATGCCATGGCTCAACGTGAACCAGAGCTGTGAACTGGTATGATAGGCGGTGCCGATCCCGTCCTTTGCGCTGGACGACCAGCGCGGATCACTTCCTGGTGCACCAGGTGCGTTCTGCTGCGGTTGAGGCATGCGATATTCCGATAGTGAAAAGATGGCTATCCGCCATGGGAGAAGTCGGGGTAGTCGGTCATGCCGCCATCGACGAAGATCGTGCGTCCAGTGACATAGGAGGCGGCGTCAGACACGAGCACCAGGGCCATGCTGGCTATCTCATCCGGCTCGCCGATCCGATTCAATGGGATCTTGCCCAGCAGATTCTTCATCCTCTTGGCATTGTCCCAGACCGAGCGATTGATCCTGGTCTTGACTGCCCCAGGGCCGATCGCGAGCACGCGCACTCCATAAGGCGCAGCTTCCTGAGCGAGGGTCTTGGTCATCATGCTGACTGCAGCCTTGCTGGCGGTGTAGGCGCTGTGCCTCGACCATGCTATCTCCTCATGGACCGACGTCGTGCTCAAGACGACGCCGCTCTTCTGCGCCACCATGCGCTTCAGCGCTTCGCTGGCGCAGTGGAAGGCGCCGAACAGATTCACTTCGATGACGCTTTTCCACGCATCGGCATCTGCCTTCCAGCCCAAAGCGCTCACGCCATCGATCCCGGCGTTGTTGATGAGGATATCGATCCCATCCCATGTCGCGTCCAATTTCCGGAACATGCTCACAACTGCCTTATGATCGGAAATATCCGCCTGGATGGAGATGGCCTCGCCATGCTGCTGCTTGATCGATTGCAGCATCCTGTCTGCCCGCTTGGATTCGCCTATGTAGTTGATCGCCACTCGTGCACCGGCGGCGGAAAGAGCCATCGCGATTGCCGCGCCGATGCCGGAGCTGCCGCCTGTGACCAATGCGCGTTTCCCAGTGAGATTGATATTCATCGCAGCCTCTCGATAGTCATCATGACCTTAAGTGCCGGTCGCAGCCGCACCTGCTGTCGGCTTTTCCGGAAGTCGGAGCTCAACGATATTTGGGGGGAATGGCATGCTGCATGCCCAGCTCATGGCCACCTCCAGCTTGCGGCTGAAGGTTGGCAACTTCGCGAGGTAGATGCCGCGCCAGAGGAACCAGGCGATGATCCCCGAGAGCCGTATGCCGTAGATGACCGCCACCGCGTTACGATGCCCGATGGAGGCGAGTATGCCATGCGCGTGATACGAGAACGGCTTTGCCGCCAGGCCATCCGAGATGGACCGTAAATTCTTCGCCAACTGCCGCGCCTGCTGGGTCGCGAATTGCGCTGTCGCAGGACATGGATGCCCATCATGGGCATTGGGGATCAGGGCGCAGTCGCCTATAGCCCAGAGGTTCTCGGTTCCCTCGACCTGCATATCAGGCCCGGTGATCAGTCGACCCTTCTCCATGCGCAGCTTCAGGTCCTTGATCAGCGGATGGCCATGGGTGCCCACGGTGGAGACGACCATGGCCGTTTCGATCTTGTCACCTGAGGTCAGATGAACCGCTTGGGAGTCAACGCTGGTCACCGATGTCTCCAGCTGCACGGTGATCCCGTTGCCGCGCAGCTTGCGCACTGCGAATTCCGACAATGAGTGATGCTGCAGTTCCGGCAGCACGGATTTCCCCTTATGGATGAGGGTGATCATCGGCTGTTCACCATGCAATTCGGGATAGAAGCGGTGAATGCCCCGCATCAGATCGGCCATATGGCCTGCCACCTCCACTCCGCTGAAGCCCCCGCCGATGACGACCGCCGACAGCAGGCGTCTGCGCTGTCGTGCATCCGGCTCGGCAGAGGCCGCCTCGAAATTCCCGATGATATCGTTTCCCATGGCAATGGCATCGATGACGGTCTTCAAGGCATACCCGCGCGACGAGAGACCCGGTATCTCGTCCATGTCGGCTGCGCATCCGCAGGCCAGCACAACATGGGAATACGGCAGTGATACGGCGGTGCCGTTTCGCGTCGCATAGTGGACTTCATTGGCGGCGCGATCGATTCGGCTCACCCGCGCTTCGATCCAGCGTGCGCGCCGTGTCAGCTGTCGGCCAGGTGCCGCGACGTGCAGAGGACTTATGGTTCGTCCCACCACTTCGGGGAGCATGGGCGTGAAGACGAGATGATTGGTCATGCTCATGACGACGATATCGGTCTCTGCCGGCAGCAGGCGTTCCAAGCATTGCGCCAGCGTTACGCCGGCAAATCCACCACCTACGATGATAATCCTGATGGCGCCTGGCGGTTGCGCGTCGTGGCTCTGGATCATGGTGATCACGCTGGTCCGGTGACGTTGTTCTGGATTGTGAGCAATAGCTGTGCGGTTCTGGAATGTGCATGGGGTAAACACCCCATAGCGGTGTAGCCGCGAATCCCATACACGATCGCTCTGATCATCCGACTCCGCCATTCCTGCACGTGATCGACCCGTGTTCGTTCAACGGTGCTTATCCTGCTCGGCCCCAGAGGAGTGTCCGCATGCTCGGTACACCATATCTCATGTCGTATCATCCTGCCGGTCATCGTGATAGCGCGTCAGAGTCATCACGCTGCGCATCACGATGCCAGCTCGTGATGCGTCCGCCCGCTCGTTATGATCGCGAGATCGCATCACGACATCGGATGACCGGGTCACTCCCGAGGTGTCCGCCGCACAGTCGCCTGGTGCCTGGTGCCTGATCTGCCACAGGCCGCCGCGCCATGCCCATACCAGGCATGCGGCATGGTGCCATGCAGCCTTGAGGGAATCGCCGGCCGGTTCCTGCGCACGCTGATCCTCGCCAAGGACTTGGTCCGGTCACTCCCCATCCGCGGCACTCGGCTCTGACATTCATGCGATATGCGCTGTTCCCATCGTGGTCGAACTCGGCAATCCGTGCCATCCTGGTTGGAGCGGGAGCCCTCATGGTCGCCATCCCCTCTGCGCTTGCGTTCGCCATGCGCCAACCGCCGGTGACCGAGCAGGGCCATATCATCGATCAGCCGATCGCCTTCGATCATCGGCATCATGTGCGCGACCTCGGCATCGATTGCCGCTATTGCCATGAAGGCGTCGACCATAGCGCTTATGCCGGCGTCCCGCCCACCTCGCGCTGCATGAACTGTCACAACCAAGTCTGGACCGCTGCGGCCCTGCTCGCCCCTGTCCGGTGGAGCGCTGAGACCAATACCCCTGTCGCCTGGCAGCGCATCCACCATTTGCCGGATTTCGTCTACTTCGATCATTCGGTGCACATCAGCCGCGGGGTCGGCTGTTCGACCTGCCATGGTCCGGTCGACACGATGGCCAGGGTGTACCAGGTCGCCCCCATGACCATGGGCTGGTGCATCGATTGCCATCGTGACCCAGCACATGCGCTTCGGCCCTTGGACCGCATCACGGATATGGATTGGACGCCGAGTGCCGCCGAACAGGAGCGCGTGGGCACGGACATGGTCCGTCGCCTGGGGATATCGCCGACCCTGGACTGCTCTGGTTGCCACCGATGAGCGCTCATCTCCACGATGATCACCGGAGCGACGGGGCTCCCCACCGTGACGCCCTCTACTGGCGCACGCTGGCCGATTCCTTCGACGTCCCATCCGGAACCCGGGAATTCCCGCCCGCAGCCGATACTCCGCCGAACGCCTGGTCGAGGCGGCAATTCATCGGATTGATGAGTGCCAGCATGGCCCTGGCCGGATTGAGCGGTTGCCGTCTGACCAGCGATGACCATCTGGTTCCCTATGTGACGCAGCCGGTGGATGTCATTCCCGGCCGGCCCAGCCATTATGCCACCACCGTGACCATGGGAGGATACGGGACGGGAGTCGTGGTCACGTCACATGAAGGTCGGCCGACGAAGATCGACGGCAATCCGGAGCATCCTGCCAGCCTCGGCGCCTGCGGGGTCTTCGAGCAGGCGCTGGTGCTGCAGCTGTATGACCCCGATCGGGCGCAGGCAGCGAGGTTGAATGGCGTATCCTGCCTCTGGCACCAGGAGATGCAGGAGGTTGCCACCCACACCGGCACCCGGGGCGATGGTCTGCGGGTGCTGATGGAGCCGACCGCCTCACCGACCATGGCGCGATGCTGCGCCGAGGTGAAGCAGCGCTGGCCCGGGTCGCGCATCATCATCCATGATGCCGCTGGAATCGGCGCCCATGGCGCAGCCGGGCAGGCATGGCGAGCGCTTTTCGGGCACGACCTGGTCGCACGCTATGACTTCTCGCGCTCCCTGATCGTGGTGGCGATGGATGCCGATCCACTCGCAAGCGGACCGTCGCATCTCGCGCATGCACGGGGATTCGCGTCCCTGCGCCGTGCGCGCAGCGCTGGGCAGCCGATGAACCGCCTCTATGTCGCCGAAAGCTCGCCAACCTGCACCGGCAGCATCGCCGACCATCGGCTTGCGGTCAGCGATCGCGATATCGTCGATCTCCTGCTCGCCCTGCTGGCGGAGCTGATGGCTGGACAGGGCGTTCTGTGTCCCGATCAGCGCATCGCAGCGCTGGTCGCTGGACGCACCACCAGCGCACATCCGTCGTGGATCCGTGCGGCGGCGGCCGATCTTGCAGCCAATCGCGGCGCCGGGCTGATCCTCATCGGCGACCGCCAGCCGCCCCTGGCCCATGCGCTGGGTCATGCGCTCAATGCCGCGCTGGGGAACGTCGGGGCGACTATCGCCTATGGGCCATCGCCCCTGATGGCCGGTGATGGCGATCTGGCGAGCCTGATGCGTGAGCTGGATCGGGGCCAGGTCGATGATCTCCTGATCCTCGGCGGCAATCCGGTCCTGACGGCGCTCGGCGATATCCAGCTCGGTCGGCGCATCTCCCAGGCCCGCAACCGCTGGTATCTCGGGCTGTACGAGGATGAGACCGCACAGCTCTGCAATGGCTTCATCCCCCAGGCGCATGTGCTGGAAAGCTGGGGGGATGCCTGCGCCTGCGACGGTACCCGATCCATCCAGCAACCGCTCATCGATCCCCTCCATGGTGGCATTGCAGCCTGCGAGGTCTTGGCGGCCCTCGTCGGTCCTCCCCGTCTGGCGCGGGATCTGGTCCGCGACACCTGGCGTGACGCCTTCCAGGGTGCTGGATCGATCGCGGATGCCGGTGCGGACGCCCACCTCGCCGAGGTGCTCCGTCGCGGCGTCGAAGTGGGGCGCGCATCCTCTCTGGTCTCGACCGCTGCCGATTGGTCGGCACTGGCGCGTTTCGAGGTGCCGCAGCGCAGCCGCGACGGGTTCGAGCTCTCCCTGAAGCTCGACGCCAAGGTGCACGACGGCCGCTTCGCCAACAATCCGTGGCTGCAGGAGCTTCCTGACCCGGTGACCAAGCTCACCTGGGACAATGCCGCCCTGATCAGTCCCGCGGCTGCGCGCCGGCTGGGTGTCGCACAGGGCGCGCTCATCGAGGTTCGCTGTGATACCGGCGCCCTCACCGTGCCCGTCATCATCCAGCCTGGTCAGGCCGAATGGACCATCTCGGTCTCGCTGGGGTATGGTCGTCGCGGGGCGGAACGGACAGCCGCCGATATCGGCGTCGATGCCTACCCCCTGACATCCATCAGCCGGCCCTGGTCAGCCGCGGTCATCGCGGTCACCAGCCGGCCGGCATCCCATCGATTGGCCATCACCCAGCATCATTGGTCACTGGAGGGCAGGCCGATCCTCCTCGAGCAGACCCTCGCGGGCATCAATCTCCCTGCGGATGCTCCGCTCCAGCCTCCCCCGGGTCCTTCGCTACGTCCGGCACCGGCGCATGGGCCAGGTCCGCAATGGGCGATGGTCATCGATACCAGCGTCTGCATCGGTTGCAGCGCCTGCGTGGTGGCATGCCAGGCGGAGAACAACATCCCGGTGGTCGGCAAGGAGAACGTCCTGCGCAGCCGTGAAATGCACTGGTTGCGCATTGACCGCTATTACCGCGGGAACGAGGACGATCCGGTCGCCTTGCTGCAGCCGATGGCCTGCCAGCACTGCGAGAAGGCGCCATGCGAGTACGTCTGCCCGACCTATGCCACGACGCACAGCCAGGATGGCCTCAACGAGATGACCTATAACCGCTGCGTCGGCACGCGCTTCTGCTCCAACAACTGCCCATACAAGGTCCGTCGCTTCAATTGGTATAATTTCGCTGATGGCCGCGATCCCTTGCCGCTCGCACGCAATCCGGAGGTCACGGTGCGCGCCCGCGGGGTGATGGAGAAGTGCACCTACTGCGTCCAGCGCATCCGCACCACCGAGCATCGCTCGCTCGTGGACGGCGTACCCCTGCGCACCGATGCGGTCGTCACCGCCTGTCAGCAAACCTGTCCGACCCAGGCCATCACCTTCGGGGACATGACCGACCCGGCGAGTGCCGTCGCCCACCTGCGGGCCCATCCGCTCGCCTATGCCGTGCTTGAGGATAGCGGAGCTCAGCCCCGTACCCGCTATCTGGCGCATGTGCGCAATCCGCACCCGGAGCTGACATGAGCATGGCGGGCCAGCATGCGGCTGATCCGCTGCTCATCGGCACGAGCGATGATGCGGCGCTGACCCAGCGCGTCCTGCGCCCGCTGTGGTCGCCGCATCCGGCACTTGGGTGGCTGATGATCCCCGCTGCTCTGGGAAGCCTGGTCTTCATCACCGCGCTCTGCTATACCTTCGTCACCGGCATCGGGGTCTGGGGCAACAACATCCCCGTCGGATGGGCCTTCGCGATCACCAATTTCGTCTGGTGGATCGGCATCGGCCATGCCGGAACGTTCATCTCCGCCATCCTCTACCTGCTCCAGCAGGAGTGGCGCACCTCCATCAACCGCATCGCCGAAGCCATGACCCTGTTCGCCGTGGTCAATGCCGGATTATTCCCGATCGCGCATCTTGGCCGCCCCTGGTTCTTCTACTGGCTGGCGCCCTATCCGGCGACCATGGAGCTGTGGCCGCAATTCCGCAGCTCGCTGACCTGGGATGTCGCCGCCATCAGCACCTATGGCACCGTGTCGTTCCTGTTCTGGTACCTCGGCCTCCTGCCCGACCTCGCCACCGCTCGCGATACGGCACCCACACGCCTCCGTCGACGGCTCTACGGCCTGTGCGCCCTCGGTTGGCGCGGGGCCGCCAGCCATTGGCGCAGTTACCGCATTGCCTACCTGCTGCTTGCCGGTCTGGCCACGCCGCTGGTGGTCTCGGTCCATAGCATCGTCAGCCTGGACTTTGCGGTCGCCAAGCAGCCTGGTTGGCATTCGACCATTTTCCCCCCGTACTTCGTTGCTGGCGCGATCTTCTCCGGCTTCGCCATGGTCCTCACCCTGGTCATCCCCCTGCGAGCGCTCCTCAGGTTGCAGGATGTCATCACCATGCGCCATATCGACAACATGGCGAAGGTGCTGCTCGCGACCGGTTCGATAGTCGCCTACAGCTACCTCCTGGAACCGTTCACGGCCTGGTACAGCGGCGACCCCTATGAGCGCTATATCCAGCTCGTCGGGCGTCCGGCCGGGCCATTCGCCTGGGTCTTCTGGCTTACGATCGTGTGCAATGTGCTGGTTCCGCAGGTCTTATGGCTGCGATCCCTACGTCGCAATCTGGTGGCCCTGCTGATCATCTCGCTCCTGGTCCAGCTGGGCATGTGGAGCGAGCGGTTCGTCATCGTCGTCACCAGCCTGCAGCGAGGAGCGTTGCCCAGCAGCTGGAGCAGCTACAGCCCGACGCTCATCGATGCCTGCCTGCTGTTCGGCTCCATGTCCCTCTTCCTCTTTCTCTTCCTGGTCTTCGTGCGCTTCGTGCCCTTCATCGCATTGAGCGAGCTGAAGCTCCTGCGCCGCAAGGAGCCGGTGGAGACGCAGGTGAGCCCATGACGAGCAGCCTGCTGGTCGAATTCGCCAGCGAGGAGCAGCTGCTGGCCGCGGCGCTGCATATGCGCGCCCTGGGCTACGGCGATCTGGAGGCCTATTCGCCCTTCCCGGTCGCAGGCCTCGATGCGGCCCTGGGCGCCCCTCGCTCGCGAATCCCCCTCGCCGTCCTGATCGGAGCGCTCACCGGCCTCGCCGCCTCCTATGCGATCGAATGGGGGGCCACCCTCGATTACCCCCTGCGGGTGGGGGGGTTCCCCCTCTATTCGCTGCCGGCCTTCATTCCCATCATGTTCGAGACCACCATCCTCGCCGGTGCGCTGACCGCGTTCTGCGCGGTAGTCGTGCGGTCCGGACTGCTGCAGTGGTGGCACCCGCTTGATGACATCGCGGGGTTCGAGCGGAGCGTGATCGACCGCTTCTTCCTCACGGTACCGTGTGACGACCCGGACGGGCACACCGGCATGCGCTGCCGGACCGATCTTGCCGCCTGCCACCCGGTGCGCGTCGTCCCGGTGGGTCAGCCATGAGGCCCGTACCCCGCTCTCCCCGTGCGGTCCTGCTCGCCATCGCCCTGGGATGCGCACCGCCGGGGTGCTCCAAGCCGCCCGAACTCGTCGCTCCCGAGCCTGGATTCGAGCGCATGATCGCTCAGCCACGCGGCGCTCCCTATCGTGAGAATGGCGCTGTTCCGCCGGGAGCGATGATGCGCACGCCACCGCTCGGCACCGTCTCGCAAGAATCGGTGTCAGCAGGACCGGCGACCACCGGGATCGGCCCGGACGGCTACTGCCGGCACCTGCCCATGGCTGCCGATGCGGCCCTGATCCGCCGCGGACAGGAGCGCTTCACCATCATGTGCTCAGCCTGCCATGGGGAGCTGGGCGATGGCAATACGGTGGTCGCCGATCACATGGATCTCGTGCGGCCCCGGGATCTCCTCGACCCGCGCATCCGCAGCTATCCGGTCGGGGAAATCTTCCACGTCATCACCGCAGGGTATGGGCTGATGGCCTCGCATGCCGATCTGCTGCCGGTGCGCGATCGCTGGGCGGTTGCCGCCTACGTCAAGGTCCTGCAGCTCAGCCAGCACACCGACGTGGCCACCATCCCCGACGCCCAGCGCCGGCACATCCTCGACCACCTGCCATGACCTGGACGTCCGTGCCCTCCATCATCAGCGCTCTCGTCCTGAGCCTCGGCGCCTTCGCCGCCCTCAGCTGGGACATGCAGGCAGATCCGCGGCGTGTGGCGCTCGCCTACCTGGTCGCCTACGCCTTCGGCATCAGCATACCGCTGGGGGTCCTGGCCTGGTCGATGATCTGCGATGCCTGCGGTGCGGTCTGGTTCGTACCGCTGCGGCGCGTGGCCGATGGCATAACCGCCTGCTTCCCCGGCATGGCGCTGCTGTTTCTCCCGGTACCGCTGAGCCTGCCTCTGATCTATCCCTGGGCCCACCACGTGCATGGCCTCAAGCAGGGCATCGATGCCAGCCATGCTGGCTATCTCAACCCCACCGCGTTCACCTTGCGCGCCATCGTCTGCTTTGCGGTGTGGATCGGCATCGCCGAGACCATGCGCTCCTGGTCGCTCACCCAGGAACGCCCGGATGCTCCCGATCGCACCAGTCGGCGGCGCGCTCTTGCGGCAGTCGGTCTGCTCCCCGTGGTCCTGACGGTCACGTGCATGGCCATCGACTGGTACCTCTCGCTGGATGCCACCTGGTTCTCCAGCGTCTACGGTCTGCTCCATCTCGCGGGCGATGGATCAGCCGGCATCGCTGCCATGGTGATGGTGTTCGCCGCGCTCTCCCCGCGACGCGGATCACCCGCCGGCCGTCTGCCGAGCAGCGTGGGAGCCGAGCATGCGCATGCACTCGGATCGCTGCTGTTCGTCAGCGTGATGTTCTGGGCCTATCTCTCCTTCATGCAGTTCCTCATCATCTGGATGGCCGATCTGCCCAATGAGGCGGGCTGGTATGTGGTGCGGCTGGGCGGCACGTGGGGATGGCTGGGCCTGATCGTCCTCGCCGCCCATTTCGTGGTGCCATTCGCGCTCCTGCTCTCCACCTCGGTAAAGCGGCGATTGGCGGTCCTGTCCGGTGTCGCGTTCCTGGTGCTGATGGCCCATTATGGCGATCTCTATTGGCAGCTGGTCCCAGCCATCTCCCCCGGTGGATCATCACTGCGCTGGTGTGACGTCGCCGCGCTGATCGCCGTGCTCAGCGGGGGTGCCGCCTGCGGACTGTGGCGGGCGCGAGGGCTCTCGCCCATTCCCACCCACGATCCCGACCTCGCTGAGGGATTGCGCTATAGGAGCCTGCGATGAGCCAGCGGATGCCGATGATACCGGACTCCTGTGAGGCGCGCCCCGGCACGAACCCTGGCGACCCGTCAGGCATCAGCACGGCGGTGAACGAGAGCGATGCCATCCCCCTGTGGCCGATGCTCCGCATCCTCGGGCTGATCCTGGCCATAGGCCTTGGCGCCATCGCGTGGTCATCGCAGATGTGCAACGGCGAGCTTCCGCGCGATCGCCCCCGCCTTGAGCATGTACGCGACCGCACCTCGGGAGTCGAGTTCTCCCTGATCGATGAGGCCGATGGGGCGCGTGTCCGCACCCAGCAGCAGCGCAAGCGACTGCATGAGTATGCCTGGATACCCGGTGAACCGGGATTCGCACGTATCCCGATCGAGGAGGCGATGGCCGCCTGGCTGGCGACGGAGCAGCGATGACGGGGCAACGAACGATCAGCGGGTGGAGGGTCTGGACGGTGTTGACCATCGGCATCGGCATCTCGGCGTGGACGTCGGATGGACCCGGCGATGTGCACGGGGTCGAGGAGCATCTCGGAGCGCACCTCCCGCCCACCCTGTCGATGACCGATGAGCACGATCGGCCCGTCACCATCACCCAGGTGTCCCGCGATGGCAAGCCGATCCTCCTGGTTCCCGCCTATTACCGTTGCCCCCAGCTGTGCGGCCTGGTGCTGGAGGCGACGCTGCATGCGGCGCAGGCGATCGATTGGGTGCCGGGACGCGACTATCACCTCCTGACCGTGAGCTTCGACAGCGAGGACCGCCCTGCCCAGGCGCTCCAGAAGCAGGCCTCGGTGCTGGCCGGCGCTGCCGGAGATCCGCGCTTCTCCGAGCAGACCTGGCCTTTCTTGACCTGCGATGCCAGCACCAGCGAGGCGCTGCTGGGTGCGCTCGGGGAGCATGTCCAGCGGCAGGAGGACGGCACCCTGGCGCATCCAGCCATAGCCGTGGTGCTGACGCCGGATGGCGCCATCTCACGCTACCTCTATGGCATCACCATGAGGCCGCTGGATCTGAAGCTCGCTCTGGCGGAGGCCAGCGCCGGACGCAGCGGACAGAGCCTGGATCGGGTCCTCCTGTACTGCTACCGCTACGATCCCGCGACCCGGCGCTATGGCCTGTTCATCACGCGCTTCCTGCAGCTCGGCGGTCTCATCATCGCCCTGGGCGGGGGTCTGGGGATCGCGCTGCTGGTACGGCGCGTACGGGTCCAGGTCCAGCCATGAACGACACGCTGCGAGGTCTGCTCGGCTTGCCGGAACAGGCATCCTCGGTGGCTCGGGATATCGACATGCTCCATCTATTCGTCATCCTCACCACCCTGCTCGGCGCTGCGTGCGTGGGGCTGGTGGCACTGTGGTTCGCCGTGCGCTTCCGCCGCCGGCCTGGTGATCAGCTGACGCCGCGGGTGCAAGCCAACCCGTGGTGGGAGGCGGGTCTCATCGGTGCGCTGACCTGCCTGTTCGTCGGCTGGTGGGTGATCGGCTATCGCCAATATCTGCACCTCCAGGTCCCGCCGATCGGGGCCTATGAGATCCTGGTGAGCGCGAAGCAGTGGATGTGGTCGTTCGCCTATCCCGGCGGTCAGCGGTCGCTGTCGATGCTGGTCGTGCCGGTCGGCCGGCCGATCAAGCTGGTGATGATGTCGCGTGACGTCATCCATGGCTTCTTCGTCCCGGCATTCCGGATCAAGCACGATGTCGTCCCCGGCTACGTCTCGGTGGCCTGGTTCCAGGCCGAGTATGCCGGGACCTTCCAGATCCTCTGCACCCAGTACTGCGGGACGTCGCATTCCACCATGCGCGGGGAGGTGGTGGCGCTGGCGCCTGCCGACTTCGCGCTGTGGCTGCAGGGCTCGCGCCAGCCGACCCGCGCCGCGGAAGCCGAGGAGGCCGCAGAGCGGCAGGCCACCACGCCAGGCGGTGACCGGCTGGACATCAGCCATCTCGCGATTGATGGCGATCCGATCGATCGCGGGCGGCGGGCGGCGGCACGGCATGGATGCCTCTCCTGCCATACCGAGGACGGCCAGCGCCATATCGGACCGACCTGGCGTGGTCTGTATGGCTCCCGGGTTGAGCTCGCGGATGGCCGCAGCCTGATCGCGGACGCGGAATATCTCACCCGCTGCATGATGGATCCCCTGGGGAATGCGGTGGCCGGGTACCAGACGGTCATGCCCTCCTATCGTGGCACACTCGATCCGGACGATGCCGCCAGCATCGTGGAATTCATCAAATGCCTGGCCATGGCCGATGCCCCGGCAGCAGTCGCCAACCCATCCCTGCCGACCCAGCCGTATCGGGTAGGGCCGCCATGACGCCTCCCGCACAGGACTCCACTGCAGGTGCCAAGAGCTATCTGGTCGCCGAGACCACCTGGTCATCCTGGCTGATGACCAGCGATCACAAGCGCATCGGGATCATGTTCCTGGCGGCAACGTTCCTCGCCATGCTCCTCGGCGGCGTCGTTGCCCTCATCCTGCGCATCGAGCACCTGACGCCACATCACACGGTGGTCGATGCCATGACCTACAACCGCCTCTTCACCCTGCATGGCGTCATCATGGTCTGGCTGTTCATGATCCCGGCCATCCCGGCCGGGTTGGGGAATTTCCTGCTGCCGCTGATGCTCGGGGCCAGGGATGTCGCCTTCCCGCGGCTCAATCTGCTCAGCTTCTATGTCTATCTGCTCGGAGCAGGCATCACCTTGTCGGCGATGCTGATGGGCGGGACCGATACCGGATGGACCTTCTATACGCCCTACAGCGCGACTTCCCCCACCGCCGTCGCCCCGGTCGTTGCCGGCGTCTTCGTCCTCGGCATCTCATCGATCATGAGCGGCATCAACTTCATCGTGACCACGCATGCGCTGCGACCTCGCGGGATGGGCTGGTTCGACATGCCCCTGTTCGTCTGGGGCATCTATGCCACCAGCATCATCCAGGTCCTCGCAACCCCGGTGCTGGGGCTATCGCTCGCCCTGGTGGTTCTCGATCATAGCTTCTCCTGGGGCATCTTCGACCCCGCGCGTGGGGGTGACCCGGTCCTGTTCGAGCATCTCTTCTGGTTCTACTCGCACCCGGCGGTCTACATCATGATCCTGCCGGCGATGGGCGTCATCAGCGAGGTGGTCTGCACCTTCAGCCGGAAGAATCCGCTGTCCTACAAGGCCATCGCCTATTCCTCGCTCGGCATCGCCCTGGTCGGATTCCTCACCTGGGGCCATCATCTCTTCGTGGCCGGGCAGTCCGCCTATGCCTCGGGCGCCTTCGGCATCATCTCGGAGCTGGTCGCGGTCTTCTCGGCGATCAAGGTGGTCACCTGGCTGGGCACCATGTACCGCGGATCGATCGCCTTCACGACGCCGATGGCCTATGTCTTCATCTTCCTGTTCCTGTTCGTCTTCGGCGGCATGACCGGCGTGGCCCAGGCGGCGATGTCGCTGGATGTCCACTGGCACGACACCTATTTCATCGTCGCGCACTTCCATTTCATCATGGTCGGCGGTACCCTGACGGGACTGATCGCCGGACTGCACTACTGGCTGCCGAAGATCACCGGCCGCCTGCCCAACGAACGCGTGGGGCTGATCGCGGCAGCCCTGGTCCTGATGGGCTTCGTCATCACCTTCGTCCCGCAGTTCCTGCTCGGCAATGCCGGCATGCCCAGGCGCTACTACGACTACCCCGTACGCTTCCAGGCGCTCAATGTGATCTCGACCGTCGGTTCATGGCTGCTGAGCAGCGGCATCCTGCTCGCCTTCGGATCGCTCCTCCATGCCGCCTTCCGCGGACCACGCGCCGGCTCCAATCCGTGGGGGTCGCGCAGCTTCGAATGGCGCACGGCCTCGCCGCCCATCACCGCCAATTTCGAGAGGCCGCTCGATCTGGTGCCGGGGGCCTACGACTATTCAGTGGTGAATCCCCATGACTGAGCTCTTCGCCGAGACGCAGGATGGCGTGGCGCTCGCTGAGCGGGACAGCCTGCGCCGCCTCGGCATGATGGTCTTCCTCGCCAGTGAGGCGATGCTCTTCGCCGGCATGTTCACCCTCTACGCGGCCGGCAGGATCCGCCATCCGCAGGCATTCGCCGATGGGGTGGACCACAACCTGCGCTGGGTCGGGACCGCCAATACCTATGTGCTGCTGACCAGCAGCTGGTGCATCGCCATGGCGGTCGTCCGTCTGCGCTCAGGCAGCCGACGGAGCGCGCTCCTGCTCGTGTCCGCCACCATGCTGCTCGGACTGCTGTTCCTCGGTCTCAAAGGCTATGAGTACCAGTGGCACCTCGCCGAGGGCGATGGGCCCATGGCCGTGGCCCGACATGATCCTGGGATCGCCTTGTTCATGGGGCTCTATTGGCTGATGACCGGCACGCATGCCCTGCATGTCATCGCCGGCCTCATCTTCCTGGGTTATGTCGCCTGGCGAGTCGCCTACCGCCAGGCCAATGACCGTCTGCTGGAGGTGGCAGCGTGGTACTGGCACCTGGTCGATCTGATCTGGGTATTCATCTGGCCACTGTTCTATCTGCTCGGACGGGTATCGCGATGAGTCGCACCCCCTTCGGCGAGCAGGCGATAACCCGAGTCTTCCTGGGCTTGCTCGCATTGGCGACGACATCGCTGGTCCTGTCATCGCACGACCTGGGGTCCGGCCAGCTGCCGGTAGCGCTGGGGATCGCCTGCATCAAGGCGACCCTCATCGCCCTGGTCTTCATCGGCGTGGCGCTGGCCCGTCCGAGTCACATTATCGCCGTCATTCTCGCTGCCGTGATGAGCAGTGCGATGATCGGCCTGGTGATCATGGATGTCATGACCCGTTGAACGTCGGGTTCCCGTTGTCCATCTGCCGACGTCGCCCTGGTCCGCCCTGCACCTGCCACCAGCCCAGCGCGGCACGTCGTCTCACGCTGCCAGGTTCGGCACTCCGGAGAGGGCCCATGGCGGCATGGACCAGGCCAGACCGCTGCCCTGCGCTCAGGGCGAGGGTCTCATCGTCCGCCGCGCGAAGGCAACCAGATGATCGAGGGTCTGGCTGGTACCCGTGGCAACACCCATGCTCAGGACCTGCTCCAGGTGCTCGGCGGAGCGGCAGACGATCTCGACCGTCATCTCGGTCTGGCCAGCGACCTCGCGGAAGGCCACCCGTCCGGTGGATCCCATCGCCTCGAAGACGAGGTGATCCGGCGGCACGATCTCGCGATAGATGCCGGCAAAGGGCATCTCGGGATGGCTCCGGGTGGTGAAGCGAAAGGCGCCTCCGGGCCGCAGGTCGATCTCGCAGGCGGTCAGCGGTTCGCCGGTGGCATCCCACCACTGGGTCACCTGGTCCGGCCTCGTCCACGCCGCGAAGAGGTTTACGCGCGGGGCGGCGAACACGCGGATGAAGCGGATGGTGTTCGTGTGGCGATCGAGGTGGAAGCCGGACCTGCTCGCGGCTTTGGGATCGGCTGGCATATCACGTCTCCGTTGTGGTGATGGTGGCGAGGTGGCGATCCAGATGCGCACAGCGGCTCTCCCACTGCTGGCGGAACGGCTCGATCCACTGGGTGATGTCGCGCATGGCCTGCGGTGCGAGCCTGCGGGGGCGTCGCTGCGCATCGCGCCCGCCCTCGATGAGGCCGGCAGCTTCGAGCACCTTCAGATGCTTCGAGATGGCCGGCTGACTGAGCTGGAATGGCTGCATGAGCTGCGACACCGTCGCCTCGCCCGCCATCAGACGTGCGAGGATCGCGCGTCGCGTCGGGTCGCTGAGCGCCTGGAAGACGCTGTTGAGCCGGTCAGTACCGGCGTCATCAATTACCATATGGATATATATCCTTATGGCGATGTACAAGTCAAGCCCCCACAATCGCCATCGATCACTCCCTGGCCAGCGGGCGTGGATGGCACGACGATGTACTCTGTCCACATCGTCGACATGGTCATTAGGTCCCTCCACGAAGGCATATTAGGACACTTCCTGGTCGGGGCGCTGTCCGAGAGGGAAGTCCCCAAAGCGGGATCATTAAAGGTGAACGAGCGAGACCCTGAGCGTCTGGCGTCCCCGACCCTGTCCCCGCATGAGCGGCTGTTCGCTGCCGTCGTCGCCGAGCGCACGGCCCTCGTGCAGCACGCACAGCGCATCGTCCGCAACCAGGCTGATGCCGAGGAGAGCGTGCTGGATACCCTGGCCACCATCTGGCGTCGGTGGGCGAGGACCCCGCCCAGGAACCCAGCGGCGTATGCCCACCGGGCGGTCTCGCTCACTGCGCTCACGCACAAGACCCGGGAACGGACTCTCCAGCCTCTCGATCAGTCCGATCACCAGGACCTCGAGCTGGACAGCCATGGACCACGCCTCGATCCCATGGCACTCGAGCGGGCGCTGGAGGCATTGCCGAGCGTCCCGCAGGCGGTCATCCGCCTGCGCGCCGATGTCGGACTCTCCGTGGTGGAGATCGGTCGCACGCTCGCCATCAGCTCGCATGCCGCTGCCAGCAGATGCCGCTATGCCCTCTCAACCCTGCGCAGCGTCCTGACCCGCGCCACCTCTCGGCCACCCTCCCGACCACAGGATTCCCATGAACGACACGCCCCTAGCAAAACCCCACACCCCGAGCCATCCATCGAGTTCCATCGACTGTGGCCGCAGCCGGCACGTGGCCATCGTCGGACTGCTGTCCGGTGCGGCCATCGCCATGGTCGTCCCGTGGATGCTCTTGCGCTTCGGTGACCGCCTGTCCGCACAGCAGCAGCTGATCATCATCATCATCATCGCCATCGCAGCTGGCGGACTCGTCGCGCTGACTGCCGCCTTCTTCGGGACGGTCATGCCCAGGACCGTGCGCGACGATCCATCGTCACCCTGCGCAAAGCGCGAAGACACACAGGCGGCGCAGAATCCGGACGCATCGCGCTGAGATCACTGGACCCGATGCCCTGTCGTGGTGATGCGCGATCTCGTCCACATCCACCGGGCCGATGCACCGCGCGCATGGCGGCTCGCCGGATACCGGACTCCGGCAGGCGTGCGGCGTCCACGCGGGCATGCCATGACGTCCAATGCCCCACGGCATCACTGCTCAGGCCGCATGCCCATGGTGCCCCAGGGCGGCAGCACATCCCCCCTGTCGGCACCGACCTGACCACGGCACCCGCCTGGCGACGATCGCAACCGCCTGCGCTGGCGGCTCGCTCCCGTGTTGTGCCGACCTCGACTCCGACGATCATCACCACCACCCATGGCCGCTCCTGCGATCACCCCGTCGCCCATCATCGCCGTCTGCGCCCTCGACCTCGGCAACCCGATCGTCGCGCTCTTCCTCGACGGCATCCTCGACGGGGCGCGCAGCCTCGGCTGCCGGGTCAACCTCGTGACGGCGAGCCTGGCGGAGGCGCAGACCTTCAGCGATCCCGCCCGGCGGCCGCCGCTGTCCTCCCCCGATCTCGCCGGGCTGATCTTCATCCACCGCTGGCCGCCGGCGGTGATGAGCGATCTCGCCGTCGGGCGGCCCTGCGTCTCCCTGGTGCATGAGCCTGTCCATCCCAACATCGGCCTGGTGACGATGGACAACGCGAGCGGCGTGCACCTCCTGATGGAGCATCTCCATGCCCTCGGTCACCGCCGCATCGGCTATTTCGGCAAGAACACCGAGCTCACCTGGGCCAAGGAGCGCTACACGGCCTATATGGAGTACCTCGACGAGCGCGAGCTGAGGCACGATGTGCGCTGCGCCATTCCGGTCTCCACCCTCGCGCTGCAGACCGGCCAGGACCGCTGGGAGGGCGCGCTCGACCAGGCCCTCACCCGCTCACGCTCCGGCTATACCGCCTGGATCTGCCCAGCGGGCCGGGCGGCCGACCGCCTGCGCACCCACCTCATCAGCCATGGACTCGATGTCCCACGCGTGGTGTCGCTGGTGGTCTTCGACGCCATCGCCGCATCGGACAGCGACTTCACCCGCATCGACATCAGGCATCGCGACCTCGGGCTGCTCGCCCTGCGCCAGGTCGCCGAGCGCATCGCCAATCCGGCGATCAAAGCCTCGATTACCGTGGTCCCGTCCGCCCTCCATCCCGGGCGCACCAGCGCCGCCAAGGCGTGAACGCCCGCGGGACCGTGGTCACCGCGCACGATCAGCGCAGGTGATCGCCGTACGCAACGAGTCGCGCCTGGTGCCAGCGGCACCATGGAGCGTGCACATGCACAGAACTCGGTCCCCCTGCGCTCATGAATCCGCCTTGGGGCTGCATGGCGCCCAGCGCCCGAGTCGACACGATGCATCATTATGGATTGGATACCGATATCATTCGCCGTGGTCTCCGGGCTGTGCTTACCAGCGGCATGGTTCATGCAAGATCCTGGATCTGCGGTATTGGCCGTGCGTCAGGCCAAGGTGACCGGGACGTCTGGATTCGTCGATCGGCTCATTCAGGCTCGCTAGGAGACCGATGGCATGGCGACCATGACCCTCGATACAGCGCAGTCCCAGATCGGAACGACGGAATTCATTGGTTGATGGCTTGGATGATGGACGGGGTGCATCGCATGTCAGCGAGGCCTGGTCCTGATGCTGATGCTGATGCTGATGCTGAAGGCTGCACACATGGTTGCGGCGGTTGCCCGAGTCATTGAACGGCATGGATGCGGATGGTGTCGCTATCCATGCGGCCGACGATCTGGCGTCGTTTCGCATGTTCAGGAGTTCGTTGTGCGATCGCAGACATCCCCGGTGCCGGAGTTCCGACTGCCATACCCGCCCTGATTGCCACTGGCCTGTACCACAGCATCGACCGTCATCCGGCACATCCGCCCGGATACTCCCCGCTGCCCGTCTCAGAGCCTCAGCCGTTCCGCTCCCAGGCCACCACCTGGTCCTGCAGGGAGGCGATGCGCTTCTCGAGCTGGCGGATCTCCCGCTTGGCCTTGGCGATCGCGGTGCGGTTCTGCTGCTGGCGCAGACCCTTGGCGCCGACGCGCTTGGCGCAGAGGGCCTCGACCTCGCTGCGGATCAGGCGGAACCACGGGTTGCCATGCATCGAGTTGATCTGGTAGCTCAGTGTCCCGGCACGCATCGCCTTCTGCAATTCCGCGCGCGGGATGCCGTACTCCTTGGCAGCGGTGAGGTCCGAGAGCGTGGCTCCCTTGGCATCGAGACGTACGGACGGCATGGTCATTCCCCAGGGTGGAGCGCAGGCACCGCACGGCGAGACGTCGGCGCGTGATCGATGATTCCAGCTGGCCGTCCAGCGCAAGCGCTGACGGCACGGTTCCAGCTCGACCTGCCATCGTGGCAAGCCCACCGCGGCTCCGTGGGGTAGCCGGACCACCGATCAGCGCAGCGAGGGAGCCAACCGCTTGGCCGTATCCGCAGAGCCCACCCGCCCTGATGCCTGAGTGGGCTGCGCCAGCTGAGTGGCCGACGAGAACAGCCGCTACGCTGCCCGTTCACCCCAGGCAAATGCCTGCTTGCCCGGGACGGCGTGACCCCACGCTGTCGGCGATGCCGTCCCAGCCCATCGTCCACCGCATCCAGGAGGCTCGACGTCTGATCCAGCAGGGACGGCCGGCCGAGGCCCAGGCGCTGCTTGCCGGCCTTGAGCGGGAGGACGGCGTCCCGCCGCTGATCGCCCAGTGCACCGATCTCCTCCTGCGCAAGCTCCTGCGTCAGGCCAAGGGCGATGAATTCGCGCGCGCCGCTGGTGGTCGCCCGCGCTACCGCCTGGCGGCGGCCCGCATGCGCGGTGCCGCTGCCCTGCAGGCCCTCGCCGGCGATGCCACCCTGCCGACGGAGGAGCGCGAGCTGGCGCAGTGGTCGATCGGCGATCTGCGCACCAGCCTCTCGGCCATGCGCCGGCGACCAGGCTGGCAGCCGCTCGCCGAGGGCTGGCTGCTGCTGCTGCGCGGCGATGCCGGGCGGGCCCAGGCCTCCTTCGCCCAGGCGCAGGCCGGCCAGCCACGGCGCGCCGCCCTCGGCGCGGGCGTGTGCGCCGCCGTCCAGGGCGACCTCGCGGGCGCCGAGCGCCTGCTGCGCGGCCTCGGGCCCTTCCCGCAATCGCTCTATCCCGCCACCGCCGGGCTGATGCGCGGCCTCACCCAGCATGCCGCCGGGTGGCATCCCGGCATGCTGCGCGAGGTCATGCAGAGCGGCGACCGCGCCACCGTCGAGCGCACCCTGGCGGGGTGCCCCCAGGAGCGCCATGAGGAGCGCGCCTGGCTGCTGCTGCGTCTCGGCGACCTGCGCTTCGCCGCGGACCCGCGCCACCCCAGCGCCGACGAGGCCTGGGCGCAGGCGGGCAGTCTGTGGGCGCCGCTCCTGCCGGATGCCCTCAAGCGGCGCTTCTGGCGCGAGCTCGCATGCAGCGGCGAGCAGAACCCGCATCTCGGCCGCCTCCATGAGGTGCTGGTGCGCAGCGACGCCAGCCTGGCGCGTGAGGCGATCCTGACCATCCTCGGCGAGATCAGCGACTCCCAGGTCGTGCATGTGGACGGACCGCACCGGCAATGCCGCGGGCCTGATGTCGCGCTCGCCCGCCTGGCGCCCGAATGGCTGCTGGTTTGGGCGCGAACCGCCAACTTCGCCCTGACCATGCGCCTGCACCATCACGACGCGCTGCGGGTGTTCCTCGCCAATACCGGCCATCCGCAGCCACCGCACCGCTGGAAGCCGTGGAAGCCGATCATCGCCCGCCTGCTCGCCGAACTGCCTGGCGAGGCTCAGGTGATCACCCTGCGCCTGGCCGTGCTGACCAGCCTCCACCAGACCAATGAGCTGCGCAACGCCCTGTTCGTCGCCCTGCTCCACGATCCTGAGCAGCGCCAGGAGCTGCTGCCGCGCTGGTGCGCTGCGGCCCTGCATGACCGCCGTGGCCGGCGCAAGGCCCTCGGCGAAGCCGGGCAGCTGCAGACGCTGTTCGCCGGAGATCTGCTCCTGGTGGCGGCCCATCTCGAGCTCGCCGGCAATGAGGGTGACCTGCGCACGCGCCTGCTCATGACCCTGCCCAGCGACCACGCCGCCCTGCTCACCTGGCGGCTCGATCGCGGGCCCGTGCCGGTGGCGCTGGTCGGCCGCGACGAGCTGGTCGATCGCCTGCTGCTGACCTGGACCGTCCAGACGCGACCGGACTGCCTGAAGGCGCTGCGCCGCCTGCTGTGGAAGAGCCCGTCCCATCTCCAGCGCGTGCTCCTCGCAGTGGTGGCGGAGAACCCGCGCCTCGCTTTCGAGGAGGCGCAGCAGTGGATGCGCACGCAGCGGCACTGCTGGCAAGCCGCCTACACGGTCGGGCGGATGCTCGAGATCATGGGGGAGGATCTCCATGAACGCGACATCGTCTGGTCGATGGCCCTGGACCACGCCCCCGCCGATGCCCCCGAGACCGCGGAAATGCGCCGCGCGGTGGGCGATCGCCCCCCGGTGGAGGATGACGATCTGGGCATGTCCTTCGAGACGTTCCGGGAACTGATCAAGCGCATGACCCGGGGGATGTTCGATTCCGGCGATGGCGAGCTGGACGAGGGGGATGGGGACCAGGACGATGAGGAGGATGACCGGAGCGGCCCGGGCGGCTTCCCCTCGCCCTTCGCGCCCCGGCGCCGCAAGCCACAGCGCCGCGCCAAGGTCCCGGCCGCCGCGGCGCCGGCGGCACCCCCCATCGACTTGCAGCGCGTCGCCGCGGCGGCAGGCTGCGCCCGCGAACTGGAGCTCGCCGGACTCCAGCAGCTGTGCGCACTGACCCACTCCGACGACGGCCCCGGTCGCTATCCCGATCACTCCCCGGCGCTGAGCGGCGAGATCGACCGCCTGCATCATCTGGTCCCCTACCTGGCGGCGCGCATCCTCGATCCCTCCCACCAGGCCTGGTTTGTCGGCCTGATCCATCGCCTCGTGCCGCGCCCTGAGCGCCAACAGCACGGTTCCGAGGTCCCCTCCTGACCATGCCCCCCACTCAGCCGACCCCCCCACTGCCGACCGATCCCTACGTCGTGCTCGGCATCCCGCCCGAGGCGGATGACCAGGCCATCCGCGCCGCCTTCCATGCACGGGTGCGGGCGGGGACCGCCGACGCGCAGGTCAATGCCGCCTATGGGGCGGTGCGCGATGCCCAGGCCCGCCGCCGGCGCCGCTGGTGCGATCCGACGGCGCTGATCGCCCCCTTGCCGGTCCCGCGCAGCGGCATCGCGGTCAGCGAGGCGCTGATCGCCGAGCTGGCGGTGCTCTCGGACTGGGAACTGGGGGATGCGCATGCCTGAGGATCAGACCGCCGTCCCCACCGGTGCCGGTGAGGCCGAGCCGACGCCAGCGCTCGTGCCTGCCGCGACCAGCGCACCCAACGTTCCGGCAATCGCTGCCTTCGGAGCACCTGGGGCTGGTGTCCTGCCCGCTCCCGATGCCGCAGCTGATGGCGAGCAGGATGAGCCGGAGACGCCTGATCCCCTGGCCGAAGATCCTGCCTTCGCCGCCTGGCCTGCAGAGGTCCGCAGCGCCTGGGCTGAGCTCGAGCTGCCCAGCCTGCACGACCTGCTGCTCGCCCAGGAGCGCCTGGCGGCCGAGGTGCGCAGGCAGAACCAGGAGCTGCGGCGCCTCAGCCAGGCGGTCGCTGCACCGGCTGCGCCGCCCCCCAGCGACAGCGACGCGTTGGCGCGCAGCCTGGCCGCCGCGCACCACCTCGGTGAACGCCTGGCTGCGGCAGCCGCCGCCGGGCTGATCGCGCTTGCGGAGTCCGCCGACCGCCACGCCATCGCCATCGCGACGGCGGTCGACACCCTGCTCGCCCGCGCTGCCGGGCGCGACTGGCTCGGGCGCGCCCGGCCCTGGCCGGAGGACCTCCGCCAGGTGCTCAGCGGGCAGGTCGAGGGCGCTCGCCTGGTGCGCGACAAGGCGCGCCAGACCCTCGCCGATGCCGGCATGACGCGCGTCGCACCGCAGGCCGGGGAATCCTTCGACCCCGAGACCCAGCGCTGCCTGGGCACTGCGCCCGGTCAGCCCGGTCGCATCGTGCGCTGCGAGCGCGATGGCTGGCGCAGCGGCGCCACGCTGCTGCGCCCGGCAGACGTCATCATCGGGGCGGCCGGCGCCGCCCTCCCATCACAGGACACTCATCCATGACCGTCATCGGCATCGACCTCGGCACCACCCACAGCGAAGTCTGCTTCCTCAAGGATGGCGAGCCGACCATGATCGCGATCAGCGGCTCGGCGCTGGTGCCCTCGGTGGTCTCGCAGGCCGCGGATGGCCGACTGCTGGTGGGGCGCGCTGCGCTCAACAACGAATTGGCCGCACCCCAGGATACCGTGCGCTGGATCAAGCGCCTGATGGGCACCGACCGCACCGTCGCCCTCGGCGGCAAGACCTGGACGCCGGCGATGATCAGCAGCCTGATCCTGCGCCACCTCAAGGAGGCCGCCGAGGAGCAGCTGCACAGCCCGGTGGGCCAGGCGGTGGTCACCGTGCCGGCATTCTTCTCGGAGCGCGCCCGCGAGGATACCCGCGAGGCGGCGCGTCTGGCCGGACTGGAGGTGCTGCGCCTGGTCAACGAGCCGACCGCCGCGGCTGCGGCCTATGCGCGCGGCAACCGCCGTGACGAGCGCTGGCTGGTCTACGACCTGGGCGGCGGCACCTTCGATGTGAGCATCGTCGCGTGCGCCGGCGAGGTCCTCGAGGTGCTCGCCTCGCATGGCGATGTGCTGCTCGGCGGCCACGATTTCGACCGCGAGCTGGCTCGCCGGGCGAGCGAGGATTTCCTCAAGCGCCATGGCCTCGACCTGGCGCAGCAGCCGCGTGCGTGGGCGCGTCTGCTGCGCGCCGCCGAGGCGGCCAAGATCCAGCTCTCCAGCGACGCCGAGGCGGTGATCCGCGAGGAGCACATCGCCACCATCTCCGGCCGCGACCTGCACCTCGAATACGCGGTGCGCCGCACCGACTTCGAGGCGCAGATCGCTCCGGCCATCGAACGCACGCTCAGCTCGGTGCGCCAGGCCCTGGCGATGGCCGGCTGCGACAGCTCGGCCATCTCGCGCGTGCTGCTGGTCGGCGGGGTCACCCGCACGCCGCTGGTGCAGCGTTTGCTGCGCGAGGAGCTGGGCATCGAACCGCAGGCATGGATCAACCCCGACACCGTGGTCGCCCAAGGTGCGGCGATCGAGGCTGCGGCGATGGCCGGCGAGCGGGTGTCGGCTGCCCTGGTCGACATCACCCCGCACAGCATCGGCGTCGGCGCCCTGGATGCCTTCCTGCGCCTGCGCAACCACATCCTGGTGCGGCGCAACACCCCGCTGCCGAGCACCGCGTCGCAGGTGTTCTACAAGCACGATGCCGATCAGGAGGCGATCGATATCGACATCTTCCAGGGCGAATCCGAAATCCCCGAACGCAACCAGCGCATCGGCACCTTCCGGCTCGACCAGCTCGGGCACAGCCAGAGCCGCGAAGTGCATTGCCGCTTCGACATCGATCGCAGCGGCCTGCTCCAGGTCAGCATCAGCGATCTGGGCAGCGGCAAGAGCGAGAGCCGGGTGATCGAACGGCCGCGCGCAGTGCAGCGCGCCGATCTCGCCAACCTGGCGACCGTGCGGCTGGATGCCCCCGAGGAGGTCGGCGAGGACGAGCACGAGGATGCCTGGGACGGCGTGGCTCCTGATGAGAGCCTGCCCCTGGCCGGTGCATCGATCGCTCAGCCAGGCGCCGCACCGGCTGCCGAAGACAGCGATGGCGCCGGGGGCGCCGACAGCGCCATCGACCCACTCATCGCCCAGGCGGGGGGGCTCCTGGCGCGCAGCGACCTCGACCCAGCCGACCGCGAGGAGTTGACCATCCGCCTGGCCGGCATCACCGCCGGTGATGCCGAGGCCCGCGCCCGGCTGAGCGACCTGGTCTATTTCCTCAGCTGACCGATGAGCGACCTCAACCCCGATGATTGGACCTGCGCGGTCTGCGCCGCCACCCACAGCCTCCCGAGCGTGCGCTGCCGGCGCTGCGGTGCCGCCCTGCTTCCATTCGCCCGCATCCGCAGCGCGGCGCGCGCTCTACGGCGGCAGGGGAGGTGGGATCAGGCAACGGCACTGGATGGGAGCGCTGCCGTTGATGATGCGGATACGGCCCCTGCGGCTCGCTCGCCTGGCGGTCCCCGGACAGCAGGTGACCGGGAATAGGGCGCGTCAGCCCATGGTATCCCCGGCTCATACCCGCTGATGCTTCCGCAGATTCCCGCATTCTCGGCCTGACGTCCGGATATGGTGGCCACTCACCGTCCGGACCTCAGCGGGACCGCTCAGCGACGTCTGCGCTTCGTAGGCAGGGTCTGTGCGGCACCCAGGATCTGCTCCACGGTTCGGCCGCGAGGTGCATGGCCGCGGGCAGCAACCTGCGGGCTGGCCTGGGCGGCCGCATCGATGAGATCCTCGTCGAAGCGCAGGAATTCGACCCATGCTCTCAGGGATGCGCTGAGCTGACCGAGACCAGCAGGGACCGGAGGCTCACCATCCGCATCATCGCATTCTCCCTGCTGGTCCTGATGCAGCCAGCCGAGGTACAAGAGCCGTCGATCGCCGTGAGCCAGATCGGCCCTGATGGTGACCATGCTGGCACGTTCGCCGTCCCCCTGGGCCCACGACGAGCATCAGCCACGATTGGCCTGAGATCCACGCGAGCGTCGCCGCCGGTCGGGTGCGCAGAGGGCCCCCCTCAGCGGAGCGAACTCAGATAGGCGATGACATCGCGGATCTCGGCCTTGCTCATGATCTGGCCCATCGGCGGCATGGGCGAGACCGGATCGGTCTTGCTCGCGACCGAGGCGATGGGCACGGCCACCTGCTTGGCATCCATCTGGCGGACCACCAGTTCCGTCGCCGATTGGCTGATGATGCTGCCGGTGAGGCTGCTGCCGTCCTTGAGCGAGATGACCGACAGGCCGTAGCCCGGTGCGATCACCGCGTTGGGCAGGATCAGGGATTCGAGCAGGGCCTCATGGGAGATGCGGTTCGGCACCCCGCGCAGGTCGGGACCGACGACCCCGCCATCGCCGTCGACGGCGTGGCAGCGCATGCATTGGGCATTGTGGACGCGGAAGATCGCGCGGCCGCGCTGCACATCCCCTCCCCACAGGGTGGCGCGGAACCGCGCGAGCTGGTCGTTGGCCGGGAAGCTCGCGGTGTAGCTGGCGTATTTCGCCGCGATGGCCGGCTCCGTGCGCCGCTCGGCCGCCTCGCTGATCTCGAGCGCGATCTCCTTCGGCGCCGTCCCGGCGATCAGGCGGTCCAGCCACGCCTCGACCACCTGGGCTGAGGCCGCATCGGTGCGCTCGGCGATGGCGCTGAGCGCATGCTGCTTGAGCGGGATGCCCAGGGTCGTGCCGTCGTCCTCGAGCACGCTGCGGGCGGTGGCGGCTGCGGCAGCGGGGGTCAGCGCCAGGATGGCGTCGAAGGCGGCGATCGCCACCATGGCGCTGCGATCGTGCAGCAGCGTGGGCAGGCGGCTCGCGAGGTCGGGGCTCTGCTGCTCCAGCAGCTGGCTGATGGCGGTGATGCGCGTCCCTTCGCCGAGGCTGGCATTGTCCAGCATGCCGATCAGCGCTCTGGGCTCAGGGGCCTGGCCGAAGCGCTTCGCCAGCGTCAGGGCATCCGGCAGCAGCTTCTCGTCGCCCTGGGCGATGATGGCCTGGAGGGACTCCCTGATCCGCCCGCCGTCGAGGGGACGCTCGCGCGCCAGCACCGGGCGATAGAGGCCGACGATGGGATCGACTGGCGTGGGGCTGTTCCAGGTCAGCAGCAGGTGCAGGGCGGTGGCGCGGATCCCCGCCGGCGCCTGGGCATGCGCGGCGAAGGCGGCGAGCGCGACCGCCGCATCCTGGCCGCCGTAGCGGACGGCGGCATGGATCAGGCGCAGGTACAGCAGGGTGGACATCGCCGGATCGACCTGGGCAGGGATGCCATGCGCGAGCTGGGCGATGAGCGCGGGCATGGCGTCCCTGATCGGCACGTCGTAGATAGCCCGCACCGCCTCCGACCACAGGCGGGGATCGGCATCCTGGAGGAAGGCGGCGATGTGCGCATCGTGGAGCCGCCGTTCGGTCAGCAGGACGCCCAGACGCACCGCCGCGCTCGAGTTCGCACTGGACGGGTCGATGGCGGCAAGGTCGTTACTCCCGGCAAGTCCCATCACCGCGGCATGGCGCAGGACGGCATCCTGGTCGTTGTTCTCGGCCAGGACCTGCATCAGCGCCGGGATGGCGGTCCTCTGGTGCATCCGCCCCAGGCTGATCGCCGCGAAGGCGCGCACCCGGGCGCTGGAATCGCGCAGTGCTGCGATCAGGCGGTCGGCTGCCGGGGCATAGCGATCATCCCCCAGCGTCCTGACCGCCTGGGAGCGCACCTGGGCATCCGGGTCGACGACGAGATCGAGCAGCGGCTGGAGCACCTCCGGATTCCGGCGTCCGAGCTGGCCGAGTCCCCAGATGCCGTGCAGCCGCGCGAACAGGTTGCCCGACGAGGCTGCGGCAGCGGTGAGGATGGGGACGCCTGCCGGCCCCCGGCTGACCAGCTCGAACTGGGCCGCCTGGCGCACGCGCTGGTCGACATGGCCGAGCAGCCGCGACAGCTCGGCCAGGGGACGGCCGGTGAAGCCGCCGGCGATGAGGGTGGCGACCTCGGCCGACTGCGCCGTGGTCGTCGGGTCCCACAGCGACAGGATGCGCCCCTTGTCGGCGATCGTCCATCCGCCGAGGTATTCGCTGACGAAGAGCCGGCCATCGTAGCTGAAGGCCACATCGGTGCAGGGCGCGCCCCAGAGGAAGGTATCGGTGGCGCTGACGGCATACCCGGCGCCATCGGGCTTGACCGTGAACCACATGATGCCGGAATCGTTGCCCGCACGATAATCGCACACCAGGAAGCGGCCGGCCCATGCGGCCGGCCATCCGGTGGCCGGCACATAGGCCACGCCACAGGGACCCGAGGTGCAATAGCCGGCGGGTGGCACGATATGCGCCGGCTGATCGGCAAAGCGCGTCTTCCACAGGCCTTCGACCATCCAGGGGTCCGGCTGGACGCCATCGAGACCGGCTGCCTTGGCCATGTTGCTGATGTTCAGCATCGAGAAGCCATGGGTCCAGCCCGTGCTGCCCCCCTCGACGATGTAGGTGACCCGGGCCTTGTCGCCGAAATCGGCATTGTTGTCGACGGTGAAGAGATCGCCGAACTCGTTGAAGGCCAGCTCTTCGGGATTGCGCAGGCCGGTGTAGATGAGTTCCAGCTCGCTGCCATCGGGATTGGCGCGGAAGACGCCGCCGCTGACCGGATCGGCCAGATGCTCGCCTTCCTTGGTCATGACGTCGTAGCCCTGATCGCCCATCGACCAGTAGAGCTTGCCATCCGGCCCCCAGACCAGGCCATGCAGGTCATGGCCGCTGATCGAGACCCGCACGCCGTAGCCTTCGCTGATGACGCTGCGCGTGGTCGCGGTACCCGCCCCGGTGCTGTCGGTCAGCGCATAGACCTTGGGCGTGCAGGCGAAGTAGATCGTCCCGTTGGCCCCGACCAGGATGCCCGCCGCCGGACCATCGACGGCGGCGTTGAAGCCGTCGGCGAAGACCGTGGCGCGATCACAGACGCCGCGCGTGGTGGTATCCTCGAACAGCACCACCAGGTCCGAGTGGCTGGTGAAGAAGCCGGGGGCGAAGCCGCCCTCGTACTTCCTGATCATCGCCGCACGGTCGGCGACGGTGGTGCAGCGCAGATCATCGAGGTACATGTTGAGGTGGGCGCGGATGTCGAGCGTCCCCCCGATCTTGTAGCGCCTGGTCTCGGCCGCGAACACGCGGTTATGGGCATCGACATCCAGCGCCACCGGATTGGCGGCCAACGCCCCGTCCGCCCAGACCCGCGCCTGCACACCGGCAGGCAGCTTGAGCGACTTGAGATGCTCCGCCTCCTTGTCGAGCGTGACCACGGTCGCCACGGGGTCGCCATCGGCACCATGCCCGGATTCGGCGGCCGGAGCCGCGGGGCCTCCGGCGACGATGAGCCAGGCCAGCATCGGAGTGAGTGCGCAGGCAGCGTATGGCGGGTGATGGATCATGGAGAGTCTCGGGATCGAAAAGTGGTGCTGGTCGTCTCGGCGCCATCGGCAGTTCACCTGGGGCGCCGCTGGCCACCGCGGCTCCATCTGGCCAGAGCAGGACGTTGCCGCGCGCCATGGTGCTGTCCATGCTCAACTGGCCGCCGCTGGCGGTGGCCTGATCAGCTCAGCATCGTCAACTCACGCTGTAGGCCATAACGTCTAGAAAGTGAATACGACGATATGTGCCCACCTGGTGGAATTTTATATTTCCCGTCTCAAGCTGGCTGACGAGAAATGGCCGGCTTACGCCGAGGATCTCGGCGGCCTGCTGCGTCGTCTGCTCAGCATGCACCGGAATGAGCGTCACGGCATTACCTGCGGCCATCTCGACCAGGAGGTCGACGAGCATACGGACGGCTTGAGCAGGAATTCCTACTGGCTCGGCAAGCCCCTCTAGTGCCGCCGATTGGCAGGCAGGCCATGCTCGCGGGAGAAGGCGCGGCGGGACTTCCCACTCAGCTTCCAGGCGGCGACCCAGCGCTCGCCGTCGTCTCGCGTCCAGTTGGGAATGATCGCCATAGCTCGGTCCTCCTGGGGCGGAGTATGGTCAGGTCATGGGCTCAGAGCAAAAAGGCTTGGCCGGACACGTACGAACAACGGCATCAGATGGCTGCACAGGAGGGCGAGTGGCTATAGTGGTCATGGAGTCATCCCTCGGCAGGCAGTGTACCGATAATCGAATTAAACGTAATATGCGTAATAAATGAAAGTCGCTTCGTCAATCTCTCACCTATAGCCCGCCCCATTGCAGTAGTTCAAATTCGTGGAACGGAACGCTCTTGGACTGCGATCCCGAAGGCGGTAACACAGACTGCAGAAATCAGGTCTTCGGGAAATTAAGCCTCAGCACATCCATGATCTTATTAATTTTGAGGGGTGAGACCCTGGCTTTCTCAGCAAAGGTACGCCAATTCCCGACGACCGTGGCGACTTCGTCGATCATCGCCTCAGCGCGACCCCGCTTCAGGCCGGCAACCCTCGCACATGCCTGGAAATCGCGAATGGAGAAATCATCGCGCTTGCCATTCATAGTCATCTGGTGCGATCCAGTGAATCCCCCCTTGGGATTATAGCTGTAGTTCACGTCATACGCAGGAGACAATGACCATTGCCCGGTCTTATCCATGAGGAAAGCAATGTTCTTGACGTGATCGTCCTGGTTGCGCGCCACGATGTTGAACACCATCCGGCGATACAACTGCTCCAGATCGCGCATGGGGAGATTGAGACGGCGAATGACCTGGAGCGCCTGCTCATAGCTGTAGGCACCCGGCTGGTTGAAGTCGTAATGGGCCATGGCGCAGAGGGACTGCATATGGAGCTTCCCTCCATCTGACAGGCGATCGAAACGCTTGGTCATGAAATGACGCCGCTGGTTCTCCTCCAGCAGGTGGCATTCCGACATGGAGATGCCCGCCGCCGTTGCCATCAGGTGATAGGCGTACTCAATGGCGCCGTAGCCCGTGCTATCGGCCAGCTCCTTGTCCTTGTTGCCAGAGACGCCATCGAACTTCATGAGCCAGTACTCGAAGCCATCGCCGGCGATGATCTGCCCTGAGCGGACGACGTTGGTGCTCCGGTTCCACGCGATCACCGCCTTCGCCCGGGCACCGCCCGCCGATGTCCCGACCCGGAGAATTTCGCTCATGGCCTTCTCGCGTGACGCTTCGGCGAGGCTCGCGTTCAGGTCGGTTCGATGGGACAGGACGTCCGAGGCAAGCTGAACCAAGGCATCGATGTCGATCTCAGACCCCTTGACCGGACGTGGCCCCTGGGCAGGCACGAATTCCAATGCCCCCATGCCCCGGGACCCGGTGTAGCAGAGGCGTTCGACTGGCCCGAAGCTGGCTGCGAGACGTCCTTGCCGAGCCAACCAGGCGTCGATGAGGGCGTTTCCGAAACGATCCGGCAACGTGTCAGCAAGAAGGCCAGGCAGACTGTGGAACGTTGTCGGCGGTAATTCGGGGAACGAGTACACGCGTTCGCTGAGGGGCATGGTCAGCGGGGCGATCTCGATACCGCTCTGCGCAAAAGCGGGGTCATACTGGAAAGTGGCACTCGTCGATGGTGTTTCCAACGCGACAGCACCAATCACGCGTCCCCAGAGCTTTACTCGTGCAATCATGCCCTATTCCGCCCAGGTCCAGGGATTAGTGGTCCGCGCTGGATCAGATGAAACAGCAACGCGTGACGCTCGCCTCCGCCGCTTCCCATGAAGTTTCACCAGTTCCAAGGGACTAGGGCCCTTCTCTGGTAGGAATTGGTCCAGGCGATCTGTGAGACCAAGGGCACGGAGAATCCGGATCAGTCCGGTGATCCTAATGGAAGCAGTACCTGTTTCCAACCGCGCAACGGTCTGCAGCGCTACCCCAGCCTGTTCGGCCAGCGCTGCCTGGGTGAGGTTTCTTTCCAATCGCTCGGCCATCAGCCGGTGGCCCAATTCGCCGGTAATCGCATCGTCGGACATCGATGGAGATATTTTCATAACAAGCCTATAATACCATATTAATTGGATTTTCAACAATAATTATCCTTATAAGATGTATAGCACATTCTATGTATCATGCCATTTTTGGCTGTTTATAGATATTATTCACAGTTATATTTCTTATTAGGATTATTATTCGCTCTATTGTCGAAGAATCGGCTACTCACGGGCGTAATTAAATCCGCACCCGTGCCCATTGGTCTGACTTCCAGGACATCTGGCCCTTGGATATTCGGAAAAGGGGGGGCCAGTGTCTGCCCAGTGTCTGCCCAGTGTCTGCTTTCAGGAAAGGCCAATATTACACTGTCGCCTATCCTACACTATGTTGAATCGTTAGTCATTGTATTACATGCATTTACGTGTTTTTCTGATGGTTCTCCGCCAACATCGATGGCTTGCCATGCTGTAGGTCGAGAGTTCGTATCGCGCCGAAACGGCTCTCGCCAATATGCTGCGCGACCACCTCTCGCGACCGGATGATATTCGAGCGCTCCTACAGGATCTCTTCACCCAGGATGCCGATCTCATCGTTGATCGAGAGGGGAAAACCCTGACCGTCAGCGTTCACCATTTCACCAACCCGCAGGCGTCACGAGCCATCAACGCCATCCTTGAGGAACTCAACCATTCGGAGACGATTTATCCGGGAACCAACCTGATGCTACGCTACCAGTTGGTATCGGCTCCGACTCCCGCAGGTCAGGACGTATCCTCGACACATAAGCGATATCTCGACTTAGATTTTCATCTCCGCCTATTTCGGTCTCGAAGAAGTGCTACTTAACTCATTTGCAAAGGATGAAATTGCTCATTTTTAGCGGTTAAATACTAAATTTAAAAGAGTCGGCCGTCCGCTATCAGGTGATGACAAGTGAAGCCTTGATCATATCACAACGTTGGGAATATCAACGTCGGCTTAACTCCTTAACGCGATTAACCTTCGGACTTTTCGCTATAATTTTGTGAAGAAAGCAGCCGGAAGTGTCGAGCATGCGTCAGGAGGTCTGAAATTATTTCTAATTCATTGGTGCATGGTTGATTAGAATGTAATCAGTCGTTTATTCGACAGTGGTGCCTTGACGCTATCCAATGATCAAGACTCGCGCCTTCAATTGCTGTTCGCCAACGTGATGATCTCCAACCCGCTGACCACAGCGGCATTCGTGACCGTCGTGAAGGTGATGACGATCTGCCCGCTGGCATTGGGTGAGGCGGACAGGCTCTGCACCACGGCGATGTTGGGTCCGCCTGCAGTCGCGACGATGTCGAAGTGGGGCAGCTCGGTGGTCCCGTTGATGGCGACGTTGAACACCCGTTGGCCAGGACTGGTCAGGACGATCTCGGCGAAGTGCAGCCGGACCGTGTAGGCTCCTCCCGCCACCAGGCCGGGGATGGTATAGGTGAAGGTCTGGCCGCTGCGCTCGCTCTGGTAGACCGACTCCGGTGCGGCATGTGCGACACCGGCCGTGGCGACGGTGGCGGTGGTATCATAGACCGTGGTCGTGCCGGTGTAGTCCTTGTCGGCGACGAAATTGGCCACCGCTGGCCCGCCTGCGTTGATGGCGATGGCATCGGTCGCCGTCACCGTGATGGTCTGCGACACCGTGGTGGCGGCGAGATAATCGGCGTTTCCGGCCTGCTTCGCATCGACCACCACCGTGCCGGCTCCGGTGATCGTCAGCGTCGCACCGCTGATCGTCGCCGGACCGCTGACCACGGTGAAGGCGACCGGCAGCCCCGAGGTCGCGGTCGCGCTGAGCGTCAGGGGCGGGACGCCCCAGACCTGCGGAAGGACGGCCGCGAAGGTGATGGTCTGGGCTGCCTTCGCCACCGTGATGGTCTGCGGCACCGGGGGCGCGGCCAAGAAATTGGCGTTGCCCGCCTGTTTGGCCACCACCACCACGGAGCCGGCCGCCGTGATGGTCAGCACCGATCCGGTGAGCGTCGCTGGACCGCTCTGGATGCTGAAGGTCGGTGCCAGGCCCGAGGTCGCGGTCGCGCTGAGGGTCAGGGGTCCGACGCCATAGATCTCGTTCGCGGGCGCAATGAAGTTGATGGTCTGGGCTTCTTGCGCCACGGTGAACGACTGCGATACCGCTGCTGCCGGCAGGTAGCTGGCGTTGCCCGGCTGGTTCGCGATCACGGTCACCGTCCCCGTACCGGTGATGGTCAGCGTCGTCAACGTGCCATTCAGGTTCGCCGGTCCGCTCAGCACGGTGAAGACCGGTGCCAGCCCCGACGACGCGGTGGCGCTGAGGTTCAGCGGCGCGACGCCGTAGGTCTTATTGGCGATGGTCGGGAAGGTGATGGTCTGCGCCTTGGGCGCCACCGTGATGGTCTGGACCACAGCCGGGGCCGGCAGGTAATTGGCATTCCCGGCCTGGCTGGCGGTGACGGTGACGGTGCCACCGCCGGTGATGGTCAGCTTGCTGCCGCTGAGCGTGGCCGGGCCGGTCACGCTGTAGGTGACTGCCAGGGCAGAGGTTGCGGTTCCGTTGAGGGTCAGCGGGGCCACCCCGTAGGTCTGGTTCGCCAGGGTGAAAGCGATGGTCTGCGCCTCCTGAGACACGGTGATCGTCTGGATGACCTGGGGTGCCGCCCAGTAGGTGCCATTCCCCACCTGGTTAGCGGCGACCTGCACGGTCCCGGCACCGGTGATGGTCAGCTTCGTTCCGCTCACGGTCGCGGGGCCGCTCACGATGCTGAAGACCGGCGCGAGACCCGAGGACGCGGTGGCGCTGAGGGTCACGGGCGCGGTGCCATAGGTCACGGAGCCGACCGCGGCGAAGGTGATGACCTGGGCCTTCTTGATCACGATGGACTGCGTCGCCTGCGGTGCGGCGAGGTAATCCGTGTTGCCGGACTGGTTGGCATCGAGCACCACCGTCCCGGTACCGGTGAGGGTGAGCGTGGCGCCGCTGATCGTCGCAGGGCCGCTCTTCACCGTGATCGCGACCGGCAGGCCCGATGACGCCGACGCGCTGAGAGTCACGCTGACGGTAGGATAGGTGAGATTGCCGACCGCAGCGAAGGTGATTGTCTGCGCCCCCTTGGCGATGGTGAACGATTGCGTCACCGGCAAGGCCGCCAGATAGTTGCCATTCCCGCCCTGATGGGCGGTGACCGCCACCGTCCCCACACCGGTGACGGTGAGCAGGGAGCCGCTGACGGTCGCCGGGCCGCTCGTCACCGTATAGGTCACCCCCAGGCCCGAGGAGGCGGTGGCGGTGAGGGTCAGCGGCGTGCTGCTGAAGGCCTGGGCGGGGATGGCCGCGAAGGTTATGGTCTGCGCCTCCTGGGCCACGGTGATGGATTGCGTCTCGGTGGTTGCGGCGAGGTAGTCCTGGTTGCCTGCCTGATTGGCCGCGAGCACCACCACCCCGGCACCGGTGATGGTAAGCATGGTGCCGTTGATCGTGGCCGGACCGCTCTGCACGGTTATCGCCACCGGCAGTCCCGAGGTTGCCGTCGCGCTGAGGGCGATCGGCGCGACGCCATAGGTCTGGGGGGCGATCGTGGTGAACGCGATCTTCTGCCCCACCGGGACCACAACGAAGCTGATCTGCACCTCAGGCGCCGCCAGATAGGACGCATCTCCTGCCTGGTCGGCGGCGACCACGACCGTCCCGGTCCCGGTCATGGTGAGGTCCATTCCGCTCACGCTCGCCGGACCGCTCACCACCCTCAGGGTCACCGGCAATCCCGACGAGGCGGTTGCATTCAGGATTAGGGGGGGCGCATCATAGGCCTGGTTCGCGACCGCCGCGAAGGTGATGGTCTGGGGCGCCAGGGCAGGGCCGCCATCGGTGATGGTCCAGCCGAGAGCCGCGGTCAGGGTGGTGTTCCGCGCATAGGTGGCGGCGCCGGCGCTATACTGGCTGTTCCCACCGTCGAAGGTGACCGCGGCATTGGCATTCAGCGTCGCGATGCTGACCAGGAGGCCGCTGTAGGAGGCCGTGGACAGGGTGTCGCCCTGGAAGCAATTGATGCCATTCGTCATGCGTCCCAGATTGAGCGGGGGGAAGGCGGTCAATCCGCTGCAGCCGGCCCAGGCTTGCTGGAAATCGGTCCCGTTGCTGGTGTCGAGGGCGGGGAAGCTGGTCAGGCCGAAGCAGCCATACCACGTGGCGTAGAAGGCGATGCCGTTGCTCGTATCCAGGACCGGGAAGCTGGTCAGGCCGAAACACAACTCCCACGTTCCGGAGAAGTCACCCCCCCGCCCGGTTTGCAATGGCGGGAACGCGGTCAAGCCGCTGCAGCCGGACCAGGCTGAGCCGAAATCCGTCGCATTGCTCGTATCCAACATGGGGAAGATGCTCAATCCGCTGCAGCCATACCAGGTGTAGCTGAAGCTGATCGCAGCACTGGTGTCCAGGACCGGGAAGCTGGTCAGGCCGCTGCAAGATTGCCATGCGCCTGCGAAATTCGAAACCTTGCTGGTGTTGATCACCGGGAAGCTGGTCAGGAGGCCGCATTGATGCCAGGCGTAGGCGAGGCTGGTGGCGCCGCTGGTGTCGATCGCCGGGAAGCTGCTCAGGCTCAGGCAATTGAACCAGGCCCAGGTGAAGTCGGCGACCGTTCCGGTACGGGCGGTGGCCTGGTCCGTGGCGGTTATGGTCAGATTGTAGCAGCCGCTATAGGCATTGTTCATGCTCTGCCATTGGACCCCTCCCCAGCTGGCGAGTGCGAGCACTTTCGGACCATCGCCTCCGTAATTGAAGTAGATGGCCGGGAAGCCGACTGGGGAGTTCTCGGTAATCTGGACTGGATAGGTGCCAGCTGCGGCATAGGAGTGTGTGATATTCGGGAAGCCGACCGCGGCATTGGTGATGACCTGCCCGCCGGAGCCATCTCCCCAGTCCACGCTGCAGTCGTAGGGATAACCGCCATTCAGCGGCAGGGTGAATTGGCTGCTGTTTGAGGTGCCAGGATTCGCGGTATTGACCACCAGGGTGAAGGGCGACTGGTAGGTGAAGGCTGCGGGCAGCGTAACGGTGCCATTGCCGGTGGTCAGCGCGACGCTCACCGTCCCTGCGGTCCCCACTGGCGTGATACAGGTCACCACGGCATCGCTCGACACCGACACTGCGGTCGCCGGGTTGCCGCCGAACTGGACGCCCGTCGTCCCGCTTAGGAATTGACCGCTGATGGTGACCAGCGTACCGCCATTGATCGTACCGATGGCAGGAGCGATGCCGGTGATCGTCGGGGCCCCCACGTAGGTGAAGGGGTTGATGGCCATTGCCGTTCCACCAGGAGCAGAGAGTTGGACACCCACATTGCCTGCGGAACCGACCGGCGTGGTGCAGGTGACGGTGGAATCGTTCACCACCAGCAGTGCGCTCGCCAGATTGTTGCCGAAGGTGATGCTGCTCGTCCCGGTCAGGCCGGAGCCGGAGATGGTGACCGGAGTACCGCCGGCAACCGGTCCGCTGCTGGGCTCTATGGCAGTGATGACCGGCTCCGCAACCTGGCCACCGTCGGTGATCGTCCAACCGCGGCCCCCGATCAGGGTCGCATTCCGGGCCGGGGACGCACTCGCATAGTACTGGCTATAACCGCCATCGAAGTTGACGCCGGCGTTGGCATTCCCAGCTGCGAGATTGATGAGCATGGCGCTATAGTCTGAGGGTGACAGGGTGTCGCCCTGAAAGCAGGAGATGCCGTTCGTCATATTGCTCAGATCGAGCATCGGGATATTCGACAAGTTCGTGCAGCCTGCCCAGGTGGCCTCGAAATTGGAGCCATTGCTGGTGATCAGGGCCGGGAAGCTGGTCAAGCTACGGCATTGATACCAGGCCGCATAGAAATTGGTGACGCTGGCGGTATTCAACGACGGGATGGTCGTCAATCCCGTGCATGATGCCCACGTGCCTGAAAGGCTCGTCGCATGTCCGAAATCGAGCTGCGGGAAGGTGGTCAATCCGGAGCAATTATACCAGGTGCTGGTAAAATCCGTCCCACTGCTGGTAACGAGCTGTGGGAAGCTGGTCAATCCCCCGCAATTCATCCACGTGCCAGAGAACTCCGTCCCCTTGCTGGTATCGAGCAGAGGAAAGCTGGTGAGCGAACCGCAGCTGCCGAAGGCATTCTGAAAATTCGTCACCTGCCCGGTAATCGCCTGGTCCGTGGCAGAAATCGTCATATTCGAGCAGCCATTGAACGCGAAATAGAGGCTGCTCCACGTGATGCCACCCCAATTGGCGATAGCGAGCAGCTTGGGGGCATCGCTATTATAGAAGAATGAGATCGTCGGGAACCCGCTTATCGCGTTATCGGTGATCTGGATCGTATAGGTGCTTGGGCTGGCATAGGTGTGGGTGATATTCGGGAATCCCGCCGAGGCGTTGGTGATGACCTGCCCACCGGCACCATCTCCCCAGTCCACGCTGCAATTGTAGATGTAGCCGCCATTCAGCGGCAGGATGAATTGGTTGCTGCTCGAAGTGCCTGGATTCCCGGTGTTGATCACCAGGGTGAAAGGCGACTGGTAGGTGAAGGCCTGGCTCGCGGTCGCGGAGACGCCCGCTACGGTCAGCACCACATCCACCGTACCGACGGTTCCAGCGGGAGTGATGCAGGTCACCGTGGAGTCGCTGACCACCGTCACCGAGGTCGCCGCCGCCCCGCCGATAGTCACGTTGCCCGTTCCGGTCAGTCCCGTTCCGGTGATGATGACGTTCGTCCCACCGCTGGTCGTGCCCAAGCCGGGAGCGATGCCCGTGATGGCTGGTTGCGCCGACACCGTGATCGACCCGTTCACGGGAGTGAAGACGTAGTTCGCAGCCGACAGGCCACTGACCGTCACCGTGATCGGATAGCTGCCCGCCGGGCTTCCGGCTGACCAGGTGGTGGACAATCCCGGTGTTCCGGTGACTACCGCGCTGGTGTCGGAATATTGGAATGGGCCGTAAACCGCAGTCAGGGCGACGGGGTTCGTGCCAAAGGGAATCGTCTGCGAGATCGCCGTTACGGTGACTACGGCGGGGACCACATTCCAGCTCGCCGAAGCGCCCAGCGTCGGATACGATCCGCTGTACGCCGCACCCGCATAGATCCAGGCAGTGGCATACCCGACTCCGGTGGGATTCAGCGTACAGGTATATTGAGACCCCTCCCCGGCAAACGAGGAGATGGTCCCGTTCTTCACATTGATGCTTGCTGCCGTCAGGCCGGTGACGGCGGCAGACGTCGTGATGGTCAAAGGGATGGGCCCATAGGATGCAGGTGAGGTCGTCGGACTGGTTATGGTGAGGTAGACGGCACCGGAGGAATTCAGCAAACGGCTGGCGACGTCGGCGCTATCCCACGCATCGACGTAGGCCACCTGGAGATTTTCCCCGGTCTGGAAGGTCAGCGTGCCATTGTTCGGGACGGCCGGACCACTGGCCGTGGGCAGGCCGACGATGTTTCGGAATACCCCGGACTGCGGGCCCGTCTCGGTCAGGATCACGGTCTCCGCATCCTGCGTGCTCAGGCTCGTGACCGTCACCATGATGGTTCCCGCCACGTTGCCATTGAGATTCGCGCTGTCGTTATAGCAGGTCAGGAACAGGGGCGCGCCAGGCATCGCCGTCGTCACCACGTTCCCGGAAGCATCCGTGAACCCGACCCCGCCACACTGATGCAGGAGCGAAGCGGTGGGCAGGGGAGTGATCGTGCCGGAGTTGGTCCAGTTCGACCCGTTGCCTATGGCGCTGGTGTCGAGCGTCGCTCCGCCCTGGATCTGGATGGTGCCCTGATTGACGTTCGCAAAATACCTCCCTGCCGAAACAGTTCCGGAATTGATGGCCATCCCCCCCTGATTGATGAGGTACACCGCCGATCCCGATGCCGAAATGGTCATGGTCCCGTTCCCGCCATTGCCCATCTCGTTCCATGCCGACCAGGGGCCGGCCAATGTCATGACGCCAGAGTTTACCAGGTTGGCACCAGTCCACGATCCAGATAGGGTCGCCGTACCGTAATTGTAGATGTTTTCGGCCGTCGAATTGCCCAGCTGCAGCGTTGCTCCAGCGAGGATATTGATCTGAGTGACGGAAAAGCCCTGCGTCGTCGTCATGGTTCCATTGGCCGACCCTGTAAGGGTCAGCTGACCGACGGAGAGGTTTCCGCCCAGCTGGGTGAGCGGAGCGTTCAGGGTCATGGTCAATCCGCCATTGCTGATCGTCCCGCTGTAATTCGCTGCAATGGTCAGGCTGTTGATGTAAACGCTCGTCGCTATCATGCAGTTCTGCGTCGACGTCCCGTCGAACAGGACATCATCGAAAACCGTCGGCGCCAACCCGGTGCTCCAATTCCCCGCGGTCGTCCATTGGCCGTCTCCAGCCAGTCCAGTCCAACGGACCGGCGGGGACAGGAGCAGGCGCATAGCGACGTCGGCACTGTCCCACGCATCGACGTAGGTCACCTGGAGATTTTCCCCGGTCTGGAAGGTCAGCGTGCCATTGTTCGGGACGGCCGAACCACTGGCCGTGGGCAGGCCGACGATGTTTCGGAATACCCCGGACTGCGGGCCCGTCTCGGTCAGGATCACGGTCTCCGCATCCTGCGTGCTCAGGCTCGTGACCGTCACCATGATGGTTCCCGCC